>Ga0156347_1095_pt3 | contig 17628 bp, 16 predicted proteins | sample RifOxyA1_FD_107994 | JGI IMG/M metagenome (GOLD analysis project Ga0156347, IMG submission 107994) | Xanthomonadales bacterium RIFOXYA1_FULL_69_10 | reverse complement strand
CGCAGCGGCGCCGAAGCCGGTGCCGGTGGCGGACCGACGCCCACCGGTGTAGTCAGCGGTGGCCGCGAGCTGCAGATCAACGGCATCGGCCAGGTGGCGCAGATCGCCGGCGACGGCAACGCGCTGTCCAACCTGACGGCCATCAACTTCACCACCGAACTGCCCGGCACCGCCGGCTTCAACGGCCAGATGGGCAGCGAGGCGACGGCCGGCGAGATGACCGCGCGCATCACCTTCCTGGACCACGGCGTCAACCTCGACCTGTCGTCCCCGGGCGCGAACATCGGCCAGTACCTGAGCCAATCGGGCACCGGATCGGAAGGCCGGATCATGCAGATCGGCCAGATCTTCGGCAACGACATCGCGGCCAGCAACCGGCTTCAGCTGACGCTGCTGAGCGAGCAGATGTCCACGCAGATGCTCAACCAGCAGGGCGTGCAGCAGGCCTTGGCCGGAGTCATCGGGCTCTAGCGTTCATCTAGACACCGCGAGTCCGCGGGGCCACGCATTCCAGGGGACGCTGCACCATGCGCGCAACCACCACTTCGCCGGTCATCCGGCCGTTGATCCTTGCCATGGCGCTGGCGCTGGGCACCGCCCACGCCGCCGAGCCCGGTACCGACGACGCCGAAGTGCGCGCCCTGCTGCAGCAGCTGAGCGAGCGCCTGGCAGAGCAGGAGGCGGAGATCCAGCGCCTGCGCGGTCAGGTCACCGACCTGGAGATGGCGCAGCGCGGCCGCGGCCTGACCGGCGCGCCGGCCGCGACCGAACCCTCGGCGCAGGGCGCGGCCAACCAGGCCTTCGGCGCCGCGCAGGTGGCGGCCACGCAGGACGCCTCCACGCAGGAGGCGCAGCAGCCCCCGCCGACCGATCCCGCCAATCCCGCGCCCACCACCACTCCGCCGCCCGGCGAGCCAATCCAGATCGGCGAGGCGCGGCGCGAGGAGGACGAGGCACGGCGCGAGCAGGAGCGCGCATTGGTGGTGAGCGAATATGCGCCCCTGTTCGAGCGCAAGTTCACCTTCGACGCCGGCCTCAGCTACAGCTACTACGACCGTCGTCAGCTGGCGCTCAGCGGCTTCCTCGCGCTGGACGCGATCTTCCTGGGCACGATCAACCTCGACCAGACCAAGGCGACCGTGCTGACGATGGACTTCAGCGGTCGCTACGGCATCACCGACCGCTTGAGCGTCGAGGCGACCGTGCCCTACGTCTACCGCGACTCGCGCTTCGTCAGCGGCGGCGCCGGCGGCGCGTCCACGGAGGTCAGCGAAGTGCAGCTGAGCTCGAGCGGCATCGGCGATGCCAGCGTCGCGGCGTACTACCAGTGGGTGAAGGAATCCCCGCGCTGGCCCGACATCGTCACCAGCGTGCGCGTGCGTGGTCCCTCGGGCCGCCATCCCTTCGGCTTGAAGCTCATCCAGGCCGACGAGGACAACAACAACCTCAACATCCCCGAGAACCTGCCCACCGGCACCGGCATCTGGAGCGTGACCGGCAACGTGTCGGCGCTGCGCACCTACGACCCGGTGATCCTGTTCGGCAACCTGGGCTACACGTGGAACCGGCCGCAGGACTTCGACGACATCTCCCCGGTGCTCGACCAGGTGTCGCCGGCACGCGTGTCGCTGGGCAATGTCATCCAGGTCAGCGGCGGCCTGGCGATCGCGTTGAACGACCGCGCGGCGATCAGCTTCAGCGTCGCCTCGGCGTTCGCCGCCGCCACGCATACGCAGGCGCCGGGCCAGGAGGAGTTCCGGGTGCCCGGCAGCTCCAGCAACTCCACCACCCTCAACATCGGCGCCACCTACGCCATGCCGTCGGGCTGGACCGTCAACGGCCAGATGGCCGCGGGCCTGACGCCCGACTCGCCGAACTTCGTGTTCGGGCTGCGGGCGTCGAAGTCGTTCTGAGGCGGCGATACCGCGCCGGGCTCGTATCAAGCCGCGAGGCTTTTGCTTCGGCTTCGAGAGCGATGGGATGAAGCGAAGGGGTTCCAAGGCCACGTGCGACGCCGCGGCGCCATCCAGCCCTGGATCTGTGTCCTGAGTTCTCCGTGAGCGCGGACGCGGAGCCGCGGGAAGAGACCGTGGCCCGCGCCGCCAACCCGCTGCCTCAGGCCACGCTCACCGTCCCGCCGGAATCCGGGTCGCTCTCGCGCAGTCCGTGCCGGCCCATCAGCCGGTACAGCGTCACGCGCGAGACGCCCAGTTCGCGGGCGGTGTCCACCAGGCGTCCGCGGTTGCGCTGCAGGGCGCGCTCGATCGCCTCGCGGGTGGCGGCGTCGCGCACCTCGTCCAGCGTCGGCGGCGGGCCGGTCTCGGCGCCGTCGATGTGCAGGTCGGCGGCGGTGATCAGGCGGCCCTCGGCCATGACCACGGCCTGGCGCACGCGGTTGATCAGCTCGCGCACGTTGCCGGGCCAGCGGTGCGAATGCAGCGCATGGCGCGCGCACGGGGCGAAGCCCTTGAGCGTGCGCTGGCCTTCCTGCGAATAGCGCTTGAGCGCGTAGTCGGCCAGCTTGTCGATATCCGCGCCGCGGTCGCGCAGCGGGGGCTGGTGCAGGCGCAGCACGCACAGGCGGTGGAACAGGTCGGCGCGGAAGCTGCCCTTGGCCACCGAGTCCTCGAGGTCGTGGTGGGTGGCCGAGATGATGCGCACATCGACGCGGATCTGCTCGTGCCCGCCCAAGCGCTCGAAGCAGCCCTCCTGCAGGAACCGCAGCAGCGAAGCCTGGCTTTCCAGCGGCAGGTCGCCGATTTCGTCCAGGAACAGGGTGCCGCCGTTGGCCATCTCGAACCGGCCCAGCTTGCGCGTCTGCGCGCCGGTGAAGGCGCCGCGCTCGTAGCCGAACAGCTCCGACTGCACCAGGTTCTGCGGGATCGCGCCGCAGTTGATCGCCACGAACGGGTTGGCGTGGCGGCGCGAGTGCCGATGCACGGCCATGGCCGCCAGTTCCTTGCCGGTGCCGGTCTCGCCGGCGATGAACACCGGGGCCTCGGTCAGCGCCGCCTTCCGCAGCGTGCGGCACAGTGCCAGCATCGCCGGGCTGTCGCCGATCATGTCGTCGAAGCCGACCTGCGACACCGCCACACCGCGCTCGCACGCCAGCGCGGCCATGCCGTGGGCATGGCCGATCACCGTGTTGAGCACGGCCTCCGGGCACGGCAGGGTGACGTAGTCGTAGCAGTAGTCGCGGATCAGGCGGCGGACCGGCGCCTCGTCCAGCTGCGCGGCGTCCACGCCGGCCACCCAACCGGCGTTGGACGCCGACAGCGCCGGGCCGTACTCGGCCAGGTCCTGGTGGCTGAAGCCTTCGCGCAGGTCCAGCAGCGCGGCGAACGGCTGGCGCGGATCGCGCTGCAGGATGCGCTGCACGCTGCGCGCGTCGGGTGCGCGGCGCAGGTTCCAGCCCATGGTCTGCAGGCCGCCCAGCGCCAGCACCCGGCCGGCCGTGCCGGCGGTGGCGTAGATCAGCTCGCGCCCATGCGCCGTAGTTCCGTGCGGACCGGAGTCGCCGGATGTGGTGTTCGTGTCCTTCGCCATCTCCCCTCCATCACCCGTCGACGCGACATGCGCCATGCCTCGGGGCAAGGGTTATCAACGCGGGGCGTGGCGATTTGCGGTCACCGGCGTGACAGTCGCCCCGGTCAGGTAGATGACCGGGGCGGAGCGGCCGTCAGGCGGCGTCGGCGGCCCGGTCGTGGCGCAGGTGGTAGTCGACGGCGGTTTCCACTTCCCGGCGGCTGCCCATGAACACCGGCACGCGCTGGTGCAGCCCGGTGGGCCGGACTTCCAGCATGCGCTGGCGCCCGGTGCTGGACGCGCCACCGGCCTGTTCGACCAGGAAGCTCATCGGGTTGGCCTCGTACATCAGCCGCAACTTGCCACCCCTGGAGGCGCACTTGCGGTCCAGCGGGTAGCTGAAGATGCCGCCGCGGGTCAGGATGCGGTGCACGTCGGCCACCATCGAGGCCACCCAGCGCATGTTGAAGTCCTTGCCGCGCGGGCCCTCGGTGCCGGCCAGCAGGTCGCCCACGTACGCCTGCATCGGCGGCTCCCAGAAGCGCTGGTTGGACATGTTGACCGCGAATTCCCTGGTCTCGTCCGGGATCCGCATGTCGCGCGTGGTCAGCACGAAGCCGCCGATCTCGCGGTCCAGCGTGAACGCGTGGGTGCCGTGGCCGACGGTCAGCACCAGCATCGTGCTGGGGCCGTAAGTGGTGTAACCGGCGCAGACCTGCTCGGTGCCCGGCTGCAGGAAGTGCTCGTCCCCCGGCGTGGTCACGCCGTCCGGGCAGCGCAGCACCGAGAAGATCGTGCCGACGGAGATGTTCACGTCGATGTTGGAGCTGCCGTCGAGGGGGTCGAACAGCAGCAGGTAGTTGCCGCGCGGGTACACGTCGGGGATCGGCTGGCTGTGGTCCATTTCCTCCGACGCCAGGCCGGCGAGGTGGCCGCCCCACGCGTTGGCTTCCATCAGCACGTCGTTGGCGATCACGTCGAGCTTCTTCTGCGCCTCGCCCTGGATGTTGATGCTGGCCTCGCCGGCGCTGCCGGCCTCGCCCAGGACGCCACCCAGCGCCCCCTTGCCCACCGCGATGGAGATGCGCTTGCAGGCGCGTGCGACCACCTCGATCAACAGCCGCAGGTCGGGGCTGACGTGGCCGGCGCGCTGGGCTTCGATCAGGAACTGGGTGAGGGAGACGGACGGCGCGGGGCGCTGCGGCAGGCTGGGCATGGCGTGGATCGGCTCGGCGGCGAGGGGGCGCCATTGTCGCCGATGGCCGGAGCGGGGCGGTAACCGGGCCGCAGTGAGGGACCCGCTTTTGCCGGTGGGACGGTGATGAAGCAGGTCCCTCGCTGTGCCCCGGACGACACGGGCGGTGGTGGACCGCTACGCCGCCAGGTCCGGCACCAGCCGGTGCATGCGGCGGCGTGCAACGGCCACCAGCGTCTCGCGCGCCATCGCCAGCATCCGCAGCGGCGCCTCGGGCTCGGCCGAATCGACCGCGCGCTTGGCCGCGTCCACCGCGTCGAACGCCGCCGTCGCACAGTCGCCACCGAGCATCGCCCGCAACATCCGCAGGTGCGCGTCCAGCCGGCGCTCCAGCAGCGGCTCCAGCCCCTGGCCGGCGCAGCGGGCGGCCTCGTCGAAGGTGGCCTCGGCATGGGCCAGTTCCTGGCGGAGTTCGTCGGCGGTGAAGTTCATGCGGCGAAGGTGCATCGGGGGCGTCGCAGGGGCTGAGAAGGCCGCGCATCTTGGGGATCGCACCGTGACCGGGCGGTGTAAACCGCGCGACGGGTCCGTGACGGCGCTTTGCTAACAAGAATTATTCTCATTATCATGACGCGCTTTCCGACACCGGCCCCTTGCCATGACCCGCTGCCTGCTGCACCTCGCCATCGTCTCCGCCCTGGCCGCCGCGCCGACCGCGCTGCATGCGCAGGTGGCGGGTACTGGACCCGATTCCGAGGCCACCGCAGAGGCCGGCGCCCGCGCCACCGACCTGGATACCGTGCAGGTCATCGGCCGCGCCCAGCGCCTGTACAAGGTCGAGGACAGCAGCGTGGCCACGCGCACCGACACACCGCTGGAGCTGGTGCCGCAGTCGGTGCAGGTCATCAACCGCGAGCTCATCGACGACCAGGCCGCGCGCCAGGTCACCGACCTCTACCGCAACATCAGCGGCATCAGCTTCTTCAGCTACGCCGGCGTCACCCTGCGCGGCTTCCGCCAGGAAAACGTGCTCTACGACGGCCTGCGTGGCGACCCTTACGCCGGTTTCTCGGTGCCGCAGCTGTTCAACATCGAGCGCGTCGAAGTGCTGAAGGGCCCGGCGGGCGCGGCCTACGGTTCCGGCGACCCGGGCGGCGTCATCAACTACGCCACCAAGAAGCCGACCGCGTACACCGAGCGCCAGCTGCGCCTGGAAGCCGGCAACTTCGACTACGGCGCCGCTTCGGTCGAGGCGTCCGGTCCGCTGGATGACGCCGGCCGCGTGCGCTACCGCGTCGGCGCACACATCGACCATGAGAAGGGCTTCCGCAACAACACCTCGCAGGACAGCCTGATCGGCGATGTCGGGTTCGCGTTCGACGTGGGCGACACGGGCGAACTGCTGCTGCAGTACACCGACCTGCAGCAGGAGCTGGACGCCAACCGCCTGCGCGGCGTCCCGGCCAACGACGTCGGCGTGTTCCTGACCGACCGCGAGTGGAACACCAACGAACCGACCGACTACCTCGACCTGGACGCACGCATCGGCCTGGCGCGCTACACCGCCGCGCCGACCGATGCACTGGACGTGAGCCTGGCGGTCCGCTGGTTCGAGAACGCCGAGCGCCAGCAGTACCACGAGTCGCGCGGCATCGCCGAGGACGGCCGCACCGTGTGGCGCGAGTTCCGCGACCAGGCGCGCGATGTCGAAGGCCTCGCCGCCGCCGGTCACGCGGCACTCGACGTCACCACCGGCGGCATCGACCACACGCTGCTGTTCGGCGGCGAGATGTCGCAGCTGGACGCGTACTTCATCGGCCGCACCGCGGTGGGCGTGGAACGCGGCGGCCCGGTGCCGGGGCTGGACCTGTTCGACCCGGTGTACGGGCTGAGTGGCGCGGCCGACTACGGCCTGGACACGCTGCCGTTCCGCCCGGCCACGCGCACCCGCAGCCGCCAGGACGGCCTGTACCTGCAGGACCAGATGGACCTGGGCCGCTGGCACGTGCTTGCCGGGCTTCGCTGGGACCGCTTCGAGGACGAGAACCGCGTTGCCGGTACCGCCGTCGACGGCAACGACCTGACCTGGCGCCTGGGCACGACGTTCGAGGCGACCGACACGGTCAACCTCTACGCCAGCACCGCGACGGGCTTCTCGCCGCAGTCGGCCGGCAGCCAGAACCCGCTGGCCGGCGGCCCGTTCGACCCCGAGCGCAGCCGCCAGTGGGAACTGGGCGCCAAGTCCAGCCTCGCCGGTGGCCGCATCACACTCAACGGCGCGGTGTACCGGATCGAGCGTAGCAACGTGGTGCAGGGCACCGGGCTGGACGCCGGCAACGACGGCGTCGACGACCTGGCCGCGCTGGGCCTGGTGCGCAGCGTCGGTTTTGAACTCGACCTGCTGGCCGACCTGACCGAGCGTTGGGTGCTCAACCTGGCCTACGGCTACAACGACGCGCGCGTGCTGGAAGGCGACCCGGCCGCGGCCGGGAACACCACCGGCGACAGCGATCGTTTCGCCAACGCGCCGCGACACAAGGTCGGCCTGTGGACGCGCTACGACCTGCCCGCGATCGCCTCGTCCATTGCCTTCGGCGCCGACCACGTCGGCGACCGCGTCTCGCTGGAAGGCCAGGCGGTGAAGGCCTACACGATCTTCGACGCCAGCTGGCAGACGCAATGGCGCGACTGGACCTTCCAGGCCAACGTCAAGAACCTGTTTGACAAGGTGTATGCGGCCAGCGGCTTCATCGAACGCACCGGCCACTTCCCCGGTGAACCGCGCCGGTTGTACCTGCAGGCGCGCTACCGCTTCTGACCGGTGCCCTGACCGACGCCGCCATGCCACCGGGCCCGCCATCGCCAGCCCCCGCTGCCGCCACGCCCGAGAAGGGCGGGCGGCGCGTGTGGTTCGACCTGCACAGCTGGGTCGGGCTGAAGCTGTGTGTGCTGATGGCGTTCGTCTGCTTCACCGGCACGCTGGCGGTGTTCTCGCACGAGATCGACTGGGCGCTGCACGACGAGATGCGCGTGTCGCCCGTGCCCGAACGCGCGAGCTGGGGCGCGATGGTCGGCGCCGTGCAGCAGGCGTATCCGGCATGGACCATCAACGGTCTCGCCGCGCCCAAGGGCCCGCGCTCGGCGGTGATGGCCAGCATGAAGACCGACGAGGGCCGCCTGCGCTTCGTCTGGGTGGACCCGTACCGCGGCACGGTGACCGGCGACACCCACTGGTTCAACACCCAGCGTTTCCTGCGCAACACCCACCGCCACCTGATGATGCCGGTCAAGTTCGGGGTGCCGATCGTCTCGGCGCTGGCCATCGCGTTGCTGGTGACGCTGGTCACCAGCCTGGTGATCTACCGGCACTGGTGGCGCGGCTTCTTCTCGATGCCGCGGCCGGAGCGGCAGCGCCGCTTCTGGGGCGACGTGCACCGGCTGGCCGGCGTGTGGAGCCTGTGGTTCATCGCCCTGATCGCCGCCACCGGGGTCTGGTACCTGGTCGAATCGCTCGGCGGTGGAGCGGGAGGTCAGTCGGACGTCCTCGCCGAGCGCGCCGATGACGCGGCCACGGTCCAGGCGGCGCCTGCGATTACGCCCGCCGCCATCGACCTTGCCATCGCCAATGCACGGCAGCAGTGGCCGGGGCTGGACGTGAAGCGCATCGCCCTGTCCGCGCGCGGCATCGTGATCGAAGGCCAGGCCGAGGCGTGGCTCGTGCGCGACCGCGCCAACGCGCTGGGCTTCGACTCCACGGGCGGGACCGTCACCGGCCGCCGCGCCGGCACCGGCCTGGACGTCCACCACCGCATCTCGGAGATGGCCGATCCGCTCCACTTCGGCACCTTCGGCGGTCTGGCGACGCAGCTCATCTGGTTCGTGTTCGGCCTGCTGCTCACCGCGCTCAGCGTGACCGGTGCGTACCTCTACGGGCTGCGCGTGGCCGACGCGATGCGCGCCGCCGCGCGCAAGGCGGCGAAGCGGGCCGGCACGCGCACGGCGCGGCCGCCGGCCGAACACGAAACGGTGCATCCATGACCGCCCCGCGCGACGCGTGGAAGGTGGCCTGGCGCGGCATGGGGTGGTGGCGCTGGCTGTGCCTGGCGCTGGTGATCGTCGCGTTCGTGCTGCTGCCGCAGGAGTTCGCGCGCTGATCGAGCGCGGATGTGCCGCGCCTCAGATCACCCGCAGCGTGATCGCCTTGAGCACCGCGCGCGTGCGGTCGCGGGTGTCGAGCTTCTCCAGGATGGTCGACACGTAGTTCTTCACCGTGCCCTCGGCCAGGAACATGGCGCGCGCGATCTCCTTGTTGGAGTAGCCACCGGCCAGCAGCCGCAGGATCGCCACCTCGCGTTCGGTGAACAGGTCGCGCGGTGCGTCGTCGGCGTGGTAGCGGTAGCGCGCGCGTACCGGGTCGGTGCTGACCGGTTGCAGCAGGGTCTCACCCGCCGCCAGACGCACGATCGCATCGCGCAGGTCGTCGGGCGCGGCGTCCTTGAGCAGGAACCCGCGCGCGCCGGCATCGGTGGCCTGCAGCAGCAGGTCGGGTTCGTCGAACGTGGTCAGCAGCAGCACGGGCGTGGCATCGCCGGCGTCGCGCAACCGCCGCGCCACCTCCAGCCCGTCGACGCCGGGCATGCGGATGTCGCTGAGCACCACGTCGACCGGCGTGTCCTGCAGCTGCGCCAGCAACGCATCGCCGTCGCCGGCCTCGAATGCGATCACGATGCCCTGCCGCTCCAGCAACGCGCGCAGGCCGGCGCGGACCAGCGCCTGGTCGTCGGCCAGGGCGACGGTCGCGAGTGGCCCACTCATGCCGGCAGCCACACGTCGATGCGCACGCCGCCGCCGCGGTCCGGTGCCACCTGCAGTTCTCCACCCGCGCCTTCGATGCGCTCGCGCATGCCGGCCAGGCCGTTGCCCTCGCGCAGCGGGCCGCGCGCGCGGCCGTTGTCGATGGCCTGCAGGCGCAGCCCGCCGCGGGTGGCATCGCGTTGCAGCTCGACCCGCAGCACGCCGGCATCGCCGTGGCGCGCGGCATTGGTCAGCGCCTCCTGCACGACACGCAGCAGCAGCTCGGCGCGTTCGGGGTCGTCCAGCCGCAGCGTGTCGTCCAGCGCCAGGTGCAGGCGCGGACGCGGCAGCGGCGCGGCCAGTGCGTGCAGCGCGGTGCCCAGGTCGAGCCCGCGGTTGTCGCGGATCGCCTGCACCACGCCGCGCAGGTCACCCATCAGTTCACCGGCCATGCGCTCGGCGATGGCCAGTTCGCCATGGCCGGCGAAGGCCGCATCCCCGGACAGCGCGCGCAGGTTGAGCGTCAATGCAGTGAGTTTGTGCCCGGCGACGTCGTGCAGCTCGCGCGCCAGCCGCAGGCGCTCGCCGTCGCGCGCGCTGTCGGCCAGCAGCGCACGCGTGGCCAGCAGGTCGGCGTTGACGCGCGCCAATGCATCGCGGGCGCGTTCGGCGCTGAGCGCGTAATAGGCCGTCAGTGCCGCGAAGGCCTGGAAGCCGGCGTACAGCAGGGTCACCGTCAGCGGTGCCGGATGTCCCGCCATGGACAGGATCCACCACGAGGCCAGGTTCACCAGCAGTACGGCGACCACTGCAACGCGCGGCGGCCACACCATCGCAATCACGGCCGTCCACACCACCAGCAATACCTGCGGCGTGCCCAGGCGGGGCGCCAGCATGACCAGCGCCAGGGCCAGCACCACCATGACCACCAGAAGCGCGTCGCCTGCACGCGGGTGCCTGCGCGCGGCGCCATCGTGGGCCAGGAACGCCACGGTGTAGCCCCCCAGCAGCGTCCACGCCAAGGCGGCCGGCGCGGGGGGCATCCATCGCAGCGACAGGGCGACGGCCAGCAGCGTGCATACACCCGCGAGTGTGGGGAGTTGGAGCCAGTTGCGAAGCGCCGGATGCATCGGTCCATGCTGCGGCCGCAGCGCGCCGGCGGCAACGCCCTCCCGGCAGAAAGTGACTTCCGGCACCTCAACACGGTGACGGCCGGGACTGCGCGCCACGGGCGGACGGCGCGACGCTGGACACCCGCTCCGGAGCCCGCTGCCATGTCCGCCTACACCCTGTTTGTCGCCCTCCATGTCACGAGCGGCACCGTCGCGCTGGCCACGTTCTGGCTGGCGGCGATGCTCCGCAAGGGCAGCACCGCGCACGTGTGGGTCGGCCGCACCTACCTGCTGTCGATGTGCGGCGTAATCGTGAGCGCGCTGCCGATGGTCGCCCAGCGCATTGCCGACGGCCGCTGGGTCGCCGCGGTGTTCCTGGGCTACCTGGTGGTGCTGGTGGCGACGACCGTGTGGCTGGCGTGGCGCGCGATCCGCGACAAGGCCGCACCCGCGCGGTACCTGGGCGCGGTCTACCACGCGCTGATGGTGCTCAATCCCGTCGCCGGTGCGCTGGTGCTCGCCACCGGCCTGCAGGCCGGCCAGCCGTTGTTGATCGGGTTTTCACTGGTCGGCCTGCTGGTGGGCGTCGACATGTGGCGCCGCCGCCGCGTCATCCCCGTGCAGCCGCGGTGGTGGATGCAGGAGCACTACGGCGCGATGGTCGGCAACGGCGCGGCCACGCACATCGCGTTCCTCGCCATCGGCCTGCCGCGGCTGCTGCCGGGCGCCAGCTCGGGCGTGCTGCTCTATGCCGCGTGGTTTGCGCCAGTGGTGCTGTCGATCGCGGCCAAGGCCTGGCTGGACCGCAAGTACCGCTTCGTGCCGGCGACACATGCACCGGCGCTGGCGGCGTCGCGCTGACGCGTCAGACGTCGCCGCCGGTTTCCCAACCTTCGCCGGTGCCGCGGTTGAACACGCGGTCGGTCTCAAGCACGGTGCCGGCCGGGACCGAGTCGAGCGTCGCCAGCTTCTCGTAGATCGGAGTGAAGTCCGGTGTGGTCGCGTCCATCAGCTGCTCGAAGCTGTCGATCACGAAGTACGTCTTCTGGTAGGTGTCGATGCGGTAGCGGGTGCGCATGATCCGCTCCAGGTCAAAGCCCAGCCGGTTGGGGGCATCGCTCTCCAGGCAATGGATCGACTCGCCCTTGGACGAGACGATGCCGCTGCCGTAGATGCGCAGGCCGTCCTTCTGCCGGATCAGGCCGAACTCGACCGTGTACCAGTACAGCCGGGTCAGGTTCTGCAGCGCGTCGGCGCCGATCGCGTGCGCCTTCACGCCGCCGCGGCCGTACGCCTCCATGTAGTCGGCGAACACCGGGATCATCAGCAGCGGCACGTGCCCGAACAGGTCGTGGAAGAGGTCGGGTTCCTCGATGTAGTCGATCTGGTCGGGCCGGCGGATCCACCACGTCACCGGGAAGCGGCGGTTGGCCAGGTGGTCGAAGAAGTCCAGCTCCGGCAGCAGGCCTTCCACGCCGATCAGCGTCCAGCCGGTGGCCTTGGACAGCACCTCGTTGAGCTCTGCGAACTTCGGGATGCGGTCGGGCGTCATGCCCATCGCGTCCTGCGCGGCGATGAACTCGTCGCAGGCGCGGCCCTTGAGCACCTCGCGCTGGCGCGCGTACAGCGTGGCCCAGGTGGCGTGGTCCTCGTCGCCATAGCCGTCCCAGGGCTGCTCGACGATCCCGGTGGCGTAGACCGGCACCTTGCCCTTGTCGGTCTGGATGTTTTCGACGCGGCGGGGGGCGGTGGCGCTCATGGCAGGTCTCCGTACCTCTGGGTGGTCAACCAGCGTAGCGCCGTTGCGGCGCAACGGGGTTGCGTTGTTGCGCCCACGTCCGACGATGGCGCACCATCCTTGCGTCTAGTTGCCATTCAGGTGAACAAACATGCGCGAAGCCGAGCTGGACCGCATCGACCTGCACTTGCTCGCCGAGCTGCAGCGGCAGGGCCGTCTGACCAACGCCGAGCTGGCCGAGCGCGTGCACCTCTCACCCTCGGCCTGCCTGCGCCGGGTGCAGCGGCTGGAGCGCGATGGCGTGATCGCCGGCTATCGCGCCGAGGTCGACCCCGAGCGCGTCGGCCTGGGGCTGCAGGCGTTCGTGCGCGTGCAGCTGGAGAAGCACGACGTCGAGCACGTCGGCCGCTTCGTCGAGGCCATCGCGCGCTGGGACGAGGTGGTCGCCTGCCACGCTCTTACAGGCGACATGGACTACCTGCTGCACGTGGTGGTGCGCGACCTGGACCACTTCTCGCGCTTCCTGCTGGACCGCCTGCTCAACGCCAGCGGCGTGGCCGACGTCAATTCCAGCTTCGTGCTGCGCACGGTGAAGGCGTTCGGCGGGGTGCCGGTGGGGTCGCGGGAGGCGGGTTGAGGGCTTGGGGCCTGGACCCGCTTCTAAAGCCGTTGTTCCCCGCGAAGGCGGGACCCACCGACCTTACGAACCTCACATTTCGTCATTCCCGCGAAGGCGGGAATCCAGGGACGTTGCCTTTGTCTTTGAAGCGCGATCCCTCGGCTGAAACCTAAAAAACTCCATGGATGTTCGGCTCCGCCGAAATAAAGCGCGAGCCCGCCATTGCGGGAATGACGCAGTGGGTGTCTGCCGTGCATGTGGAGCGACTTGCAACCCGATCAATCGTCCGCGCAGTCCTTCCCGAACGGATTGATCGCCCCGACCCAGCTCTTCTCGCACTCCGGCTCCGCCTTCGGCACCGGCTTCGGTGCCAGCGCCGCCACGCGTCGCGCGCGCTCGGCGGCGAGTGCCTTCCTGATCTGCGGCAACGCAGCCAGCGCCGCGCGCTCCCCGGCCAGGATCGCGGCGTTGCGCTGCTCGAAATCCGCCGGACCGATGTCGTTGACCGCGGGACTGATGACCACGTCGGCGCGCGCCAGTTCCTGCTTGCCCAGCGTCTGGCCCATGATCGCGATGGACTGGTTCACCACGCCCAGCAGGTGCGTCGGCGTGGTGCCGCTGGCCTTGCTGGAGATGTCCACTGCGATCACGTACTCGGCGCCCAGCTGGCGCGCCGCGTCCACCGGCACCGGGCTGACCACGCCGCCGTCGACGAAACTGCGCTCGCCGATGCGGACCGGCTCGAACACCCCCGGCACCGCGCTGGAGGCGCGCACCGCCTGGCCGGTGTTGCCGCGCACGAACACCGAGCGCTTGCCGGTCTCCAGCCACGTCGTAACGGCCGCGAACGGCTTGGACAGCGACTGGATCGGGCGGTTGCCGACCTGCGCGTTGACGTAGTCCTGCAGCGCCTGGCCCTGCACCAGCCCGCCGGAGAACAGGCGCACGTCGCGGATGCTCGACTCGTCCAGCGCGACGGCTTTCTCCTGCAGCGCGAACGGGTCCATGCCGCTGGCGTACAGCGCGCCGACCACGCTGCCGGCGCTGGTGCCGCTGACCACATGCGGCGTGATGCCGTTGGCCTCCAGCATCTTGATCACGCCGATGTGCGCGAAACCCTTGGCCGCGCCGCCACCCAGCGCCAGGCCGATACGAACGGGCTTGGGCTTGGCGGCCGCAACGGACTGCGCCGGTGCCGGCGTCGTCGGGCGCACGGCGTCGCCTCCGCCGCACGCAGCCAGCAGTACGGCGATGACGCACGGCAGCGCCAGGCGCAGGCGGTTTGAAACGGGCATGGGCGAATCCGGAAACAAAGCGCGCGGAGGATAGCCGGTGGCGCCGGAACGGCGTCCGACCGGGATGCCGGCACTCGCAGACGATGGCGGCCGGCGCGTCCATCCACGCCGTCCACCGTCGTCCCAGCGAACGCTGGGACCCACCTTGACCTTCGGCACGTCACGGACAGCAGCCATGGCCGCTCAAGGCGTTCGGGCTGGCAGCTTTTCCTAGCCCCTAGCCCCTAGCCCCTAGCCCTAGCCCTAGCCCTAGCCCCTAGCCCCTAGCGCTAGAACCGGTTATCCCCATCCAGGATCCGCCCCAGCCCACCCAGCACCGAACCTTCGCCGCGGTCCTGCCCGCCGCCCTGCGGCGCCGCGGCCAGCATGCGTCCGGCCATGCGCGAGAACGGCAGCGACTGCAGCCACACCTTGCCCGGCCCGGTGAGCGAGGCCAGGAACACGCCCTCGCCGCCGAACAGCATGCTCTTGATGCCGCCGACCGCGCGCACGTCCATCTGCACCGAGTCGTGGAAGGCCATGACGCAGCCGGTGTCCACGTCCAGGCGCTCGCCGGGCTTGAGGTCGAACTCCACCAGCGTGCCGCCGGCGTGCACGAACACCCAGCCGTCGCCCTCGAGCTTCTGCATGATGAAGCCCTCGCCGCCGAACAGGCCGGTGAGGATCTTGCGCTGGAAGTGGATGCCGATGGCCACGCCGCGCGCGCCGGCCAGGAAGCTGTCCTTCTGGCAGATCAGGCGGCCGCCGTGCTCGGACAGCTTCATCGCCACCACCGTGCCCGGGTAGGGCGCGGCGAACGCCACGCGCGCCTTGCCGCTGCCGGTGTGCGTGTACATCGTGGTGAACAGGCTCTCGCCGGTGATCACGCGCTTGCCGGCCGACAGCAGCTTGTCCATGAAACCGCCGCCCTGGCCGCTGTGGCGGCCGTCGCCGAACACCGTGTCCATCTGCACGGAGGCGTCCTTGTACATCAGCGCACCGGCCTCGGCGATGGCGCTTTCACCCGGGTCCAGCTCGACTTCAACGAACGGCATGTCGTTGCCGACGATGCGGTAGTCGACTTCGTCGCTGCGGCTGGTGCCGCCACTGGGCACGGCCGGCAGGTGCGGCGGTGGGCCCGACGGCGTGACGGCGAGTTCCGGCACCGAGCGCACCGGCATCCAGTCGGCGAAGCCCTCGCGCCAGCAGCGTGCATCGGGATGGCGGCGCGCGTGCTCGCGTGCGGCGTCCTCGTCCAGCGGGCCGATGCGGCTGGCATCGCTGCCGGAATGGAAATACCACTGGTGCATGGCGACGGTCCTGTGTCGGTGGGGGTGCGCAGGGATAGCACGCGCCCTGCGCCGCCGCCATGGCCGGGAGGTCACGGCGGGGGTGGCGGTTCCAACGGCGGTGGCGGCGCGAAACGGCCGCCGAAGAAGTCGCCTGCGCGCCAGGCCGGCGGGCGCGGCGCATCGGCGACCGAAGCCGCGGTGCGGGCGACCAGCCCGGCCAGGCGTGCGGCATCGTTCCAGGCGATCGGCCGGTCGGCGTCGTCTTCCGGCCGGTGGTAGCGCTCGCGCATGAATGCCGCGGCCGCCGCCGCCGGGTCGTCGTTGCGACGCACCGGGTCCGTGCCACCCATCAGGTACAGCGCGGGAACGCCGCGCCGCACGAACGCGAACTGGTCGCTGCGCACGAACGCACCCTGCGCGGCCATCGGGTCGGGCGTCAGCGCCACGTCCATCGTGTCGGCGGCCTCCCGCAGGTGGTCGCCCAGTTCCGACCGATCGGCCCCGGCCACGCCGACGTCATGCGTGGGCACCAGCAGCAACGGCATGTCTAGGTTGAGGTTGGCAATGAGTGCGTCATCCGTGGCGGCCTGCGCGAAGGCCTCCGCGCCGAGCAGGCCCTGTTCCTCGCCGGTGAGCGCAACGAACACCATCTCGCGTCGGGGCGCCGGTTCGGCCGCCATCCGGCGGGCGGCTTCCAGCATCACTGCGACGCCGAGCGCGTTGTCGACCGCGCCGTTGAAGACCCGGTCCGGACCCACGTCTGCCACGCCGAGGTGGTCCAGGTGGGCGGTGATCGCGACCTGGCCGCGGCTGCCTGGATCGCGGCCCGGCAGTCGACCGACGACATTGGCCGATTCGACTGGCTGCACGCGCGACGCGATGGCGAGATCCAGCCGGGCCGGCAGCGCGAACGTCGGCAACGCCCCTCCATCGGAAGCCGCGATGAGTTGCGCCAAGGTGCGGCCGCTGCCGGCCAGCACGGTATCGACCGCATCGGCATGCACATGCAGCACGGCACGCAGCGTTGTCCGCGGCGTATCCGCCAGTCGCATGGCCGGCCGTGCCAACACATCCGCCAGGCGTGACCACGGCAGCGCTGTTTCGTCGGCTGGCGTGCGCAGGAAGACCGCAGCCACCGCGCCACGTGCTGCGAGCGCCTCCAGCTTGGTATCGGTCGCGCCGAAGTACGCACGCAGGTCCGGCTCCAGGCGCGCAGGCGCGCCGCCCATCAGCAGCACCGCCTTGCCGCGCAGGTCGAGGCCGGTGAGATCATCAACGCCCAGCTCGGGCGCATGCACGCCGTGGCCGGCGAACACCATCGGCAGGTCGTCCAGGGCGAGGGCCTCCTCGAAGCCGGCTGCGGGCAGCACGTCGCGACCGGGCTGCAGCGTGGCCGCATGCCCGTCCGCGCGCACCACGAACGTCGCGCGTTCGACCTGGGCGTCGGAGCGCTGCAAGCGGATCTGCTGGAACCAGCCCCCATCGCCAGCGGGCTCCAGCCCGGCCCGTCGCATTCGGACGGCCACGTAGCGTGCGGCCCGGTCGAAGCCGGGCGTGCCGGTCATTCGGCCATGCATCCCGTCGTCGGCCATCACCTGCACATCGGCCCGGATGCGGGCGGCCGAGGCGGACGTCGGCGAGTCGTCGCGGTCCGCCGTGCAGGCTGCGAGCAGGACCGCGACCAGGGCAGCCGCCGTGCTTGGGATCAGTGTCCGCATGCGGAGAGTGTGGCGGAGGTAGTACCGCACGCTAGCAGTGAAACCCGTGCGCGATCGACATGGGACGGCGCGGGGATGTGTCCAGGCTTTTATCGCCGACCGACACACCCTAAGGCCGACCCCGAGCGCCACTCAATCGCCCGAGTCGCGGCTCCGCCCATCCCGAGGCCTGAACTTCAATACCGTCCCGCGCGATTCCTCCGACCGCTGCCAGATCACCGGCACGTCATCCGGCGACGGTGGCTCGAGTGCATCGCGGCCGGCCTGCGCCTGCACATCGACGCCGTCCTCCTCGTCCTCCCAGCTGTAGCGCACGCGCGGCGCCTGCGGATCGCGCCGGCGCAGCAGCCATGCGGCCACC
>Ga0156347_1108_pt5 | contig 17809 bp, 20 predicted proteins | sample RifOxyA1_FD_107994 | JGI IMG/M metagenome (GOLD analysis project Ga0156347, IMG submission 107994) | Xanthomonadales bacterium RIFOXYA1_FULL_69_10 | reverse complement strand
CGACGAGCCGCCCGGCTGGCACGCACCGGTGCGCCACACGCTGGGCGCGGTACTGCTGGACGCCGGCCGGCCCGCCGAGGCCGAGACGGTCTATCGCGACGAGCTCAAGCGCAATCCCGGCAACGGCTGGTCGCTGCACGGGTTGGCGCTCAGCCTGAAGGCGCAGGACCGCAAGCGCGACGCCAGCGATGCCGAGAGACAACTCGCGCAGGCGTGGAAGCACTCCGACGTGAAGCTGGTCGCCTCGCGGTTCTGATGCAGTCCGGGTGTCGGTTGCGCGCGCAGTCGCTGCGCGTGCAACCGATCCGCGCGCCGCCGTATCCCTTCGTGCAACCCACGAAGGAGCCGCCCGATGCTGCTGCGCTGTCTGCTTGCCGTTTTCGCCCTGATCGCCACCCCACTCGCGCACGCCACCGAGTGCCCGGACCGATCCGACTACGCGCCGGCGCGCGAGATCATCGCCGAGCTCAACCGCATCGTTTCGCCCGACGGCGTGCAGGAGGGCTACGCCACGCCGATCGCCGGCGTCGAGCAATGGGTGACGATCCGCGGCCAGGACCGCGCCAATCCGGTCGTGCTGTTCGTCCATGGTGGCCCGGCCGCACCGTTGACGCCGGGGCTGTGGCAGTTTCAGCGGCCGTGGGAGGAGTACTTCACCATGGTCACGTGGGACCAGCGTGGCGCCGGCAGGACGTTCGCGCGCACCGACCACGCCGGCCTGGGCGACACCGTCCGCATCGAGCAATACGTCGAGGACGTCATCGAGATGGCCGAGCACGTGCGCGGCAGGCTCGGCCGGGACAAGCTGGTCCTGATGGGCCACAGCTGGGGCACGATCCCCGCGATGCACGCCGCGATGCGCCGGCCCGACCTGTTCCACGCCTACGTTGGCGTCGGCCAGGTCATCAACGTGCGCGACAACGAGCGCATCAGCTACCAGCATGGCGTGGACCAGGCGCGCCTGCACGGCAACCAGGCGGCCCTCGACGAGTTGGCCACCATCGCGCCCTACCCCGGGGACACGCCGATCACGCGCGAGCGCATCGTGCTGGCGCGCAAGTGGGCGCAGCACTACGGCGGCCTGAGCGCGTTCCGCGACGAGTCGAACTACTACTACCGCGGCCCGCGCCTGTCGCCCGAGTACGACGACGCCGACCGCTGCGCGATCAACGAAGGCAATGTGTTCACGCTGGGCCGCATCCTGCCGGAGTTCCTGGAGGTCGACTTCAAGCCGGTGGACCGGTTCCCGATCCCGGTGCTGATGTTCATGGGCCGGCACGACTACTTCACCCCGTCCGAACTTACCGCGCAATGGCTTGACCGGGTCGAGGCGCCCTACAAGCGCGGCGTGTGGTTCGAGCGCTCCGCGCACATGCTGCCGTGGGAAGAGCCGGGGAAGACGCTCGTCAGCCTGCTGCAACACGTGCGACCGCTTGCAACCGGCGACGGCGCGCCCGCGACCGGCATGATCGACTGATCGTCCTGTCTACCTCGAAGGCATCGCATCCCCAAGCCGTCGTCCCGGCGAAAGCCGGGACCCATCTTGAAGTTCGCAGCGTCCCACTACGCAGGACAATCGCGGCAGCGAAGTGCTCCCTTCGCAGGTGCTCCCTCCGCAGGAGTGACGGATAACGCTCAGGGCGACTCGTCCTTCAGCACCCGCGGCACCGCGTTCACCACCATCAGCGCGACCACGGTGGTGATCAGCGCCACCATCTCCTGGCCCATGCCGGCGGCCATGCCGATGGCGGCGGTCATCCAGATACCGGCGGCAGTGGTCAGCCCTTCCACCCGCTCACCCTTTTCCGTCTTGATGATCGCGCCAGCGCCCAGGAAGCCGATGCCCTGGACGATGCCCTGCATCACGCGGGTGACGTCACCGCCGTCGATGTCGGCCAGCAGCGGCGCCAGCACAAAAAGGGCCGAGCCGATCGCCACCAGGATGTGCGTCTTCAGGCCGGCTGTGCGTCCCTTGCGCTCACGCTCCCAGCCGATCAGCCCGCCCAGCAGCGCGGCCGTCAGCACGCGCGCGGCGATGACCGCCAGCGTGGCGGCGTCGGGCACGGAGAACTCCTGTGCCAGCGCCTGTCCCCCATCTCCTCGATTGCGCTGCTCAATGACGTCTCCTCCGGAAGGCGGCGATGCAGCGCTTATTGCGCGGCAGGCTCGCAACGGACCCGCGTCATGCTCGCGCCGTCCGGGCCGTCGACCTGCAGCGAGGCGTCGCCATTGGACAGGCGCAGCACCTGCGTCGCCGTCCACTGCTGGCCTTCTCCTGCGTAGTCGGACTCCACGCGGATGCTGTCGGCGTCCAGCGTTTCCACGCTGCGCGGCACCGCGATGCTTTCGTGGAAGCGCAGTTCGTCGGCGCTGATCGTCAGCCGTTCGATGTGCGCGTCGGGTTCGCGGCAGCCAGCGTCGTCGGCCGCCCAGTCGCCGTGCCAGCGCGCGGGGATCGTGGAAGCGGGCGCATCGTCGCCCGCGTCGGTGCCATCGCCACCGTCATCGGCGGGCGGCCTTGCGTCGTCCGGTGCGGGCTCAACCGGCGCGGCCGGCGTGTCCGTATCCGTGCCGTCGGTGGCGGTCGTGCCACCGCTGCAGGCCGCGAGCAGCAGCACCAGGGCGGTCGATGCGGCGGCGATGGCCGGCCGGGAGGAAAGAAACATCGCGGCTCTCCATGACGTGGAGCCGCGATCATCACGGGCGCCATGTGGACGCCCGGTCAGCGGCACACCCGTCAGTCCGATGATCGGTGAAGGGCGAAGAACGGGATCGTCCGCCGCTGCCGGAAGCCAACGTGCTCGTACAGCGCGATGGCCCGCGCGTTGTGCCGGGCAACATGCAGGAACGGCTGTCGGCCGGCGGCGAACAGGTCGTTCGCCAACCGCGCCATCAACCGCCGCGCCAGTCCGCGGCCGGTGTGCGCGGGGTGGGTGCAGATCGCGCTCATCTCGGTCGCGTCCGGCGTGCCCAGCCGCTCACCGATCATCGCCGCCAGCCGGCCGTCTTCGAAGATCCCGAAGTAGCGTCCAAGCTCCATCGTGCGCTCACGGAAGTAGTGCGGGTACACCAGTGCCACCAGCGCCAGCACGTCCGCGCGATGCGCCGGCGTCAGCGCAATGACTTCGGGGCCCTCCGGTTCTTCCAGCGGCGCATCAAGCATCATCTGCGACAGCTCGCCCAGCGGCTCCCGCCGCCACCCGTCGATGGCCGGCGGGGTCACGCCCAGCAGGTATACCGACTCCCCCGGCCCGACCAGCGATTCGAGCCCGTGCCGCGCATCGGCGGCCGCATCGGCCACGCCCAGGAACGGTGCGTACTCGGCCGGATAGCGCGCAACGCCCTCCGCCACGCGTGCGATGTCGGCATGGCGCGTGCGCAGCGAGGACCAGAACGGGTTATCGAGGGCGTGCATGCGGTCGGATCCAGGGAGCCGGGCGCAATTTATCGGATGCCGAGGCAACACACACCGCATGAAAGCCGGACGGTCATCCGCGAACGGAATGCACCCTAGTGCGGAAGGTGCGCGCCCACGTCCTCGTAGCGCGCGCGCCAGACCACGAGCTGGCGACTGGACCCCGGCCCGCATCCCGCGATCGGCCACTGCCTGGCGAGGGCCAGGTCGACGGCGACCTGCGCGATCAGGGCGTGCAGGTCCGCCAGCTCCGCTTCGCGCACGGCGCGGGCCTGGACGAGTTCGGCCAGCAGTTGTTCCAAATCCAGGCGCCGTTTGCCCTCGCCCGGAGGGCTGGAGCGCCGGACCGCTGCGTTCGTACGCCGGCCCGCCACCGGCAGGGATTCACCATGTGTCCTCGGACGGCGGCGCCGTTCACGCATCGGCCACCCTTCGTTCTCCGCGACCTCCAATGCCCGCACGCCCGGATCGGGCAAGGGCACAGGAGGGACGTCGACGGACATGGGACACTCCGGGGATTGGGCAGCCTCGTCAAGGCAGATCGGCAGGCTACTCCCGGGGCTGTAGAAGGGCGTGACGGAGGCCCTGCGTACCGGGTGCCGACCCAAGCACAGGACGGGACCGGACGCCCGTCAGATCCAGCCGAAACCGGTCGCGGCCGACAGCAGCAGGAGCAGCACGCCGGCGGCCGTTTCGGCCCAGCGTTCGTGGTGGCGACGCGCGCGGGCGCCGAGGGAAAGACCGATGAAGGCGAAGGCCACGGCGAACGCGGCGATCACACCTGCCAGCAGCAGCGGCTCGCGACCTCCCAGGCCCAGGCTGAAGCCGACGATGAGGTTGTCGATGCTCAGCAGCGAGGCCAGCACCACCAGGCCCCGCCAGGTGGTGGCGCGCTTGGCGTAACGAGCCTCGTCACCGTTGCCCCGCTGTGCCGTGATCACCGTCCACAGGCCCACGCCCGCCAGCAGCGCCGTGCCCACCCAGCCGGCCTGGTCGGCAATGCGCTCGGCGGCGTGGCGGCCCAGCCAGATACCCACCAGAGGAATCACGAACTCGAACACGCCGAACACCAGCACGATGCGCCCGCGCCGCACCTTCTGCCCCAGCGTGCCCAGCGCCAGCGCGGCAGCGAAGTTGTTGGCGCCGATGACGACGCCCAGCACCAGCAGCTCCAGCATCAGCGTTGCAGCGCCGCCAGCGTCCGGGTCACCACGCCGGCCAGGTCCGGGGTCCAACGCAGCACGATGACCAGGTCGTGCTCGCGGTCGATGTAGACGTAATTGCCGCCGAAGCCGGCGGCCCAGAATGCGGATTCGGGCGCGGCCGGGATCGCCTCGCGGCCGGTGTTGAGCCACCACAGGTAGCCGTAGTCCGGCTTCACCGGCGACGGCGCGGTGGCCTCGGCGATCCAGTCCGACGCGACCAGGCGCGTGTCACCCCAGACGCCGTCGCGCTCCATCAGCAGGCCGAAGCGCGCGTGATCCAGCGTGCTGACGACCATGCCGCCGCCGAAGTGGCCGCCGCCGGACACCGACTGCATGCGCAGGCCGTCCAGCTCGACCCATGAATTGTCGTAGCCGTGCCAGCGCCAGGTGGACGAGGCGCCGATGGGGTCCATGATCCGACGCCGCAGCAGTTGCGGCAGCGGCTCGCGCACCACCTCCATCAGCGCCCACGCCAGCAGGTTGATGCGCACGTCGTTGTACTTGTAGTGCGTGCCGGGCGCGCGCAGCGGGCGGTTGGCCGGGTCGTCGCCCTCGGGACGGTCGGCCCAGTCGGCGACGTCCCACAGCGTCCCGCTCCAGTCGGAGGTCTGGTGCAGCAGGTGGCGCCAGGTGATCGCGCCGTTGTGGTCGCCTTCGAACCGGTCACCCGGCACGTATCGCGCAACGCTGTCATCCAGCGAGGCGATGCGGCCGTCCGCCACCGCCAGCCCGGCGACGGTCGAGAGGTAGCTCTTGACCGCGCTGAAGGTCATGTCGGCACGCTCGAGGTCGCCCCACTCGGCGACGATGCGGCCGCCCCGCACGATGACGCCGCTGGCGCCTGCGCGGGGCTGGACCGGCCCGAGGATGCGGTAACCGGGCTCGCGCGCGCCGAACGAATCCATCAGCACCTGCCGCAGGTCGGACGGTTCGACCTCGGCGTTGGCCTGCGCATACGCGACGGCGTCGGCCAGTTTCGCGGCGTCGAAGCCCGCCTCCGCAGGCGCCTGCCGGGCCCACTCGTGCCGCGGCGGCACGTACTCGCCGGCCAGTGCCGGCAGGGCGGCGAGCGCTGCCAGCAGGGCGAAGGCGTGCAGGCGGATCGACGTACGGCGCAACGGGGCGTGCGGGTTCATGGCATGGTCGCGGCGGCGGGAACGGGCCGAGTGTACCGGCCGCCCTGCGCCGGCCGGCCGGTGTCGAAACCGGCACGCCCCGTCCGTCGCCCTTGTCGAAGGCCGCGCCCTTCGCGCGCCCGCGGCCCCTGCCGCACCACCACCGGAGCACCCCATGTCCTACATCGACGGTTTCGTCCTGGCGGTCCCCAACGCCAACAAGCAGAAGTTCATCGATTACGCCAATACGTTCGACACGCTCTTCATGGAGTTCGGCGCCCTGCGGGTGATCGAGTGCTGGGGCGACGACGTCCCGGACGGCAAGGTCACCGACTTCCGCAAGGCCGTGCAGGCCACCGCCGACGAGACGGTGGTGTTCTCCTGGATCGAATGGCCGGATAAGGCCACCCGCGACGCCGGCATGAAGAAGATGATGGACGACCCGCGCATGGACCCATCGAAGAACCCGATGCCGCTGGACGGCAAGCGGATGATCTACGGAGGCTTCAGCCCGGTGGTCGATTTCGCCGCAAAGGGCTGACCGGTCGCGGTCGCGGGGGTCGGCGGCGCTTGATTCCGCCCCGCCCGGCCCCACTGTCCGGAGTCGCTCCCGCAACACGCACTCCGGACACCGACATGACCGCCACCACCACCGAAACCCGTGCCTTTGAAGCCGAGGTCGCCCAGGTCCTGCACCTGGTGACCCATTCGCTGTACTCGCACAAGGAAATCTTCCTGCGCGAGCTGGTCTCCAACGCCTCCGACGCGCTGGACAAGCTGCGCTTCGAGTCGATCGCGGACCCGTCGCTGCTATCCGGTGACGGCGAACTGCACATCGACATCAGCGTCGACGAAGCCGCGCGCACCGTGACCATCCGCGACAACGGCATCGGCATGTCGCGCGACGAGGTGGTCGCCAACATCGGCACCATCGCCAGCTCCGGCACGCGCCGCTTCCTGGAGGCGATGGCGCAGGACGCCAAGGCCGACGCGCGCCTGATCGGCCAGTTCGGCGTGGGCTTCTATTCCGCGTTCGTGGTCGCCGACCGCGTGACCGTGCTGACCCGTCGCGCCGGCGCCGGGGCGTCCGACGGCGTCAAGTGGGAGAGCGACGGCCAGGGCCAGTACACCCTCGACCAGGTCGAACTGCCCGAGCGCGGCACCGCCGTGGTGTTGCACCTGAAGGCGGACGAGGACGAGTTCCTGATGGCCTGGACGCTGCGCTCGCTGGTCCACCGGTACTCGGAGCACATCGCCTTCCCGATCCGCATGCCCAAGGACGCGGGCGGGGACGAGGGCGCGACGCCCGAATGGGAGACCGTCAACGCCGCGTCCGCGCTATGGACGCTGCCCAAGTCGGAGATCAGCGACGAGGACTACCAGGGCTTCTACAAGTCGCTGGGCCATGATTTCAACGACGCGCTGGCGTGGAGCCACAACCGCGTCGAAGGCAACCAGAGCTTCACCACCCTTCTCTACCTGCCGGCGCAGTCGCCGTTCGACCTGATGATGGGCGGGCGCGACGAGCGCAAGGGCGTGAAGCTCTACATCAAGCGCGTGTTCGTGATGGACGCCGCCGAGGAGCTGCTGCCCAACTACCTGCGCTTCGTGCGCGGCGTGGTGGACGCCGACGACCTGCCGCTCAACGTCAGCCGCGAGCTGCTGCAGCACAACCGCCAGCTGGACCGCATCAAGGCCAGCTGCGTGAAGCGCGTGCTCGACCTGGTCGAGACGCTGGCACGCGACGAACCGGAAAAGTTCGCCACCTTCATCCAGGCGTTCGGCAACACGCTGAAGGAAGGCATCGTCGAGGATCCGTCCAACCGCGAGCGTATCGCCAAGCTGTTGCGCTTTGCTTCGACGCGCGGCGACGGCGCCGCCAGGAGCGTGTCCCTGGACGAGTACATCGGACGCATGGCCGAAGGCCAGGACACGATCTGGTACGTCACCGCCGAGACCCACGCGGCGGCCGCGGGCAGCCCGCAGCTGGAAGCTTTCAAGGCGCGCGAGATCGAAGTGCTGCTGATGTCGGACCGCATCGACGAGTGGATGCTCGGTTCGCTGCGCGAGTACGACGGCAAGCGGTTGCAGCACGTCGCCAAGGGTGAGCTGCCGCTGGACGAAGCCGGCAAGCAGAAGCAGGAAGAGGCCGCCAGGGCCGCCGAGCCCCTTCTGGCGCGGATCAAGTCGCTGCTGGGCGAACGCGTCGAGGACGTGCGCGTGTCGGCGCGCCTGACTGATTCACCCTCGTGCCTGGCGCTGGCCGACCACGACATGGCGCCGCACTTCGCGCGCCTGCTGCGCGAAGCCGGCCAGGACCTGCCGGACAGCCGGCCGACGCTGGAGGTCAACCCGGACCACGCGCTGCTCAAGCGGCTCGAAGGCGAAAGCGACGACGCGAAGGCCGGCGACCTGGCTTGCCTGCTGCTGGAGCAGGCCGAGATCGCGGCCGGCGCGCCGCTAGACGACCCGGCCGCCTTCGTGCAGCGCATGAACCGGGTGCTGCTGGCGGGTTGATCGCCACCGCGTCGCCCGGGCCGTGCCACGCGGCCCGGGCGACCCAACGGTTGACCGGAGGCGCGCGAGCCCCAACAATCGCGCCCCGAAGGGGAGTAGCTCCCAATCGCTGTGGCCGTCAATTCGGGCGTCATGCCCCGGTCCAGCAGCCTGCCGCCACGGCAGGCGGGCAAGACCTTCGCCGCAAGGCGACAGGTGCAATGCCCGGACTACGTCACCCACCGACGTATCCGTCCGTATGGGCGCCCTCGAACCTTGCGTTCGATGGCGCCTTTTTCATTGACGGAGCGGATGGATGGACACGATCGGCAACCCCTGGCTGTGGGGTGGTTTCTTCCTGGTGGTAATAGTGGCGTTGCTGGCCGACCTGGTGCTGATGCGCCACGGCGGGCCGCACAAGGTGACGTTCCGCGAAGCGCTGTACTGGAGCATCGGCTGGGTGCTGCTGGCGCTGGCGTTCAACGCCGGCCTGTGGTGGTACATGGTGGAAACCGCCGGCCCGGTCGTCGGCAACCGCGTCGGGCTGGAGTTCCTGACCGGTTACCTGGTCGAGAAGGCGCTGGCGGTCGACAACATCTTTGTCTTCCTGATGCTGTTCACCTACTTCGGCGTGCCGGCGCATTCGCAGCAGCGGGTGCTGATCATCGGCGTGCTCGGCGCTATCGTGCTGCGCGCGATCATGATCTTCATCGGCGCGGCGCTGATCGTCCGCTTCCACTGGATCCTCTATGTCTTCGGCGCGTTCCTGCTGCTGACAGGCATCAAGATGTGGATGGCCGCGGGCCAGGCACCGGACATGGACAAGAACCCCGTGCTGCGCTGGATGACCGGCCACCTGCCGCTGATCCGCCGCTACCACGGCGAGGCGCTATGGATCGGCCAGGGCAGCCGCCGCAAGTACACGCCGCTGTTCGTGGTGCTGGTGATGATCGCGGTGACCGACGTGATCTTCGCCGTGGATTCGATCCCGGCGATCTTCGCCATCACGCTGGACCCGTTCATCGTGCTGACGTCCAACGTGTTCGCGGTGCTCGGCCTGCGCGCGATGTTCTTCATGCTGGCCGGCATGGCCGACCGCTTCCACCTGCTGCCCTACGGGCTGTCGCTGGTGCTGTGCTTCATCGGCGCCAAGATGCTGCTGGTGGACGTGTTCAAGATCCCCGTGGGCGTGTCGCTGGGCGTGGTTGCGGCTGTCATCGCCACGACTGTCGTGTTGAGCCTGAAACGGCCGCCGGTCGCGGAATCCGGGTGAGGCCGGCTGTTCGGAAGATCGCGTAGCCCGGGTAAGCGCAGCGCACCCGGGTCGAAGCCCGGGTGCGGCCTATGGCCTTACCCGGGCTACGCGTGGCGCGCCAGCATCCACACCGCCATGCCGACCATCATCAGGTTCTCGGTCAGCGACACGAAGCCCAGCGGCACCCGGCTGTTGCCGCCCACGCACGCACACTTGATGTCGCGCTTGTCGATGTACACGGCCTTGAACACCGACACCGCGCCGATGCCGCCGATGAACAGCGCCAGCGGCGCCGACAGCCAGGTCAGCACGCCGGCCAGCATCAGCACGCCGGCCGCGCCTTCGGCGAACGGATAGATGTACGAGTACGGCACCCAGCGTTTGGCCAGCAGGTCATAGCCCAGGAACATGCTGGAGAACGACTCCACGTCCTGCAGCTTGAGCAGTGCCAGCGCACACATGCTGATGGCGATGAACCACTCGATCGCACGGCCCGTGAACGGCGTGCCCAGCGTGGCCTGGCTGACCGCCAGCGCCATCAGCGCGGTCATGGCGAACAGGGCGATGACCGGCCGGTAGCTGGTCGCCTTGGGGTCGCGGATCTTCATCCCGAAGTGGCGGCGCAGGTCTTCGTACCCGCCGATGCGGTTGCCGTCGATGAAGACCTGTGGCGTGGTGTCGACCCCGTGTTCGGCCTTGAACGCATCGGTCGCCTCGCGCGTCTCCAGATGCCGGTCGTCGACCGTGAAGCCTTTGCGCCTGAGCAGGTCGATGGCCTTCAGGCCATAGGGGCAGACGTGTTCGGCGGTCACCATCCGGTGGACGATGGCGGTCCGTTTGGGGCTCGGGGTCGGGGTCATGGTGGGAGTCCTGGCTTGTCCGGGAGCGGACCCGGACCTATGTACCGTGCGTACCACGGTACGGAGTCAAGCATGAGCGCCCTGTCGATCTCGGAATTCGCCCGCGCGGGTGGTGTTGGCGTGGAAACGGTCCGCTACTACCAGCGGCGCGGCCTGCTGCCCGTCCCGGCGCGCACGCATGGGGCGCTCGGCGGGGGCATCCGGCGCTACGACGGCGGCGACGTCGGCCGCCTGCGTTTCATCCGTTCGGCGCAGGCGGCGGGCTTCACGCTGGAGGAGATCGGCGAACTGCTGGCCCTGGACGCCACGGCCGACCGTCGCCGCGTGCACGCGCTGGCCGAAGCCCGGATCACCGCGCTCGACGCGAAGATCGCCGACCTGCAGGCGGCCCGCGATGCGCTGGCGCGGCTGGCACGACGCTGCGGCGGCACGGTGGATGGCAAGCCCTGCCCCATCCTCGATGCGTTCGAGCCGGCGCTGGAGTGATCCGTAGGATGGGTGGAGCCGGGGGCCATCCCCATCAGCATTAATCCACGGGCACCGGTTTGACGGGTATCGCGTCGCTCCACCCATCCTACGGACCGCGTGCGTGCAGCAACTCCAGCGTCCGGGTGCACGGGGTGCCATCGAACTTGGAGGCGAGCACCGCGCGGAAACACGGGTCATCGCCCGCCGCCTCGAACAGCGTCATGCACGAGCGCAGCTTGAGGTCGTCCGGCGAGCCGAACAGGTCGTGCGCGGACACGGTCGACGCCGCCACCACGTCGCTGCACTCACGCAGCCGGGCGCCCAGCACCGGATGCGACAGGTAGGCCCGCGCCTCGGCCAGCCCGCTGATACCGAAACGCCTGGACATGGCGCTATGCCCCAGTCCCACCAGCTGCGGGAAGACGAACCACATCCAGTGCGTGCGCTTGCGGCCGCCGTGCAACTCGGCCAGGGCCTGGGCATACGTCCCGGCCTGCGCCTGGATGAAGCGGTCCAGGTCGAACGGGTCGCCGGGATTCATAGCCCCTCCTGCACTTGCCGAACTGTCACGCGTCAAAGATGCCCCGTGAACTCCGGTGCGGCATCCCAGCGATCATGCATCCCGTCGACATACTTGATAGGAATGTTCGACAACGTCGCCTCGTCCACGCCCTCCAGGCAGCCGATGTTGATGCCGTACATCGTGCCGATCGGCGTGTCGTTGCCCAGGCCGAATACCCGTACGCCGCAGTGCCGGCAGAAGTAGTGGTGGTTGCGCATCCCGGCAAACACGTAGCGGGTCAGTTCGTCCTCGCCGGCCACGATGCGAACGTCTTCGGGCGGCGCCACCGCCGGCCAGAAGCGGATGCGTCGGCAGATCGAGCAGTTGCAGCGGTAGCTGGGTTGCGTGAGATCCAGGTCGGCATCGACGGCAACGCGCCCGCAGTGGCAGCTCGCGCGATAGGTCTTTTTCATGGGGCCTCCTTGTGGTCGTGGAACGGTCGCGGCGGCGCTGTCATACCTGCACGGTCTTCCAGCGCCCACGGGTGAACAGCCACAGCGTGAACAGCCCGACCGCGGTCTCGGACACGAACACACCCCAGAACACGCCGGTCTGCTGCCAGCCCAGCTGCAACGCGAGCCACCAGCACAGCGGGATCTGGATGAGCCAGAAGAACACCGCATTGATCTTGGTCGGCGTCACCGTGTCGCCGGCGCCGTTGAACGCCTGCACGGTGACCATCCACCAGCCGTAGACGAAGAACGAGTAGGACAGGATCCGCAGCCATTCCGCGCCGACGTCCACCACCGCGGTGTCGTCGGTGAACAGGCCCACCAGCTCGCGCGGGAACAGGAAGAACACGATCGACACGGCCACCAGGTACGCCATGTTGTACCAGCCGATCCGCCACACCGACGCCTCCGCGCGACCCGGCTCGTGCGCGCCCAGATTCTGGCCCACGAGCGTGGCGGCGGCATTGGACATGCCCCAGGCCGGCATCATGGTGAACATCATGATGCGGATGGCGATGGTGGCACCGGCCACCGCCTCGCTGCCGATGCTGGCCAGGATGCGCATCAGGAAGATCCACGACGTCATCGCGACGATCATCTGCCCCACCCCGCCCAGCGAGGTGCGCACGATGTGCCACAGCGCCGCGCCCTGCAGCGCCAGGTGCGTCCCGAGCACGCGGATGTGCTGGCCGCCGCGGAAGAGGATCCACAGCTGCATCAGCACGCCCGCACCGCGCCCGATGGTGGTGGCGATGGCCGCGCCCTCGATGCCCATCGCCGGCACGGGCCCCCAACCGAAGATCAGGATGGGGTCCAGGACGATGTTCAGGCCGTTGGCGACCCACAGCACCCGCATCGCGATGGCCGCATCACCGGCGCCACGGAAAACCGCGTTGATCACGAACAGCAGCATGATCACAACGTTGCCGCCCAGCATCCATTGCATGTACGGCACGCCGTGGGTGAGCGTCCACTCGTCGGCGCCCATCAGCGCGAGCAGTTCGCGAGCCCACACGATGCCGACCAGCGCGAACGGCACCGACACCAGTACCGCCAGCCATACCGCCTGCGCCGCGGTAACCGCCGCCTCCTCGCGACGGTGCTCGCCGATGCGACGCGCGACCAGCGCGGTCACGCCCATCGCCAGTCCGATCGCAATGGAATACAGCAGGAACAGGTAGCTCTCGGTCAGCCCGACCGTCGCCACCGCCGACGCACCGAGCTTGCCGACGAAGAAGATGTCGACCACCGCGAAGGTCGACTCCAGCACCAGCTCCAGCACCATTGGCACCGCCAGCAGGAACACCGCGCGACGCCGCGGGATGGTCGTGTAGTCCGCGCCGGTGCCGCGGATGGCGTCGCGCAGTTCCGACCAGAGCGAGTGGGATTCGGCACCGGCCGCCGCGGCCGCCGCGGCCGCCGCGGCCGGGGCGACGGTAGCGGGCTCGGGGCTGGCGTGGGGATCGGTGCTCATCGGGTATCCATTTGCAGGCCGCAGGGAATGGTACGGCGGCCTCCGCCGCACCGTGTACACCGGTACGACGGGCGAGCATGCGGGCTTTCGACAGTCAGTGCGCCTACGGCAGTTGCCGGGCATCCACGCCCTTCACCAGCAGCCACAGCGCCAGCGACAGCTCCGCGACCAGGCACGGCAGCAGGATCCACGGGAACAGCTGCGCGCCCAATGCGGGCGACAGGAAGCCCGCGAAACTGTTGACGATGTAGCAGAGGCCCGCCAGCACCATCAGCAGGCCGAGCAGCCGTGGCAGGAACGTCGAACGGGCGATCAAGGTGCCGATGGCGATGCAGAACCCGCCGAAGAACACCAGGCCCATGCCGAAGCCGTTGGCGAACAGACGCGCGGACGCATAGGCCATCGCCTGCACGTGCGTGTCTGGCAACCCGACCAGTGCCGGATCGCCCAGCACCCGCAGTGGCGCAAGCAGTTGCAGGAGGCTCGACGCCTCGACCGCGATCCCCACCAGGTTGAGGCACAGCGCGAGCAACGCCAGTCCCGGCCCGACGTTGCGCAACAGGCCGTACAGGAGCACCGACACCACGACCGCGCAGGACAGGTAGGCCAGGTGGACGGCGAAGCCCAGCCGGTACAAACCCTCGTTCGCGAAGATGTTCGCCGCCGTGGCAGCCGGGTCACCCGGGACGATCAACGCGCCCCGGACGAACGCCTCGGCGAACAGCCCGCCTGCGATGATCGCCAGGTACAGCGCGCCCGCCCAGCGGGCGGCGACCTGCGGCTGCATATCGGCGATGCGCGAGGACATGGGCCTACCGCCAGCGGGGCGACAGGCGCACCGTACGGCCGCCCGACCCGCGCGGCGTCTGCCGGAAGTCACCACGAGGGGCCTGGCAGCGGGTCGAGGCCGCCCGTCGCCGTCTACGCCTGTCCGGTGTCAGGCGTCCCTGGGCTCGAGCGGCCTGGACGCCCACGCCAGTGCCTGCTCATGCTCGGCGCCGGGGAACACGCGCATGTCGATGCGTGGGAAGAATGCCGAGCCGAACCGCACCAGCCCGGTCAGCCAGTCGCTGTCGGTGACCACCGCGCCGCGCGCGAAGCGGTGCCACTCGCCCAGCTTGCGGACCGAGTACGCGACATCCTTGCCGAACGCGGCCGGTGTCATGCCGCTCATGCCGCGCATGTCGAAGTACATGGCGATGCGCTCGTGCTCGGCCAGCCGGGATTCCAGCGCGGCGACCACCGCGTCGTAGCCGTCCTCGGTCAGCTTGCCCTCGACCCGGAAGGCGGCAACATGCGGCGGTGCGGTGAGTTCGGTAACCATGGCGGGGCTCCATGCGGGGTTGGCCGCCATTGGAACGGGGACGGCATTAAGCAGCGGTCAATGCTCCCCGACCGGATGCGGGGTCAGTAGCCAAGAATTTCAGACATGACCCGGTTGGTCTTTGCCGCCGAGGCGCCCTGAGACGGATGCGGCACCCCTGCCTGCAGGTGCCTGATCATGTTCTCCACGTGGTGGACCTGGATGTTGACGGGGTTGTCGATGAAAACTGAACGCTCATCAGTGCCGGCGCGCAGCCGCAGCGGCCTTTCATCGAATACGGAGAAGGCGATCGAGCCTTCGGCCCCGATGATCCTGACCTCGTCTTCCCGGTGGTGCCCACCAAAGTTCCAGCTGCCGCTGCCAAGCGCCCCGCTCTCGAATCTCCAGCAAGCGCTGACCGCATCCGGGGCCCGGTAAAGGCCCTGTGTGTTCGTCGCGAAGCCTTTGGCTGCCTCGATGTCCCCGAGCAGGAACTGCAGCAAGTCGAGCCCATGACTCGCCAGGTCAGAGAAGTAACCGCCGGGCGCGAGGTCCGGATCCGTGCGCCAGTTCGGCTTCGAATCCAGATCGCGCGGAGACGGCGGTTTGACCAGGTGCCAGTGGACGTCCCTGACGCGCCCTATCGCCCCCTGGCTCAGCCACTCCTTTACCTTGAGGAAGCGGGGCAGGGATCTGCGGTAGTAGGACACGAACAACGGGAGCCCGCGTTCGGCGAATGCCTCCACCACCGCTTGGCATTCCCTGTAATCGAGTGCCATGGGCTTCTCGACGCAACACGGCTTTCCCGCGCGGGCGACTTTCAGCGCCAACTCCATATGACTCGCTGGCGGCGTGGCGATATAAACCGCGTCCACCTCATCCGCGGATATCAAGTCCTCGACATCGGAGAAGACGGTTGGTACGCCATGGCGAGTGGCATAGTCCCGTGCCGCCCGTGCATCTCTGGACGCGACGGCGGCAAGGGTCGACCCCTGGGCCATCGAGAACGCAGGGCCGCTCTTCACTTCGGTTACGGCACCGCAACCGACCATCCCCCAACGCACCGTCTCGGACGCCGGTAGGGGGCGCGGTTTCACCCAGCCGCCCGATGTCCGAGGCTTGCGGCGTAGCCAAGCCAATCGGACGTCGTGGAGACCACGTGGGCGTTGGTGCCCAGGGGCGCGACTGCCACGCTCATGTGTGCACCATCGGCAAGTTCAGCCCCTGCTCCTTCGCGCACTGGATGGCGATCTCGTAGCCGGCATCGGCGTGCCGCATGACGCCGGTGCCGGGGTCGTTCCACAGCACGCGGGCGATGCGCCTGTCGGCTTCTTCGCTGCCGTCGCAGACGATGACCACGCCGCTGTGCTGGCTGTACCCCATGCCGACGCCGCCGCCGTGGTGCAGGCTGACCCAGGTCGCGCCGCCGGCGACGTTGAGCATGGCGTTGAGCAGCGGCCAGTCGGATACGGCATCGCTGCCGTCCTTCATCGCCTCGGTTTCGCGGTTGGGCGAGGCGACGCTGCCGCTGTCGAGGTGGTCGCGGCCGATGACGACCGGCGCCTTGAGCTCGCCGTTGCGCACCATTTCGTTGAACGCCAGGCCGAGCTTGTGGCGCTGGCCCAGGCCGACCCAGCAGATGCGCGCCGGCAGGCCCTGGAACTCGATGCGTTCGCGCGCCATGTCCAGCCAGTTGTGCAGGGCCGCATCGTCGGGGATCAGCTCCTTGACCTTGGCGTCGGTCCTGTAGATGTCCTCCGGGTCACCCGACAGCGCGACCCAGCGGAACGGGCCGATGCCACGGCAGAAGAGCGGGCGCACGTACGCAGGCACGAAACCGGGGAAGTCGAAGGCGTCGGCGCAGCCCTTGTCCTTGGCCATCTGCCGGATATTGTTGCCGTAGTCGAACGTCGGGATGCCCTGGCGGTGGAAGGCGAGCATCGCCTCCACGTGCAGACGCATGGACGCCTTGGCGGCATCGCGCACGCGCTCGGGCTCGGCCTGCTGCTCGGCCAGCCACTGCTCCACCGACCAGCCGGCCGGCAGGTAGCCGTGCACGGGGTCGTGGGCGCTGGTCTGGTCGGTGACCGCGTCGGGTTTGACGCCGCGGCGCACCAGCTCGGGCAGCACTTCGGCGGCATTGCCCAGCAGGGCGATCGACCTGGCCTCTCCGGCCTGCGTGTACTTCTCGATACGCGCGAGCGCGTCGTCGAGGTCGGTGGCCTGCTCGTCGACGTAGCGGGTCTTGAGGCGGAAGTCGATGCGGCTCTGCTGGCATTCGATGTTGAGGCTGCAGGCGCCGGCAAGGCTCGCGGCCAGCGGCTGCGCGCCGCCCATGCCGCCCAGGCCCGCGGTCAGGATCCACTTGCCCTTGAGGTTGCCGCCGTAGTGCTGGCGGCCCATCTCCACGAACGTCTCGTAGGTGCCCTGCACGATCCCCTGGCTGCCGATGTAGATCCAACTGCCCGCGGTCATCTGGCCGTACATCATCAGGCCCTTGCGATCCAGCTCGTGGAAGTGCTCCCACGTCGCCCACGCCGGCACCAGGTTGGAATTGGCGATCAGCACGCGCGGGGCATCGGCGTGGGTCGGGAACACGCCGACCGGCTTGCCCGACTGCACCAGCAGGGTCTCGTCGTCGCCCAGCGTCTTCAGGGTGCGCAGGATCGCGTCATAGCTTTCCCAGTCGCGCGCGGCCCGGCCGATGCCGCCGTACACCACCAGGTCCTCCGGACGCTCGGCCACGTCGGGATCGAGGTTGTTCTGCAGCATCCGGAACGGCGCCTCGGTCAGCCACGACTTGCAGCTGAGTTCGGTGCCGCGCGGCGCGCGCACGGTGCGGGAGGGGTCGTGGCGGGTGGACATCGGACAGGCCCTGCGGTGGAGGCGAGGGCGGGATTATCGCAGGGGCGGCGAGGCCTGTAGGAGCGGCTTCAGCCGCGAACGCCTCTCCGGATAGGTTCGGCGCCCCCAGGATGGAGGTGAGCGCCGCATGCGTTTCGGTCGAGAACACGAACCGGCGCGTTTGTAGGAGCGACGTGAGTCGCGATCGCGCGTCTGCCCGGACCTCCATTCGCGACTCACGTCGCTCCTACAACGGCGCGGAGGTCCGGCCCGGGTTTCGTGGCTGAAGCCGCTCCTACAGGGGCCGGAATGAAAACGCCCGGCGTGGCCGGGCGTTGTTTCACTGCATGGACGGGTCGT
>Ga0156347_1143_pt3 | contig 18436 bp, 18 predicted proteins | sample RifOxyA1_FD_107994 | JGI IMG/M metagenome (GOLD analysis project Ga0156347, IMG submission 107994) | Xanthomonadales bacterium RIFOXYA1_FULL_69_10 | reverse complement strand
CGGGGTGCCTGGGCGGCGCGAATAGATGAAGGAGAACGACTGGTCGAAGCCGACGTCCTCGATCAGCTTCATCGTCTTGTCGAAATCGGCCTCGCTTTCGCCGGGGAACCCGACGATGAAGTCCGAGCTGATCGAGATGTCCGGCCGCACCGCGCGCAGCTTGCGGACCTTCTGTTTGAACTCCAGCGCCGTGTAGCCGCGCTTCATCGCGCTCAGCACGCGGTCGCTGCCCGACTGGACCGGCAGGTGCAGGTAGTTGGCCAGCTCCGGCACGTCGCGGTAGGCCTCCACCAGCGAGTCGGAGAACTCCAGCGGGTGCGAGGTGGTGAAGCGGATGCGGTCGATGCCGTCGATCTGGGCGATGGTGCGGATCAGCAGCCCCAGGTCGGCCACACCCGCGTCCGCGCCCGCCTCGTCGAGCATGGGCCCGCGGTAGGCGTTGACGTTCTGCCCCAGCAGGTTGATCTCGCGCACACCCTGCGCGGCGAGTTGCGCGCATTCGACGAGTACGTCGTCGAAGGGCCGGCTGACCTCCTCGCCGCGGGTATAGGGCACCACGCAGAAGCTGCAGTACTTGCTGCAGCCCTCCATGATCGACACGAACGCGCTCGGCCCGTCGGCCCGGGGCTCGGGCAGGCGATCGAACTTCTCGATCTCGGGGAAGCTGATGTCGACCTGTGGCCGCCCTGTCTCACGCTTGGCTGCGATCAGCTCGGGCAGGCGGTGCAGTGTCTGGGGTCCGAAGACCAGGTCGACGAACGGCGCCCGCTTCACGATGGCCTCGCCCTCCTGACTGGCCACGCAGCCGCCCACCCCGATCAGCACGGGTTTGCCGCCCTGCTTGAGGGCTTTCCAGCGACCCAGCTGGCTGAAGACCTTCTCCTGCGCTTTTTCGCGGATCGAGCAGGTATTGACCAGGATCACGTCGGCTTCTTCGACGTTTTTGGTCAACTCCAGCCCTTCGCTGGCGGCCAGCACGTCGGCCATTTTGGCCGAGTCGTACTCGTTCATCTGGCAGCCGTGGGTTTCGATGAACAGCTTGCCGCGGGGCGCGGCGGCGGGCGGGGTGTCGGTCATGGCGTATTCCGGGGCGCGGTGTTGAATCCGGGCCGGAGAGGGGGGTGGCCTCATAGTCTAGCGGCCGTCGTTGCCCCCGCCATCGCGTTTTGTGAATCAACCACTTGGCAACGCCGGACGGACAGGAGACACTCGCGCCCATGAGGGGGGGCATCACGCTGCTGGGGATCGCCTGTCTGCTGGCCGCCGGAACGGCGGACGCCGGCACCATTTACCGTTGCGAAGCACCCGACGGTACCCGCAGCTACGTCAGCAAGCGCATCAAGGGTGCCAGTTGCTCGGCGGTCAGCCAGTACAAGGCGGTTGCGTACTCGCCGCCGACCACCGCCGCCGCCGGCAGCGCGACCCAGGCCAGCACCGTCGCCGGTTCGCCGGCCTCCGGCACGGCCCCGGCGCAGTCGCCGACCATGACCAACGCGGCGCCGACCACGCCGGTGTCTGCCGGGCAGTCGCGCTCGCGACTGGTGCAGGGGCAGGTGTACTCGTACATCAAGGACGGCGTGCGCCATTACTCCAGCGCGCGGCCCAAGGGCGTGGCCAGCGCCAGCCCGGTGCGCACGATCCAGTACAGCTTCTTTGAGACCTGCTACGCCTGCGCGGCCAAGCCGGGCGTCAGTTTCCACAACGTCCGGCTCAACACCGCGGCCTACCAGGACGAGATCGCTACGGCGGCGCGCGAATACGGTGTGGACGAGGCGGTGGTGCGCGCGATCATCCATGCCGAATCGGCCTTCAACCCCAATGCGCTGTCGCGGGTGGGCGCGCAAGGGTTGATGCAGCTGATGCCCGCCACCGCCGAGCGTTTCGGGGTGAGCAACGCGTTCGAGCCGAAACAGAACATCCGCGGCGGGGTGAAGTACCTGGCGTGGCTGCTCAAGCGCTTCAACGGCAACCTGACCCTGGCCGCGGCCGGCTACAACGCCGGCGAGGGCAACGTCGACAAGTACAAGGGCGTGCCGCCGTTCAACGAGACCCAGCGCTACGTCGAGCGCGTGGCAATCCTCGCCGACCGCTACCGCGGAGCCGTCGTAGCGCGCTGATTCCGGGCTTCCGGGTCGTTTCGGGCGTCCTGCGGATTGTCCTGCTGTTCACCGTTCCGTTACACTTCGCCGTCTTTGAGCCGCGAGCCGTCGCCAGTGGCCGGCGCTGCGTCCCGATTCGATATCCAGACAGTATTTGCGGAGTGCCGGATGGCCAACCAAGGGATCACTGATCCTCATCCCGAGCCCATCAACCATGGGCGTCGTCGGTTCCTGACTGCGACGACCGCCGTGGTCGGTGCCGTGGGCGCCGGTTTCGTGGCGGTGCCTTTCATCAAGTCATGGAATCCCAGCGAGCGCGCGAAGCTCGCGGGTGCGCCGGTCACGGCCGACATCAGCGCACTCGAGGAAGGGCAGCGCCTTGTCCTGGAATGGCGTGGCCAGCCGATCTGGATCGTCCGACGCTCGCCGGCCGTGCTGCAGGCGCTGCCGACCCTGGATGACCAGCTGAGCGATCCGGCGTCGCAGAACCCGGAGCAGCAGCCGGAGTACGCCGCCAACGAGCTGCGCTCGATCAAGCCGGAAGTCTCCGTGCTGGTGGGCCTTTGCACGCACCTTGGCTGCTCGCCGGAAATGGTTGCCCAGATCGCGCCGCAGCCGTTCGACGCGCAGTGGAAGGGCGGCTATTTCTGCCCGTGCCACAAGTCGAAGTTCGACATGGCAGGCCGCGTGTATTCGGGCGTGCCGGCGCCGACCAACCTGATCGTGCCGCCGCACCACTATGTCGACGACAACACGATCGTCATCGGCGTCGATCCGCAAGGGGCCGCGTAAGCCATGTCCAACATCATTACCCGCAGCGCCGACGGCGTGATGAACTGGGTCAACGAGCGTGCACCGGCATTGATGCCGATGTACCGCAAGCACATGACCGAGTACTACGCGCCGAAGAACTTCAACATCTGGTACATCTTCGGCGTGCTTTCGCTGGTGGTGCTGGTCAACCAGATCGTCACCGGCATCTTCCTGACGATGCACTACAAGCCGAGCGCGGCGGAAGCCTTCGCCTCGGTCGAGTACATCATGCGCGACGTGCAGTGGGGCTGGCTGATCCGCTACATGCACTCCACGGGCGCGTCGCTGTTCTTCGTGGTCGTCTACATCCACATGTTCCGCGGCCTGATGTACGGCTCGTACAAGAAGCCGCGCGAGCTGGTGTGGATCCTCGGCATGCTGATCTACCTGGTGCTGATGGCCGAGGCGTTCCTGGGCTACGTGCTGCCGTGGGGCCAGATGTCCTTCTGGGGCGCCAAGGTGATCATCTCGCTGTTCGGCGCGATTCCGGTGATCGGTGGTGGTCTGGTCGAGTGGATCATGGGCGACTACCTGCCCGGCGATGCCACGCTCAACCGGTTCTTCGCGCTGCACGTGATCGCGCTGCCGCTGGTGCTGCTGCTTTTGGTGGTGCTGCACCTGGGCGCGCTGCACGAGGTCGGGTCGAACAACCCCGACGGCGTCGAGATCAAGAAGGGCCCGAAGGGCAACCGCTGGTCGCCGACCGCGCCCACCGACGGCATCCCGTTCCATCCGTACTACACGGTCAAGGACACGATGTACGTCGGCTTCTTCCTGATCCTGGCCGCGTTCATCATCTTCTTCGCACCCGCGTTCGGCGGCTGGTTCCTCGAGCACGACAACTTCACCGAGGCCAACCGCCTCGTGACGCCCGCGCACATCAAGCCCGTCTGGTACTACACCCCGTACTACGCGATGTTGCGCGTGGTGCCCGACAAGCTGGGTGGCGTGCTGGTGATGTTCGGTGCGATCGCCATCCTGTTCCTGGTGCCGTGGCTGGACCGTGCCAAGGTCAAGTCGGTGCGCTACCGCGGCTGGATCACCAAGGCGATGCTGGCGATGCTGGTGGTGTGCTTCGTGTGGCTGGGCAAGATCGGCGCCGGCCCGGGTACCGACCCGGTGGAAACCATCGTCGGACGCGTCCTGACCTTCCTCTACTTCGCTTTCTTCATCACGATGCCGCTGTGGACCAAGATCGACAAGACCAAGCCGGTGCCGGAACGGGTGACGATGCATGACTAACAAGACGCCTACTTCCTTCCAGCGCCGCTGGGTCGGCCGGCTGGTCGCGGTGGCCGCCGGGCTGCTGGTGTCGGCCAGCGCATGGGCTGCCACCGGTGGCGATGTCGAGCAGGCCGGCACCGACCTGAGCGACCAGGCGTCGCTGCAGCGGGGCGCCCAGCTGTACATGAACTACTGCTCGGCCTGCCATTCGCTCAAGTACCTGCGGTACTCGCGCATCGCCGAGGACCTTGACCTGTCCGAAGAAGAGGTGATGAACAACCTCAACTTCACCGGCGCCAAGTTCGGCGAGCAGGTCCAGGTCAGCATGACGGCCGATCACGCCGAGGACTGGTTCGGCAAGATGCCGCCGGACCTCAGCCTGATCTCGCGCGTGCGCGGCCCGAACTGGATCTACACCTACCTCAAGTCGTTCTACCTGGACGAGAACCAGCCACTGGGCTGGAACAACAAGCTGTTTCCGAACGTGTCGATGCCCAACCCGCTGTGGGAGCTGCAGGGCCTGCAGCACGCGGTTTACGGCGAGGCGGACGAAGCGGCCGGCGGCGAACGCCCGGTCGTGGGGCTGGAAGTAAAGAGCGCGGGCCAACTGGACGCGGAAAACTTCGACCAGGCCGCCCGCGACATCACTGCATTCCTCGAGTACGCCGGCGAACCGGCCGCGCTCAAGCGCCAGAGCATGGGCGTCTGGGTGATCCTGTTCCTGGTGCTGTTCACCTTCTTCGCGTGGTTGCTCAAGAGCGAGTACTGGCGCGACGTGAAGCACTGACGGCAGGCCCGGTGGGCGGCCGCCACCCCGACGGGTGGCGGCATCCGCACCACCGGACCGCAGCGTGATCGAGGCCGCGACGACTGCTCACACGGGGTGGGCGGCGTCTTGCCGACCGGCGGATTCCGGTGGCTGGAGAGGTCGATGATGGCGGCGAGCCCACGTATGCGTAATGCCCTGACCCTGTTTTCCTCAACCGATTGCGTGCTGTGCCACCGGGTCCGCCTGGTGCTGGCGGCCAAGGGCGTTACCTACGACCTGATTCCGGTCGACCCGCAGAACCCGCCCGAAGACCTGATCGACCTCAATCCGTACCACTCGGTGCCGACCCTGGTCGAGCGCGACCTGGTGCTCTACGCGGCCAGCGTTGTCAGTGAGTACCTCGACGAGCGCTACCCGCACCCGCCGCTGATGCCGGTCGACCCGCTGTCCCGCGCGCGCCTGCGGCTGGGCATGCTGCGGCTCGAGCACGACTGGGTGCCCCAGGTGCAGGCCATCCAGTTGGGCAACAAGGCGCAGGCCGATGCCGGCCGCAAGCGTCTGAAGGAACTGCTGACCGCGTCGGTGCCGCTGTTCAAGGCGTTCAAGTTCTTCCTCAACACCGAGATGAGCCTGGCTGACTGCGCGATGGCCCCGATCATCTGGCGCCTTCCGGCGCTGGGCGTGCCATTGCCGAAGGACGGCAAGGCGATCGAGGACTACGGCAACCGGATCTTCCGGAACCCGGGTTTCACCCGCAGCCTGACGGATGAAGAGCGCAAGCTGCGCGACCTCCCTACCTGAGCGGCCGGCCGGTCCGTTTCCCGAATGCGGCGCGCCCAGGCGCGCCGCATTTCGTTTGCGCGCCGCATTTCGTTTGCGCGCTGGATCCGGCGCCATGCATGTGCGCGGTGTTCTAAACTTCCCTGCATGAGTGACGACACCGCGACCATGACCAGCCACCGCCCGTACCTGCTGCGGGCGCTGTACGAGTGGATTGCCGACAACGGCATGACTCCCCACGTGCTCGTGGATGCGACCCGGCCCGGCGTGCAGGTGCCGATGCATGCGGTCAAGGAAGGGAAGATCGTGCTCAACATCGCCGAGCGCGCGGTGTCGCGCCTGGAGATGGACAACGAACTGATCCGTTTCAGCGCCCGCTTCGGTGGCGTCAGCCACGCCGTATCGGTCCCGGTGGGTGCGGTGCTCGCGATCTACGCGCGCGAGACCGGGCAGGGCATGGCGCTGCCCGAGGACGCGGTCGCAGGAGGCACGGCCTCCGGGGATGTGGACGGACAGGACGCAGATGCGCCGTCGGACCACGACGCGCCCGTGCAGCTCACCGCCGTCCCGGCCGCCACGGACGACGGCGACGACGACCCGAGCACGCCGACACCGCGCCGCAGCGGGCACCTGCGCATCGTGAAATAACGGTAGCCGCACCACGGCACGATCATCGCGACAGGTCGTGTCCCGACGGCCTCACGCGATCGACTCTTTGTAGGTGCCGGTGTGGCCGGCCCTACAGCCGGTGGTAGCAAGGACCGTCAGTTGAGCCGTGCCGGCGCCGGCGACAGCGGGCCGGAGAACGACACCAGCCGATCCCCATGTAGCACCAGGCGACCGACGTGGCGGTCGAGCCCGTCCAGCGAGTAGTCGAACCGGAAGCTGCGCTCCCAGCCCAGCCGGCCGGAGTCCTGCCGGCGCAGGCGCAGCCCGGTGGCGTGCACGCTCTGGTCCAGCCACTGGACGCCCGCGACGCGACAGGCATCGCGCCCCAGCGCCTCCGCGCGCTCGGCGGCGGCGCGCGCGGCGCTCCAGTAACTGAACGCCGCGGCGGCGAGGATCATCACAAGGACTAGAGTCGGCATCGGCTAAATGTGACGCCGCTTTGCTGACGCCGCAAGCAACCTCGGCCACACTCCACCTTTACAGGGGGCTTCCGAATGAAACTGGTATTCCCGGGTGGCGAGCACCCGCAGGTGTTGTTGGGCTTGGGCGTCAACCGCGTGGGATCTGACCCCGGCGCCAACGTGGTCATCGACCGCCCCGGTGTGAACCCGCAGCACTGCCGGCTTCACGTGACGGGGCAGGGCGTGATGCTGGACGTGCCGGAGGGCACGCCGATCAGCGTCAACGGCCGCCAGGTCGACGGATTGATCGCATTGCGGCCAGGAGATGCCGTGGACCTCGGTGGCGTGGTGGCGCGCCTGGCCGGGATCGGAGCGCCCGCACCGGAGCCCAGCGGTGCCGCGGAGACGGCACTGGTGTCCGCCAACGACGACCTTGGCGCGACGAGCGTTCGGCCGGCGATGCCCAAGTACGCATTGCGCGGCGTCGGCGGCAGTGCTTTCGGCCGCAGCATCGCGATCAACGGCACCATGACGATCGGGCGCGCGCCCGAGTGCACGCTCACCTTCGAGGACTCGGGGCTGTCGCGCATGCATGCGCGTCTGATGCCGACCGATGACGGACTGCTGCTGGAAGACATGGGCTCCAGCAACGGCAGCTTCATCAACGGACGCCGCGTCGCACGCGGACTGGTCGGGGCGGGCGACGAGATCGCCTTCGACACCCTGCGCTTCCGCCTCGTGGGCGGGGTGCGCCACGCGGGGCGCGAAGACGGTGAGGGCCGCCGGGTGGCGCATGTGCCTCACGCGGTCTGGGCGCTGGTCGCCGTTGCGGCGTTGGCGGGCCTGGTCTGGTGGGGCGTGTCCTGACCGCACGCAGACGAGGACCGGTGTAGCGCCGTCGCCGGACGCGCCGGCGCTTGATGCATCGGCGGGTCAGCCCGGCGGACGTCCCAGCTTCAATGACAGGTCGATCGCGCGGACGTGCTTGGTCAGTCCGCCGATCGAGATGAAGTCCACCCCGTCCTCGGCCACCGCGCGCAGGTCGCCCAGTTCCATGCCGCCCGACGCTTCCAGCGGAATGGCGCCCCCATAAGGCGCGGATCGTGCAATACGAACCGCCTCGCGGCGCGTGTCCGGCGGGAAGTCGTCGATCAGGATGCGGTCGCAACCGGTCTGCAGCGCCTGGTCCAGCTCGTCCAGGCTTTCCACTTCCACGATCAATGGCAGGCCGGGGTGCATGTCCCGCGCGGCGTGGATGGCGGCCGGCAGGCTGCCGGCGGCACGGATGTGGTTTTCCTTGAGCATCACCTGGTCGTAGAGACCCATCCGGTGGTTGTGGCCGCCGCCGACGCGCACCGCGTATTTCTGCGCCAGCCGCAGCCCCGGAATGGTCTTGCGGGTGTCGAGAATGCGGGTGCTGGTGCCCTCTACGGCCTGCACGTGGCGCGCCGTTTCCGTCGCCGTGGCCATCAGCGTCTGCAGGAAATTGAGCGACGCGCGTTCGGCGCTGACCAGCGCACGTGACCGTCCCTTAAGGGTTGCGAGTACGGTACCCGGCTCGACGCGATCGCCCTCGGCGACGTGCCAGTCGATGGCCACGTGCGGGTCCAGCGCGCGGTGGCATGCGTCGAACCACGGCCGACCGCATACCACGGCCGCCTCCTTGCACAGCAGGTAGGCGGAATCGCCGGTGTCCGGCAGGAGTGCAGCGGTGACGTCGCCGCTGCCCAGGTCTTCCTCGAGCGCGCGTGCGACATCGCGGGCGACGTCAGCCGGGTCCGGCGGCGCGACCAGCCCCGTCATGCCTGCGGGAAGCCGTCGATGCCGGCGGTGACGATCGCCTCCTCGGCCAATAGCACCGGGATGCCGTCGTCCAACCGGTAGGCCAGCCGGCGGTCGCGGGTCGTCAGGACGTCGCGAAGCGGTTGTGTCTGCGCGCTGCCGTCGGCCTTGCGTAATGTTCCGGCGGCTGCGGCTGCGTTGAGGGCGGCGAGGGCGCCGGAATCCAGGCGCTGCAGGGGCTGCCGCGTGGTCGGGCAGACGAGCAGGTCGAGCAACTTGCGATCCATGGAAGCCTCGTGGACGGGTCGGGCCGGGTCGCCGGCATTCGGCGGCAAGCGGCACCGGAGCGGTGCGACGACACAACAGGTGCGCGCTGCCGGAAGCGGTGCGGGCCGGTAGAATACCGTTTTGCCGCAGGGTCCAACCATGACAGACACAGCGCCCGCGCCGCTCGTCGGCATCGTGATGGGGTCGCGTTCGGACTGGGACACGATGCAGCACGCCGCCGACCGGCTGGCCGCGCTCGGGGTCCCGCACGAAGTCCGCGTGGTGTCGGCGCACCGCACACCGGACGTCTTGTTCGACTACGCCGCAACGGCCGGCGATCGTGGCCTGCGAGCGATCATTGCCGGTGCCGGCGGCGCTGCCCACCTGCCGGGCATGCTCGCGGCCAAGACCGCGGTGCCGGTGCTGGGTGTGCCCGTGCAGTCCAAGGCGCTCAACGGCATGGACTCGCTGCTGTCGATCGTGCAGATGCCTGCCGGGATCCCGGTCGCGACGTTCGCCATCGGCAATGCCGGTGCCGCCAATGCCGCGTTGTTTGCTGCGGCGATGCTTGCGCCGTCAACGCCCGGTGTCGCCGCCGCGCTGGCGGCGTTCCGTGAGAAGCAGACCCGGGACGTCGCCGACAACGACGATCCGCGTCGTTGAAGCGCATGGCACGGGAGTCTTCGATGACGACGGTCGGCATTCTGGGTGGCGGCCAGCTGGCGCGGATGATGGCGCTGTCGGCCGCGCCGCTGGGCCTGCGCTTCCTGGTGATGGATACGGTCGCCGACGCGTGTGCCGGGCAGTTCGCGCCCCTGATCGTGGGCGACTGGCGCGACGAGGCCGCCTTGTCGGAGTTCGCTTCGAGGGTGGACGTGGTCACGTTCGATTTCGAGAACGTGCCGGCCGAGTCCGCGCAGTGGCTGGCCGAACGCGTGCCCGTGTTCCCCAGCCCGCGCGCGCTGGCCGTGGCGCAGGACCGGCTCGCGGAGAAGACGCTGTTCTGCGATCTCGGGATCCCCGTGCCGCCATTTGCGGCCGTCGATTCGCGAGAGGGTCTGGAGCAGGCAGTGGCGACCATCGGTACGCCATGCATCCTCAAGACGCGGCGGCTGGGCTACGACGGCAAGGGTCAGTTCCGGTTGCGCAGCGACGCCGACATTGCTGCCGCATGGGACGCACTGGGCGCGCAGGCCCCGAAGGTCGGCTTGATCCTCGAGGGGTTCGTCGCGTTCGAGCGCGAGCTGTCGGTGGTGGCGGTGCGTGGTCGCGACGGCGAGTTCCGTCCGTGGTCGCTGACCGAAAACTGGCACGTCGATGGCGTGCTGTCGGCCAGCCTTGCGCCGGCACGGGTCGAAGCCGACCTGCAGGCATCCGCGTTCCGCCAGGCCAGGCAGCTGGCCGAAGCGCTCGACTACGTAGGTGTGTTTGCGCTGGAGCTGTTCTGTCGCAATGGCGAGCTGTTGGCCAATGAACTCGCGCCCCGCGTGCACAACTCCGGTCACTGGTCGATCGAGGGTGCGGAGACCAGCCAGTTCCAGAACCACCTTCGTGCCGTGCTGGGCCTGCCCTTGGGCGACACCCGCAACCTCGGCCATGCCTGCATGCTCAACTGGATCGGTGAAATGCCCGAGGCCGGTGCGGTGCTGGTCGAGGCCGGCGGCCACTGGCACGACTACGGCAAGTCGCCGCGGGCCGGACGCAAGGTTGGGCACGCGACGCTGCGTTCGGACTCGTCCGGAGAACTGGCCGACGCACTGGTCCGGGTGGGCCGGGCGCTGGGGCGCGAGGCGCAGGTCGCTCCGGTCGTCGAGCGTTTGCGCGAGCAGTGAGACCCGCGCAGCGGACGAATTCCGTCCCCTGAAACGCGAACGGCCGGGATAGCCCCGGCCGTTCGTGGTCACGCGGTACGTCGCCTTACTTCATGTTGGCGGCGACGAAATCCCAGTTGACCAGGTTCCAGAACGCCTCCAGATACTTCGGGCGGGCGTTGCGGTAGTCGATGTAGTACGCGTGCTCCCACACGTCGCAGGTCAGCAGCGCGGTGTCCTCGCCGGTCAGCGGCGTGTTGGCGTTGGACGTGCTGACCAGTGCCAGCGCGCCGTCCGGACGCTGCACCAGCCACCCCCAGCCCGAGCCGAAAGTGCCGATCGACAATTTGGTGAACTCGTCCTTGAACGAGGCGAAGTCGCCGAATGCCTTGTTGATCGCCTCGGCCACCTTGCCGGTCGGCTCGCCGCCGCCGTTGGGCGACAGGCAGTTCCAGTAGAACGTGTGGTTCCAGACCTGCGCGGCGTTGTTGAACATGCCGCCCTGCGACTTGCGGACGATCTCCTCCAGCGGCATGTCGGCGAACTCGGTGCCCTCGATCATCTTGTTGAGGTTGTCGACGTACGTCTTGTGGTGCTTGCCGTAGTGGTACTCCAGCGTCTCGGCGGAGATGTGGGGCTCAAGCGCGTTGCGCTCGTAGGGCAGAGGGGGCAGTTCGATGGCCATGTGGCGGGCTCCTTGGGGATCGGACGCTTGCGCGGACGGAAGCTGGCGGGTGGGCGCGCCGCAGGTCGCCGGGCGGAGCCGGCAACGCGGACGGTGCGAAGGATTACAATGGCGCATTCTAATCCCTCGCCTCGTTGCCGGGCCGTCAATGCGGTGCAACGGGCCATTGCAGGAGTGTTCCAGATGTCCGTGCTCGAACGGATCCAGGCCGAAGTCGACAGCCATCCGGTGGTGCTTTTCATGAAGGGCACGGCGCAGTTCCCGATGTGCGGTTTCTCCAGTCGCGCGGTGCAGGCCCTGCGCGAGGCCGGCGCCACGCAGCTGCACACCGTCAACGTGCTGGAGGAACCCGAGATCCGCGCCAACCTGCCGCGGTTCTCCAACTGGCCGACGTTTCCCCAGCTTTTCATCAACGGCGAGCTGATCGGCGGCTGCGACATCACGCTCGAGCTGGCCGACTCGGGTGAGCTGGCACGCATGGTCAGCGAGATCCAGAACAACTGATGGCTGCGACGCATGCCCCGGCCGACGACGCGCGGCCGCTCGAAGGTCGCGTCGTGCTGGTCGCGGGCGCACACGGTGGACTGGGTGCGGCTGCGTCGGTCGCATGCGCGCAGGCCGGAGCCACCACGGTGCTGCTGGGCCGCAAGGTGCCCAAGTTGAACCGCCTCTATGACGCGGTGGCCGCGGCGGGCCCCGAGCCGGCGCTGTATCCGCTGGACATGGAAGGCGCCTCGCCGGACGACTACGCGCGATTGGCCACGACCCTGGAGTCCGAGTTCGGCCGCCTGGACGGCGTGCTGCATTGCGCGGCCGAGTTTCCTGGCCTGACGCCCCTGGGGCAGACCGACCCCGCTGCGTTCGCCCGCGCCATCCACGTCAACCTCACTGCCCGCTGGTGGCTGACCCAAGCCTGCCTGCCGTTGCTGTTGCGGTCGTTGGATGCCTCGGTGGTCTTCGTGGTCGACGACACCGACCGCGTCGGCTCGGCCTATTGGGGTGGCTACGGCGTTGCCCAGCACGGAGTGGAAGCGCTGGTCGGCATGCTGCACGCCGAACTCCACAACGGACCTGTCCGCATCTCGGCCCTGAGGCCCGGGCCGATGCGCACGACGCTGCGCTCGCGCGCCTACGTCGACGAGAACGATGCGCGCGCGCGCGATGCAGCTGACTTCGCGCCGGCCTGCGTCACGCTGCTGTCCAGCGAGGGCGCCGCCCATCGCGGCCAGGTATGGAGCCCGGTGCTGTGACCGACATCATTTCCGCCGCGCTGCTGCTCTTCATCATCCTGGACCCGCTGGGCAACGTCCCGGTATTCCTCAGCCTGTTGCGCAACCTGCCGCCGGAGCGGCAGCGGATTGTGCTTGCGCGCGAGCTTCTCATCGCGCTGGGCGTGCTGATGCTGTTCCTGTGGGGCGGCAAGTACGCGCTGGAAGTGATGCACCTGCGCCAGGAGTCGGTGTCGATCGCCGGCGGCATCGTGCTGTTCCTGATCGGCATCCGCATGATCTTCCCGCCCCCGGAAGGGTTGATGGGCGAGTTGCCGGACGGCGAGCCCTTCATTGTCCCCATGGCCATCCCGCTGGTGGCCGGCCCGTCCGGCATGGCGGCGGTGATGCTGATGGGCAGCGAGGACCCGACACGGCTGGTCGACTGGAGCATCGCCCTGCTGATCGCCTGGTTCGTGACGGCGGCGATCCTGTTCGCCGCGCCGTTGCTCTACCGGCTACTGGGGCGTCGCGTGCTGACCGCGGTGGAGCGGCTGATGGGCATGCTGCTGGTGGCGATCTCCGTGCAGATGTTCCTGGACGGGTTGGGGACCTATCTGCAGATCGCCGCCCCCTGACGGACGCTGCGGCCGGATGGCCGGACTCGCGCCATTAACATGACCGTTGTCATCGGGCTGTAACGCGGCCCGCCTAGCATGTTAAACTGCCGTTAACCCCGGCGGGGATGGAGCCGCGCCAGGGTGGGGGCTGTACCACCACCATCCACAAGCTTTTTCTCCTTCGGTCGAATGGCAGCTGCCCAAAGCAGGCGGCCGTCCGGCCGTCATCATGTCACCGAGGCCACTGTAATGACCCATCCGAACCGCGTCCGGCTGTCCCGGCTCACGCTTGGCTTGCTCGCCGCCCTTGCCACCGCGCCTGCATTCGCGCAGAGCACCTCCGCCGGTGTCGGCGGTCGTGTCGTCGGCGCCGACGGCCAGCCCGTGGCCGGTGCCGAAGTCACCATCGTCCACGTCGAGTCCGGCACGGTCAGCCGCGCGGTTACCGGCGATGACGGCCGCTACAACGCCCGCGGCCTGCGCGTCGGCGGTCCGTACACAATCACCATCAACAAGGCCGGTGCTGGTACGGAGACCCAGGAAGGCGTGTACCTGAACCTCAACCAGGTCAACACCTTCGACGCCGACCTGGCGGGCGACGTGACGACACTGGAGACGGTTGAAGCCATCGCCGCGATGGGCTCGGAGATCTTCAGCGCGAACAAGATGGGTTCGGGCAGCAACGTAACCCGTGAGCAGATCGAGTCGCTGCCGTCGATCCAGCGCAGCATCCAGGATTACATGCGCCTGGACCCGCGCCTGTCGCAGACCGATAAGGGGCGTGGCGAGATCTCCGCCGGTGGCCAGCACTTCCGCTCCAACCTGATCAAGATCGACGGCGTGTCGACCAACGATCCGTTTGGCCTCGAAGCCAACAACCTGCCCACCCTGCGCCAGCCGGTGTCGATCGACGCAATCGAAGAGATCAGCGTCGACCTGGCCAACTACGACACCACCATTGCCGGTGGCACGGGCGCGGTGGTCAACGCGGTCACCAAGTCGGGCACCAATGAGTTCGAAGGATCGGCGTACTACGTGTTCCGCGACCAGGACTGGGTGCGCGAGAACGAGAACGGCACCCCGTTCGGCGGCTTCATCGACGAGGAGACCTACGGTGCGACCTTCGGTGGCCCGCTGGTCAAGGACAAGCTGTTCTTCTTCGTGAACTACGAGAACTTCGTGCGCACCGCCCCCGGCCCGGCCTTCGGCCCGATTGGCTCGGGCGCGTCCAACATCGTAGACATCACCCAGGCAGAGATCGACGAAGCCGCCCAGATCGCGCGTGACGTCTACGGCATGGACATCGGCACGCTGGGCGTCCCGCCGGACCTCACCACCGAGGCCGAGGAATACGCGATCAAGCTCGACTGGAACATCAACGACAACCACCGTGCCTCGCTGCGCTACAGCAGCCTCGAGCAGGTCGATGCCAACACGCCTGGCACCAACGCCAACGCGCTGTCGTTCAACGGTTACTGGTACAACCACAACAAGACCTTCGAGAGCACCGTCGCGCAGGTCTTCAGCGACTGGACCGACAACTTCTCGACGGAGTTCAAGGTGTCCCAGCGCGACTACAGCGCGGTGCGCGAGCCGCTGGGCGAGCTGCGCCCGAACATCGGCATCAGCCTGCGCGAGCAGGATCCGACCGAGCCGGGCTTTGACCAGGACGAGCCGGCCGGCACGCCGTTCCTGAACTTCGGCACCGAGGTGTTCAGCCACATCAATCGCGTGGAGACCGAGCAGCTGAGCGTGTTCGGCGCAGGCACGCTGTATGTCGGCGACCACACCATCAAGGGTGGTTTCGAGTGGGAGAGCAACGACGTCTTCAACCTGTTCGGTCGTGACCTGTTCGGCTCGTACACCTTTGCCAGCCTGGATGCGTTCCGCAACGGCGACTACTGGCGTTACAGCTCGCGTCGCCCGCTGCCGGGTGAGTCGTTCGAAAGCATCGCCGCCGACTTCAACCACGAGAACCTGGGCCTGTTCGTCCAGGACAGCTGGGCGGTCAACTACAACCTGACCCTGATGTACGGCCTGCGCGTCGATATCCCGAACATCGACGACAAGCCGCGCAAGAACGAGCTGATCGAGCGGGCATTCGGCCTCGACAACACCGTCACCATCGACGGCCAGGAGCTGGTGCAGCCCCGTTTCGGCTTCAACTACACCTTCGACAGCGAGCGGCCGACGCAGCTGCGTGGCGGCATCGGCCTGTTCCAGGGTGCGGCCTCCACGGTGTGGATCGGCAATTCGTTCCAGAATGCCGGCTTCACCCCGCAGATCTACCAGATCGACATCGCCGGCACGACGCAGGAAGAGCGTGATGCGATCCGCGCCCAGTACCCCTTCAGCCCGGACCCCAACAACCAGCCGATCGTCGACAACGAGCAGCGGATGGTCGTGGCCCTCATGGATCCGGAGCTGAAGCAGCCGTCCGTCTGGAAGGCGAATCTGGCACTCGATCACGAGCTGCCCTGGTACGGCATCGTTGCCTCGGCGGAACTGCTGCTGACCAGCGTCGAAACCGGCCTGCATTACGAGATCCTCGGCCTCGGCGACCCGACCGGCGTCGGTCCGGACGGCCGCCTGTCCTACTACTGCGACCCGTCAACCGCCAGCGGTGGCGATCGCTGCAACAGCAGCCAGGAAATCGACGAGTTGCGTGCCAGCGGCCAGCTGCCGGCCGAGTTCGCCAACATCAATGACTGGGGCGACGACAACGTCATTTACCTGCGTCCGACCAACAAGGGTCAGGGCCAGCAGCTGACCGTCAGCCTCAGCAAGCCGATGGCGAACAACTGGAGCTGGATGGCCGGCTACACCTACACCCAGGCCACCGACGTCAACCCGCTGACGTCCTCGCAGGCGCACTCGAACTGGGACGGCCGCGCGCTGGTCAACCCGAACGAGGAAATCTCGGGCAACTCCAACTACGCCATCCGCGACCGGTTCACCGGCATCCTGAGCTGGCAGAAGGCGTTCTTCGGCGATTACAAGACCAGCGTCTCCATGTTCTATGAGGGCCGCTCGGGCCGTCCGTACAGCTGGACGTTCCAGAACGACGCCAATGGCGATGCCGAGGTCAACGACCTGTTCTACGTGCCGTCCGGCCCGGGCGACGTGTTGTTCACCGGCGGCGCGGCGATGGAAGCGGAGTTCCTCGAGTTCCTCGCTGCAAACCCGGACCTGGCGCGCTACGCCGGCGGCATCGCCCCGCGTAACTCGGACCGTTCGTCGTTCGTCAACACGTTCGACCTGCGCCTGAGCCAGGAACTGCCCGGTTTCTGGGACGGCCACAAGTCCGAACTGTGGGTGGACGTGCTCAACGTCGGCAACCTGCTGAACAAGGATTGGGGGCAGATCTCCGAGATCGGCTTCCCGTTCAACCGCCGCGTGGCGGACCTGGCGGGCATCGATCCGGATACCGGCAAGTACATCTACGACTTCGACGCCGACGACGTTTTCACCGAGCGCCTGTACGACAACACCGGACAGTCGCGTTGGGCCGTCCAGGTGGGCTTCCGCTACAAGTTCTGATCCACCTTCGCCCTTTGGGCAGGCAAGCGGCCGGGGGAAACCCCGGCCGTTTTCTTTTGTGCACGGCGCTGGTTAGAGTCACCGCCACGAAAACGACAGAACAACGAGAACAACGCATGTCCGCAACCGCCGCCCCCTCCCGACTCCCCACGGTCAACGCCAGGATCTACCCGCGTGGCGGCCTGGACGTCCTCTCCCGCGACGAAGTCGCACGCCTTCGCGATGTCTCGACGGGCATGCACGACCTGCTGCGCCGGTGCGCGCTTGCCGTATTGACCAGCGGCAGCACCTCCGACGACCCGCGCGCGGCACAGGAGCTCTATCCGGACTTCGATATCCAGGTCGAGCAGCAGGACCGGGGGCTTCGCATCGATCTGCGCAATGCGCCGGGCATGGCGTTCGTGGATGGCGAGATCATTCGCGGCGTCGCCGAGCTCCTGTTCGCCGTGGTGCGCGACCTGGCCTACACCGCAATCGAGCTGGACGGGCGCGCCGGTGGCCGCGACCTGTCGACCAGCGCGGGCATCACCGACGCGGTGTTCGACCTGCTCCGCAACGCACGCGTGCTGCAGCCCGCGGACCCCAACCTGGTGGTGTGCTGGGGCGGCCACTCGATCAACCGCGACGAGTACATGTACACCAAGGAGGTCGGCTACCAGCTGGGCCTGCGCGCACTGGACATCTGCACCGGCTGCGGACCCGGCGCGATGAAGGGGCCGATGAAGGGCGCGACGATCGCCCATGCCAAGCAGCGTGTGCGCCGCGGCCGATACGTCGGGGTGACCGAGCCGGGCATCATCGCCGCGGAGTCACCCAACCCGATCGTCAACCACCTGGTGATCATGCCGGACATCGAGAAGCGCCTTGAGGCCTTCGTCCGTATCGGCCACGGCATCATCGTGTTCCCGGGTGGCGTCGGCACGGCAGAGGAAATCCTCTACCTGCTGGGCATCCTGTTGCGCGAGGAGAATGCCGGCGTACCGTTCCCGCTGATCCTGACCGGCCCGAGCGCATCGGCTCCGTACTTCGAGCAGATCGACAAGTTCCTCCGCCTGACGCTTGGCGAGGCCGCCACTTCGCGTTACGAGATCATCATCGGCGACCCGCCGACCGTGGCGCGCAGGATGGCGGCGGGCATCCGCAAGGTGCGCGAGCACCGCCTGGCGCAGCGCGACTCGTTCTTCTTCAACTGGTCGATCGACATCCCGCTGGCGTTCCAGCAGCCGTTCGTGCCGAGCCATGAAGCGATGGCTGCTCTGGACCTGCACCACGGCCGCAAGCCGCACGAACTGGCCGCCGACCTGCGCCGCGCGTTCTCCGGCATCGTCGCCGGTAACGTCAAGGAAGACGGCATGCGGCGGATCGAAGCGCACGGACCGTTCGAGATCCACGGTGACCCGGACATGATGCAATCGCTGGACGCTCTGTTGCGGGCGTTCGTGGAGCAGCGTCGGATGAAGATCGCGGGCGAGTACAAACCGTGCTATCGGGTGGTGGCGTGAGCCGGACGTCGAGAAGGTCAGGGGCACGTTGCCGGGTGTCTTCTCAGATTGGCGGCGTGCGCGGGATCCGAATGGCGGTGACGTAACGGTCGTTTTCCACGCCAGCAGTCAATCGTCCGCGGCCGCCGGTGAATGCCTCGATACGTGCGCGTGACGATCGCAGGCCCACGCTGTGCCCCCCATGCCCCGCCGGCCCGGCCGGGTTTGGCAACGGGTTGGTTATGGTCACCGCGATCACGTCGCCCTCGTCGACCACCTCCACCTCC
>Ga0156347_1081_pt7 | contig 18619 bp, 13 predicted proteins | sample RifOxyA1_FD_107994 | JGI IMG/M metagenome (GOLD analysis project Ga0156347, IMG submission 107994) | Xanthomonadales bacterium RIFOXYA1_FULL_69_10 | reverse complement strand
CTCGTCCATCAGGTCGATGGCTTTATCCGGCAGCTGGCGGTCGGCGATGTAGCGATGCGACAAGGTGGCGGCGGCGACGATCGCCGGGTCGGTGATCTCCACGCCGTGGTGCACCGCGTAGCGCTCCTTCAGCCCGCGCAGGATCGCGATGGTGTCCTCCACCGTCGGCTCGCCCACGAACACCTTCTGGAAGCGGCGCTCCAGCGCGGCATCCTTCTCGACGTACTTGCGGTACTCGTCCAGCGTGGTGGCGCCGATGCAGTGCAGCTCGCCACGGGCCAGTGCCGGCTTGAGCATGTTGCCGGCGTCCATCGAGCCCTCGGCCTTGCCGGCGCCGACCATGGTGTGCAGTTCGTCGATGAACAGGATCACTTGGCCCTCGTTCTTGGACAGGTCGTTGAGCACGCCCTTCAGGCGCTCCTCGAACTCGCCGCGGAACTTCGCGCCGGCGATGAGCGCGCCCATGTCGAGCGACAGCAGGCGCTTGCCGCGCAGGCCCTCGGGCACCTCGTTGTTGATGATGCGCTGCGCCAGTCCCTCGACGATTGCGGTCTTGCCGACACCCGGTTCGCCGATCAGCACCGGGTTGTTCTTGGTGCGGCGCTGCAGGACCTGGATGGTGCGGCGGATCTCCTCGTCGCGGCCGATCACCGGGTCGAGCTTCCCCGACTCGGCGCGCGCGGTCATGTCGATGGTGAACTTCTCCAGCGCCTGGCGCTGGTCCTCGGCGTTCTCCGACTGCACGCTCTCGCCGCCGCGGACCTTGGCGATGGCCGCTTCGATGCGCGCCTTGTCGGCGCCGGCCGCCTTCAGGGCGCGGCCGGCCTCGCCGCTGTCGTCCAGCGCGGCCAGCACGAACAGCTCGCTGGCGATGAAGGCATCGCCGCGTTGCTGGGCCAGCTTGTCGGTGACGTTGAGCAGGCGCGAGAGGTCGTTGCCGATGCTGACGTTGCCGGCCTGGCCCGACACCTTCGGCAGCTTGTCCAACGCCTCGCCCAGGCGCTCGCGCAGCAGCGGCACGTTGACGCCCGCCTGCGAAAGCAGCGGCTTCGTGCTTCCACCGGACTGGTCCAGCAGCGCCACCAGCAGGTGCACGGGTTCGATGATGGTGTGGTCGCGCCCGACCGCCAGCGACTGCGCATCGGCGATGGCCTGCTGGAAGCGCGAGGTGAGCTTGTCCATCCGCATGGGGAAGTCCTCGGAAGTCGAAGGCGGCCTCGGCCGCGATGCCCGCTAGATGCGGCTTCCACCGGCCGCCTTCAACGGGGCGCGGGCCCCGTCCACCGGATGCTGACACCCGGCTGTTCACTATGGCGTGCATGCGCCGACCCGATCTGCCCCCACCCCCGCCCTTCTCCGACGACTGGGCGTTGTTCCTGGACGTCGACGGCACCCTGCTGGACTTCGCCGACGCCCCGCACCGGGTGCACGTCGACCCCGACATGCTCGAGGCCCTCGAGGTGCTGCACCGGCGCCTGGACGGTGCGCTGGCGCTGGTCAGCGGGCGCTCGCTGGAGCAACTGGACCACCTGTTCGCCCCGCTGCGGCTGCCGGCGGCCGGCCTGCATGGCCTGGAGCACCGGGGCGACGGCCCGGCCGCCAAGCCGCCGACCCCGCTGCGGACCCTGCGCGGGGAGGCGCGGACGGTCGCCCTGCGGCATCCCGGCGCGGTGGTCGAGGACAAGGGCGCGACCGTCGCCCTGCACTGGCGCGGCAACCCGGAGGCCGAGCCGGCGATGCGCGCCCTGGCCGAGGCGGCGATCGCGTGGCTGCCCGGGTACAGCCTGCAACCCGGCGACCACGTGCTGGAGCTGCGGCCGAAGGGCGCCAACAAGGGCGCGGCGGTGGCGCGCATGCTGGACGAGGCGCCGTTCGCCGGCCGCACGCCGGTGTTCGTGGGCGACGACCACACCGACGAGCATGGCTTCGAGGCGGTGCTGGCGCACGACGGCATCGCCGTGCTGGTCGGCGACCGGCAGCCCAGTTGCGCGCGGCACGGACTGGCATCGCCCTCCGAGGTCCGGTCATGGCTGGCTGAGGTAGCGCAAGCATGAGCGCGCGTCCCGACCATGCCGCATGTCCGCAGACGCTCGACCTGGGCCTGATCGGCAACGGCAGCATCGCCGCGCTGGTGGACGGCCAGGCCCGCATCGTCTGGGGTTGCGTTCCGGCCTTCGACGGTGACCCGACCTTCTGCGCCCTGCTCTCGCCCAGCGACCACCCGGGCGGCGACTACGCCATCGAGCTGGAAGACCTGGAAAGCGCCGAGCAGACGTATCTCGACAACACCGCGGTGCTGCGCACGGTGCTGCGCGACTGCCACGGCGGCGCGGTGGAGATCACCGACTTCGCGCCCCGCTGGCACCAGCACGACCGCTTCTATCGCCCGGTGATGCTGGCGCGGCGCGTGCGGCCGCTCGCGGGCAGCCCGCGCATCCGCGTGCGCCTGCGCCCGCTCGCCGACTACGGTGCCGCCGTGCCGGAGACGACCTGGGGCAGCAACCATATCCGCTACCTCGTGCCCGGCTTCACCTTGCGCCTGACCAGCGACGTGCCGGTGCGGCTGGTGCGCGACGCCCTGCCGTTCGTGCTCGACCGCGAAGTGCACCTCGTGCTCGGGCCGGACGAGACGCTGACCCAACCGGTGGCCGCCTTCGTGCGCCACGCAGAGGAGCAGACCGTCGACTACTGGCGCGAGTGGGTGCGCTACCTGTCGATCCCGCTGGACTGGCAGGAGGCGGTGATCAGCGCCGCGATCACGCTGAAGCTGTGCCAGTACGAGGAGACCGGCGCAATCGTCGCCGCCATCACGTCCTCGATCCCCGAGGCGCCGCACACCGTGCGCAACTGGGACTACCGCTACTGCTGGTTGCGCGATGCGGCGTTCGTCGTGCGCGCGCTCAACCGGCTGGGCGCGACACGCTCGATGGAGGACTACCTGCGCTACGTCTTCAACATCGCCGGCAATGCCGCTGGCGCGGTGGATGGCGAACTGCAGCCGCTGTACGGCATCGGCTTCGAAGTGGAGCTGGCCGAGGACGAGGTGCCCTCGCTGGCGGGGTACCGCGGCATGGGCCCGGTGCGCCGCGGCAACCTGGCGTGGGTGCAGAAGCAGCACGACGTGTACGGGAGCGTGGTGCTGGCCTCCACGCAGCTGTTCTTCGACCGGCGCCTGGCGCACCGCGGCGACGCAGCGATGTTCCGCCGGCTCGAACCGGTCGGCGACCGCGCCTTCGCGCTGTACGACCAGCCCGATGCGGGTCTGTGGGAGTTCCGCGGCCGCGCCGAGGTGCACACCTACTCCAGCGTGATGTGCTGGGCGGCGTGCGACCGGCTGGCGAAGATCGCCGCCCACCTCGGGCTGGACGACCGCGCAACGCACTGGGCGGGGCGCGCCTCGCACATGCGCGCCCACATCCTCGAACACGCGTTCGACCCGGACCTAGGGCACTTCGTCGAGTCACTGGACGGCAAGCGGCTGGATGCCTCGCTGCTGCTGCTGGCCGACCTGGGCTTCGTCGAGCCGCACGACCCGCGCTTCATCGCCACGGTCGAGGCGATCGGCCGCGACCTGCGCCAGGGCGACGCGCTGTTCCGCTACGTCGCGCCGGACGATTTCGGCACGCCCGAGACCAGTTTCACCATCTGCACCTTCTGGTACATCGACGCGCTGGCCGCAATCGGCCGCGAGGACGAAGCACGCGAGATGTTCGAGCGCATCCTCGCCCGCCGCAACCCGCTCGGCCTGCTGTCGGAGGACCTGGAGTTCGGCGACGGCGAAGCCTGGGGCAATTTCCCCCAGACCTACTCGCACGTCGGCCTGATCATCGCCGCAATGCGGCTGAGCCGGCCGTGGCAGGAGGCGACGTGATTGCGATCGAGAGACTAGGGGCTGGGGGCTAGGGGCTAGCCCAGTTCCAAGTCTCGAAGTCCCAGCTCTCAAACCCTGCCCCTAATCCCTAGTCCCCAGTCCCTAGCCCCTAGTCCCTAGTCCCTAGAAGACCCATGTCCCGCCTAGTCATCGTCTCCAACCGCGTCGCCCTTCCCGACAAGGCCAGCTCCGGCGGCCTGGCCGTCGCCTTGCAGGCCGCACTGGAGGAAACCGGCGGGTTGTGGTTCGGCTGGAGCGGCCGGATCGACGAGGAAACGTCCGGCAACGTGCGCGAGCAGCAGGCGGGGGACATCCAGTACGTCACGGTGGACCTGTCGCGGCGCGACCACGACGACTACTACAACGGCTTCGCCAACCGCACCCTGTGGCCGCTGCTGCACTTCCGGGTCGACCTGGTCGACTACAGCCGCGAGACGTACGCCGCGTACCGCCGGGTCAACGCGCTGTTCGCCGACACGCTGGCGCCGCTGCTGCGCGACGACGACCTGGTGTGGATCCATGACTACCACCTGATCCCGCTGGCGCAGCTGCTGCGCCAGCGGGGCATCAAGTGCCGGCTGGGGTTCTTCCTGCACGTGCCGATGCCGTCCTCGGACCTGCTGGCCGCGCTGCCGGACCACAACCGGCTGTTCGAGGGGCTGTCGTCGTACGACCTGATCGGCTTCCAGACCGAGCGCGACCTGGAGCGCTTCCAGGACTACGTGCGCCTGTTCGGCCGCGGCGAGGTGATCGAGAGCGGGGTGCTCGCGACCGCCAAGGGCCACCGCCTGCGCGCCGGCGCCTTCCCCATCAGCATCGATACCGCGCGCATCGCCGAACAGGCGGCCAACGCGGTGGGCAAGGCCAGCGTCAAACGGTTGGCCGACAGCCTGTCGGGCCGCCTGCTGGCGATCGGTGTCGACCGGCTGGACTACTCCAAGGGGCTCCCGGAACGGTTCCGTGCCTTCGGCTGCTACCTGGAGCGCCACTGGGAGCAACTCGGGCGGCTGACCTTCCTGCAGATCGCACCGGTGTCGCGCGGCGAGGTGGCCGAGTACCAGGCCCTGCGCGAGCAGCTCGAGCGCCTGTCCGGCCACATCAATGGCGAGCACGCGCAGCCGGACTGGACACCGATGCGCTACGTCAACCGCAACTTCCCGCATGCATCGCTGACCGGCTTCTACCGCCTGGCACGCGTCGGACTGGTCACACCGCTGCGCGACGGCATGAACCTGGTCGCCAAGGAGTTCGTCGCCGCGCAGGACGCCGACGACCCGGGCGTGCTGGTGCTGTCGAGCTTCGCCGGTGCGGCGCGAGAGCTGGACGGCGCGCTGCTGGTCAACCCGTACGACCTAGAGGGCGTGGCCGACGCGATTGCCATGGCCGCTGAAATGCCGATGGACGAGCGCCGCGAACGCTGGTCATCGATGATGGCGCGGTTGCGCACGCACGACATCACCGCCTGGCGCCGCGGCTTCATCGAGGCGCTGAAGGCGGCCTAGTCGCGCGGCGTGGGCTGCAGGATCTCGACCCAGTAGCCGTCCGGGTCCTTGATGAAGGCGATGTCCTTCATGCGGCCGTCGGTGAGGCGCTTCTGGAACGGCACGCCCAGCGCTTCGAAGCGAGCGCACGCGGCCTCGACGTCCGGCACGGAAATGCAGATGTGGCCGAAGCCGCGCGGCTCGCTGTTGCCGTCGTGGTAAGCGAAGCCGGGATCGTCCTGCGTGCCGTGGTTGTGCGTCAGCTCCAGCACGCCCGGTTGCGAGAGCAGCCACTGGCCGCGCGCGGACTCGTCGGCCGGGATGGCAGCGCGATCGGCGACCCGCACCAGGAAGTACAGGCTGAAGGCGGCCTCCTCGAAATCGCGCTTGCGCACCACGGTGAAACCGAGCACGCGGGTGTAGAAGTCCAGCGATCTCGCGATGTCCTTGACCCGCAGCATGGTGTGGTTGAACACGAAGCCGCGGGTGGCGGCATCCGGGGCGGCGGTCACGCCGGGCAGCGCATCGAGTTCGTCCTGCAGGGTCATGTCGGTCGCTCCAGGTGGGGTCGATTCCAGATGCGGCCGCCACGTGCCCGATCAAGTCGCCGTTCGCGAGCCGCCCGATACGGTATGCGACGCGTATGCGGCTAAGCGAACCAGGCTAGCGTCGCCATCCGCCCCGTACGCGCGTCGCGCCGGTGCGAGAAGAAGCGATCGGGTTCGCCGATGGTCGAGAGCCCACCGCCGTGGATCGCTTCGGGGTGGACGCCGACCTGCTGCAGCCGCATCCGGGCCAGCGCGTACAGGTCGACCCGCCAATGGTTGGGACGCGTGCTGGCGAACGCCGCGCCCGCGCGCCAGTCGCGCGAGACGAACGCGTCGTAGACCTCCACGCCGATCTCGTAGTCGGCGGGGCCGGCCGCCGGGCCGAGCCACGCCATCAACCGGTCGGCCGGCGCGTGCATCGCCGCCACCGTCGCCTCCAGCACACCCGCCACCAGTCCGCGCCAGCCCGCGTGGGCGGCGCCGATCTCGTCGCCATCGCGCGAACACAGCAGCACCGGCAGGCAGTCCGCGGTGAGGATGGCGAGCACGGTGCCGGGCGTCGACGTCACGGCGGCGTCGGCCTCGGGCTCAGCATCGATTGCAGGCTCTAGGTCACCAGTTCCCTCCCCTGCCGAGGCAGGGGGTGAAGAGGATCGCTCGCGAACCAAGGGTTCGCGATCCGATGAACGCCCGAAGGATGCGCCTGAGGGCCGGACGGGTTGGGGAGGGGTGCCTTTTATGCGTGGTCCATGAGAAACACGAACCACCCCCACCCCATGCATCTGCCGCAACCACGCCGGTGCCGACGGCAAGCCGCCGATGCGCGCCAGCTGGTCGCGGTTGGCCAGCGCCGCATCCAACGCGTCGCCGCAGCGCAGCCCCATGTTGAACGTGTCGAACGGCGGCGGCGACACACCCGCGCCATGGCGCAGCGTCGTGAATCCATGCACGCCGGGCGGCGCCGGCCAGTCGGCCCGCAGCAGCGCGGAGTGGCGCACGCTCAGCGTGTCCGCTCCGCCGCGGCGGCGCTGTCGTTTCGCAGCACCGCCACCAGTGTCTGCATGTCCGCGGGCATCGCCGCGCTGCAGCGCACCGGCTCGCCGCCCACAGGGTGGGCGAACTCCAGCGTCTCGGCGTGCAGCGCCTGGCGCTTGAAGCCGCGCAGTGCCTCGACCAGCTCCGGTGTCGCGCCCTTGGGCAACTTGAGCGACCCGCCGTACAGCGGGTCGCCGATGATGGGGTGCTTGAGGTGCTGCATGTGCACGCGGATCTGATGGGTGCGGCCGGTTTCCAGGCGGCACTCCAGCAAGGTGTGCGCGCGGAAGCGCTCGCGCAGCCGGTAATGGGTCACGGCGTCGCGCCCGTCCTCGCGCACCGCCATGCGGATGCGGTCGCGCGGGTGCCGGTCGATGGCCAGGTTGGCGGTGCCGCCCGAGACCAGCGCGCCGACCACGACGGCCAGGTACTGGCGGTGCACGGCGCGCGCCGACAGCTGCTCCACCAGCGCGGTGTGGGCCGGCAGCGTGCGCGCCACCACCATCACCCCGGACGTGTCCTTGTCGAGGCGGTGCACGATGCCCGCCCGCGGCAGCGCATTCAGCGCCGGGTCGCGGTGCAGCAACGCGTTCACCAGCGTGCCCGTGGGGTTGCCCGCACCGGGGTGGACGACGAGGCCGGCCGGCTTGTCGATGACGAACACGTGCGCGTCCTCGTACAGCACGTCCAGCGCGATGTCTTCGGGTTCCGAATGGGTCTGCACCTCCTGAACGACCCGCAGGCTGACGGCCTCGCCGCCGCGCACGGGGTCGCGCGGCCGCACCTGTTCACCGTCCAGCCGGGCATCGCCGGTCTTGATCCAGCTCGACAGCCGGGAGCGCGAATAGTCGGGGAAGAGCTCTGCCAGCACGGCGTCGAAACGCCGCCCGGCGGCGCTTTCGGGCACGGTGGAGGTGAGTTCCTGGGGGTTGGGATCCATGGGGTCTGCGACTGGCTGCGGGGTGGTCGGCGGTTAAGCGCCGGGTGGGCCGGGGGCCCGCCACGGGCTGCTATTATCGGCCTTTCGTGCCTCCGGCGCCCGCCAAGACCTGCCATGACCCAGCGTTCCGCCTCGAACCGACCCGCCTTCCGGCTGCTTGCCCTGCTTCTGATCATCGCCTTCGCCGGCACCGGGTGCGCCCGCATCGGCGGCTGGTTCAAGGACGACAACGCCGACGAGAACCAGCCGGTCGAGGCGCTGTACGACAAGGGCCACCAGTCCATGCGCAACGGCAACTGGTCGGCGGCCGAGACCACCTACAAGCGGCTGGTCGCGCAGTACCCGTACGGCCCGTACACCGAGCAGGCGCTGATCGAGACCGCCTACGCCCAGTACAAGGCAGGCAAGCACGAGGAGGCGATCAGCAGCATCGACCGCTTCATCCGCACCTACCCGACCCACCGCAACACGCCGTACATGTACTACCTGCGCGGACTGACCAACTCCAGCCGCGACGCGGTCTTCCTGCAGCGCGTGTGGCGCCTGGACGCCAGCCGGCGCGACCTGGCCACGCCGATGCAGGCCCACAACGACTTCTCGATCGTCGCCGACCGCTATCCCAACAGCCGGTACGCGGCCGACGCGCGCAAGCGCATGGGCGAGCTGCGCGACATGTTCGCCCGCCACGAGCTGGACACCGCGTTGTATTACCTGCGCCGCACCGCCTACGTGGCCGCCGCCGAGCGCGCGACCTACCTGCTGGAAACCTATCCGCAGAGCACCTACCAGAACGATGCGGTCGCCACGCTCGCCGCGGCCTACACCGGCCTGGGCAACGAGACGCTGGCGACGGACGCCGAGCGCGTGCTACAGCAGAACGCGCCCGACCACCCGTACCTGCGCGGCGACTGGCCGGACTACCCCAGCGACTGGCGCAAGCTGAACCCGTTCGCAGGCGAGAAGTCGGCGCTGGACAACGACTGACGCCGTCGCGACACCGCAACATGAAAACGCCGCCCGAGGGCGGCGTCTTCGTTTCCGGGTTCCGGGTTCGGGGTGTAGGAGCAGCTTCAGCCGCGATCCGGACCCCAAAGCACCTGTAGGAGCGACGTAAGTCGCGACCGAGCCCCAAGCCTCGTCGAATTCAGGCCCCTCGTGGATCGCGACTTACGTCGCTCCTACGACGGCATCGGCATCGGCATCGGCACCGGCATCGGCATCGGCATCGGCATCGGCATCACGATCGCGGCTGAAGCCGCTCCTACACGGGGGACCCGCTACATCGAGGCAATCGTCACGTCCCGTAGCCGTTCGTGATCGGATACCGCCGCTCGCGGCTGAACGCGCGCCGAGACACCTTGGGCCCGGGCGCGGACTGGTGCCGCTTCCATTCGCTGATGCGCACCAGGTGCAGCACGCGGTCGACGGTGGCCGGGTCGAAGCCCGCCTGCACCAGGTCCTCGCGCGACTGCTCCTGGTCGATGTGGCGCAGCAGGATGGCGTCCAGCACGTCGTACGGCGGGAGTGAGTCCTGGTCCTTCTGGTTCTCGCGCAGTTCGGCCGAGGGCGGGCGGTCGATCACCGCCTGCGGGATCACCTGGCCGCCGTGCGGGGCGGATCCGCCCACGGTGTTGCGCCAGCGCGCCAGCGCGAACACCTCGGTCTTGTACAGGTCCTTGATCGGCGCGTAGCCGCCGCACATGTCGCCGTAGATGGTGGCGTAGCCGACGGCGTACTCGCTCTTGTTGCCGGTGGTCAGCAGCAGGCCACCGAACTTGTTGGACAGCGCCATCAGCAGCGCGCCGCGGGTGCGCGACTGCAGGTTCTCCTCGGTGGTGTCCACCGCGTGGCCTTCGAAGATGTCCGACAGCGCGTCGAGGTAGCCCTGGAACGGCTTCTCGATCGGCAGTGTCAGCAGTTCGACGCCCAGCGATGCGCACTGCTCGGCAGCCAGGTCGTTGGACAGGTCGGCGGTGTAGCGCGAGGGCATGCGCACCGCGGTGACGTTTTCGGCGCCCAGCGCATCCACCGCGACGGCCATCACCAGCGAGGAGTCGATGCCGCCCGACAGCCCCAGCCAGGCCTTGCGGAAGCCGTTCTTGTGGAAGTAATCGCGCGTGCCGCGGACGATCGCGCGCCACGCCAGCGCGTCGCGGCTCTCGTCGCCGTCGACCATCCACTGCACGGCCTGGAAGCGGCGCGACTCGCGGTCGAAGTCGACCACCAGCCACTGGTCGGTGAACGCGGCGGCCGCGGGGTGGACCGCGCCGTCGCCATCGGCGACGACCGAGGCGCCATCGAACATCAGCGCGTCCTGCCCGCCCACGGTGTTGAGGTAGGCCAGCGCAGTGCCGATGCCGTGCGCCTGGGTCTCCTTTGCCCGCTGCGCCATCAGCGCATCGCGCTGGGCGTGCTTGTCGCGTTCGAACGGCGAGGCATTCGGGATCAGCACCAGCTCCGCGCCCGCGGCCACGGTCTCGGCCAGCGGCTCGGGGAACCACAGGTCTTCGCAGATCAGCACGCCGACGCGGATGCCGTCGACCTCGAACATGCAGGCGCCACCGTCCGGGTCGACGTCGAAATACCGGCGCTCATCGAACACCGCGTAGTTGGGTAGCTCGCGCTTGCGGTAGGTATGGGTGATGCGGCCGTCGCGCAGCACGCTGGCCGCGTTGTAGACCACGCTGCCGGCGGCCTGCGGCCAGCCGACAACGGCGGTGATGCCGGTCACGCCCGCGGCGATTTCCTGCAGCGCGGCCTCGCAGTCGGCCAGGAATCCGGGGCGCATCAGCAGGTCTTCCGGCGGGTAGCCGCTGAGTGCCAGCTCCGGGAACAGCACCAGCTGCGCGCCGTACTCGTCGCGCGCCTGCACGATCATCTCGGCGATGCGCGCGGCGTTGCGGCGGACGGCACCGACCGGGAAGTCGAACTGGGCGAGGGCGAGGCGGAGGGTCTGGGTCATCCGGGAATGGTAGGGCAGGCGACGGGCACGCGGCGTCAGCGCGCGGCCGCAAACGAAAAAGGCCACCTGGAGGTGGCCTCTTCGATACCGCTGGAACCTGCTTACTTCGCCAGGCGCTTGGCGATCGCCGCGCCCAGGTCGCCGGGCGACTTGACCGTGGTGATGCCGGCCTTCTCCATCGCGGCGAACTTGCCCGCGGCGGTGCCCTGCCCGCCCGACGCGATCGCACCGGCGTGGCCCATGCGCTTGCCCGGAGGGGCCGAGGCACCGGCGATGAAGCCGACCACCGGCTTGGTCACGAACTGGGCGATGTACTCGGCCGCCTCTTCCTCGGCGCTGCCGCCGATCTCGCCGACCATGATGATGCCCTCGGTCTGCGGGTCGTCCTGGAACAGCTTCAGCGCGTCGATGAAGTTGGTGCCGTTGATCGGGTCGCCGCCGATGCCAATACAGGTCGACTGGCCCAAGCCGGCGTCGGTGGTCTGCTTGACGGCTTCGTACGTCAGCGTGCCCGAGCGCGAGACGATGCCGATCTTGCCCGGCATGTGGATGTGGCCCGGCATGATGCCGATCTTGCACTCGCCCGGGGTGATCACGCCGGGGCAGTTCGGGCCGACCAGCACCACGTCGTCATAGCCCTTCAGGGTGTTCTTGACGCGCAGCATGTCCAGCACCGGGATGCCCTCGGTGATGCAGACGATGACGCGGATGCCCGCATCGGCCGCCTCAAGGATCGCGTCGGCCGCGAACGGCGGCGGCACGTAGATGACCGAGGCATCGGCGCCGGTCTCGTCGACCGCGTCCTGCACGGTGTTGAAGACGGGCAGGCCCAGGTGCTCGGTGCCGCCCTTGCCGGGCGTGACGCCGCCGACGACCTTGGTGCCGTACTCGACCATCTGCTCGGCGTGGAAGGTGCCCTGCTGGCCGGTGAAGCCCTGCACGATCACCTTGGTGTTCTTGTCGATCAAAACGCTCATGGAACGTATTCCTTGTTGTGCCCTTCTGAAGGAGCGACGTGAGTCGCGATCACCGGAAGGGACGAGTCGCGACTCGCGTCGCTCCTGCAGAAATTGGGATCAGGCGGCGTTGGCGACGGCCGCAACCGCCTTCTTCGCGCCGTCGTTGATGTCGTCGGCGGGGGTAATCGCCAGGCCGGAGTTCTTCAGCAGCTCCTTGCCGGCTTCCACGTTGGTGCCTTCCAGGCGCACGATCACCGGCACCTTGACGTCCACTTCCTTGACCGCGGCGATGATGCCCTCGGCGATCATGTCGCAGCGCACGATGCCACCGAAGATATTGACGAAGATCGCCTTCACCTTGTCGCTCGACAGGATCAGCTTGAAGGCCTCGGTCACGCGCTCCTTGGTGGCGCCGCCGCCGACGTCCAGGAAGTTGGCCGGCGAGCCGCCCTCCAGCGAGATCACGTCCATGGTCGCCATCGCCAGACCGGCGCCGTTGACCATGCAGCCGATGTTGCCGTCCATCGTGACGTAGTTGAGGTCGTGCTGGCTGGCCTGCACTTCCGTCTCGTCTTCCTGGCGGATGTCGCGCATCGCGGCCAGGTCCTTGTGGCGGAAGGTCGCGTTGTCGTCGCTGTTGACCTTGCCGTCCAGCACGGCGAGGTCGCCGTTGGTGAGGATGGCCAGCGGGTTGAGCTCGACCAGCGCCAGGTCCTTCTCGTTGAACAGCTTGTACAGGCCCATCATGATCTTGGTCAGCTGGCCGACCTGCTTGGCGTCGAGGCCCAGGTCGAAGCCCATCTGGCGGCACTGGTACGGCTGCAGGCCCTGGACGTAGTTCACGTGCAGGGACTTGATGGCGTCCGGATTCTCCTCGGCGACCTTCTCGATCTCCACGCCGCCCTCGGCCGACGCGATGAAGGTGATCGACTGGGTCGAGCGGTCCACCAGCACCGACAGGTACAGCTCGCTGGCGATGTCGGTGCCCTCGGAGATCAGCACCGTGTCGATCGGCAGTGCCACGCCGGCCGACTGGTAGGTCTCCATCTTCGTGCCCAGCATCGCCGCGGCGTACTGCTTCACTTCATCGAAGTTCTTGGCCAGCTTGACGCCGCCGGCCTTGCCGCGGCCACCGGCGTGGATCTGGGCCTTGACCACCCACAGGTCGCCCGGGATGTCCTTGGCGGCTGCAACGGCTTCTTCGGGCGTGCGCGCCACGCGTCCGGCCGGCACGGCAATGCCGTAGTCGGCAAAGAGCTGCTTTGCCTGGTATTCGTGAAAATTCATGCGTCACCGAGGGAGTTGAACGAGATGCCCGCGCGGCGGCGACCGGAAGACGGTGCGGGCGCGAGGGGGGCCGGCCATTGTCGCCGATTGCGGCGGGGCGGGCAAAACCGGGGCCTGGGACCGCCGGGCCGGCCCTCTGCCCCACCTGTAGGAGCGGCTTCAGCCGCGATCCCGGACCCCTCGCCCTTTTGTAGGAGCCTCGTAAGTCGCGACCGCGCACCCACCTATGCCAACGCAGGTCGCGACTCACGTCGCTCCTACGGGGAGTCCACGGCCACCGGATCGCGGCTGAAGCCGCTCCTACAGGTACGGGCGGGTCCGTGCCTATACTCCGGGCACCGAGCCGGGAAGGGGACACCGCTTGCTGCCACGCCTGCCTGCCGTCGATGTCGCCGATGCCGACAGCGCCCTGCGCCGCGAGCTCTACTTCTTCACCCTGTATCGCCTGCTGGAGGCGGCGCTGCTGGTGTTCGTCCTGTTCGGGCCGATCGACGGGCTGGTTGGCGAGCCGCGCCACGACATCTTCGCCCGCTCCCTGTCGCTGGCCTACCTCGCACTGGCGGCGTTGCTGTTCGCCTTCGGCCGCCGCGGCGACCTGCAGGGCCAGGCGCTGGCGGGCATCGCCACCGACCTCGCCTTCGGCATCCTCGCCATCCATGCGGTCCCCGGCGCGGGCACCGGCATCGCGCTGATGCTGATGTTCAACATCGGCGCCGCGGCCCTGCTGCTGCGCACGCGCTATGGCCTCGGCATGGCGCTGGTCGCGGTGATCGGGATCATCGGCGAGTTCGCCTGGACCTCGCTGGTCGAGGAAAGCGAAGGCCGACGGCTGGCCGAGCCGATCATGTTCTCGATCGGCTACCTGGCCATCGCCACCCTGACCAGCGTGCTGGGCCGGCAGATGCGCGCCGCGCACGCCTTGGCCGAGCACCGCGGCCACGAAACCGCGCACCTGGTCGAGGTCAACGAGCTGATCATCCGCCGCCTGCGGACCGGCGTGCTGCTGGTGGACGGCCACAACCGGGTGCGGCTGGCCAACGAGGCCGCGACCCTGTTGCTGGGCGAAGCCGGCGACGGCCAACGCACGCTGGATATAGCGCTGCCCGAGCTGGCCGAGCGGCTGGCGGCGTGGCGCGAGGGCGCCCCCGCCAGCGACGCCCCACTGCAGGTCTCACCTGACCAGCCCGAGGTCGTGCCGCGCTTCACCCGGCTGCTGGCCGGCAGCGACCAGACCCTGGTGTTCCTCGACGACACCTCGCTGGCCGCGCGCCGGGCCGAATCGCTGACGCTGGCGACACTCGGCCGGTTCTCCGCCAGCTTGGCCCATGAGATCCGCAATCCACTGGCGGCCATCAACTACGCCGTGCAGCTGCTGGAGGAGTCCGACGACATCCGCCCGGCCGACCGCCGGCTGCTGGAGATCGTGCGCCAGCAGGGCTCGCGCATGAACGGGATCATCGAGAACGTGCTGGGCCTGGCCCGCCGCGAGCCGGCCAAACCCGAGCACGTGGAGCTGGTCGCGCTGGCACGCCACTTCATCGACGAGTACGCCGCCAGCCACCCGCTGGAGAACGACAGCCTGCGTGCCACGGGCGCCGAAGCCCGCATCACCGCCATGTTCGACCCGCGCCAGCTGCACCAGGTGCTGACCGTGCTGGTGCACAACGCGCTGCTGTACGGCCGTATGCCCGGCGAACCCGCGCGCATCCAGCTCAACGTGCACCGCGATGCCAACGGAACGCCGCTGGTGGACGTGCTGGACCGCGGCCCGGGCATCCCCGAGCAGGTTTCCCAGCAGCTGTTCCGGCCGTTCTTCACCACGTCCGGCCACGGCACCGGTCTGGGCCTGTATATCGCCCGGGAGCTGTGCCGCGGCAACCAGGCCTCGCTCGACTACGTGCCGATGCCCGGGGGCGGCAGCTGTTTCCGCATCCGCCTGGCCGCCGGGGAGGCGACCCATGCGCGCCCGGCGGGTAATGCGGCGCCCGGGGCCAGCACCCGCGCCAGAGCCCATCGGTAACGCGCGCGGGGCCGCGATCCCCTACCATCGCGCCTTGGACCGGACACGGCGCTTCCGCTATCGTGTCGGCCGGAGGAACGGATGGCCGAAACACGCAGCGCATTGGTGGTTGACGACGAACGCGATATCCGCGAACTGCTCGTCATGACGTTGGGCCGCATGGGCCTGCGCTGCGACACGGCTTCCAGCGTCGGGGACGCGCGTGCGCAACTGGCGCGCAACAGCTACGACCTGTGCCTGACCGACATGCGCCTGCCGGATGGCTCCGGCATGGAAATCGTCGCCGAGATCAGCCAGAAGCACCCCAACACCCCGGTGGCGATGATCACCGCCTTCGGCAATGTCGAAGCCGCGGTGGAGGCGCTGAAGGCCGGCGCGTTCGACTTCGTCGCCAAGCCCGTCGACCTGACCGTCCTGCGCGACCTGGTCCGCCACGCGCTGGACCTGGGCGAGACCCAGCGCAACGACGCCGATGCCGTGGCCGCCCGCCTGTACGGCGAGTCTCCCGCCATCACCGAACTGCGCCAGACCATCGGCAAGGTCTCGCGCAGCCAGGCCCCGGTGTACATCGCCGGCGAGTCGGGCGTGGGCAAGGAACTGGTCGCCCGCACCATCCACGCCGAGGGCGGCCGCGCCACCGGGCCGTTCGTGCCGGTCAACTGTGGCGCGATCCCGGCCGAGCTGATGGAAAGCGAGTTCTTCGGCCACAAGAAGGGCAGCTTCACCGGCGCGCACGTCGACAAGCCCGGCCTGTTCCAGGCCGCCGACGGCGGCACCCTGTTCCTGGACGAGGTCGCCGAGCTCCCACTGCCGATGCAGGTCAAGCTGCTGCGCGCCATCCAGGAAAAGTCGATCCGCGCGGTCGGCGCCAACACCGAGGTCAACGTCGACGTACGCATCCTGTCGGCCACCCACAAGGACCTGTCGCAGCTGGTGGCCGACGGCCGCTTCCGCCAGGACCTGTACTACCGCATCAACGTCATCGAACTGCGCGTGCCGCCGCTGCGCGAGCGCCTGCAGGACCTGCCGGGCCTGTCGGCCCGCATCCTCGAGCGGCTGGCCACCCACCAGGGCCGCGCCATCCCGACCCTGTGCGACGACGCGCTCGAAGCCCTGCGCGCCTACCCGTTCCCCGGCAACGTGCGCGAGCTGGAAAACATCCTCGAACGCGCACTGGCGCTGGCCGAAGGCGAGTGCCTGAACGCCCAGGACCTGCGCCTGCCGCAACCCGCACCTGCGGCCGGTTCGGGCACCGCGGGCGCCGGCCCGGCGGGCGTCGACCCGCGCACGCTCGACCCGCGCGACACAGCCACCAGCGGCCTGCCCTCCTACATCGAGGAGATCGAGCGCGCCGCCATCCAGCACGCGTTGCAGGAAAACCGCTACAACAAGACCCGCACCGCCGCCGCCCTGGGCATCACCTTCCGCGCGTTGCGCTACAAGCTGAAGAAGCTGGGCATCGACTGAAGCCTCATTCCCCCTCCCCTGCTTGCAGGGGGTGAGGAGGGCCGCTTGCGAGCCACTGGCTCGCGGCCTGACGAACGACCGTCGGCTGCGCCGACGGGCCGGACGGGTTGGGGAGGGGTGCTTCTCAGGCCGCGGAGACCAACGAGCCACTGGCCCGCAGCTCGACGAACGACCGTCGGCTGCGCCGACGGGCCGGGCGGCTGACACCGTAGCCCGGGTAAGCACAGCGCACCCGGGGTCCGTCGCCGCCTTCGATAGCACCCGGGTGCGCTGCGCTTACCCGGGCTACGGATTACAGACGCGCCCGCCAGCAATCCACGCCCCCCGTACACCGTCATTCCCGCGAACGCGGGAACCCAGCGACTTTCGTCCACCACCCGGCATCCGTCGTACGCACCACGACCGCAACCGGCCTCTCCGTTGCCAATGCGATCTGTTGGGACCTGCGTGCACGGCAAGTCGGACCCTGGCCACACGCGTCGCGCACTGGCACGCAACCCGAAACCTGCCCCCCAACGTCACTTCACACCCCCGACCTGACACGTCGCGTCAATCCGCCGGCAGTCACCCGCGCCAAAACCGTGACACGCCTTTCAGTTCGAGTCTCCGGCAACCGCCGCTGACCACTTGGCACGCCTTATGCGTATTCTTACTCGGCACGTGCAGCACGCACGGCAAGCCGAAGGACCGGAATCGCCGGCCCTGCAGGCACGTGAAGTTCCAAACCACTCCTAGGGGAAACACCATGATGAAGAACCAGAAAGGCTTCACCCTGATCGAGCTGATGATCGTGATCGCGATCCTCGGCATCCTTGTCGCCATCGCGCTGCCGGCCTACCAGGACTACTCGGTCCGCGCCCGCGTGTCCGAGGCCGTCGCGCAGACCGCGCCGGCCAAGCTCGCTGTTGCAGAGACCGCGTCCTCGCTTGCTGGCGGCCTGGCTGACATTACCGCTGACAACTCGGGCTTCGTGTTCGCGGCGGGCGCCACTGACTTCGTTGACACGATCGAAATCGCAGACGGCACCGGCGTGATTACGACCACCACCATCAACACCGGCGGCGACGCCGACCCGGTGATGGTCTGGACGCCGACGCAGGCGAATGCCGCGGCCCCGATCAATTGGGCTTGCACCACCACCCCGGCCGAGGCATTCAAGTACGTGCCCGCCGAGTGCCGCAACTGATCCAGCGCCAGTAGATGTACAGGACCCCGGCTTCGGCCGGGGTTTTTTTTCTGGCTTGGCACTCCATGACCCTAAGCCGCCAAAGAGTGCGGCGCGTCTAGTCGACTCCACCGCCAATTGCGCTAAAGTCGGCCCGGGGAAATACTGGGGACACCATGAACACCGTCGCGACCGCCAACCTGGTGGGGATCACCGGCATTGCCCGGCGCCTGGTCATGGACGGCGCGCTGGAGGAAGGCGCGGCGCGCGAGGCCATGGCCGCGGCCAGCGCCGAGCGCAAGCCGATTGCCACCTATCTGATCGAGAAGAAGCTGGTCGCTCCGCCCGCGATGGCTGCGGCGAACTCGCTCGAGTTCGGCGTGCCGATCTTCGATGCCGTCGCACTGGATCCCAGCCAGGCGGCCGTAAAACTGGTCAACGAGGAACTGCTGCGCAAGCACTGCGCGCTGCCCCTGTTCAAGCGCGGCAACCGCCTGTTCGTGGGCGTGGCCGACCCGACCAACAGCCGGGCACTGGACGAGATCAAGTTCCAGACCAACCTGGTGGTGGAGGCGATCCTCGTCGACGAGGATTCGATCCGCCGTGGCATCGACAAGATGCTGGAGACCAGCGACGCCCTGGCCGATGGCGACGACGACGAGGGCATGGAAAACCTCGAAGTCGGCACCGGCGACGAGGATCTGGGTAGCGGCGACAGCGGCGTGGACGCCAAGGGCGACGACACGCCCGTCGTGAAGTTCGTCAACAAGGTGCTGGTGGACGCGATCCGCCGCGGCGCCTCCGACATCCACTTCGAGCCGTATGAGACCGAATACCGGGTGCGCCTGCGCATCGACGGCCTGCTCAAGCAGGTCGCCAAGGTG
>Ga0156347_1026_pt3 | contig 19739 bp, 18 predicted proteins | sample RifOxyA1_FD_107994 | JGI IMG/M metagenome (GOLD analysis project Ga0156347, IMG submission 107994) | Xanthomonadales bacterium RIFOXYA1_FULL_69_10 | reverse complement strand
AACCCGATCGACTTCGAGAATGCGGAAGGCAACTTCGGCATCGCCAATGCGCTGTTCGAGCACTTCGCCGCCAAGCTCCCGATCAGCCGTTGGCAGCGTGACCTCACCGACTCCACCGTGCTGCGTGCGCTGGGCACCGCCTTCGGCCACGCGCTGATCGGCTTCGACGCGCTGCTGCGTGGGCTGGACAAGCTCAGCGCCAACCCCGACCGGCTGGCCGCCGACCTGGATGCCGCGTGGGAGGTGCTGGCCGAGGCCGTGCAGACGGTGATGCGCCGCCACGGCCTGCCCAACCCGTACGAGCAGCTCAAGGCGCTGACGCGCGGCCAGGGCATCAATGAAGCCTCCATGCGCGAATTCATTCGGGGCCTGGACCTGCCCGAGGACGAGAAGCAGCGGTTGCTGGTCATGACCCCGGGCAGCTACACCGGGCTGGCCGAACGCATGGCGCGCGACGTCTGATCGACACGCGCGCCACGCCGGGAGGCGCCGATCCATGAACCTCAACCAGGTCACCCTGCCCGCCCGCGACGTCCCGGCCTGCATCGCGTTCTACCGGTCGATGGGGTTCACGCTGGTGGTGGATTCGGCGCCCCGCTACGCGCGCTTCGAATGCCCGGACGGCGGTGCGACGTTCTCGCTGCACCACGTCGACGAGGGCCCCGACGACAGCGGCGTGCTGGTCTATTTCGAGTGCGACGACCTCGACGCCCGGGTGGTCGACCTGCAGGCCCGGGGGATCGCGTTCGACCAGATGCCGACCGACCAGCCCTGGCTGTGGCGCGAGGCGCGTCTGCGCGACCCGGCCGGCAACCGGCTGTGCCTGTTCCATGCGGGCGCCAACCGCCGTCATCCACCCTGGCGCGTCGCGCCCTGACTCCCGGTATTCCATGCACGTTCTGGTCAACATCGACGTCCCCGACCTCGCGGCGGCCGAAGCGTTCTACACCCGGGCGTTCGACCTGCGGGTATCGCGCCGGTTCGGCAACGCCGGCTTGGAACTGCTGGGCGGCAACGCGCCCGTCTACCTGTTGGAGAAACCCGCCGGCAGCACCGGTGCCGGCATCATGCCGCGCGACTACGCGCGCCACTGGACCCCGCTGCACTGCGACGTGGTGGTAGACGATCTCGAGGCTGCACTGGCCCGGGCGCTTGAAGCCGGCGCCACGCAGGAGGGCGGGACCCGCGTCCATGCCTGGGGCCGCATCGCGCAACTGGCCGACCCCTTCGGCCACGGCTGGTGCCTGCTGCAGTTCCTGGGCCGCGGCTACGACGAGATCGCCACATGACCCCCAAGCCCCCCGCTTCATCCACCACCACCGTCCGCAAGCACGCGAAGACCGCGAAAGGCGCGCTGCCGATCGAGGTCGATGGTGCCCAATTGCCGCCGTTGGGCATGCCACCGGCCGACTTCCTGCGCGATTACTGGCAGAAGAAGCCGCTGCTGATCCGCAACGCCTTTCCCGGCTTCGTGTCCCCCATCCAGCCTGAAGACCTGGCCGGCCTGGCCTGCGAAGACGCCGCGCTGTCGCGGATCGTCGCACACGAGCGCGGCGACGGTGCCGGTAGCGCCGACCGCTGGCTGCTGCGCAACGGCCCGTTCCCCGAGGACCTGTTTCCCACCCTGCCGCACCACGACTGGACGTTGCTCGTGCAGGACGTGGACAAGTGGGACGCGGACGTCGCGCAGGTGCTGGAGGCGTTCGACTTCCTGCCGCGCTGGCGGATTGACGACGTCATGGTGTCCTTCGCCGCGCCCGGTGGTTCGGTCGGCGCGCACGTGGACCAGTACGACGTGTTCCTCCTGCAGGCGCAGGGGCGTCGGCGCTGGCAGATCGATGCGTCCGACAACCCACCGCTGGCGTTCCGCAACGATGTCGAGCTGAAGCTGCTGCAGCGCTTCAAGCCGACCCACGACTGGCTCCTTGAGCCCGGGGACATGCTCTACCTGCCGCCCGGCGTGCCGCACCACGGCGTCGCCGAGGACGCCTGCCTGACGTTCTCCATCGGCATGCGCGCACCCTCGGCCGCCGAGCTGTTGGGCGATTTCGTCGACACGCTGGCCGCCGACGCCGACGAGTCCGAGCGCTACCACGACCCGGACCTCGCACCTGCCGCGGACCCGGCCGAGATCGATCCGGCCGCTATGGAGCGCGTGGTCGCTGCGCTCAACGCGCTGCGAATGAACGACCCCGACCGCCTGGGCGACTGGTTCGGCCGCTTCATCACGCTGTACCGCAGCGCCGGCCAGGTGCAGGCGCCACCGGATTCGCGCTCGCGCATCGAGATCGAGTGGGACCTGTCCAATGGCGGCCGGCTCCTGCGGCATCCCTTCTCGCGGATGGCGTGGCGCAAGGCGCATAAACGAGGTACGCCGGCGCAGCTGTTCGTCAGCGGCACGGTGCATGCGTTGCCGGCCCGCGATGCCCAGCGCATCGCCAATGCGGCAGAGATCGACGGTGAGTTCTACGCCGCGCTGTCGGAAGCCGGCCGCGACCGCGTGCAGGCCCTGCTGCACGAGGGCCACTACCAGCTGCAGCTGCCCGACGAGGACTGGGAAGAAGGACTGGGGGACGAGGACTGATGCACGCGACGGGCCCGAACACGATGGACACACAGGGCTTCGGTGTCGACACCGTCGACTACGAGGCCGCGCTGCCGGACCTGCGCACGGTGCGTGAAACCGTCTTCGTGCAGGAGCAGCGGGTGCCGCTGGAACTGGAGTGGGACGCGCTGGATCCGCTGTGCGGCCATGTCCTCGCGCGCGACGCGGCGGGCAACCCCATCGGCACCGGCCGCCTCACGCCCGAGCACAAGATCGGGCGCATGGCGGTGCTGGCGCCGTGGCGCGGCCGCGGCGTGGGCGACGCCCTGCTGCTGGCGTTGCTCGCCGCCGCCCGCGAACGCGGCTGGCGAGAGGTCTCGCTGCACGCGCAGGTGTCCGCGCAGGACTTCTACGCCCGCCACGGCTTCCTGCCGCTCGGTGAGCGCTTCGAGGAAGCGGGCATCGACCACCAGGCCATGCGCCTGTTGCTGGATGCGGCCAATCCGGTGGAGTCACGCGAAGCCGCCGTCGCCGCAGCGGTGGGCGTCATCGCCGGCGCCCGGCGGCAGTTGCACATCTACACCCGCGAACTCGACCCGGGCCTGCTGGACGCCACCGGCGTGATGGTGGCGCTGCGGCGCTTCGCCACCAACGGCGGCGAGGTCCAGGTACTGCTGCAGCATGCCACCGCCCCCCAGCGCCGCGGTGCGCCCCTGATCGGCCTGGGCCAGCGCCTGCCCAGTGCCTTCGCATTCCGCGTCATCGAGGAGCCGGTCGACCTGGAATACCCGTCGGCCTATATCGTCAACGACGGCGGCGGCTACCTGTTCCGCCCTCTGGGGCACCGGTTCGACGGCGAGACCCGGCTGGACGCCCCTGCGCGCGTACGGCAGTTGCGCGCCGCGTTCGACGAGCCCTGGCAGCGGGGCCGGCCCTGCAGCGAGTTCAGGGCGCTGGGCATCTAGGGAGATCCGGCCGCGGCCCGGGCTGAATCCGTCGCAACCGGTCGCCTGCGATCCGTGATCCACGTGCCGGTCGATTGGCCGAAGGCCCCGCGCAGACGCTACAATTCGCGGCTCTTGGGCCTGTTCATGCGCCTGCGTGCGCGATTCGGCCCCGACTTCCCCTACCGAGTCTCCCGACCCCATCGTGGACAATCTGCTGAAGCACTTCGCCCAGTCCTCGCAACTCGGCGCCAATGCCGCCTATATCGAAGACCTGTACGAGCAGTACCTGGTCGATCCGGAGTCGGTGGGTGCCAAGTGGCGCGCCTACTTCGACGGCTTCAAGGGACGCGAGGCCGGCGACCTTCCGCACTCGGCCGCGATCGCCAGCATCGCGCGGGCCGGCAGGCAGGCCGCCAACGGCAAGGCGACTGCTGCCACGGGCACCGGTGACGAGCGCGAGCGCGGCGTCGGCAAGCTGATCACCGCCTACCGCTCACGCGGCCACCTGGCCGCCAACCTCGACCCGCTCGGCCTGCTCGAGAAACCCGAGGCGCCCGACCTGGCGCTGGGCTTCCACCGCCTGTCCGAGAGCGACCTTGACGCGACCTTCAGCACGGGTGGCCTGGCGGGCAACGAGCGCATGAAGCTGCGCGACATCCTGTCGACGCTGAAGGCGACCTACACCGGCAGCATCGGCGCGGAGTTCATGCACATCACCGACGCCGAGCAGCGCCGCTGGGTGTACGAGCGCCTGGAAGCGGCAGGCGGCAAGTTCGGCTTCAGCGCCGACGCCAAGCGCCGGATCCTCGAGCGCCTGACCGCCGCCGACGGTTTGGAGCGGTACCTGGGCACCAAGTACGTCGGCCAGAAGCGATTTTCGCTGGAAGGCGGCGATTCGCTGATCCCGCTGATGGACGCCACCATCCACCGCGCCGGCGCAAACGGCGTGCAGGACGTGGTGATCGGCATGGCCCACCGCGGCCGCCTCAATGTCCTGATCAACACGCTCGGCAAGCCGCCGCGCCAGTTGTTCGACGAGTTCGAGGGCAAGTTCGAGCACGTCAACCACGACCTCGCCCACACCGGCGACGTGAAGTACCACATGGGCTTCTCCGCCGACGTCGCCACGCCCGGCGGCCCGGTGCACCTGGCGCTGGCGTTCAACCCGTCGCACCTGGAGATCGTCGACCCGGTGGTCGCCGGCAGCGTCCGGTCCCGCCAGGCCCGTCGCGGCGACAACGGCCGCGCGCAGGTGCTTCCGGTGCTGATGCACGGCGACGCCGCGTTCGCGGGCCAGGGCGTGGTGATGGAGCTGTTCCAGATGTCGCAGGCGCGCGGTTTCGCGGTCGGCGGCACGGTGCACATCGTCATCAACAACCAGGTCGGCTTCACCACCAGCGAACGCCAGGACGCCCGCTCCACGCTGTACTGCACGGACGTGGCCAAGATGGTCGGCGCCCCGGTGCTGCACGTGAATGGCGACGACCCGGAGGCCGTGGTGTTCTGCGCCGAGATGGCGCTGGACTTCCGCAACCGCTTCGGCAAGGACGTGGTCATCGACCTGGTCTGCTACCGCCGCCACGGCCACAACGAGGCCGACGAGCCGGCAGCGACGCAGCCGCGCATGTACCAGGTGATCCGCAAGCACAAGACCCCTCGCGCGCTTTACGCCGAGCGCCTCATCGCCGAGGGCACCATCACCGAGGCCGACGCGCAGGCCATGGTCGACGCCTACCGCGACAAGCTCGACGAGGGCGTGGTCACGACCGACCTGGTGGAGGTCAAGCCCGACGAGTTCACCGTCGACTGGACCAAGTTCCTGAAGGGCAAGCTGGGCGACACGGTCGACACCACCTTCAAGCGCAAGGAACTCGACCGCCTCGCCAAGGCGATAAACACCATTCCCGAGGGCACCAGGCTGCACGCCCGCGTGGCCAAGATCTACGACGACCGCCGGAAGATGGCCGCCGGCGAGCAGGGCGGTGACTGGGGCTTCGCGGAGAACCTCGCCTACGCCACGCTGCTGACCGAGGGCTACCGCCTTCGCCTGGTCGGCCAGGACAGCGGCCGCGGCACGTTCTTCCACCGCCACGCCATCCTGCACGACCAGGACGGCAACGAGGCCCACGTGCCGCTGCGCGAGCTGGTCGAGAACCCGACCGACGTCACCATCATCGACTCGCTGCTCAGCGAGGAAGCCGTGATGGGCTTCGAGTACGGCTACTCCACCGCCGACCCGATGACGCTGGACATCTGGGAAGGCCAGTTCGGCGACTTCGCCAACGGCGCGCAGGTGGTGATCGACCAGTTCCTGTCCTCGGGCGAGGCCAAGTGGGGCCGCCTGTGCGGCCTGGCGCTGTTCCTGCCGCACGGTTACGAAGGCCAGGGCCCGGAGCACAGTTCCGCGCGCCTGGAGCGCTTCCTGCAACTGTGCGCGCTGGACAACATGATGGTCTGCGTGCCGACGACGCCGGCGCAGGCCTACCACATGATCCGCCGGCAGATGCACATGGCCACCCGCAAGCCGCTGGTGGTGATGACGCCCAAGTCGCTGCTGCGCCACAAGCTGGCCGTGTCCTCGCTGGAAGAACTGGCCGACGGCGGCTTCCAGACGCTGATCCCCGACACCACCGCCACGGCGAAGAAGGTCAAGCGCGTCGTGGTGTGCTCGGGCAAGGTCTACTACGACCTGCTGGAAGAAGCCCAGAAGCAGGAACTGGACGACGTCGCACTGGTGCGGGTCGAGCAGCTCTACCCGTTCCCGCGCGAGGCGCTGAAGGCCGAACTCAAGCGCCTGGGTGCCGCGAGCGACGTGGTCTGGTGCCAGGAAGAGCCGCAGAACCAGGGCGCGTGGTACCAGATCCGCCACCACCTCACGCACTGCCTGCAGGGCAAGCAGTCGCTGCACTACGCCGGCCGCCTGCGTTCGCCCTCGCCGGCCGCGGGCCATTTCGCCGACCACGTCGCCGAGCAGACCAAACTGGTCGCCGACGCGCTGGTCAACCCGCTGCAGGGCGAGGATTACGCCGAGTAACGACTTGTCATCCCGAATGCAGTGAGGGATCTGCTGTTCGGGTAGCCACGCAAAGCAGATTCCTCCCTTCGTTCGGAACGACAACATCAATTCCTTAAGGACGCTTTCCCCATGAGCACCGAAATCAAAGTCCCGGTACTGCCCGAGTCCGTGTCGGACGCCACCATCGCCACCTGGCACAAGAAGCCGGGCGACGCGGTCAAGCGCGACGAGAACCTGGTCGACCTGGAGACCGACAAGGTGGTGCTGGAAGTGCCCTCGCCGGTCGACGGCGTGCTCAAGGAGATCAAGTTCGACACCGGCGCCACCGTGACGAGCGAGCAGGTCCTGGCGATCGTCGAAGCCGGCGCCGCCGCATCGGGCGACGCCAAGGCCGAGTCCGGCACCGCCAAGGACGAGGCGAAGAAGCAGGAAGCCGACACCAAGCCGGTCCAGCCCAAAAGCGACACCGCCAAGGCCGAGGCCGCCAAGCCGGCCGCGAAGTCCGACACGGGCGATGAACTGCCGCCGGGTGCGCGCTTCACCGCCGCCAGGGAAGGCATCGATCCGAAGGACGTTGAAGGCACCGGCCGTCGCGGCGCGGTGACCAAGGAAGACATCGTCAACTACGCGCGCAGCGGCGGTGTCGGCAAGGCCGGTGGCGCCCGACCCGAGGAGCGCGTGCCGATGACCCGCATGCGCGCCCGCATCGCCGAGCGCCTGATGGAGTCGAAGAACTCCACCGCCATGCTGACCTCCTTCAACGAGGTCAACCTGGGCAAGGTCATGGCCATGCGCAAGGAGCTGGGCGAGTCGTTCCAGAAGGAGCACGGCATCAAGCTCGGCTTCATGAGCTTCTTCGCCAAGGCCGCCGCCAACGCGCTGCTGAAGTACCCGCTGGTCAACGCCTCGGTCGACGGCAAGGACATCATCTACCACGGCTACGCGGACATCTCGATCGCGGTCTCGACCGACAAGGGCCTGGTCACCCCCGTGCTGCGCAACGTCGAGCGCATGGGCTTCGCCGATGTCGAAAAGGGCATCGACGGGTTCGCAAGGGCCGCGCGCGAAGGCGGCCTGAAGCTTGAGGACCTGCAGGGCGGCACCTTTACCATCACCAACGGCGGCACGTTTGGCTCGCTGATGTCGACCCCGATCATCAACCCGCCGCAGTCGGCGATCCTCGGCATGCACGCCATCAAGGAGCGCGCCATCGTCGAGAACGGCCAAGTCGTCGCCGCCCCGATGATGTACATCGCACTGAGCTACGACCACCGCATCATCGACGGCAAGGACGCGGTGCTGTTCCTGGTCGACATCAAGAACCAGCTCGAGAACCCGCACCGCATGCTGCTGGGCATGTGATCACGACAGCTCCCTTTGCCGGGGGCGCGCGTATAGCCCCTTCCCCTTCAAGGGGAAGGCTGGGATGGGGATGGGTTGACCTGCCTTGCGGCGACGTCCCCACTCGAAACCCATCCCCACCCTTGCCCTCCCCTTGAAGGGGAGGGAAATTGGAAGAGGAATTCTTATGGAACAGCAGAACTTCGACGTCGTCGTCATCGGCGCCGGCCCCGCGGGCTACCACGCCGCCATCCGTGCCGCGCAGCTGGGCCTGAAGACCGCCTGCATCGACGCCGCGCTGGGTAAGGACGGCAAGCCGGCCCTGGGCGGCACGTGCCTGCGCGTGGGCTGCATCCCGTCCAAGGCGCTGCTCGATTCCTCGCGCCAGTTCTGGAACATGGGCCACCTGTTCGGCGACCACGGCATCAGCTTCAAGGACGCCAGGATGGACGTCGGCCAGATGATCGGCCGCAAGGACAAGATCGTGAAGCAGTTCACCGGCGGCATCGCGATGCTGTTCAAGGCGAACAAGGTCGCGACCTTCTACGGCTTCGGCACCCTCCACAAGGGCAACGTGGTCAAGGTGAAGCAGCACGACGGCAGCGAAGTCGAGCTCAAGGGTACCAACGTCGTCATCGCAGCCGGTTCGGACTCCATCGAGCTGCCGTTCGCCAAGTTCGACGGCGAGACCATCGTCGATAACGCCGGCGCACTGGACTTCGAATCGGTGCCCAAGCGCCTGGGCGTGATCGGTGCCGGCGTGATCGGCCTGGAGCTGGGCAGCGTGTGGAAGCGCCTGGGCGCTGAGGTCACCATCCTCGAGGCGCTGCCGGACTTCCTGGCCGCCGCCGACGCCGAGGTCGCAAAGACCGCCGCGAAGGAATTCAAGAAGCAGGGCCTGGACATCAAGCTCGGCGCCAAGGTCTCCAAGGCGGAGGTCAAGGGCAAGGGCAAGTCGAAGGAAGTCCACCTGACCTACACCGACAAGGACGGCGAGCAGTCGATCGTGGTCGACCGGCTGCTGGTCGCCGTGGGCCGCAAGGCCGCCAGCAAGAACCTGCTGGCCGATGGCACGGGCGTCAAGCTGGACGACCGCGGCCGCATCGAGGTCGACGAGCACTGCCACACCGGCGTCGATGGCGTGTGGGCCGTCGGCGACTGCGTGCGCGGTCCGATGCTGGCGCACAAGGGCTTCGAGGAAGGCATCGCCGTGGCAGAGCTGATCGCCGGCCTGCCCGGACACGTCAACCTCGACACCGTGCCGTGGGTCATCTACACCGAGCCGGAAATCGCCTGGGTCGGCAAGACCGAGCAGCAGCTCAAGGACGAAGGCGTGCCGTACAAGACCGGCAGCTTCCCGTTCGCGGCTGTCGGCCGTGCGGTGGCGATGGGCGAGCCGGCCGGCTTCGTCAAGGTCATCGCACACGAGGAGACCGATCGCGTGCTCGGCCTGCACCTGGTCGGCGTCGGCGTCTCAGAGCTGGTCCACGAGGGCGTGCTGACGATGGAGTTCAATGGCTCGGCCGACGACCTGGCGCGCATCTGCCACGCCCACCCGACCCTGTCGGAGGCGATCCACGATGCCGCCATGGCCGTGGACAAGCGCGCGATCCACAAGGCGAACTGACGCCGTGGTGTGGAGTGGCGTCGTGACGGATGGGTCCCGGCGCCACCCCACGCCCGACGAGCGGCACCGCCAACGCTGACTGGACGCCGGGCCTTGCCCGGCGTCTTCGTTTCCACCACCTGCGACTTACGAATCGTCATGAAATCCATCTGCGTCTACTGCGGCTCCAACGCCGGCTCCCGCCCGACGTACACCGAACGCGCGATGGCGCTGGGTCATCGACTTGCGGCCGACGGGATCGCACTGGTGTACGGCGGCGGCAACGTCGGCCTGATGGGCGTGGTCGCCGATGCGGCACTGGAAGCGGGCGGCGAGGTGATCGGCGTCATTCCCGAGCAGCTTGTGGGTTGGGAAGTCGCCCACCGCGGCGTCACGCGGTTGGAAGTCGTCGCCAACATGCACGAGCGCAAGGCCCGCATGTTCGACATCGCCGATGGCTTCGTCGCCCTGCCCGGCGGCTTCGGCACGCTGGACGAGATGTTCGAGATGCTGACCTGGCGCCAGCTGGGCATCGGCAACAAGCCGTGTGCGTTCCTCGACGTCGAGGGGTTCTACGCGCCGCTCATATCGATGATGGATCGCATGGTCGCCGAGCGCTTCCTCCACGCCGACCAGCGCCGGGACCTGTGGCATGGCGAGGACATCGACACGATGCTCGCGTGGATGCTCGACTACACGCCGGCGGGTGCGGACAAGTGGCTGGACGAGAAGCGGCGGAAGGCGTTGCGGTAACGGCTTGCGTCACTCCGTCGCCGAACGGCTCTCGCCGTCATCCCGGCGGAAGCCGGGATCCAGACTCATGGAGGAGTCGAAAGTGAAACAGCCCACGGTCTACATCCTGGCGAGTCGCCGCAATGGCACGCTCTACACCGGCGTGACGTCCGATCTGCCTCGGCGTGTCCATTCGCACCGGTCCGGTGCCGTTGATGGCTTCACGAAGCGCTACAGTGTGCACCTGCTGGTCTGGTACGAACTGCACGTCGAGATGTACGCCGCCATCGGCCGCGAAAAGTGCATCAAGGAATGGAAACGGGCATGGAAGCTCGCGCTCATCGAGCGCTTCAACCCCGATTGGCGCGACCTCTATCCGGATATCATCGCGGGCTGATGACCTGGATCCCGGCCTTCGCCGGGATGACGGCGAGGAAACATGACAGTTCCCCAGCAGTTCACCGCCTTCCGCATCCACAACGACGACGCCGGCTACCGCAGCGGCCTGGAGTCGATCCGGCTGGACGACCTCGCCCCCGGCGAGGTCGTCATCAAGTCCGCCTATTCGTCGATCAACTTCAAGGACGCGCTGGCCGGCACGGGCGAAGGCAAGATCCTGCGGCGCTTCCCGCTGGTGGGCGGCATCGACGTCGCGGGGCACGTGGTGGCCTCCACCGATGCGGCCTACAAGGAAGGCGACGCCGTCCTCGTCACCGGATGCGGGCTCAGCGAGACCCGCGACGGCGGGTACTCCGAGTACGCCCGCCTCGAGTCGCAGTGGGCCATTCCCCTACCCGCCGGGCTCAGCCTGCGCGAAAGCATGATCCTGGGCACCGCTGGCTTTACCGCGGCGCTGGCACTGCTGCGTATGGTCGAAAACCGGCAGGCGCCGGACCTGGGACCGCTGGCCGTCACCGGCGCCACCGGCGGCGTTGGCTCCCTGGCCGTGGACATCTTCAGTCGCGCCGGCTTCGAGGTGCACGCGGTGAGCGGCAAGGCCGACCAGGCCGATTACCTCAAGTCGATCGGCGCCACCGAGGTCGTCGGCCGTGATGCGCTCTCGACGACGCGCCCGATGGAGTCGGCACGGTTCGGCGGCGGCCTCGACAACGTCGGCGGCCCGATGCTGGCCAGCCTGCTGGCGCAGACTGCGCCCTATGGCAACGTCGCCAGCGCCGGCCTTGCCGCCACGCATGCGCTCGAAACGACGGTCATGCCTTTCATCATCCGTGGCGTGTCACTGCTGGGCGTGGCTTCGGCCGGCACCGCGAGAGACATCCGCGAGGCCGTCTGGCAGCACCTCGCCAGCGATTGGAAGCCCCGCCACCTGGACCGCATCTGCACCCGCGAGGTCACGCTCGAGCAGTTGCACGAGGTGTTCCCGGTGATGCTGGCAGGCGGCTCGCTCGGCCGGACGCTGGTGCGCATCGGCGGCGACTGACGCCGCCTGTCGAGCCACCCATGCGGGCGATTTGCGGCCCCGCCCCGGGCCGCTACAATCGGCCCCATTTCCCGGGGACTGACTATGGCGCGCATTCTGATCGTGGACGATTCGCCGTCCCAGCTGGTGGGCATCAAGCGCATCGTGGAGAAGCTGGGGCACGACACGGTGACCGCCGAAGATGGTGCGGCCGGCGTCGAGGCGGCCAAGCGCGAGCTCCCGGACCTGGTGCTGATGGACGTGGTGATGCCGAACCTCAACGGATTCCAGGCGACCCGCTCGATCACGCGCGACCCGTCCACCAAGCACATCCCGGTGGTGCTGGTGACCACCAAGGACCAGGACACGGACCGCGTGTGGGGCATGCGTCAGGGCGCGAAGGCCTACATCACCAAGCCGTTCAACGAAGCCGATCTGGCCGAGGTACTGGGGCAGTTGCTGCCGGGTTGAGCCTCAAGCCCGTCGCCAGTCGCTCCAGAAGGCATCCCGCAGCGCCTCGTAGGCCTGCGTTTGCGCAGTGTCCTGCGGCGTCGGGGCCAGCACCTCCAGCTCGACAATCTGGTCGCCATCCGGCGTACCCGGCAGGCCACGGCCCCGCAGGCGCAGCTTTCGCCCGGCTTCCGACTTCGCCGGTACCTTCAGCTCCACCGGTCCGCCCAATGTCGGCACGCTGACCGTCGCACCCAGCGCGGCTTCCCAGGGCGCGACCGGCAGCTGGTGGATGATGTTGCGGCCGTCAACCTCGAACTGCGGGTGCGCGGCGTATTCGACTTCGAGCAGCAGGTTGCCGCCGCCCTCGCCCTGCCCCGTCAGGCGGATGACCTGGCCCTCGCGAACGCCCTTGGGCACGCGCACGTCCAGCGTCTTGCCGTTGATGCCGATGCGCACCGACCCGCCCTGGAAGACGGTCTCCAACGAGATGGCGAGCTTGGCGCGGGTATCGCCGGGCGGTCGCGGACGCCCCTGGAAACCCGGGCCGCCACGTGCCCGGCCGCGGCCAAACATGCTTTCGAAGAAGTCGCTGAAGCCACCCCCGGCGCCGCCACCGGCAAAGATCTCCTCGAAGTCCACGCCGCCGTATCCCTGCCCGCCCCCGAACCCACCGGGCGGCGGCTGCACCTCGTCGCCCGGCCGGTAGCCACGCGCGCGCAACTGGTCGTAGGCGGCGCGCTTCTGCGGGTCGCGCAGCGCCTCGTACGCCTCGTTGACGGCCTTGAACCGCTCTTCCGCACTGGCTTCCTTGCTGACGTCCGGGTGGTATTTGCGCGCCAGGCGCCGATACGCGGTTTTGATTTCCGCTTCGCCGGCGGAAGGTTCGACCCCGAGCGTGTCGTAGTAGTCCTTGAATTGCATGGCATCTCGTACCGGTCAGTGGGGTGTGGCGGGTTCGCGCGCCCCACGCCACTTGGACGTAGGCCGCACTCGCGGACCCGCACCGGGGGCAGACACAATGGCCGCGGTCGGCGCGATTTCAAGTGAAGGCAACGGGAGGCAACCGCCATCATTCTCGCCGCCGCCGGCCCGGATTCCCACCGGTGGCGCTGTTGCCGCGGTGTTGACGTGGATGCGCCCGCGACGCCCTAGACTGTGCCGCTTCCCCCTGTCGAAGGCCACACCATGAGCATCAAAGTCGGCGACCGCATCCCCGAGGTCCCCCTGCAGCGTATCCGCGATGGCATCGAGACCATCGACACCAACAACCTGTTCGATGGCCGGCGGATCGTGCTCTTCGCGGTGCCCGGCGCGTTCACCCCCACGTGCTCGGAAAAGCACCTGCCCGGCTTCGTGGAACATTTCGACGACTTCCGCAGCCGCGGCGTCGAGGTGGCATGCATGTCGGTCAACGACCCCTTCGTGATGCAGGCCTGGGGCCAGGCCCACCACGTGCCCGATGGCCTGATGATGCTGGCCGACGGCAATGGCGACTTCGCGCGGGCGCTGGGCCTGCAGCTCGACGCCAGCGCGTACGGCATGGGCACGCGCGCCAAGCGCTTCGCGCTGTACGCCGAGGACGGCATTGTCCGCGAACTGCAGGTCGAGGCCCCGGGCGAGTTCCGCGTGTCGTCGGCCGAGCACATGCTGGAGCTGCTCGACGCGTCGAAGTAGCCGACACCCCGCCGTCACCAACGAAAACGCCGCCCGAGGGCGGCGTTTTCGCATCCAGGACCGAAGCGGTCAGCCCGCGTCGGGCGCAGGCTCTGCCGTGGCAGCCCCGGCCGGCTGCGTCACAGCCGTCGGGTCGATGGCGACATCGACGCCCTCACCCTCGACGTCTTCGTCGTCCAGCGAGGCATCCAGGCGCTCAACCGCCTGCAGGGTCTCGTCGGCGGCCAGGCGCATCAGCGTGACGCCCTGGGTGTTGCGGCTGACCTGCGAGATCTCGGAGGCGCGGGTCCGCACCAGCGTTCCGCCGTCGGAGATCAGCAACACCTCGTGGTGCTCGCTCAGCTGCACCGCACCGACCAGCGGACCGTTGCGCTCGCTGGTCTTGATGGCCAGCACGCCCTGCGTGCCGCGGCCCTTGCGCGGGTACTCGGCCTGCGGCGTACGCTTGCCGTAACCGCGCGCACTGGCGGTGAGGATGTCGCCGTCACCGTCGATCACGATCAGGCTGACGACCTGCTCGCCCTCGGCCAGGCGCATGCCGCGCACGCCGGTGGCGGTGCGGCCCATCGAGCGCACCGAACCCTCGTCGAACCGTACGGCCTTGCCATTGCTGGCGAACAGCATGATGTCGCGCTCGCCGTTGGTCAGCTCGGCATTGACCAGCGCATCGCCCTCGTCGAGGTTGATGGCGATCTTGCCGCGCTGCAGGCGGTAGGCGAACTCCGTCAGCGGCGTCTTCTTGACCGTGCCGTTGCGGGTGGCGAAGAACACGTACTTGCCTTCCTCGTACTCGCGCACCGGGACCACCGCCTGGACCTGCTCGCCGGTTTCCAGCGGGATCCAGTTGATGATCGGCCGGCCGCGGGCGTTCGGGCCGGCATCGGGCAACTGGTGCACCGACAGCCAGAACACGCGGCCGGCGCTGGTGAACGTCAGCAGCGTGTCATGCGTGTTGACCAGCCACAGCTTGTCGATGAAATCCTCGTCCTTGGTCGCCGCCGCGTTGCGACCGCGGCCGCCGCGCTTCTGCGCCCGATACGCGGTGACCGGCTGGCGCTTGGCGTAGCCGGCGTGCGACAGCGTCACCACCACGTCTTCCGGTGCGATCAGGTCGAGGATGTCGAGGTCTTCCTCGCTCTGGCGGATCTCGCTGCGGCGCGCATCGCCGAACTCTTCCTTGACGTTGCGCAGTTCGGTGCGGATGACTTCCAGCAGCACGTCGGGGTTCTCGAGGATCTCGATCAGGCCGCGGATCGTCTCCAGCAGCAGCTTGTATTCCTCGGTGAGCTTCTCCTGCTCCAGCCCGGTCAGGCGGTGCAGGCGCATCTCCAGGATCTGCTGGGCCTGGGTCTCGGTCAGCTGGTAGCGGCCATCGATGAGGCCCACGCCGTCGGGCAGGTCCTCCGGGCGCGAGGCGTCGGCGCCGGTGGCCGCCAGCAGCGCACCGACCAGGCCCGGTTCCCACGTACGCGCCAGCATCCGCTCGCGCGCCTCGTTCGGGTTGGCCGACGTCTTGATCAGTTCGATCATGTCGTCGATGTTGGCCAGCGCAACCGTGAGGCCCTCAAGGATGTGCGCGCGTGCACGGGCCTTGCGCAGGTCGAAGATGGTTCGGCGGGTGACGACCTCGCGGCGGTGGCGGACGAACGCCTCCAGCACCTGCTTGAGGTTCAGCAGCTGAGGTCGGCCGTCGACCAGCGCCACCATGTTGATGCCGAACACCGACTCCATCTGGGTCTGCTGGTAGAGGTTGTTGAGCACGACCTCCGCGGACTCGCCCCGCTTGACCTCGATGTAGATGCGCATGCCGTCCTTGTCGGACTCGTCGCGCAGCTCGCTGATGCCCTCGAGCTTCTTTTCCTTGACCAGCTCGGCGATCTTCTCGATCAGCCGCGCCTTGTTGACCTGGTAGGGGATCTCGGTGACGACGATCGCCTCGCGCCCGTTGTCGGCCACCTCGACCTCGGCCCGCGCGCGCATGCGCACCCGGCCACGGCCGGTGCGGTAGGCGTTGATGATGCCGGCGGTGCCGTTGATGATGCCCGCGGTCGGGAAGTCCGGGCCGGGAATGTGTTCCATCAGCCCGTCGACGTCGATGTCGGGCTGGTCGATCAGCGCGATGGTCGCGTCGATCACCTCGGACATGTTGTGCGGCGGGATGTTCGTCGCCATGCCCACCGCGATGCCGGCCGAGCCGTTGACCAGCAGGTTCGGCACCCGGGTCGGCATCACCGAGGGCTCGAGTTCCTTCTCGTCGTAGTTGGGCTGGAAGTCGACGGTTTCCTTATCGATGTCGGCCAGCAGCTCGTGGCTGATGCGCGACATGCGCGCCTCGGTGTAGCGCATGGCCGCGGCGGAGTCGCCGTCGACCGAACCGAAGTTGCCCTGCCCGTCCACCAGCATGTAACGCAGCGAGAACGGCTGCGCCATGCGCACCAGGGTGTCGTACACCGCCGAATCGCCGTGCGGGTGATACTTACCGATGACGTCACCGACGATGCGAGCCGACTTGTAGTACGGCTTGTTGCTGTGCGCGCCCAGCTCGTTCATCGCGTAGAGCACCCGGCGGTGCACCGGCTTGAGGCCGTCGCGCGCGTCGGGCAGTGCCCGCCCGACGATGACGCTCATCGCGTAGTCCAGGTAGCTGCGGCGCATCTCGTCTTCGAGATTGACCGGGATGATTTCCTTGGCGAGTTCGGCCATCGGGTTTCCGTTTCTGGAGGCGGATCAGGCCGTTTCCGGACGTGCTTCGGAGGGGCTTTCAAGCACCCGCAAAGCAACCGTTGGGAACGGCATCAAAAAGACGTGAAATCGTATCACGAATGGCGGGGGCGCGCACTCCGATTTATACGCATAAACAAGCACTTACGACGCCATCAGGGGACCGGGCGCGAGTTCTTGCGCCACGGACGACGCGGATGGGCGCGGCGAGGGCAAATGCGGCGGCATTGCGTCCCTCTCCCCACAGGAGAGGACCGGGGGAGAGGGTCCGGTGGAGCGGGAGGAAATGAAGTGCAGAGGGGCCGGAAACCGCCATGCACCTGAGTTGGTGACAACACCGGCTGTCCGTCGCAACGACGCGCCGCCGGCCCCTCTCCCCCACCCCTCTCCCGGGGGGAGAGGGGCTCAGGCAGCTTCTCTGCTAAAGATCGTCTCGTGGCGATCCGCATCCATCTGTGGCACGAAGATCAGCCGAACGCAGCCCGCATCTTCGCCTCGTCTGGCTGCTCGATGACGCCGCGCTCGGTGACGATCGCATCGATCAGCGTGTGCGGGGTTACGTCGAACACGGGGTTCCAGGCCGCGATCTGTTCGGCCGCGGTGCGCACCGTGCCGACGCCGAACAGCTCGCCCGGGTCGCGCTCCTCGATCTCGATGGCATCGCCGTCGGGCGTTTCCATGTCGACCGTGGACGACGGCGCGGCCACCATGAACTTCACGCCGTGGTGTTTCGCTGCCAACGCCAGCTGGTACGTACCGATCTTGTTGGCCGTGTCGCCGTTGGCGCAGATGCGGTCGGCACCGACCACCACCCACTGCACCGCGCCGGTCTTCATCAGGTGCGAGGCGGCGGCATCGGCAATCAGGGTGGGCTGGATGCCGTCCTGCTGCAGCTCCCACGCCGTCAGGCGCGCGCCCTGCAGCCATGGCCGCGTCTCGCCGGCGTACACCTTGCCGATGCGCCCCTGTGCCACGCCGGCGCGGATCACGCCCAGCGCGGTGCCGAAGCCGGCCGTGGCCAGCGAGCCGGTATTGCAGTGGGTCATCACGCCGCTGCCCTCGCCGATCAGCGCCGCGCCCAACGCGCCCATGCGCCGGTTGGCGGCGAGGTCCTCGGCAGTGATGGCGTGGGCCTCGCGCTCGATCACCTCGCGCCAGTCGGCACCAGCCGATGCCAGCACCCGGCGCATGCGGGCCAGCGCCCAGGCCAGGTTGACCGCGGTCGGGCGTGCCGCGTTGAGCCGCTGCATCGCGGGCTCCAGTGCCGCGGCGGCTTCCGCGCCGCTGGCGGCCTGCACGTCGCGTGCGGCCAGCGCCACGCCCCACGCCGCCGCGATGCCGATCGCCGGCGCACCACGCACCGTCAATGCATGGATGGCCTCGGCCACCTGGTCGCTGGTGTCACAACGCACGTATTCGACGATGAAGGGCAGCTTGCGCTGGTCGAGCAGCTCGAGGGCGTCGCCGGTCCAGCGGATCGGGCGGACGCGGTCGTAACGGTCGAAATCGAAGGTGTCGGTCATCCGGCGATTCTATCCGCAGCCCTGTAGGAGCGGCTTCAGCCGCGACCATCTCGCCGCCCCTGGAATGCAGGAGCGAGGTGACTCGCGATCGCTACCTGCGGATAGCATCGCGGCGACCCACTCCCGGTCGCGACTTACGTCGCTCCTACAGGAGGGCGAGGGGAGATCGCGGCGGAAGCCGCGCCTGCAGAAGCGGGGCTAGGCGCGGGCGAAGTCGAAGGCGAGCACGTCGGCGATGCGGTCGGTCCCGAGCATCGCCATCAGCAGGCGGTCCACGCCCAGCGCGACGCCTGCGCAGTCGGGGAAACCCGCTGCAAGCGCATCCAGCAGGCGGTCGTCGCGGGGCGGGACGGCATCTCCGCGCGATGTACGGACCGCGCGGTCGCGGTCGAACCGGGCGCCCTGCTCCGCCGCGTCAGACAGCTCGTGGTAGCCGTTGGCCAGCTCCAGCGGCCCGAGATAAAGCTCGAAACGCTGCGCCACGGGCGTGCCCTCTTCGTCCGGTGCGATGCGGGCCAGCGCGCACTGGCTGGCGGGGTAGTCGACCACGGCCGTCATCCGGTCGACCGGGAACGCCGGCTGCAGCCGGTGGGTCATCAGCAGGTCGAGCCAGTCGTCGCGGGTCAGCCCGGCCGGGTCGATCACGAGGTCGCCGAGTGCATTGCGCAGCGAGTCGTCGGACGCGGTCATCGGGTCGAGGCCGAGTTCGCGGTGGTAGAGGTCGCGGTAGCGGACGCGTTGCAGGGTCGCGCCACGGTCGACCAGCGCCAGGGCCTGCAGGATCAGGTCCGCGGTTTCATCGACCAGCCTGTGGTGGTCCCAGCCGAGCCGGTACCACTCCAGCATGGTGAACTCGGGGTTGTGGCGGCCGCCGGCCTCACCGTCGCGGAACACGCGACCCAACTCGTAACAGTCACCGAAGCCCGCCGCGAGCAGGCGCTTGAGCGGGTACTCGGGCGAGGTGCGCAGCCAGCGCGTGCGCGAGGCGCCATCCGTGCGGCCGGAGAACTCCAGCGAGAAGGACGCGATGTTCGGATCGGTGTTGCCGGCGACGGACATCACCGGTGTCTCGACCTCCGTCACCCCGCGCTCGGCAAAGAACGTGCGGATCCGTGCGTTGAGCGCCGCGCGCAGGCGCAGGGCGTCGAACGATGCGGAGGGCTGCCAGTCAACAGACATCGAGACAGGCCTTTGTAGGAGCGGCTTCAGCCGCGATCTGATGTCTGGCCGCGCGAACCGACTTCACGATCGCGGCTGAAGCCGCTCCTACAGGAGGCATGAGGTCATTCATGGTCGGCGAGGAAGGCCTGCAACCGGGCTTCGTCCCAGACCTCGACCCCCAGCGACTCCGCCTTGGCGAGCTTGGAGCCCGCTGCCTCGCCCGCGACGACGAAGTCGGTCTTCTTCGACACGCTGCCTGCGGCCTTGGCGCCCAGCGCCTCGAGGCGTGCCTTGGCCTCGTCGCGGGTCATCGACGTCAGCGTGCCGGTCAGCACGACCGTCTTGCCGTCCAGCGGGCCGACGGCGATGGCGTCATCGGCGGGCAATGCGGCCAGCAGCGCCTGCATCGCCTCGAACGAGGCCGAAAGCAGGCGACTGTTGGCCTCCACTTCCAGCCATGTGGCCAGTGCCGAGGCGGTATCGGCAGGCAGGCCGGCGGTCACGAAGTTGTGCTCGGGTGCATCGATCAATGAAGTGGCGTGCGGGAATGCGGCGGCCAGTTGCTCGGCGCGGATGCGCGTGACCTTTGGGATCTCCAGG
>Ga0156347_1135_pt3 | contig 19861 bp, 14 predicted proteins | sample RifOxyA1_FD_107994 | JGI IMG/M metagenome (GOLD analysis project Ga0156347, IMG submission 107994) | Xanthomonadales bacterium RIFOXYA1_FULL_69_10 | reverse complement strand
CCCCAGCCCCCAGCCCCTAGACCTCGGCAGAGGTCGAAAACCGGTACCCCGATCCGCGCACCGTCTGCACCATGCCGTCCAGGCCATGCGGCTCCAGCGTCTTGCGTAGACGGCGGATGTGGACATCGACGGTGCGCTCTTCCACGTACACGCTGCCGCCCCAGACGTGGTCCAGCAGTTGGGTGCGCGAATAGACGCGCTCGGCATGGGTCATGAAGAAGTGCAGCAGGCGGTACTCGGTGGGGCCGATCTGGACCGGCTGGTCCTCGCCTCCGCCATTGCGCGCGAACACCCTGTGCGCCGCGCCGTCGATGCGCAGCCCGCCGACACTGACGCTGCCGTCCTCGTCGTCCTCGCGCGAACGGCGCAGCACGGCGCGGATGCGGGCCAGCAGCTCGCGTGCCGAGAACGGTTTGACGACGTAGTCGTCGACTCCCGCTTCCAGTCCGCCGACGCGATCGTTCTCCTCGCCGCGGGCGGTCAGCATGATGATCGGGACCTCGCGGGTCAGCGCTTCGCGCCGCCAGCGACGGGCCAGCTCCAGGCCGCTGGTGCCCGGGAGCATCCAGTCCAGCAGGATGAGGTCCGGCACGCGGTCGGCGATGGCGGCCTGCGCCTCGCGGGCGTCGCCGGCGTGCACCGGGTCGTATTCGCCCTTGCGCAGGGCGAAGGCGACCATGTCGCGGATGGCGGGTTCGTCTTCGACGATCAGGATGCGTTTCTGCACGCGGTCACCGGCAGCTGGGAACGGGGCCGGACCGTGGGTTGCGCCACGGACCGGTTGGGCCGCGCCAGTACACTACCGTTTTATGACTGGGTCGTGACACCGTCGCATCGGTGTCATGCAAGCGGGCTCAGCGCCGGCCCAGGTCCTCGTCGCGAATGCCTTGGCGCTTCAGCTCCAGCACCGTCGGGGTGATCGCCGCGATCCGCGATTCGATCCGGGCCCGGGCGTAGTAGTCGACCTCCGGGCGCTGCTTGAGCGTGTTCAGCTGGACCAGCGCCTGTTCGGGCCGGCCGTTGAGGAACGCCGCTTCGGCATGGGCTTCGCCCGCCCGCACGACATCGCCGGCGATGTCGCTGACGCGGGCGAAGGTGCGCTGGAACACCGCGTCGTCCGCCGACTGGGCCAGCAACGGCCGCAGGATCGCCTGGGCGCGCTTGCCTGCGGCTTCCGAGTTCCGCTCGGACAGGACCTGGGCATAGGTCAGCGCCGCTGCACGGTCGTTGGGCGACTGCCGCAGCAGCGCCTCGAAGCGGGCGTCGGCGGAGTCCGCGCGGCCGGTGCGCGATTCCGCCTCGGCCAATGCCAGCGTGGTCCAGACGTCGCCCGGCCGCCTGTCGAGCAACTGCTGGAGCGACTCGCGCGCGGCGGCCGCCTGGTTGTCGCGCAACCGGGCGATGGCCAGGCCGTACTGCTGGGCATCATCCAGTTCGCGGCTGGACTGCATCTGCGCGTACTCGCGCACCGCCTCGGCGGGCGTATTGGCGGTCATCACGCGCATGCGCTCGCGTGCGAACTCGAAGCGGCCGGTGCCGTCGGCGGACACGCCCAGGCTCGGCAGCTGGAAGCCCTGCGGAAGCAGCGGGTTGTCGCTGCCGCCGACACTCCCGGAGTAGCCCTTCGGCGCAGCCGCGATCTGCCCGGCGCGCTCCTTGGCCTCGGTGATGCGGGTGGTGGTGACCGGGTGGGTCATCAGGTATTCGGGCGTGTCGTAGTAGCCGGCGGCGTTGGCGCGGGCGCGCGTCTGCATGGTGCCGAAGAAGTCGGCCATGGCCACAGGGTCGTAGCTGCTGCGTGCCAGTGTCTGGATGCCGAGGCGGTCGGCCTCGTGCTCGTTGGAGCGCGTGTAGTTGATCTGCCGCTGCTGCATCAGGCCCATGGCCGAGAAGATCGCCACCTGCGCCGCATTGCCGCTGGAGCTGCTGTCGGATGCGCTCGCCGCCGCCACCGCGCCCAGCATCGCCAGCAGGATCGGCAACTGGTCGCGTTGCGCGCGCTCCACGCCGCGCAGCACGTGGTACTGGGTGACGTGGGCGATCTCGTGCGCCATCACCGCGGCGACCTCGTCCTCGCGCTCGGCCGCCAGCACCAGGCCCGCATTGACGCCGATGTAGCCGCCCAGCGTGGCGAAGGCGTTGACCTGCCGCTGTTTGATCAGGAAGAAGTTGAACGACTGGTCGGGCCGGTCGCTGTGGGTGGCCAAGCGGTTGCCCAGCGCGTCCAGCCACTGGTCCACCAGCGGGTCTTCCAGCAGGTAGTCGTACTGCCGCAGTTGCGCCAGCATCATCGCGCCGTACTGCTCCTGTTGCGCCGGCGTCAGCAACTCGCCGGCCGACGAGCCGATGTCCGGCAGCCGGCTTTCCTGCGCCGGGGCGCACACGCTGGCAACGGCCAGGACGAGGGCGGCGGTAAGTGGTGCGATGCGGCGCAAGGATCTCTCCAGTGTCGTTCGATCGATGGGGCGGGGCGGGGATGCAGCCCCCGCAGGATGCGTCCGGGGCGGGCGAGGGATGTGAATCCGTCGTTAATCGGGCCGGTGTGTTCCGCCCACCGCCGTTGCCGGCCCGGGGCCGTGCCCCACGTTGGTGTCGGGAAGGCACGGTAAGGGGCGGTTCGACCGCGACCCCGCTGCGAAGTTCACGCCGGCGCAGGTACCCTCCCGGTCCTGCCCGCCGTGCGCGACGCGCCCGGCCACATGCGTTCACTACCCGGAGCAGTGCGTTGAGCGATTCCAACACCCCCGCCGGCGGCGATGGCCCGCCGATCACCATCTACAGCAGCGCGATCTGCCCGTACTGCGTCGCCGCCAAGAACTTCCTGCGCAGCCAGGGCAAGTCCTGGACCGAGGTGCGCATCGACCTGGAACCGGACGCGCGCCGGAAGATGATGGAGCTGACCCGCCGCACCAGCGTCCCGCAGATCTTCATCGGCGACACCCACGTGGGTGGATACGACGACATGATCGCCCTGCACCGCGCCGGCGGGCTGCAGCCGCTGCTGGAGGGCAAGGTATGAGCGGCACCGACAACGCGGACGCCGAGCAGGACCGCATCGCCGAGTTCACCGCGTTCCGCAAGCGCATGAACGAGCGCATCCTCGCCGAACCCAACCAGGTGGTGCGGCGCTTCTTCGCGCTCGACACGCAGACGTACCAGGCCGGCGCGCTGGACGTGAAGACCAAGGAGCTGATGGGCCTGGTCGCGTCGATGGTGCTGCGTTGCGACGACTGCATCAGCTACCACGTGGCCCAGTGCCGCGAGGCGGGCGTCAGCCGCGCGGAGATGTTCGAGGCGTTCTCGGTGGGGCTGGTGGTGGGCGGGTCGATCGTGATCCCGCACATGCGCCGCGCCGTGGATTTCCTCGACCGGCTGGAGCAGGGCGGGGCGTCCGCCCCCGACGCGCACGACCACGGCTAGACGGGGCCACGCACACCCGGCGGCACGGCCGCGGCCCCCGCGGGGCGGGGTTCTGCGGCGCTCTGCGGCGCGCCGGAGTCCGCCCGCCCTGTCAAGTGGCGGCCCGGCGCGGCATAATTACGGGGCTAACCCTCTTGCGCTGCGTGTCCCCCGCGCCTGCGCCACCAGCTGGAAACCTCCCCTATGACGAACACCATTACGGTCATCCGTGGCGATGGCATTGGCCCGGAAATCATGGATGCCACCCTGCACGTGCTCGACGCGATGCAGTTGGGCCTGAGCTACGAGGAGGCCGACGCCGGTCTGGTCGCGCTCGAGAAGCACGGCGAACTGCTGCCGGCGGCCACGATGGATTCCATCCGCAAGAACCGCGTGGCGCTGAAGAGCCCGCTGACCACGCCGGTCGGCGAGGGCTTCTCCTCGATCAACGTCGAGTTGCGCAAGCGCTTCGACCTGTACGCCAACGTGCGCCCGGCCAAGTCGTTCCCGAACACCAAGTCGCGCTTCACCGATGGCGTGGACCTGATCACGGTCCGCGAGAACACCGAGGGTGCCTACATCGGCGAAGGCCAGATGCTGAGCGAGGACGGCGAGACCGCGGTCCTGACGCAGAAGGTAACCCGTCGCGGCTCCGAGCGCATCGTGCGCTACGCCTTCGAGCTGGCACGCAAGACCGGCCGCAAGAAGGTCACGGTGGTGCACAAGGCCAACATCCTCAAGTCGACCTCGGGCCTGTTCCTGCGCACGGCACGTGCAGTGGCGGCCGAGTACCCGGACATCCAGTGCGACGAGATGATCGTCGACGCGTGCTGCATGAAGCTGGTGATGCAGCCCGAGTCTTTCGACGTCATCGTGACCACCAACCTGTTCGGCGACATCATCTCCGACCTGTGCGCCGGCCTCGTCGGCGGCCTGGGCCTGGCACCGGGCGCCAACATCGGCACCGACGCCGCGATCTTCGAAGCCGTGCACGGCACCGCGCCGGACATCGCAGGGCAAGGGAAGGCCAACCCGTGCGCGCTGCTGCTGGGCGCGGCGCAGATGCTAGACCACCTGGGTATGCCGGAGAAGGCCACGAAGCTGCGCGAGGCCATCGTCGCCACGCTCGAAGCCAAGGACTCGCTGACCCCCGACCTCGGCGGCAGCGGCGACACCATGTCGTTTGCCAAGGCGATCGCCCGGCGCGCTACCGCCTGATCGACACCCGTCGGTCCGGACCTTCCAGCAGGGCGCCTTCGGGCGCCCTGTTGCGTTGGGGCGTCGGTTGGACTTCGTGGGCCGTAATGGGGGTTCGTACGCCCCGACGCGGGTCTTCCACCCCGTCATTCCTGCGAAAGCAGGAATCCAGTGGATTTGAGGTTTGCCGAACTCGCGTGGCAGGTGTGACAGTCAAGATGGATCCCGGCCTTCGCCGGGATGACGGCGTGGAGGGGTCTAGCGGGTGTCCGTCTGGTTGAGGCCCGTACTCCTGCCACCACCCGCCCGACAGCGTTCCACCGGCGCCGCTCGACACGCCGACACCGTCCCGCCAGACTCACACGATTCCTGTATCCGGATAAAGCGATGAAGCCTGCGGCGGGTGACGCCTCCCAATCTGCGAGCCCCGCCCCCAGCGCACTGGCACTGGCGCCACTCGTGCTGTTCCTGATGCTGTTCTTCGGCGCGGGCCTCTATTTCACGGCACGCGGCGAGGCGATGGGCTTCTACCAGTTGCGGGCGCCCGTGGCGATCCTGCCGGCGCTTGCCCTGGGCGCATGGCTGGCGTGGCGGCGCGGCATCCGTCCGGTCGAAACGCTGCTGGCCGGCATGGGGCACAGCAACGTCATGCTGATGTGCCTGGTGTTCCTGCTGGCCGGCGCCTTCGCCACCGTGTCGCGTTCGGTCGGCGCGGTCGATGCCGTGGTCGCGCTCGGACTCGGGGCGTTGCCGGCCTCGCTCATCCTGCCCGGACTGTTCCTCGTGGCCAGCTTCGTGGCGTTGTCGATCGGCACCTCGATGGGCACGATCGCCGCGGTGGTGCCCATTGCGTTGGGCGTATCGGACGCGGCTGGCCTTGACGCTGCGCTGGTGATGGGCGCGGTGGTGGGCGGCGCGATGTTCGGCGACAACCTGTCGATCATCTCCGACACCACCATTGCCGCCACCCGCACCCAGGGCTGCCGGATGCGCGACAAGTTCCGGGAAAACTTCAAGATCGCCTTGCCTGCCGCGGTTGCAACCCTCGTGCTGCTGGCGGTCCTCGGCGACAGCGCGCCGGTGAGCGCGCCCGATGCCGCATCGCCCTGGCTGGTGCTGCCCTACGTGCTGGTGCTGGGCCTGGCATTGGCCGGGCTGGACGTGGTGCTGGTGCTGGCGCTGGGCATCGTGGCGGCCGGCGTGGCCGGGTGGGCGGTGGGCGGCGGCTATGACGCGGTGACCTTCGCCGGCGACATCTATGCCGGCTTCGAAAGCATGGTCGAGATCCTGTTGCTGTCGCTGCTGATCGGTGGCCTGGCGGCGTTGACCCGGGCGGCCGGCGGCCTGGAGTGGCTGGCCGGCGTCATCGCCCGGTTCGCGCGCGGCCATCGCGGGCGGCGGGCGGGCGAGGTCAGCATCGCCGCGCTGGCTGCCGGTAGCGACGTGCTGACGGCCAACAACACGGTGGCGATCCTGGTGGGCGGCGACCTGGCACGCGATATCGCCCAGCGCCATGGAATCAGCCCGCGGCGCTCGGCCAGCCTGCTCGACATCTTTTCCTGCGTGATGCAGGGCGTACTGCCCTACGGTGCGCAGATCCTGCTGGCGGGCTCGCTGGCCGGGTTGTCGCCGCTGGCGATCGCGGGACAGGTCTACTACTGCTGGCTGCTGGCCGCGGTGGCGATCGGGTTCATCCTGTGGCCGCGTCGCACGCAGGCCTCGTCCGTGCCGGCCCACTGACCGCGGGCACGCCGAAACAATGGGCTGAAACGAAAGAGGCAACGGCGTGGGCCGTTGCCTCTTTCTCATCATGGGGTGGCGCGCGCCACCCGGTGGACGGCAATCAGTCGCGCAGCTTCGACAGCAGGCGCAGGAACTCGATGTACAGCCACACCAGCGTGACCATCAGGCCGAACGCGCCGTACCACTCCATGTACTTGGGCGCGCCCTGTTCGACACCGGTTTCGATGAAGTCGAAATCCAGCACCAGGTTGAGCGCGGCGATCACCACCACGAACAGGCTGAAGCCGATCCCGACGATGCCCGACTCGTGGATCATCGGGATCTGGATGCCGAAGAAGCTCAGGGCGATGCTCGCCACGTACACCAGCATGATGCCGCCGGTGGCCGCGACCACGCCGAGCTTGAAGTTCTCGGTCGCCTTGATCATCCCGCTGCGGTAGGCGAACAGAAGCGCGAACAGCGTGCCGAAGGTCAGCAACACCGCCTGCATGACGATGCCTTCGTACAGGTGGTTGTACATGGCCGAGATCGCGCCCAGGAAGAAGCCCTCCACCAGCGCGTACAACGGCGCGGTCACCGGCGCCCACTTCTTCTTGAATACCGTCACGAGTGCGATCACGAGGCCGCCGATCGCGCCGCCCCACACGTAAGGACCTGCGCCGACGATGCCTTCCGCCGTGCTCACCTGCATCCACGCGAACGTGGCGGTCAGCACGCTGAGCAGCAGCAGGAACCCGGTCTTGTTCACGGTCCCGTTGAGCGTCATCACGCCATCGCCGCCGCGCACCACCGCGCCGCTGCCCAGGTCCAGGAACGTGCTGTCCTTCAGTGCCGGATTGCCGCTGCGCATGTGCTACTCCTTGAGTGGTGTGTGGTTGCCTGCCGGGTGACGGTGGTCGGAAAGCTGAACCCCCGGCCGCCGGCGAGGATACACAGGCCCGATGGCCGCATCGCAAGATTGACACGTACCGGGCCGGTGCCCACAATGGCCGGCCTTTCGCGGCGTTGGCGCGCAACGGAAGTCTGGCCCGGGGCATAGCGCAGTCTGGTAGCGCATCTGGTTTGGGACCAGAGGGTCGGGGGTTCGAATCCCTCTGCCCCGACCACCTGCCGCGGTGCCTGCCGCGGGTTCAGTTAAGATGCGGGCCGCACGCGCCCGTAGCTCAACCGGATAGAGCACCGGCCTTCTAAGCCGGTGGTTGCAGGTTCGAGTCCTGCCGGGCGCGCCACGTGCAGCCGTATATGGAAGTGCCGGCGGATGACAAACGTGCTTCCGTTCGGTGATACCGAAATCCCGGCGTGCTGTGGTTTCCGCGGCCCGCCACGCAAGCTTCAATGGTGGATGTAGCTCAGTTGGTTAGAGCACCGGATTGTGATTCCGGGGGTCGCGGGTTCAAATCCCGTCTTCCACCCCAGTGTTACCCAGCGGTAGTTGTCTGGTACAATTTCAGCGTTACGGGCCGTTAGCTCAGTTGGTAGAGCAGTTGACTCTTAATCAATAGGTCCAAGGTTCGAATCCTTGACGGCCCACCACTTCAAGGCACCCGGCTCCGGCCGGGTGTCTTTTTTTGTGGGTACGGGCAAGGCAGGTGCCGGATGGCAGCTGATCAGCCGATGTCCTGGCCTAGAATTGTCCAGCCGCATGCCGGCGGATCAGCGCGAAAGTGGCGGAATTGGTAGACGCCCTGGATTTAGGTTCCAGTGCCGCAAGGCGTGGGGGTTCGAGTCCCCCCTTTCGCACCAACCCGGGACGAGAACAACAGCCCGGCGGCTCCAACGAGCGTTCGCGAACGACGTACCCAGCCGTTCGGGCGGCTTTGCCCTTTTGCAGGGCCCGATTGGCTGTCGCGCATCTCCAGTTACGCAGCCCAACTGGCAGCCGCGCCCGGAATCGGCCAAACTACGCCGTTCCGCCGCGGCCCGACGCCCAACCGCATCGCCGCGCGGTCGCCCTCAACGCCAGATCATCAACATCGTGCCGCGGCCGGACCGCCGTGGTCGCAGGAGTGGATATGCAAGTTTCGGTCGAATCCCTGGGCTCGCTTGAGCGCCGCATGACGTTCAACCTCCCCGCCGAGCGGCTGGAAACGCAGGTCGACGGCCGTCTGCGCGAGATCGCCCGCGGCGCCAAGATCAAGGGCTTCCGCCCGGGCAAGGTGCCGGCCAAGGTGATCGAGCAGCGCTTCGGCGCGCAGGTCCGCGCCGAGGTCCTCGACGGCCTGCTGCGCGAGAGCTTCAGCAACGCGGTGCAGCAGGAGTCGCTGCGCATCGCCGGCAACCCGAACATCGAGCCGGCCAACGACGGCGACCTGGCGTATGTCGCGACGTTCGAGGTCGTGCCCGATTTCGGCGACATCGACGTCTCGAAGCTCCAAGTGGTGCGTCACACCGCCGAAGTGTCCGATACCGATATCCACGCGATGATCGAGAACCTGCGCCTGCAGCGCCGCACCTGGAACCCGGTCGAGCGCGAAGCACGCGACGGCGACGCGGTGGAGATCCAGACCTGGTCGATGGCCGGGGACGAGCGCGTGCCGGCCGAAGGCGCCGAGCGTGGCGCAGCCGTCCTGGGCAGCGGCAACATGCTGCCGGCGATCGAGTCGGCGCTGTCGGGCATGAAGACGGGCGACGAGAAGACGGTCGACGTCGAGTTCCCCGCCGACTGGCGTGTCCCGCAGTTCGCCGGCAAGACCGTCCAGGTCAACCTGGCCGTGACCAAGGTGTCCGAGCCGGTGCTGCCGGAAGTCGACACCGACTTCATCAAGAGCTTTGGCGTGCGCAGCGGCGACGCCGACCAGTTCCGCGCCGACATCCGCAGCAACCTGGAGCGCGAGCTCAAGGGTGCACTCATGACGCGCCTGCGCCGCGAAGTGGGCGAGCAGCTGATCGCCGCCTACGAGTCGGTCGAGATGCCGCCCAAGCTGGTCGAAGCCGAGGCCCGCGACATGGCCCGCCAGGCCGTCGAGCAGGCGCGCCGCCAGGGCCGCCAGATCGGCGAGCTGCCGGCCGACGCGCACGTCCCGTTCCTGGACGCCGCGCGCAAGCGCGTGCTGGTCGGGCTGCTGGTGGGCGAGGTCGCCCGCCGCAACGAGCTGCGGCTGGACCCCAAGCGCGTGACCGAGACGTTGAACCTGATCGCCTCCACCTACGAGGAGCCCGAGCAGGTCGTGCAGCTGTACCGCAACGATGCCCAGCTGATGGCCGGCCTGCGCAACCGGGTGATGGAGGAACAGGTGATCGACTGGATCGCCGAGCGCGCCCAGCACACCGAGCAGCCGATGTCCTTCAGCGAGGCAATCCGCCAGTAATCCGATGCGTGGCGCACACGCGCCACTTGCGCCCCGGTCCGGCCGGCCCCACGTTGGCCGGACCGAAACACTACAACCCGACGGGTGCCGCCTGATGGACAACCAAACCAAAGCCCTCAACCTCGTCCCGATGGTGGTCGAGCAGACCAGCCGCGGCGAGCGCGCGTACGACATCTATTCGCGCCTGTTGAAGGAGCGGGTGATCTTCCTGGTGGGCGGCATCGACGACCACATGGCGAACGTGATCGTCGCCCAGATGCTGTTCCTGGAAGCCGAGAACCCCGAAAAGGACATCAGCCTGTACATCAACTCGCCCGGCGGCATCGTCACGGCGGGCATGGCGATCTACGACACCATGCAGTACATCAAGCCGGACGTGAGCACGATCTGCGTCGGCCAGGCCGCCTCCATGGGCGCGCTGCTGCTGGCCTCGGGCGCCAAGGGCAAGCGCTACGCGCTGCCGAATTCGCGCGTGATGATCCACCAGCCGCTGGGCGGCTTCCAAGGCCAGGCCAGCGACATCGAGATCCATGCGCGCGAGATCCTGTCGCTGAAGCAGAAACTCAACGAGATCCTTTCCAAGCATACGGGCCAGGCACTGGAAACCATCGCCCGCGACACCGAGCGCGACAACTTCAAGAGCGCCGAGGCCGCACGCGAGTACGGGCTGGTCGACGAGGTGCTCGAGCGTCGCCCGGACGACTCGGTCCAGGCCGGTTGAAGGTCGCCGGAATACGTCAGCCGGTACGCCCCAAGCCGTTGAAACGTAACCTTTTTGAACCATCGATCCGGTCCGCGGGGCGGGCCGGATCGCTGTGGTATTCTCGGGCCGCAGCACGCGGACGCAACCGGAGCGGGCGGCATCCGGCACCACGCACCATTCAGGCACAGGCATGAGCGACGACCGACAGGGCCGCACCACCGGCGACAGCAACAAGATCCTCTATTGCTCGTTCTGTGGCAAAAGCCAGCACGAAGTCCGCAAGCTGATTGCGGGCCCGAGCGTGTTCATCTGCGATGAGTGCGTCGAGCTGTGCAACGACATCATTCGCGAGGAGCTCGAGGAGAAGGCGCAGTCGGCCCGCAGCCACCTGCCCAAGCCGCGCGAGATCCTCGAGGTGCTCGATCAGTACGTGATTGGCCAGCAGCGCGCCAAGCGCACGCTCGCCGTGGCCGTTTACAACCATTACAAGCGCATCGAGAGCCGCCAGAAGAACGACGACGTCGAACTGGCCAAGTCCAACATCCTGCTCGTCGGCCCGACAGGCTCGGGCAAGACGCTGCTGGCCGAGACGCTGGCGCGCATGCTCAACGTGCCGTTCACGATGGCCGACGCCACGACGCTGACCGAAGCCGGTTACGTGGGCGAGGACGTCGAGAACATCATCCAGAAGCTGCTGCAGAAGTGCGACTACGACGTCGACAAGGCGCAGCAGGGCATCGTCTACATCGACGAGATCGACAAGATCTCGCGCAAGTCCGACAACCCGTCCATCACCCGCGACGTGTCGGGCGAGGGCGTGCAGCAGGCGCTGCTGAAGCTGATCGAAGGCACGGTCGCCAGCGTGCCGCCGCAGGGCGGTCGCAAGCACCCGCAGCAGGAGTTCCTGCAGGTCGACACCCGCAACATCCTGTTCATCGTCGGCGGTGCGTTCGCCGGGCTGGACAAGATCATCCAGCAGCGCAGCACCGAGGCCGGCGGCATCGGTTTCGGGGCCAAGGTCAAGAGCAGCGAGCGCAAGGTCGAGATCGGCAAGGTCCTGGCCGAGGTCGAGCCGGAGGACCTGATCAAGTTCGGCCTGATCCCGGAGTTCGTCGGTCGCTTGCCGGTCGTGGCTACGCTGGAAGAGCTGGACGAGGCCGCCCTGGTCACCATCCTCACCGAGCCCAAGAACGCCATCACCAAGCAGTTCCGCAAGCTGTTCGAGATGGAGGACGTGGAGCTCGAGTTCCGGCCGGACGCCCTGGTTGCGATCGCCCGCAAGGCGCTCAAGCGCAAGACTGGCGCGCGCGGCCTGCGCACCATCGTCGAGTCGGTGCTGCTGGACACCATGTATGAGCTGCCCTCGCTGGAGAACGTCAGCAAGGTGGTGGTCGACGAATCGGTGATCGACCACAAGACCGAGCCGTACCTGATCTACCAGACGCCCCCGGCCGCCGCGCCCAAGGTCGCCTCGGCCGACTGACTCGCACGGTCAGGCCGGCTGAACAGGCCCCCGCCAGCACATGAACGCCGCCTCGCCCGAGGCGGCGTTTTTCGTCGTAAGCGACTGATCCTGAAGCCCACCCGCTGGCCGGTCGGGCGAAGCGTGTCGGGGTTGCTTGCATCCTTTCGCGCGGACCCCCATAACCGACGCGAAGCGACGCCCCCATTTTCGCCGGCCCCGCCCGCTAGGCCGGCACCGATCCTGCTGGAGTTTCCATGACCGATCCGACCGAACACGACCTGCTTGACCTGCCGGTACTGCCGCTGCGCGATGTGGTCGTGTTTCCGCACATGGTCATTCCCCTGTTCGTGGGCCGCGACAAGTCGATCCGCGCGCTGGACGTGGCGATGGAGGCCGACAAGCGCATCTTGTTGGTGGCGCAGAAGTCGGCCGAAACCGACGATCCGGGCGCCGAGGACCTTTACGACATCGGCACGCTCGCCCATGTGCTGCAGCTGCTGAAGCTGCCCGACGGCACGATCAAGGTGCTGGTCGAAGGCGTGGCGCGGGTCCAGGTCGACGCGGTCGAGGAACGCGACGGTGTGCTGGCCGGACAGGCGCACGTCGTGGAACCGGTCATGGACCGCGAGGAGCGCGAGATCGAGGCGATCATGCGCTCGCTGATGGGCCTGTTCGAGCAGTACGTCAAGACCAACCGCAAGCTGCCGCCGGAGCTGATGCAGACGTTGTCGGGCATTGACGAGCCGGGGCGGCTGGCTGACACGATTGCCGCCCATCTGGGCGTGCGCATCAGCGACAAGCAGAAGCTGCTGGAGACGCACGAACTGGGCGCGCGCCTGGAGCAGCTGGTCGGTCTGGTCGACGGCGAGATCGACGTGCAGCAGCTGGAGAAGCGCATCCGCGGCCGGGTCAAGTCGCAGATGGAGAAGAGCCAGCGCGAGTACTACCTCAACGAGCAGATGAAGGCGATCCAGAAGGAGCTGGGCGAGATCGACGACGCGCCCAACGACATCGAGGAGCTGACACGCAAGATCGCCGAGGCCGGCATGCCCAAGCCGGTGGAAGCCAAGGCCAAGGCCGAGCTCAACAAGCTCAAGCAGATGTCGCCGATGTCGGCCGAGGCCGCTGTCGTACGCAACTACCTGGACTGGCTGCTTGGCGTGCCGTGGAAGAAGCGCAGCAAGGTCCGGAAGGACCTCAAGGCCGCGCAGGACGTGCTCGACGCCGACCATTTCGGTCTGGAGAAGGTCAAGGAACGGATCCTCGAGTACCTGGCCGTGCAGACCCGCGTGAAGCACATGAAGGGCGCGATCCTGTGCCTGGTCGGACCGCCGGGCGTGGGCAAGACCTCGCTCGGCCAGTCCATCGCCAAGGCCACCAACCGCAAGTTCGTGCGCATGTCGCTGGGCGGCGTGCGCGACGAGGCCGAGATCCGTGGCCACCGCCGCACCTATGTCGGTTCGATGCCGGGCCGCATCGTGCAGAACCTCAACAAGGTCGGCACCAAGAACCCGCTGTTCGTGCTGGATGAGATCGACAAGATGTCGATGGACTTCCGCGGCGACCCGTCCTCTGCGCTGCTCGAGGTGCTCGATCCCGAGCAGAACAACGCCTTCAATGACCACTACCTCGAGGTCGACCTGGACCTGAGCGAAGTGATGTTCGTGGCGACCTCGAACTCGCTCAACATCCCGGGCCCGCTGCTCGACCGCATGGAGGTGATCCGCATCCCCGGTTACACCGAGGAGGAGAAGCTCAACATCGCCATGCGCTACCTGCTGCCCAAGCAGATCAAGGCCAACGGCCTGAAGTCCGACGAGATCAAGGTGGCCGAAAGCGCCGTGCGCGACATCGTGCGCTACTACACGCGCGAGTCGGGCGTACGCAACCTGGAGCGCGAGATCGCGAAGATCTGCCGCAAGGTCGTCAAGGAGATCGCACTGGCCGGGCCGCAGCCGGCAAAGGGCAAGGGCGCGCGCAAGGGCGCCGTCAACGTCAACTCGAAGAACCTGGAGAAGTATCTGGGCGTGCGCCGTTACGACTTCGGCCGCGCCGAGGAGCAGAACGAGATCGGCCTGGTGACGGGCCTGGCATGGACGGAAGTGGGCGGCGACCTGTTGCAGGTCGAGGCCACGCTGGTACCGGGCAAGGGCCAGTTGCTGCTGACCGGGCAGCTGGGCGACGTCATGAAGGAATCGGCGTCTGCCGCGTTGTCGGTGGTGCGCGCGCGCACCGAGCGCCTCGGCATCGACCTGGACTTCTTGGCCAAGCACGACGTGCACGTGCACGTGCCGGAAGGCGCCACGCCGAAGGATGGTCCGAGTGCGGGCATCGCGATGGCCACCGCGCTGGTATCGATGCTGACGCGCAACGCGGTGAAGGCCGACGTGGCGATGACGGGCGAGATCACCCTGCGCGGGCGCGTGCTGCCGATCGGCGGCCTCAAGGAGAAATTGCTGGCGGCGCTGCGTGGTGGCATCCGCACGGTGATCATCCCGGATGAGAACCGCAAGGACCTTGCCGACCTGCCCAAGTCCGTGACGCAGGGGCTGAAGATCATCCCCGCCAAATGGATCGACGAGGTGCTCGACATCGCCCTGGAACGCCCGCTGTCGCCGGTTCCCGCGCCGGGGCAGGGCGAACTGCCCGTCCGTAGTGATGCCGAACCTGTCGCCCAGCCCGGTGTCAAGCATTGACACGGGCGATCGGAGCAGATCGCCTAAATCGGGCTGAAACCCGCGTCAGAGCTAGCTTTCACGCTTGCGAAGGCAAAAACCCGCTGGTATAACGACCGCAACCGCACGAGCCCTGCGCCATTGCAGGCCCGTGCGGTCTAATCGATCGGAGAGTCTGCCGGGGAAGGGGACGGTCCGGTTCTCAGAACACTGCGGCCCAGTCCGCACAGGGAGTCCATACGAATGAATAAGGCCGATTTTGTTGCTGCCGTCGCCGACGCTGCCGAGCTGTCCAAGACCGATGCCGCCAATGCCGTTGACTCGATGGTCAGCGTCATCACCAAGGCGCTGAAGAAGGGCGACACCGTCACGCTGGTGGGCTTCGGTACGTTCCAGGTCCGCAAGCGCGCCGCGCGCCAGGGCCGCAACCCGAAGACCGGCGAGACCATCAAGATCAAGGCGTCGAAGAATCCTGCGTTCAAGGCTGGCAAGGCGCTGAAGGATGCCGTAAACTAAGCAGCTCGCCCGCCGGCGCCTGATACGGGCTCCAGCAGCATCAGGCGGGTGCTTAGCTCAGTGGTAGAGCGTCTCCTTTACACGGAGAGGGTCGGGGGTTCGAAACCCTCAGCACCCACCATCACTTGAGTGCGAGTTTTGAGTGCGGAGTGGTAGTTCAGTTGGTTAGAATGCTGGCCTGTCACGCCGGAGGTCGCGGGTTCGAGTCCCGTCCACTCCGCCAGTAGTACCCAGGGGCGCCGGATGTCTCATCCGGCGCCCCTGCTTTAAGTGAGGGTCGCGCGTTTTCCGTGCAGCATGCGGGGCGCAGGCCACGAGGTTCAACGTGGAGCGGTAGTTCAGTTGGTTAGAATGCTGGCCTGTCACGCCGGAGGTCGCGGGTTCGAGTCCCGTCCGCTCCGCCAGTTGTCCGCAGAAGGCGCCGGAAACGGCGCCTTCTTTTTTTTCCGGAATCCGGGTGGGCACCGGGCTTGCTAGACTGTGCGGCTCCGTCCCGATACGCGATCCCACATGCTGCAGAAACTCCGCGAAAAGACGTCCGGTGTCGTCGGCGCCGTGATCCTCGCGCTGCTGATCATCCCCTTCGCCCTGTTCGGGCTCGACCAGTACATGGTGGGCGGCAGCGCCAACACGGTGGCCCGTATCCAGGCGCCGCCGACCTGGTGGAAGCAGGCGCCGTCATGGTGGCCGGCCTCCATGGTGTGGCGCCAGCAGGAGGTCACGGTCGAGGAGTTCCGCAACCGGCTCGAGCTGGTGCGCCAGCAGCAGCGTGCGCAGCAGGGCGACGCGTTCGACCCGGTTGCGTTCGAATCGGTCGACAACAAGCGCGAGATCCTCGAAACGCTCATCGACGAGAAGGCGCTGGCGATGGCGGCCGAAGCCTCCGGCATCGCCGTGGGCGATGCGATGGTGCGCGATGCGATCCAGGACATCGAGGCGTTCCAGGTCGAGGGCAAGTTCGACGCCAACCGGTACCAGCTGACGCTGGCATCGCAGGTGCCGCCGCAGACTCCGCGCCAGTTCGAACAGACGCTGCGCGACAGTCTGCGGCAGTCCTTGGCGGTGCAGGCGGTCGGCAACAGCAGCTTCGTAACGGCCGGTGAGATGGACCGCCTGGTGCGCTTGCTGGGCGAGCAGCGCGACGTCGACCTGATGATGCTGCCCGCGCCGGAAGCCGATACCGCGCCGGTCAGCGACGAGGAGGCGCAGCGCTGGTATGCCGCCAATGAGGCCGACTTCCGCGCCCCCGAAGCGGTCACCATCGAATACGTGCAGGTCAACGCCGACACCGTGCCGGCGCCGGCGGCGCCCGACGAGGCCGCGTTACGCCAGCGCTACGAGGAACAGCGCGAACGTTTCAGCCAGCAGGACGAGCGGCTGGCCTCCCACATCCTGGTGCGCGTAGATGACGGCGCCGACGACGCCACGGTGGCGGCCGCCCGCGAGAAAGCGGCCGGCATTGCCGCGGAGGCCAGGGCGCCGGGCGGGGACTTTGCAGCGCTTGCACGCGAGAACAGTGACGACAGCGGTTCCCGCGCGTCGGGCGGCGACCTGGGATGGATGGGCCGGGGTGCGATGACCGGCAGCTTCGAGGACGCCCTGTTCGCCATGGAGCCGGGCCAGGTCAGCGACCCGGTCCGCACCGATTTCGGCTGGCACGTCATCCAGTTGCGCGAGGCGCGCTCCGGCCAGACGCAGAGTTTCGAGGAGTCGCGTGAGGCGCTCGCCGCCGAGCTGGCCGAGACCAACCGCGATCGCGCCGTCAGCGAGTTCACCAGCGAGCTGGTCGACCGCATCTACCGCAACCCGTCGTCGCTCACGCCGGCTGCCAGCGAGATGGGGCTGCAGGTGCAGACGTTGGGTCCGTTCACCCGGGAGAACGCCCAGGGGATCGCAGCGAATCCGGCCGTCAAGCAGGCGGCGTTCTCCGAGATGCTGGTGCAGGACGGCACGGTGAGCGACCCGATCGAGATCGTGCCGGGGTCCACGGTGCTGATCCGCGTCGTCGAGCACACGCCCGAGCGCGCGATCCCGCTCGCCCAGGCCCGCGGGCGCGTTGATGCCGCGGTGCGTGCCGACCGCGCGCGCAAGGCGGCCGAAGCCCGCGCCGACGCACTGCTGGCGCGCGTCCGCAAGGGCGAGACGCTGCAGGCGCTGGCCGAGGCCGAAGGCCTGCCGGCGCCGGAGTCCGTGCCGGGTGTGCCGCGTGGTACGCCGCTGCCGGAGCCTGCCGTGAACGAGGCCGTCTTCGCCGCGCCCAAGCCCGCCGACGGCAGCGTGTCGGTCGGCAAGCAGGCGTTGTCCGACGGCCGCGTCGTGCTGTTCGCGGTAACCGGCGTGACGCCGGGCAGTGCCGCGACGCTGGACGACGCGCAGCGCGGGATGCTGCGCGAACAGTTCGCGCGCGTCTCCGGCCTGGACGACGTCGAGGCGCTGACGCGCTCGCTGCGGCGCAACCTCGACATCGAAGTGTTCGAGGACAACTTCTGATGCCGACGGGCCGCTGATCGCGGCAGGTGTCATGAAAAAGCCCGGCATCGAGCCGGGCTTTTTTTCGTGGGCGGCGTGGCGGCGGGCGCTCAGTCCTCGGCGTCGCCGTGGATGCCCGTCATGCCAACGATGTTGTAGCCCGCGTCGACGTAGGTGATCTCGCCGGTTACGCCCGAGGCCAGGTCCGAGCTGAGGAACGCCGCGACATTGCCGACGTCCTCGATGGTGACGGTGCGGCGCATCGGTGCGTTCTCCTCGACATGCCCGAGGATCTTGCGGAACCCGGCAATGCCGGCCGCCGCCAGCGTCTTGATCGGGCCGGCCGAAATCGCGTTGACGCGGGTGCCCTCCGGACCGAGGTTGTAGGCCAGGTAGCGCACGGTCGACTCCAGGCTGGCCTTGGCCACGCCCATCACGTTGTAGCCCGCGAGCGCGCGCTCGGCGCCCAGGTAGGTCAGCGTGAGGATCGAGCCGTTGCGTCCTGCCATCAGCGGCCGCGCGGCCTTGGCCATCGCGGCCAGCGAGTAGGCGGAAATATCGTGGGCGATGGCGAAATTCTCGCGCGTCAGGCCATCCAGGAACTGTCCGGAGATGGCTTCGCGCGGCGCGAAGGCGATGGCATGCACCAGGATGTCGAAGCCGTCCCAGCGCTGGCCCAGTTGCTCCATGCAGGCGGCAATCTGCGCATCGTCGGTCACGTCCAGCGGCAGCACGATGTCGCTGCCGCATTCGGCGGCGGCCTTTTCCACGCGCGACTGCAGCTTGTCGTTCTGGTAGGTGAACGCCAGCTCCGCGCCTTCGCGGTGCATCGCCTCGGCGATGCCGCTGGCGATGGAGCGCTGGCTGGCGATGCCGGTGATCAGTGCGCGCTTGCCCTGCAGGAAACCCATGTTGCGACCCTCGAATGTGGTGACCGGTGCCGGCGGAGCGGCAGGGGCGCTAGTGTGCCCTGCGATGACGCAGGCGGCCACAGCGCCCGCGCGCATCAGTCGGACGCGGGCGGTGCATCGATGTGGAGCGCCATGCCCGGTTGCAGCACGGTGCCGGGGCGCAGGCCGTTGCGGCTGAGGAGGTCGGCCACGCGCATGCCATACCGGCGCGCGATCACCCAGGGATTCTCGCCACGGGCGACGACGTGCCGACGCGGCTCGCTTCCCGTTGCCGCCGCTGTTGCGCGGGTAGTGGCCGTGGCAGCGGCGGTCGCGACCGTCGAGGCGGGCGCCGATGCCGGGGGCACCGAAGCCGCAGCAACGGACGCCGGGACCGGCGTGTCGCTGGCACCGACCACCAACACCGGGGCAAGCAGCCGCTGTGGCCCGGTGCGTCCTTTCGCGATGCGGCCGTTGCGGAAGGCCGGGTTCAATGCGCGCAGGCGATCGGCGTCGTGCCCTCCATGCGCGGCCAGCGCGTCCAGCCGGTCGATGCCATCGGGCACTTCGACCTCGACCAGCGTCTCGATAGGGGCTTCCAGGGCTGCGCGGCGCGCGGGGTCGTCGGCCGTCGCGGCCACGACGCACGCCAGCGCATGCAATTTGCGTACGTAGGCCTGGGTGATGCCCGGGATGCCCTGCAGCGCCTCGGGCCGCGCATCGCGTGCGACCTGGCCGTTGCGCTTGAGCGCGCCCAGGATGCGGTACTCGCCGGCGTTGTAGGCCATGGCGGCCAGCCGCCAGTCGCCGGCGAACATGCCGTGCAGCGTGCGCAGGTAACGCACGGCGGCGCGGGTGGAGTCGACCGCCGAATACCGGCCGTCGTAAGCCGAGTCCACCTGGATCTTGTGGTTGCGGGCGGTCAGCGCGATGAACTGCCAGAGCCCGGCCGGACCGGCGGGGCTGCGGGCGGCGGGCTTGTAGCCGCTCTCCACGAACGGGATCAGCGCGTATTCGGTCGGCAGGTGCGAGGCGCGCAGGGCGTCGACCACGTAGGCGAACAGCGGCATCACGTCGCTGCCAGGCTGCGAGAGCTTGGATGGCGCACTGGCGAAGTGGCGGCGCCAGCGGTCGCTGACCTCGCCTTCGCAGGACGGGTCGGCCAGTCCGTCGCGGAACGACTGCAGCACGGAAAGGCCGGTGCGCGGTGCACTGGCGGGCTCGGTAAGGTTCGCTGTCGGCGAGGGCGCTTCGGCCGCGGCGGCAACTCCGCCGAACGTGAGCAGCGTCGCGAGCGACAGCGCCAGCGCTCGCATGCGTCGCGCGGCGGGGCAGGCGGTCCGGTGGCCGGCCGTCATGCGGCGAACCCGTCCTTCCAGCGCCGCAATTCGGCGAAGACCTCGGCATCCGACGTCGGCGAGCGTCCCAGGCGACGCTGCACGGCCGCGACCACCGCGGGCGCGCGGGTGCGGAGAAACGGGTTGGCCGCGCACTCG
>Ga0156347_1129_pt1 | contig 20004 bp, 17 predicted proteins | sample RifOxyA1_FD_107994 | JGI IMG/M metagenome (GOLD analysis project Ga0156347, IMG submission 107994) | Xanthomonadales bacterium RIFOXYA1_FULL_69_10 | reverse complement strand
GAGGTAGGCGTGGCAGTCAACGTCACGTGCTTCTCGTGCAGCTGGCTTTCCAGTTCGATCAGGAACTTGTCCACCACCCTCAGGATGTGGTCGAAGCCCAGTGGCTGGAACTGCACCACCGCGTCCAGCCGGTTGCGGAACTCCGGACTGAAGCTCTTGCGGATCACTTCCATGGCGTCGGTCGCGTGGTCCTGCTTGGTGAAGCCGATCGACCGCCGTGCCGCCTGCGCCGCACCGGCATTGGTGGTCATGACGATGATGACGTTCTTGAAGTTCGCCTCGCGGCCGTTGGTGTCCGTCAGCGCCCCGCGGTCCATCACCTGCAACAGGATGTTGAAGATGTCCGGGTGGGCCTTCTCCACCTCGTCCAGCAGCAGTACGCAATGCGGCGTCTTGACGATCTTCTCGGTGAGCAAGCCGCCCTGGTCGAACCCGACGTAGCCCGGGGGGGCGCCGATCAGTCGACTGACCGAATGCGGCTCCATGTACTCGGACATGTCGAAGCGCACCAGCTCGATGCCCAGCTGCAGCGCGAGCTGCTTGGTCACCTCGGTCTTGCCCACGCCCGTCGGGCCGGCGAACAGGAAGTTGCCGATGGGCTTGTCGGGGTTGCCCAGGCCGGAGCGCGCCAGCTTGATGGCCGCGGTCAGCGAGTCGATCGCCGGGTCCTGCCCGAAGATCACCATCTTGAGGTTGCGCTCCAGGTTCCGGAGCACGTCCTTGTCTGTCGCCGAGACCTGCTTGGCGGGGATACGCGCCATCTTGGCGACGATGGTCTCGATCTCCTCGACATCGATGTTCGACTTGCGCGTCTCCAGCGGCAGCAGGCGCTGGCGAGCGCCGGCCTCGTCGATGACGTCGATCGCCTTGTCCGGCAGCAGCCGATCGCCGATGTGCTTGACCGACAGGTCGACCGCCGCCTGCAGGGCGTCGTCCCCGTAGGTGACGCCGTGGTGCGCCTCGTACTTGGCCTTGAGGCCCTGCAGGATCTCGAACGCTTCGCCCACGGTTGGTTCGACGATGTCGATCTTCTGGAAGCGCCGCGCCAGGGCCCGGTCCTTCTCGAAGATGCCGCGGTATTCCTGGAACGTGGTCGAGCCGATGCAGCGAAGTTCGCCCGACGACAGCGCCGGCTTGATCAGGTTGCTGGCGTCCATCGTCCCGCCCGACGCCGAGCCGGCGCCGATGATGGTGTGGATCTCGTCGATGAACAGCACGGCTTCCGGGATCTTCTTGAGCTGCGCCAGCACCGCCTTCAGGCGCTTCTCGAAATCGCCCCGGTACTTGGTGCCCGCCACCAGCGCACCCAGGTCGAGCGCGTAGATCGTGGCTTCGCTGAGCACCTCCGGCACGTCGCCGTCGATGATGCGCTTGGCCAGGCCCTCGGCGATCGCGGTCTTGCCCACGCCGGCCTCGCCCACGTACAGCGGGTTGTTCTTGCGGCGGCGGCAAAGCACCTGGATGGTCCGCTCGACCTCGTCGGCACGCCCCACCAGCGGGTCGATTTTGCCGTCACGCGCGAGCTGGTTGAGGTTGATGGCGAACTCGTCCAGCGGGTCGGCCTTGCCCTCGCCTTCCCCGCCTTCGGCCGCCTTGGCCTCGCCTTCGTCGTGCACCGGGTCGCTGCCGCCATGCTTGGCTATGCCATGCGACAGGTAGTTCACGACGTCCAGCCGGACGATGTCCTGCTGGTTGAGGTAGTAGACGGCGTGGGAGTCCTTCTCGCCGAAGATCGCCACCAGCACGTTGGCGCCGGTGACCTCCTTCTTGCCGGAGGATTGCACGTGGTAGACGGCGCGCTGCAGCACCCGCTGGAAGCCGAGCGTCGGCTGGGTGTCGCGGTCGATGTCGTCGGGCAGCACCGACACCGAAGTGGCGATGGCCTGCTCCAGGTCGCCGCGCAGGCGGTTGAAGTCCGCGCCGCACGCCTTGAGCACCGCCTCGGCCGAGGGGTTGTCGAGCAGTGCAAGCGCCAGGTGCTCGACCGTCATGTACTCGTGGCGCGCCTCGCGGGCGCGCTTGTAGCACTGGCCGATGCTGTACTCGAGATCCTTGCTGAACATGGGGAGGGAGCCTCCAAAAGCGTCTGCCGTCCTAGATGGGGACACGCACCGCCTTTTCCATGCGGCCCCGCACCGCGTTGGACCCGCCTGCTTACCGTGGGTTCCGGAAAGCCGGGCCTCTCATTGGTGAGACGTGTTGCAGCCCACTATCAGGCCTTTTCCATCGTACAAAGCAAGGGGTGCTGGTTGAGCCTTGAGTATTCGTTCACCTGCGCCACCTTCGACTCTGCGACCTCGCGGGTGAAGACCCCGCACACGCCACGGCCGCGGGTGTGGACGTGGAGCATGATCTGGGTAGCCTTCTCGGCGCTCATCGGGAAGAAACGCATCAGCACCTCGACCACGAAATCCATGGGCGTGTAGTCGTCGTTGAGCAGCAGGACCGAGTACAGCGGGGGGCGGGCGACTTCCGGCTTTCCGGTCTCGACCAGCACGCCGTGCTGGTGGTCGTGTTCGGTGTGTTTGGGCATGGCGCGATTATAGGCGGCCGCTATGAAGCGTTCGTACCGATGCGCACCCCGTGGACGCTTCCCGGCGCCGGGCGTCAGAATGCAGTCTCCGCCGGCACCTGGATTCCCATGCGACCCACCGCCCTGCTGTTCTCGCTCCTGCTGGCCCTGGTCCTGCCCGCCGCCGCCCAGGAAGACGAAGCCGCCGCTCCAGAGGCCGACCCGCTTGTGCGTGCGCAGCTCGAAGCGCTGGACTACGGCTTCGAGGTCGACGCCGATGGCGACTTCAAATTGCTGTTCGACCTGGAGGAAGGCCGCAGCCAGCTGGCCTACGTCATCTCCGGTACCGAGGAATACGGGGCGCTGCAGGTTCGGGAGGTGTGGTCGCCCGCCTACCGCACCGAAGGCGATGCGTTCCCGGTCGACGTGGCCAACCGCCTGCTGCAGGCCAGCCACACCGGCAAGCTCGGTGCATGGGTGCGGCAGGACGACATGGCCGTGCTGGTGGTAAAGGTGGCCGCCGGCGCGACCGGGGCCGAGCTCGATGCCGCCATCACCTACGCCGTCCACGTCGCCGACGCGATGGAGGCCGAGCTTACCGGCGGCCAGGACGCGTTCTGACGTGAGCTATCGGCAAGGCCGCTTCTGGCAACCGGACGTCACCGTCGCCACGGTGGTGGTGCTCGACGGGCGGCTGCTGATGGTCGAGGAGACCGTCGGCGGCCAGCGGGTGCTCAACCAGCCGGCCGGCCACCTGGAGCCGGACGAAAGCCTGCAGGACGCCGCCTGCCGCGAGACCCTGGAGGAAACCGGCTGGGAAGTGCGCCTGACCGGTTTCGTCGGTGCCTACCAGTGGAAGGCACCCGACGGCGCCGATGGCAGCGCCGGCCGCCACTACCTGCGGTTCGCCTTCGCGGCCGAACCGGTCCGCCACCACCCCGACCGCACGCTCGACGAAGGCATCGTCCAGGCGCTCTGGCTGACACCGGCCGAGCTCCAGGCGCAGTCCGGGCGGCATCGCAGCCCTCTGGTGTGGCGCGCGGCCGCCGACTTCCTGGCCGGTCGCCGGCGCCCGCTGGACCTGCTCCAGCACCTGGCCTGACGCCGGGGTGGCCGCGGCAAGGACCATCGTTGGCATGTCCGGGGGCGTGGATTCCTCGGTGGCGGCCTTGCGCCTGCGCGAGTCGGGCGAACCGATCGCCGGCCTCTTCATGCAGAACTGGGCGGACGACGGCAGCGGCGATTGCCGTGCCGAAGATGATCGCCGCGATGCCGTGGCCGTCTGCGGGCGGCTGGGCATCCCGATCCATTTCCGCGATTTTTCGTCCGAGTACTGGGCGGGTGTGTTCGAGCACTTTCTTGCCGAATACGCCGCCGGACGCACCCCAAACCCCGACGTCCTCTGCAACCGCGAGGTGAAGTTCAAGCACTTCCTGGATGCCGCCCGCGACCTGGGCGCACAGTTCATCGCCACCGGCCACTACGCGCGCATCGCGCTCGACGACGCGGGCCGGCTGCAACTGCTGCGCGCGGCCGACCGCGGCAAGGACCAGAGCTACTTCCTCCACCAGCTCGGCCAAACGCAGCTGGCGGCGACGCGGTTTCCGCTGGGTGACATGCTCAAGTCCGACGTCCGCGCCCTGGCCGCGAGCGCCGCCCTCCCCACCGCGGCCAAGAAGGACTCCACCGGCATCTGCTTCATCGGCGAGCGCGATTTCCGGGCGTTCCTCGGCCGCTACCTGCCGGCGCGCCCGGGCCCGATCCGCACGCCGGACGGCCGTGAGATCGGCCAGCACCCCGGCGTCTTCTATTTCACGCTGGGCCAGCGTGAAGGGCTGAACATCGGCGGCGTTCGCGGGTTCGCGCAGGCGCCGTGGTACGTGGTCGGCAAGGACGTCCAGCGCAACGTGCTGTACGTCGACCAGGGCATCGACAGCCCTTGGATGATGTCGACCCTGCTGGACACCGAAGCCATGCACTGGGTGGCGGGCACGCCCCCTGCTGGCGACTTCGAGTGCATGGCCCAGACGCGCTACCGGCAGGAAGCGCAGGCCTGCCTTGTGCAGGTGCGCGACAATGGCACCCTGCACGTGCGCTTCCACGCGCCCCAGCGTGCTGTCACGCCGGGCCAGTCGCTGGTGCTGTACGACGGCGACGTGTGCCTCGGCGGCGCTGTCATCGCGACCACCGACGCGCCCCTTGAAACCCGTGCACCACCCGATCCCAAGGATGCTCCCGCAGCATGAACCAGACCCGCTTCAATCCCATGTCCGACCGCGTGCTGGCCCTTGCGGGTCTCGTACAGGCGTTGGCGCAGGTGCGCCGCATCGCCGATACCGGGCAGGCGGAGTCGGCGGCGGTCAATCCGGTGCTGGAGTCGATCTTCCAGGTGGACGCGGCATCCACCGAAGAGGTCTACGGCGGTGTTCGCGGCGTTCGCCCGGGCCTGGTGCTGCTACGCGACTACTTCGAAAGCCGTTCGGCCGACGAGCAACTGCCGCGCCTTGCGCTGGCCGTCATGCAGCTGGAGCGCCGCTTCGTGCTCGACGGCGACATGGTCGAGCGCGTCCATGCCGGCATCCTGGCCCAGGCCGTTACGGCCCGTACCGAGGGCAGCACCCATCCCGACGTACTGGCGGCGCTGGGCCGGCTCTACTCGGAAACGCTCAGCCACCTGCGGCCGCGCGTGCTGGTCCAAGGCAATCCCCATTACCTCGGCCAGCCCCAAGTGGTGGCCGAGGTCCGCGCGGTCCTGCTGGGCGCCATGCGTTCAGCGGTGCTCTGGCGCCAACTCGGCGGCAGCCTCTGGGACCTGGTCTTGCGCCGGGCCCAGTTGCTGGCGGCGGTTCGCGCGCACCTGGGCGGCTGACGCACACGGCCGTCGCGGCACGTCGATCGGACGAAAGTAACGGGCCCGATCCGGGCAGTAGCGCGCCGTTTGCGGCATAATCACGGGGCTTTACCGCGGTGTTTCCGCGCACGCCGGACCGGCGCGCGTCCCGCCTCCCTTTCGCTGCAGCCACGGAGCCCCCAATGGCAGACTCCTTCGCCACCCGCGCGCAACTCGACGTCAACGGCAAGTCCTACACCTACTTCAGCCTGCCCAAGCTGGGCGAGCGCTTCGACCTGGGCAAGCTGCCCTACTCGATGAAGATCCTGCTCGAGAACCTGCTGCGCCACGAAGACGGCGGCATCACGGTCGGCAAGGAGCACATCGAGGCGGTCGCGCAGTGGGACTGCAAGGCCGAGCCCGAGACCGAGATCGCTTTCATGCCTGCGCGCGTGGTGCTGCAGGACTTCACCGGCGTGCCGTGCGTGGTCGACCTGGCCGCGATGCGCGATGCGGTCGGCAAGCTGGGCGGCAAGGCCAGCCAGATCAACCCGCAGATCCCGTCCGAGCTGGTCATCGACCACTCCGTGCAGGTCGACGTGTTCGGCCGCGCCGACGCGCTCGACCTCAATGGCAAGATCGAGTTCGAGCGCAACATGGAGCGCTACAGCTTCCTGCGCTGGGGCCAGAAAGCGTTCGAGAACTTCAAGGTCGTGCCGCCCAACACCGGCATCGTCCACCAGGTGAACCTGGAGAACCTGGCCCGCGTGGTCTGCGACCGCGAGGTCGACGGCGAGCTGCTGGCGTTCCCGGACACCGTCTTCGGCACCGACAGCCACACCACGATGATCAACGGCATCGGCGTGCTGGGCTGGGGCGTGGGTGGCATCGAGGCCGAGGCCGCGATGCTGGGCCAGCCTTCCTCCATGCTGATCCCGCAGGTCGTGGGCTTCCGCTTGACCGGCAAGCTGCCCGAGGGCGCCACCGCCACCGACCTGGTGCTGACCGTCACCCAGATGCTGCGTTCGCTGGGCGTGGTGGGTAAGTTCGTCGAGTTCTTCGGCGAGGGCCTGGCCGCGCTGCCGCTGGCCGACCGCGCGACCATCGCCAACATGGCCCCCGAGTACGGCGCGACCTGCGGCATCTTCCCGATCGACGCCGAGGCCATCAATTACCTGCGCCTGTCTGGCCGCAGCGAGGAGCAGATCGCGCTGGTGGAGGCCTATGCCAAGGCGCAGGGCCTGTGGCACGAGGCGGGTCAGGCCGACGCGCACTACTCGGCGACGCTGGAACTCGACCTCGCCGAGGTCAAGCCGTCGCTGGCCGGCCCCAAGCGCCCGCAGGACCGCGTGCTGCTGGAGAAGATGAAGCAGAACTTCGAGGCCAGCCTCGAGGGCCTGACGGCCAACCGCAAGGTGGACTACGAACGCATCACCGACTTCAAGGAAGAAGGCGGCAACCAGCCGCAGGCGCACCACCTGGCCGCACGCCCGGTGTCGAAGATCACCATCCGCGACGAGGAAGCCGAGCTGCGCGACGGCTCGGTGGTCATCGCCGCGATCACCTCCTGCACCAACACCTCCAACCCGGCGGTGATGCTGGGCGCCGGCCTGCTCGCGCGCAATGCCGCGCGCCTGGGCCTCAAGTCCAAGCCGTGGGTCAAGACCTCGCTCGGGCCGGGTTCGCTGGTGGTCACCGACTACCTGAAGAAGGCCGGCCTGCTCGATGACCTGGAGCAGCTGGGCTTCTACGTGGTCGGCTACGGCTGCACCACCTGCATCGGTAACTCCGGCCCGCTGCCGCAGGAAGTGTCTGCCGGCATCGCGCAGAACGACCTGGTCGTGGCGTCGGTGCTGTCGGGCAACCGCAACTTCGAGGGCCGCGTGCACTCGGAAGTGAAGATGAACTACCTGGCCTCGCCGCCGCTGGTGGTCGCCTACGCCATCGCCGGCACGGTCGACATCGACCTGACCACCCAGCCGATCGGCCACGACAAGGACGGCAACGACGTGTACCTGCGCGACATCTGGCCGACCAACAAGGAGATCGGCGACCTGATCGCTGCGACCGTGGGGCCGGAGCTGTTCGCGCAGAACTACGCCGACGTGTTCAAGGGCGACAGCCGCTGGAACCAGATCGCCTCGCCGGAAGGCGAGTCGTTCGAGTGGCAGGGCAGCTCGACCTACATCAAGAACCCGCCCTACTTCGAGGGCATGACGATGGAGGTCGGCTCCATCGATGACATCCACGGCGCGCGCGTCATGGGCCTGTTCGGCGACTCGATCACCACCGACCACATCTCGCCGGCGGGCAACATCAAGAAGGACAGCCCGGCAGGCCAGTTCCTGCAGTCGCGCGGCGTGCAGCCGGCCGACTTCAACAGCTACGGCAGCCGTCGCGGCAACGACGACGTCATGGTCCGCGGCACCTTTGCCAACATCCGCATCAAGAACCTGATGCTGGGCGGCGAGGAAGGCGGCAACACGCTGTACTACGGCGCGGGCGCGACCGGCGAGAAGATGCCGATCTACGACGCGGCCATGAAGTACAAGGCCGCGGGCGTGCCGCTGGTAGTGTTCGCCGGCAAGGAGTACGGCACCGGCTCCTCGCGCGACTGGGCGGCCAAGGGCACCAACCTGCTGGGCATCAAGGCAGTCGTGGCCGAGAGCTTCGAGCGCATCCACCGCTCCAACCTGGTCGGCATGGGCGTGCTGCCCCTGCAGTTCAAGGACGGGGACAGCGTCAGGTCGCTCGGCCTGGACGGCTCTGAGACGATCGAGATCACCGGCCTGCAGGACGGTGCGTCCAAGCGCGCCACCGTCACCGCGCGTCGGAGCGATGGCAGCGAGAAGACGTTCGAGGTCAAGGTGCTGCTGCTGACGCCGAAGGAAGTCGAATACTTCCGCCACGGCGGCATCCTGCACTACGTGCTGCGCCAGCTGGCGTCCAAGAAGGCGGCGTAAGGCACCTGTAGCGCAACAAGCCGAAGTAGCAAAGGCCCCGGCGTTGACAGCCGGGGCCTTTTTTTTGCCGCCTCACCATCGCGAGGTGAGCCTAGCGACGTCAGCAAACGCGCTATCCGTACCGCGGGCGCCTCGAGTCGCGCTCCTCCTTGCACCGCACCCGAAGCGGGCCGTCACGTTACGCGCTACCTCGAAGGTCGCCGCGCTTTTGCCGGTACTGCATTCGCCGGTAGGACCATCAGGACGCGCGCAAAAAAAAAGGCTCCGCCGGAGCGGAGCCCTGAAACTGGAGGCCGAGGTCGGAATTGAACCGGCGTACGCGGATTTGCAGTCCGCTGCATAACCACTCTGCCACCCGGCCGGTGACTGGATCCAAGCATACCGCGCACGACGTCAAGTGCGGCAGCCTGAAAAGACAAAACCCCGCGAACGGGGTCTTGGCAGGCGACCCGGTGGACTGGATCGCCGGAGAAACTGGAGCGGGAAACGAGACTCGAACTCGCGACCCCGACCTTGGCAAGGTCGTGCTCTACCAACTGAGCTATTCCCGCTGAGGAGCCGCCATTTTAGGCATGGCGGCGATTGTGTCAACTACCTTTTTTCTTCCCGCAGCAAAGTCGGCCACGCCGCGCGCAGGTACTCGAAGCCGGACCACAGTGTCAGCAGCGCCGCCGCCGCCAGCAGCCAGTCCCCGATCACGAACACCGCATCGCCCATCCACGGGTCCACGTACACCGGACGGTCCGGACGCAGCGCGTACAGGAGGCAGATCAGCGCCACCATCTGCACCACCGTCTTGATCTTGCCGACCGTGGCGACCGACACCTTCGCACGCTGGCCCAGCTCGGCCATCCACTCGCGCAGCGCCGACACCGCGATCTCGCGTCCCACGATCACCGCCGCCCACAGCGCCATCCAGGGCGTGGGATGCGCCTGCACGATCAGGAACAATGCCGTGGCCACCATCAGCTTGTCGGCCACCGGGTCCAGGAACGCACCGAACGCCGAGTACTGGTCGTAGCGGCGCGCGATCCAGCCATCCAGCCAGTCGGTGATCGAGGCAAAGGCGAAGATCGCCGCGGCCAGGAAATTGGTCCAGCGGAACGGCAGATAGAACACCAGCACCAGCACGGGGATCAGCACGATCCGCAGCAGGGTCAGCATGGTGGGGACCGTCAACTTCATCATCGCTCCGTGCGTACGGCGGTGGCGCCGCCGGTGGTGGGGGCGTCCAGGCCATGAAGGGTGGCATAGATGCGCTCGGCCAGGGCGGCATTGACGCCCTCCACGCGCGATATTTCCTCCACGCCGGCGGCCTTGAGTCCACCGAGGCCACCAAAATGGCGCAGCAGGCTGGCTCGGCGGCGTGGCCCGATCCCCGGGATGTCCTCCAGTCGGCTGCTGCTGCGCACCTTCTGGCGCTTTCCGCGGTGGCCGGTGATGGCGAACCGGTGGGCTTCGTCACGCACCTGCTGGATCAGCTGCAACGCAGGCGACTGCGCGCCCGGCCGCACCGAGCGGCCGTCGGGAAGCAGCAGTTCCTCGTCACCGGGGCGGCGCGCCGGGCCCTTGGCCACGCCCACCAGGACCACGCCTGGCACCTCCAGTTCGTCCAGGACCGCGCGCGCCTGGGCGACCTGCCCTGCCCCGCCATCGATCAACAGGACGTCCGGCAGGACGCCCGGCGCGGCGGATGCGCGTGGGTGCTTGCGCGGCTTCGCCTCCCCGGAAGCGGGACCAGTGGCCCCGTCCTGCAGCGCGGCGCGCTCCTCCATGGCCCGTGCGAACCGGCGCCGCAGCGCCTGGTGCATGGCCGCGTAGTCATCGCCCGGCTCGATGCCCGTGATGTTGTAACGCCGGTACTGGCCGCGCGTCGGGCCCTCGGCATCGAACACCACGCACGAGGCCACGGTCGCCTCGCCCATCGTATGGCTGATGTCGAAACACTCGATGCGCCCGGCGACATCCGCCAGGCCCAGCAGGTCGCGCAGCGCCTCGGCGCGGCCGCGCTGCGCGGCGTGGCTGGTGCGTTCGTTGGCCAGTGCCAGCTCGGCATTGCGACGCGCCATGTCGACATAGCCGGCGCGCTCGCTGCGCACGTTGCAGCGGATCTGCACCTTGTGGTCACCCGCGGCCGACAACGCGTGCTCGATCAGCTCGCGGTCGGGGATGTCGCGGTCCAGCACGATCTCGCGCGGCGGCACCTGCTCGCCGTAGTACTGCGACACGAACGCGGCCAGCACCTCTTCCGGGTTGTCGACGCCATTGGTGCGCGGGAAGAACGCGCGCGTGCCGAGATTGCGGCCGTCGCGGAACGACAGCAGGACCACGCAGGCCGCCGCGTCCTGCATTGCCACCGCAAGCACGTCCAGGTCGGCCGCCCGGCCATCCACGTACTGGCGCGCCTGCAGCGTGCGGATCGACGCCACGAGGTCGCGCAGGCGCGCGGCCTGCTCGAAGTCAAGGCGCGCGCTGGCCGCCTCCATCGCCGAACCGAGCTCGCGCGTCAGCTCATCGCTCTTGCCGTCCAGCAGCAGGGTGGAACGGCGCACCGCCTCGGCGTACTCGCGTGCCGGCACCAGCCCGACGCACGGCGCGCTGCAGCGACCGATCTGGTGCTGCAGGCAGGGCCGCGACCGGTTGCGGAACACGCTGTCTTCGCAACTGCGCAGCTTGAACAGCTTGTGGATCAGGTTGAGCGTTTCGCGCACCGCGCCGACGCTCGCATACGGACCGAAATAGCGACCCGGGGTCGAGCGCGGCCCGCGGTGCATGGCGATTCGCGGCCACGGCTCCTGCGTCATCAGCACGTAGGGATAGCTCTTGTCGTCGCGCAGCAGCACGTTGTAGCGCGGCTTGAGCGACTTGATCAGCTGGTTCTCGAGGATCAGCGCCTCGGCCTCGGTCCGCGTGACCGTAACCTCCATGCGCGCGACCTGGCGCAGCATCGAGGCGATGCGGGCGGACTTGGCGGTGGCGTTGAAGTAGCTGGCGACACGGTTCTTCAGCGCGCTCGCCTTGCCGACATACAGCACGCCCTCGTCGGCAGCGATCATCCGGTACACGCCCGGCGCCGTGCTCAGGCGCTTGGCGAACGCCTTGCCGTCGAAGGCCTCGGCCGGCTTGGCGCGGCTCACGCGCACGCCTCCACTGCGCGCCGATACGCAACGGCGTGCAGATGGCAATGTGGGGCTGGAACGGAAGGCGCGATCAAGTACGGCGGCATCGGCGAGGGGATGGGGCCGATTATGCGCGAGGGCAAGGGGCCGCCCGGGCGCGTACCACGCCCGGGCCGAGAGGCGGCCACTGCGCACGGTCCGCTGATGCCTGATGCGACACCGCCAACACGCTCAGCGCCCGTCGCCCAACTCGCGCGCCATCCGCGCCACGACGCCATCGGCGGCACGCTCCAGCAGCGCCCATACGCGCTCGAACTGCTGGGCATCGCCGGTGTAGGGATCCGGCACTTCACGCTGCTCGAGGCCGGCCCACTCCAGCAGCAGCGCAGTCTGCGCAGGCGCACCCGGCGGCGTCAGTCGTCGCACATCGCGCAGGTTGGCGCTGTCGGCGCACAGCAGCCAATCGAACGCATGGAAATCGGACGGCTCGATCTGGCGTGCACGCAATCCCGAAAGATCGATGCCATGGCCCGATGCACACGCGATGCTGCGGCGATCCGGTGCCTGTCCGACATGCCAGTCGCCGGTACCCGCCGAATCGATCGTGACCCGGTCAGCCAGGGACGCCCCTTCCAGGCGATGCCGGATCAGGCCTTCGGCCGTCGGCGACCGGCAGATGTTGCCGAGACACACGACCAGCAGCCGCATGCCTCAGCCCTGCCCCGCCAGCCGGGCCTCGGCCCGCGCCAGGTCATCGGGGGTATCGACGCCGGGCGGGAACGGTGCCGGCGTGTCGGCCACCGCAATGCGGTAGCCGGCCTCAAGGGCCCGCAGCTGTTCCAGCGATTCGATCTGCTCGAGCCGGCCCGGCGGCAACGCCGCAAACTGCTTCAGGAATCCGCAGCGGTAGGCATAGATCCCGATGTGCCGCCGCCAGTGCCCGCCGGGTGGCAGGCGCGTGCGATCGGCCTGGAAGGCGTCGCGCGGCCACGGCAGAGGCGCACGGCTGAAGTACAGCGCGTCGCCGGCCTGGTCGGCGACCACCTTGACGGCATTGGGATCAAACAGCGTCTCCACATCCTCGAACGGCGCACACAGCGTCGCCATGTCCGCACCGGATGCGACCAGCAACGAGGCCACACGCCGGATGCCCGTGGCCGGCGCGAACGGCTCGTCGCCCTGCAGGTTGACCACCACCGTCGTATCGCTCCAGCCCGCATGCGTCGCGCATTCGGCGAGACGGTCGGTGCCGGAGGCGTGGTCGCGCGAGGTCATCGCCACCCGCACGCCCGCGCCTTCCAGCGCGCCGGCCACGCGGTCGTCGTCGGTGGCGACCCACACTTCGCGCGCGCCGGCATCCAGGGCTCGACGCGCCACGTGCAGCACGAGGGGTTCGCCCGCGAGCAGGCGCAGCGGCTTGCCCGGCAGGCGCGAGGCGTCGAAACGCGCCGGGATGACGACAACGAAGTCGCTCGCGTCCCCGGCCTTCTCGTGGGTATGCGGTCCAGTCACGGGGCCGCTCCTGCCGTCTGGGAGCGGCCTTCCAGCCGATCCAGCAGCGAAATCCAGAAGGCCTCGGTCAACTCCGCGCGCACCGGCACGCTGTAGTGCGAGGGGTCGACGAACTCGGTGCATTTCACCGCGTCCTTCTCCGTCATCAGCACGGGAAGGCGACTGCCGAACTCGAAGTCCGAGGCCCGGTACCGGTGGTGGTCCGGGAAGGCGTGCGGTACCACGGCGATATCGAGAGCGCGCAGCATCGCGAAGAAGCGCTCGGGATCCCCGATGCCGGCCACGGCATGCACGCGATGCCCGGCGAAGGACTCCAGCGCGCGTGGGCGACCGCCAGCCAGCGGCAGCGCGCGGTCGCACACCAGCCGCATCGGCCATTCGCCAAAACCCGTTTCCGGCGCGGCATTGCCGCCGCTGTTGACCACCCGGAAGTCGCATTGCGCGCCGCGCCAGGCCGGCTCACGCAACGGACCGGCCGGCAGCAACAGCCCATTGCCGTAGCGTCGCCGGCCGTCGATCACTTCGATCTCGACATCGCGCGCCAAGCGGTAGTGCTGGAGGCCGTCGTCGCAGACCACCACGTCGCAGCCCTCGGCGACCAATGCGCGCGCCGCAGCGGCGCGATTGCGATCCACCCTCACCCGCACACCGGTCTGACGCGCGACCAGCAGCGGCTCGTCGCCCGACTTCGCCACCGGTGTGTCGGCATCGACCCACAGGGCGTCGTCTCCGTCCCGCCCGTAGCCGCGGCTGGCCACGCCCGGTGTCCAACCCTCGCTTCGCAGGCGCTCGACCAGCGCCACCGTCAGCGGGGTCTTGCCAGCGCCGCCGGCGATCAGGTTGCCGACCACGATGACCGGGGCGCCCGGGTGGATTCGACGAAGCAGGCGGCGCTCGTACAGCCCGCGTCGGAGCCCGGTCATGCCGCCATACAGGGCGGCGAGTACCCGTGCATGCAGCGGCACCGCGCTGCCCTCGTCGAACCAGTAGTGCGGGCCGTGTGTATGCGGCTTGGCCGGTGCGTTCATTGCGGCTCGCGGAATTGCATGCGGTGAAGGTGGGCGTACAGCCCGTCGCGTGCCAGCAGCTCGGCGTGCGTGCCCTGCTCCACGATGCGACCCTGGTCGAGCACCAGCACCTGGTCGGCGTGCTCGATGGTGGACAGCCGGTGCGCGATCACCAGGGTCGTACGGTCGGGCATCAGGCGTTCCAGCGCGTCCTGCACCAAGCGTTCGGATTCGGTGTCCAGCGCGGCAGTGGCTTCATCCAGGATCAGGATGGGCGCGTCCTTGAGCATCGCGCGCGCGATCGCGATGCGCTGGCGCTGGCCGCCCGACAGACGCCCGCCCTTGGCACCGATCGACGTTTCCACGCCCTCGGGCAGGTGCTCGACGAACTCCATGGCGTTGGCGCCGCGCACCGCCTGATCAAGCTCGGCACGGCTCGCGCGCTCCATCTCGCCGTAGGCCACGTTGGCCTCCACGCTGCCGTCGAACAGCATCACCTGCTGGCCGACCAGCGCGATCTGGCGGCGCAGGTCGGCCAGGCGGTAGTCGTCGATCGGTTGCCCATCAAGCAGGATCTGCCCTGCCTCGGCTTCGTAGAACCGCGGGATCAGTTTGATCAACGTAGACTTGCCGCTGCCGGAGCGCCCAACGATGGCGGTCACGGTGCCGGGTCTGGCGACGAAGCTCACGTCGCTCAACGCGGCGCGGTCCTGGCCCGGGTAGCGAGCGGAGACGCCACGGAATTCGAGGTCGCCGCGCGCCCGATCCAGCGGCTGCGTCCCGGCATCGCGCTCGTCGGGCGAGTCGATCACATTGAACAACCGCTCGGCCGACGCCACGCCCCGTTGCAGCATGTTCTGCACGTTGGTCAGCTGCTTGAGCGAGGGCAGGATCGCCATCATCGCCATCATCAGCGAGAAGAACCCGCCTACGGTCAGCCGCCCCTGTCCGGCCTGCCAGCCGGCCACCACCAGCAGCAGGGCCAAGCCGATCGAACCCACCAGCTGCACCATCGCCGAGGAGATCGCGCGGGTGGACTCGACCTTGAGGTTCAGGCGCATGTGGTTATCGGCGATCGCCGCGTAACGCGCGTATTCAACTTCCTGCGCGCCGTAGACCTTGACTTCCTGGTGACCGCTCAGCGCCTGGTCGGCGGCCTGCATCAGCACCGCGCTGCTCTCCTGGATGCGATGACTGACGCGGCGGTAGCGCCGCGCGACCTTGTCCATGATCCACGCCAAAGGCGGCGCGATCACGAGGATCGTCAACGTCACCTGCCAGCTGGCCAGCAGCATCACCACCAGCGAGGCGATGATCTGCAGCGACTGCTGGATCATCACCTTGGCGGCATCGATCGCCGCCTGCGAGACCTGGTCGCTGTCCGACCCCAGCCGCACCAGCATCGACGGCACCGGCTCGGCATCGAAACGCAGCCCCGGCAACCGCAGGTACTTGCCCAGCACGCGAACGCGAAGGTCGCGGGCCACGCCGCGGCCCGAACGCGCCATGTAGTAGTCGGCGAGATACCCCGCGATGCCGCGCAGTACGAACAGCCCTACGATCGCTGCGGGCATCCACCACTGTGCACCCGCCTCGCCGACGACGAAGGTCTGGTCGATGATCGGCTGCATCAGCCACGTGAAAGCACCACCGGCCGCCGCTTCCAGCAGCATGCCCAGCGCCGCGATCGCCAGCAGGCCGCGGTACTTGGTGGCGAATCCCAGCAGGCGCCGGTAGGTCGGCCAGGCCGGGGTGTTTTGGCTCACGGGGTGGACCCCGGGGTCGACGACGGTGCCGGCGCCGTGGCCACCATCACCCGGCGGAAGCCGAGCTGGCCCAGCGCGTCGTAGGCGGTGACGACGGCCTGGTGCGGCGTGCGTGCATCGGCGCGCAACAACACCGGGCGGTCGCGGTCGTCGCCTGCCACTTCGGCAAGCGTGGCCTTGAGCGACTCGAGGTCGTCGCGCAGCACTTCACGCTCGTCGATGAAATAGCGCCCGTCGGCATTGACCAGCACGCTGAGCGCGGTGGCGCTGTCGGCCGCCGGCTCACCGGTCGCGCGCGGCAATTCCAGCCGCAGCATCGAGCGCGAGTCGAACGTCGTAGTGACGACGAAGAAGATGATCAGGATCAGGATGACGTCGATCAACGGGACCAGGTTGATGTCCGGTTCGTCATCCGCGCGGTGGTCGCGAAATCGCATCGGCCGCCTCAGCCGGCCGCCGTTGCCGCCGCCGGCCGCACCGGCGCCACCGCCGTGACGGGACGCGGCTCGATGGTGTCCAGCAGCAACATGGCCTCGTGCTCCATCGCCACGATGTATTCGGCGATGCGGCCGCGAAACCAGCGGTGCGCCATCAGCGCGGGGATCGCCACGATCATGCCGGTCGCCGTGCACACCAGCGCCTTGCCGATGCCGGCCGCGAGCTGGTTGACGTCGCCCAGGCCACCGTCGCCGATGGCCAGGAACATCTGGATCATGCCGACCACGGTGCCGAACAGGCCCAGCAGCGGCCCGGAGGCGGCAATCGTGCCCAGCGTGTTGAGGTAGCGCTCCATGCGGTGCACGAGGTGCCGGCCGACGTCCTCGATGCGCTCGCGGACCAGGTCGCGCGGGCGGGCGCGCACGTCCAGCGCGGCCGCCAGCAGCGAGCCCAGCGGCGAAGTGCGGCGCAGGGATTCGATGTGCGCGGGGTCCAGCTTCCCGCGCGCGGCCCACGCCCGCACCTCATCCCCCAGTGACGGCGGGATCACGGCGCTGCGCCGGAGCGTCCAGGCCCGTTCGACGATGATCGCGATGGCGACCGCGGACAGCAGCAACAGCGGGATCATCGGCCAACCGCCGGCCTTGACCAGTTCCAGCACGCGAACCTCCGGCCCAGGGCCGTTTCATTCCGGCCCGTAGGATAGCCCAGAGGCCCCGGTATCCAACCCGTGCGGAGTCGCACTCCGGGCCTGTGCATCCCACAACCGGCGATGCGTGTCGCGCCGGGAGCGAACCTGAACGCCTTCGGTGTCGAAACGGACCGAGATCGCCCCGTCCGCGGCGGTGTCGTGCAAGGCCGAGCCCGCGTCCCGCCAGCGCGCCGACACCTCGGGTTTGGGGTGCCCGAAGCGGTTGCCATGGCCCGATGCCACCAGCGCATGGCGTGCACCGGTGGCGGCGACGAACAGCGGGTCGGACGAACCGGCGCTGCCGTGATGCGCCACGGTGACGACATCTGCGGCGACCTGCGCCGGGTGCAGCTTCACAAGCGTGCGCTCGACCACTTCGCCGATGTCGCCCGTCAACAGCGCATGGCCGTGGGGGCCGCGCACGCTGAGCACGCAACTGGCTTCGTTGCCCAGGTACGGGAAGTGCGGCGGCGGGTGCAGGAACTCGAACGCGACGCCGTCCCAGGTCCACGGCCGGCCTGTCCCGCACGCGGTCGCGCCCTCGCCCTCCAGCAACCCGGAACCCTCTGGCGCGACCACTGGCGCGTCGAACGCGTCCAGCACCGCCGCGACGCCTCCGGCGTGGTCGTTGTCGGCGTGGCTGACCACCAGCCGGTCCAGGCGATGCACGCCCAAAGCGCACAGCGCGGGCACCACCACGCGCTCGCCTGCATCGAAGCCTTCGGGCACGGCAGGACCGGCGTCATACAGCAACGCGTGGTTGGCGGTGCGCACCACCACCGCCAGTCCATGGCCGACATCCAGCATGGTCAGTTCGAATCCGCCCGCCGGTGGCAGCGCACGCGCCGGCAGCACAAGCGGCAACCACAGCACCACCGCCAGTGGCCGTCCCGGGAGCCCGCGCGGCAACAGCAGCCAGAACGCACCCGCCAGCGCCAAGGGCAGCGCGAACCAGCGCGGTTCGGGCAGCCACCACAGTGCCAGCCCGGTATCGGCCAACCAGCCGAACAGCGGCCAGGACAGGTCGAACAAACCCGCGGCCGCGCGCCACGCCCATTCGCCTGCATCGGCGTGCAGCACCTCCAGCAGGGTTCCCAGCAATGCCATGGGCACGACCACAAGACTCCACCACGGCACGGCCACGAGATTGGCCAGCGGCCCCGCCAGCGAGGCCTCGCCGAACAGCACCACCGTCAGCGGCAGCAGTCCCAGGCTGGACACGCCCTGGGCCGACAGCAGTTCGCGCACGGGGCGCCGCTCCCGCTCGGGCAGGCACCACAGCAGCCACGCCACGCCGGCAAAGCTCAGCCACAGGCCCGCGGTGAGCAGTGCGAGCGGATCGAACAGGACCAGCACGATGGCCGCCAGCGCGAGGGCTTCGACCATCCGCACCGGACGGCGCTGCCATTTGAGCGCGGCGACCACCGCGATCATCAGGACCGTGCGGACGGTGGGCAACGCGAAGCCGGCCACCGCCGCGTACACGAGTGCGCCGGCGAGTCCGGCGCCGGCGGCGGCCACCGGGCGGGGACACCATCGCGCCAGTCCCGGCAGGCATCGCCACGCCAACGCGGCCAGCAGGGCAGCGAGACCGGCAACCAGGCCGACGTGGAACCCGGAGATCGCGACAAGGTGGGTCAGACCGTTGGCACGCAGCCGCTGCCAGTCCGCATCCGACAGGCCACGGGTATCGCCCAGCGCCAGTGCCTGCACGAACCGCGAGGACGGCGACGGCACGGCCTTCGCGATGGCGTCCGACATCGATTCCCGCCACGCGTGCAACCCGCTTGCCGGCGCCAGCCGCACGGCATCGGACGGGTTGTGCACGTAGCCCGTGGCGGCCAGGCGCTTGACCATCGCGTTGCGCTCGCCGTCGAAACCACCGGGGTTGCGGAGGCCACGCGGCGGACGTACGCGCAGATCCAGCTTCCAGTGCTCGCCGGCGCGCACCCTGACGTGCGGCGCCCCGGCGGCGTCGCCGTAGCCCTCCCCGTACCAGGCGATGCGCAACCGGCGCCCGCGCAGGGCTTCGGGCTGCGCGGGATCGTCGTCGACTCGGAATGTCATGACCGAGCGTCGCGGCTCGTGTACCGGCAGTTCGGTGACACGGCCGCTCACCGTGACATCCTGACGGCCGGCGTCGGGCGGCAACTGCACCGACAGAGCGTGCGCGGCATGCAATCCCGCCAGGCCCGCACCCAGGACGGCGGCGCCAATCCAGCGAAGCGGCCTGCCTCGCCACCAGCCCCAGCCGCCTGCCAAAACTGCCGTCGCCAGCAGCGGCCACGGCGGCAATACCGGCAGCCACAGCATCGCGGTGGCGCCGGCCAGCAGCCCGAGGGCGGCGGTGATTCCGAAGGGCGGCGTCCTTGCCGCGTGTTGCATGTCCTTACACCTCGTCGGGTTGCAGCTGCCTGAGCTTGCCTTCGTGGAGTTCCAGCACGCGGTCCAGCCTGCGCGCCAGGCGGCGGTCGTGGGTCACCAGCACCAGGGCGGTGTGGTGCTCGCGGTTGAGCGCCAGCATCAGCTCGAACACCGTGCCTGCGGTCTTCTCGTCGAGGTTGCCGGTGGGCTCATCCCCAAGCATGCAGGCCGGGCGATTCACCAGCGCACGCGCGACGGCGGCGCGCTGGCGCTCGCCGCCGGACAACTCACCCGGCTTGTGCCGCAGGCGATGGCCCAGGCCGACGGACTCGAGCAGTGCCTGTGCCCGCGTGGAGGCCTCCGGTACCGACGTGCCGTTGAGCAGCACCGGCAGCATCACGTTCTCCAACGCGGTGAACTCGGGCAGCAGGTGGTGGAACTGGTAGACGAAGCCGAGCGCGCCGTTGCGCAACGTGCCGCGGGCGGCATCCGACAACGCGCTCATCTTCTGGCCGGCGACGAACACCTCGCCCGCAGTGGGCATGTCCAGCCCGCCCAGCAGGTGCAGCAACGTGCTCTTGCCGGCGCCGGATGCCCCGAGGATCGCGACGGTCTCGCCGGCATGGACCTCCAGGTCCAGCCCGTCGAACACTGGAGTGCGCAGGTCGCCCTCGGCATAGGTCTTGCCCAGCCCGGCGGCCCGGATGACTTCACCCGTGTGCTTGTGCAATGGCACCGCCGAGGCGCTGGTTGTCGACTCACTCATAGCGCAGCGCCTCCGCCGGGGCCGTGCGGGCAGCGC
>Ga0156347_1121_pt3 | contig 21994 bp, 21 predicted proteins | sample RifOxyA1_FD_107994 | JGI IMG/M metagenome (GOLD analysis project Ga0156347, IMG submission 107994) | Xanthomonadales bacterium RIFOXYA1_FULL_69_10 | reverse complement strand
CTGGACCTGCCCGGCGGCCTGTACGCACCGCGCGGCGACGCGGTCGACCTGAGTTACGGCGAGGCGGCGATAGCCTTCCTGTCGTGGGCGCGCGCGTCCGGCGCCGACAAGGCCATCGACGGGCTGGGGATGCTGGTCGAGCAGGCGGCCGAGAGCTTCCAGCGGTGGCACGGCGTGCGCCCGGACACGGACCCGGTGTACGCGATGCTGCGCGAGCATGACGACGTGCTGGTCACTGCCGACTGAAGCGACAGTGAAGCCTTTGGTTCCAATGCAGGCGGCCGCATGAGCGCGCTTGCCGACCCCGTGTCTTGCCGCGCCGGCTGCGCCGCCTGCTGTATCGCCCCGTCGATCGCCTCGCCGATCCCCGGCATGCCGCACGGCAAACCTGCCGGCATCCCCTGCGTGCAACTGGACGACGACCTGCGCTGCCGCCTGTTCGGCCGGCCCGAGCGGCCGGCGTTCTGCGCCTCGCTGCGACCGTCCGAGGACATGTGCGGCATCGACCGCAGCGATGCCCTCGCGCGCTTGTCGGCGCTGGAAGCGCTCACCCTGCCCGACCCGCCACTGCGGCACGACCCGAAGCCCTTGTAGGAGCGGCTTCAGCCGCGATGCTTTTCGGTCCGATTCGTCGGTTTCGGATTCCTTTGTAGGAGCGACGCAAGTCGCGACCGCACTCTGTCGGCCGGTGGATCGCGACTTACGTCGCTCCTACAACGAAGCCAGGGGTTCGCGTCGGCACCATCGCCAAAAAAAGCATCGCGGCTGGAGCCGCTCCTACAGGCGCGAGGTGGCGGGCGACTCAGCCCTCGGCGATGCCCAGGTACCGGTTCTTCAACCGCACGTAGTGCTGCGCCGAGTAGTACAGGCCCTCGACGTCGGCCTCCGACAGCACGCGCACCTTGCGCGCGGGGTTGCCCAGCCACAGCTCGCCGCGGCCGACGGTCTTGCCCGGCGGCACCACGGCGCCGGCGCCGACGAAGCCGTGCGACTCCACCACCGCGCCGTCGAGCACGATCGCGCCCATGCCGATCAGCGCCGCGTCGCCGATGCGGCAGGCGTGCACGATGGCCTTGTGGCCGATGGTCACGTCCTCGCCGATCACCGTGGCGAACCCGCCGAGCTTGGCGTGCGGGCCGTCGTGGCTGACGTGGATGACGGTGCCGTCCTGGATGTTGGTGCGCGCGCCGACGCGGATGAAATTTACGTCGCCGCGCACGACGCAGCCGGGCCACACCGACACGTCGTCGCCGAGTTCGACATCGCCGATCACGCTGGCGGCCGGGTCCACGTACACGCGCTCGCCGAGGCGGGGAAACTGGTCGAGGTAGGGGCGCAGGGTCATGCCGTCATTCTAGTCCCGGTCTCGCTGGCGGGCAGCCGTTGACCGCCGCGCAACCTGGCGGTCCTACACTGCGGCCATGGACACCGCCGCCGACACCACGCCCGACCAGCTCGCCGCCACCCACCGCCGGCTGCGTGCCGCCTGGCAGGCGCGCAAACCCGACGAAGCACAGCGGCGCGGCGACCTTGAGCGCCTTCAACGTGCCCTTCGCGAGCAACTGCCGGCGATGCACGCCGCGATCGAGGCCGACTTCGGGCACCGCAGCGAGCACGAAAACCTGATCTCCGAGGCGATGGTGGTGCAGGCCGAGATCGACCACACGCTGCGCCACCTGCGGCGCTGGATGCGGCGCGAGCGCGTGGCCGCCGGCTGGCGCTTCTGGCCCGGGCGCGCGGAGCTGCGGCGCGAACCCGTGGGCGTGGTCGGCATCCTCTCGCCGTGGAACTACCCGGTGAACCTGGCGCTGATGCCCCTGGTGTCGGCGATCGCCGCGGGCAACCACGTGTACCTGAAACCGTCCGAGCACAGCCCGCGCACCAGCGCGTGGATGCGGCAGCTGCTGGCCGACGTGTTCCCCGCCGACCGGGTTGCGGTCGCGCTGAGCGGTGGCGAGGTGGCCGCGGCGTTCTCGGCGCTGCCGTTCGACCACCTGCTGTTCACCGGCTCCACGGCGGTCGGGCGAAAGGTGATGGCCGCGGCCGCGCCCAACCTGACCCCGGTGACGCTGGAATTGGGTGGCAAGTCGCCCGCGCTGGTATGCAAAGGGTTCCCCGTGGCGTTGGCCGCGGCGCGCATCGCCACCGGCAAGTGGTTCAACGCCGGCCAGACCTGCATCGGCGTGGACTACGTGCTGGTCCATCGCAGCCAGCGCGATGCGCTGGTCGCGGCGCTCGAACACGAATTGCGCACGCGTTACGGCGACCTCGCGACGTCACCCGATTACACGCGGATCATCAACGACGGCCAGCTGCAGCGGCTGCGCGGCTACCTCGATGACGCGCACGCGCGCAGCCTGCGCGTGCTCGAACCGCTGGCCGTCGATCCGGACCTCGCCATGCGCGAACGGCTTATGCCGCCGGCGCTGGTGATCGACCCGCCGGCCGATGCGCCGCTGATGTGCGAGGAGATCTTCGGGCCGATCCTGCCGGTGCTGGCCTACGACACGCTGGACGAGGCGATCGACCGCATCAACGCGCTCGACCGGCCGCTGGCGTTGTACCCGTTCGGGTTCGAGAACGAGGCCATCGAGCGCATCCTCGCGTCCACGCTGGCCGGCGGCGTCACCGTCAACGACACCCTGATCCACTTCGGCGTGCACGGCCTGCCCTTCGGCGGCGTCGGCGCCAGCGGCATCGGCGCGATCCACGGCCGCCACGGCTTCGACACTTTCAGCAAGCAGATGCCGGTGTTCCACCAGCGGCGCCGGGCGGCCAGCGACCTGCTCAAGCCCCCGTACCGGGGGCTGGCCGACCGCGTGATCCGCTGGTTGGCCGGGTGATCTAGCCCCGGAACCCGGCCCACGCATCGACCACGCGCTTCAGGCCCGCGTCGTCTACATCCAGGTGCAGCACCAGCCGGAGCTTTCCTTCGCTGCCGGGCGACAGCCACACGCCGGCAGCGGCCATGTGTTCGACGAGCGAAGCGGTGGATGCAGGCGCCACCTGCACGAACACCATGTTGGTGTGCTGGCCCGTGACCTCCACGCCCAGCGCGGTCAGCGCCGCCGCCAGCCGCGCCGCGCGGTCGTGGTCTTCGGCCAGCCGGTCGACGTGGTGGTCCAGCGCATGCAGCGCGCCTGCCGCCAGCATGCCGGCCTGGCGCATGCCGCCGCCGGTGACCTTGCGCCAGCGCCGGGCCTGCGCAATCAGCGCGGCGGACCCGAGCAGCACCGACCCCACCGGCGCGCCCAGTCCCTTGGACAGGCAGACCGACACGCTGTCGAAATGGCGCGCGATATCACGCACCGGCACGTCCTGCGCGACCGCCGCGTTGAACAGGCGCGCGCCGTCCAGGTGCAGCGCCAGTCCGCGCCGGTCGCACAACGCACGCGCATCGGCCAGGTAGCCGGGCGGCATCGGCCGGCCGTGCCAGGTGTTCTCCAGGCACAGCAGCCGGGTGCGGGCGAAGTGCGCATCGTCGGGCTTGATCGCCGCCTCCACCGCGTCCAGCGGCAACGTGCCATCGCTCGCGTGGGCCAGCGGCTGCGGCTGGATGCCGCCCAGCACGGCCGCGCCGCCACCTTCGTACTTGTAGGTGTGCGCATCCATGCCGACCAGGTACTCGTCGCCGCGCGCGCAGTGCGCCAGCAGCGCCACCAGGTTGGACTGCGTGCCGCTGGGCACGAACAGCGCGGCGTCGAAGCCCAGCTCGCCGGCCAGCCGGTCCTGCAGCGCGTTGACCGTCGGGTCCTCGCCATAGACGTCGTCGCCGACCTCGGCGGCCGCCATGGCCGCGCGCATCGCGTCAGTGGGACAGGTGACGGTGTCGCTGCGCAGGTCGATGCACTCAACGGGCATGGCGGGTCCTCAAGCCGGAACAGCCCCCGATGATGCCAGCCCGCGCCGCGGCACCGCCGCGGGCGTGCACTAGACTTCGCCGATGACTTCGACGCCGACCAAGATCGCCAGCTGGAACGTCAATTCGCTCAACGTGCGCCTGCCGCACCTGCAGCAATGGCTCAGCGACGCCGCGCCCGACATCGTCGGCCTGCAGGAGACCAAGCTCGAAGATGCGCGGTTCCCGGACGCGGCACTCGCCGAGGCCGGCTACCGCAGCGTGTTTGCCGGGCAGAAGACCTACAACGGCGTGGCGATCCTCTCGCGCACGCCGGCGCAGGACGTGCAGGTCGGCATCCCGGGCTTCGAGGACGAGCAGAAGCGCGTGATCGCCGCGACCGTCGGCGACGTGCGCGTGGTCAACCTGTATGTGGTCAACGGCCAGGACGTCGGCACCGACAAGTACGACTACAAGCTGCGCTGGCTGGAGGCAGTGCAGGGCTGGTTGATGAAGGAGCTGCTCGCGCACCCGAAGCTGGTGGTGCTGGGCGACTTCAACATCGCCCCGGACGAACGCGACGTGCACGACCCGGCGGTGTGGAACGAAGACCACATCCTGACCTCGAGCGCCGAGCGCGACGCGTTGCGCCGGCTGTACGACCTCGGCCTGCATGACGCGTACCGCCTTCACCACGAGGACGGCGGCGTATTCAGCTGGTGGGACTACCGGCAGGCGGCGTTCCGCCGCGACATGGGCCTGCGCATCGACCTGACGCTGGTGTCGGAGGCACTGCGCGGCGACTGCAGCGGCGCCGGCATCGACCGTGAGCCGCGCACTTGGGAGCGGCCCAGCGACCACGCGCCGGCGTGGGTGGAGCTTGCGCGATAGTCGAGCACGCGATAGTCGAGCATGGGTCGGGTTGGAGCTTGCTCACCCGTTCCTTGCCCCAAAACGACGAAGGCCCGGCAATGCCGGGCCTTCGCGTATCCGAATGTCGGCAGGTGCTTAGCGCACGCGGCCGCGACGGAACAGGTTGACGATCGCCAGCAGCACGATCGCGCCCACCAGCGAAAGCAGCAGGCCCGACAGGCTGAAGTCGCCGTCGTTGATGTCGGCGCCGCCGATACCCAGCATGCCGCCGATCCAGCCGCCCAGGAACGCGCCGACGATGCCGACGATCACGTTCAGGATGATGCCCTGCTGGCCATCGGTCTTCATGATCATGCTGGCAATCCAGCCGATGATGCCGCCAACGATCAACCAAATGATGATACCCATCGCGTGTGTCTCCTTAGTCCGGTCAGTAGGGATTCGTGCTCCCCTGCGTAGGGGCGGAGACAGTCTTGCGAGGCCGGTGTGACGGGGATGTGGGGATTTTTCGTGTTCGCGTGGCCGTCACGTCGAGGCCGCGCGAATGCCGCCGCATCAGCCGCCCGGGGACGCCAGCAGCGCGGTCAGCGCATGCCGCGGCAGCTTGCCGGTTTCGTTGCGCGGCAGTGCTGCAACGCAACGTAGGGGGCGGGGCAGGAACACCGGATCGATCGCGCCGCGCAACGCACGCAGGATGTCCGCCTCGTCCAGCCCGGGCGCCACCACCAGTGCGACCACGCGGCGGATGCCCGCGTCGTCGGCCTGTTCGGCCTGGAACACTACGCCGTCGACCACCCCCGGCACCGCCAGCAGCTTGCGCGTGAGGTCGCCCAAGGAGGCGCGCTTGCCGGCGATCTCCAGCAGGTCGGCGCTGCGGCCGCGCAGGACGAAGCGGCCGTCGTCCAGCACTTCCACCAGGTCGGCCAGCGCGATGGGCTCGGGCAGGTGCGGCGCGTGCACGGCGGTGCCGTCGGGCTGCGGCGACAGGCGCACGCCCGGCAGCAGGGTCCAGGCCTCGTCGACCGCGGTGCGCCGGCGTGCGAACACGCAGGTCTCGGTCGAGCCGAACAATTCGCGCACCTCGCAGCCGAAGCGCGACTCGGCCTCGCGGGCCAGCTCGGGCGACAGCGGCGCGGTGGCCGACACGATGCCCGCCATCGGCGGAAGCGCGATACCCGACTCCAGCAGCGCGCGCAGGTGCACCGGCGTGGTCACCAGCAACGCCGGCGTGGCGGAGTCGGCGAGCACGCGCGCGACATCGCCCGGGAAGAAGGGCCGCGCGCCGTGGATCGCGACCGGCCCCAGCAGCGGCAAGAGCACCGACATCTCCATGCCGTACATGTGCTGCGGCGGCACCGTCGCCACGACATGGGTGCTGCCGTGCGGCGCCAGCAGGTCCGCGAGCGCGGACAGGTTCTGCGCGGTGCTGGTGCGGAACGCCGCCCAGGTCTTCGGGTTGGGTCGTGGTTGGCCGGTGCTGCCGGAGGTGAAACCGATCGCGACCAGTGCCTCGTCCTCCAGCACCGGCGGCGGTCCGTCGCATTGCGGCAGCGGGACGGGCAGGCGCAGGTAGCGCGGCGGCTCGGGCGTGAGCGGTCCGTCGCCCAGGCAGTAGGCATCCGGGTGCTGTGCCAGCACTTCGTCGACCACGCGGGGCGCGCGCGAGGGCGGCAGCAGCGTGGTCTGGCCGCGCAGGGCGGCCGCGCAGAATGCGACGAGGAACCGGTAGCGGTCCTCGCACAGGTTGATGGCGTGGTGGCCGTCGGGCAGCAGCGCGGCGAGCGCGCGCACCTCGGCATGGAAGCGCGCCAGCGACCGCTCGCCGGTGGCGTCGAACACGATCGCGCGGGCGGCGTCGCCCAAGGCCATGGGCGTCGTCGCGGGCGGGTGCCCGGGCTGTCCGGCGTGGCCGGTATCGATCACCGCTGACATCGATGCATGGCCCGTGCTGTGCTCCGTACCGTGGCGCGGGCCGTGTCGACCGCTGCCACCCCCTGTGGCGGCCGAGGCCGCATCCGGCCGGTAGCTTACGCTGGCGGTCCCGCGCCCGCCCACCCGGTCCGTTCATGTCGCCGTCGTCTCCCATCCAGCCCGGGGCTGTCCCCGCCTGGTCCTGGCACCCGCGCCAGCCCGGTGTGACGCCGGAAGCGCAGGCGCAGGCGTGGCTGCAGGCGCAGCTGGCGGGTGAGGGCGGACCCGTCACCCTGCAGCGCGACGCGCGCGGTCGGCCGCAACTGTGCACGCCGCGTGCCTGCCACGACTGCAACTGGAGCCACAGCGGCGAGGGGCTGCTGGTCGCGCTGGGTGAGCACGTGGCGGTCGGGGTCGACATGGAGTGGGTGCGCCCGCGGCCGCGCGCGCTGGCGCTGGCGGCGCGCTACTTCACCCCCGGCGAGCACGACTGGCTGGCCGCGCAGGCCACGTCCGACGCTCGCGACCACGCCTTCCTGCGTCTGTGGTGCGCCAAGGAGGCGGTGCTGAAGGCGCACGGGCACGGCCTGTCGTTCGGGCTGCACCGGCTGCGGTTCGAGGACACGGCGGCCGGGCTGGCATTGAGCGAGTGCGACCCGGCGCTGGGCCATCCCGGGGACTGGCGCCTGCGCGAACTCGTGCCGGCACCGGGGTACGTCGGCGCGCTTGCATGGCGGCCAAGGGCGACAAGATGACGCGCGCGACCGGCTGAGCGCCGCTGCGGCGATACTGTCGCGTCATGAACATGCCCCTCGCCCTTCCCGCCGACCTGGCGTCCTTGCTGCGCGCCGGCCTCGCCGACCTGCAACTCGATCCGGCCCTCGAAACGCCGCTGCTCGACTACCTGTCGCTGCTGCTGCGCTGGAACCGCACCTACAACCTGACGGCCGTGCGCGACCCGCACGAGATGGTGACCAAGCACCTGCTCGACTCGCTGGCGATGCACCCGTATGTGGACGACCTCGCCGGTGCCGGCGGCGCGCTGGCCGACCTGGGCACCGGCGCCGGCCTGCCCGGTATCCCGCTGGCGATCGCCAAACCCGGGCTGCGGGTAACGCTGGTGGAGAGCGCCGGCAAGAAGGCGCGCTTCATGCGCGAAGCGGTGCGCCAGTTGAAACTGCCCGACGTGCAGGTCGCCGAGTCGCGTATCGAGGCCCTCGACATGCCAGGCGCGTTCGACGCGATCACCGCGCGTGCGCTGGCGACGCTGCCATTGCTGGTGGAATGGGGCGGGCCGCTGCTTAAGCCCGGCGGACGCCTGCTGGCGATGAAGGGCGTGGAACCGGTTGAGGAAATCGCCGCCCTGCCCGAGGGCTGGGGTGTCGAGGCGGTGCACCCGCTGCGCGTGCCCGGCCTGCCGGCGCAGCGTCACCTCGTGGTGGTGCGCCGGGTCTGACGCCGGGAACGGCTGAACCGGCGCGGCTTGATGCCCGGTTCGCCCGCGTTCGGCAACGGCCGGCGCGCGCGGGCATAATCCCCGGTCCGGCCCGCGCCCCGCGCGGGCCGTCCGCTTCGCACGCCGGCAACCACAGGGCCGGCCATTACAGGGGACGAGCCGCATGGCCCGCATCATCGCCGTCGCCAACCAGAAGGGCGGGGTCGGCAAGACCACCACCGCGGTCAACCTGGCCGCCGCACTGGCGCGCACGCCCAAGCGCGTGCTGCTGGTCGACCTGGACCCGCAGGGCAACGCGACCATGGGCGCGGGCGTCAACAAGCGCGAGCTCGAGGACTCGGTCTGCGAAGTGCTGCTGGGCGAAAGCGAGGCGGCGGCCGCGCGCGTGCGCACGCCGGAGGACTTCGACCTGCTGCCGGGCAACATCGACCTGACCGCGGCCGAGATCCGGCTGATGAACGAGGACGACCGCGAGCAGCGCCTCAAGCGCGCATTGGCGCCGATCGCCGACGACTACGACTTCATCCTGATCGACTGCCCGCCGGCGCTGTCGCTGCTGACCATCAACGCGTTGACCGCGGCGGATTCGATCATCGTGCCGATGCAGTGCGAGTACTACGCACTGGAAGGCGTCAGCGCGCTGCTGGACACCATCGAAGGCATGAAGGCGCGGCTCAACCCGCGGCTGGAGATCGAGGGTGTGCTGCGCACCATGTTCGACGTGCGCAACAACCTGGCCAACGCCGTGTCGGCCGAGCTGACCAACCACTTCGGCGACCGCGTGTTCCGCACCATCGTGCCGCGCAACGTGCGCTTGGCCGAGGCGCCCAGCCACGGCCAGAGCATCGTCGGCTACGACAAGGCCAGCCGCGGCGGCATCGCCTACCTCGGCCTGGCCGGCGAGGTGCTGCGCCGCCAGCGCGAGCGCGACCAGGCGGCCAAGCCCGCCCCCCCGAAGCCCACCGCACAGGAGACCCCGGCATGAGCGCCGCCAAGACCGCATCGGCCGCCAAGAAGCGTGGCCTCGGCCGTGGGCTGGAAGCGCTGCTGGGCCCGAAATCCGAAGCGCCCGCGCTGGAAGCCGCGCCCGGCGACACCCTGCATTCGCTGCCCGTCGATGCGCTGACCGCCGGCAAGTACCAGCCACGCAAGCACTGGGACGAGGACAAGCTGGCCGAGCTGGCCGAGTCGATCAAGGCCCAGGGCGTGATCCAGCCGATCGTCGTGCGCGAGATCGCCGACCACGGCGGGCGCACCTACGAGATCATCGCCGGCGAGCGCCGCTGGCGCGCCAGCAAGCTTGCCGGCCTGGCCGAGGTGCCGGTGGTGGTGCGCGAGGTCGACGATCGCACCGTGGTCGCGATGGCGCTGATCGAGAACATCCAGCGCGAGGACCTCAACCCGCTGGAAGAGGCCAACGCCCTGCAGCGGCTGATCGACGAATTCGACCTGACCCACGCCCAGGCCGCCGAGGCGGTGGGCCGCTCGCGCGCCGCGGTGTCCAACCTGCTGCGCCTGCTGGAGCTGCCGCCTGCGATCCGCGCGCTTGTGGAGTCGCGCCGGCTGGAGATGGGCCACGCCCGCGCGCTGCTGACCCTGGCCCCGGACCTGGCCGCCAAGCTGGCCGCCGATGCCGCCGAGCACGGCTGGTCGGTGCGCGAGGTCGAACACCGCGCCCAGCAGTTCGCACTGGGCAAGGTGCCCGAGGGCAAGCGCAGCAAGCCCGCCAAGGCCAAGCCGCAGGCGGACATCGTCAGCCTGGAGCGCGAGCTGGCCGAGTCGCTCAACACCAAGGTCAACGTGCTGCACGGCCGCGGCGGCAAGGGCCGCCTGGTGATCCACTACAGCGACTTGGACGCGCTGGAAGGCGTGCTGGAAAAACTGCGCGGCCCGGCCGCCTGAGCCACCCGCTCGATTCCGGCCCCGCCGCGGGGCCAAGTGCTTGCCGGCAAAGGAAAATCACCGCATAATGCGCGGCTCGCTGCGTCCGGCTGCCCCTCAGGGGTGGCCACCGGCGCGACCCGGAAACGCGATTCCGGGGCCGCCCGACGCATCCGCCTGTGGCCTCCCTCCGGTTCAACCGGGCCGGCCCAGGGCTGTCTCCCGCATCGCGTGCCGCCCCCGTGCGGCGGGGCCGCCGCCTCCCTGGCCAAGGGAAGCCCCAACATCCTTTCGAGGTGCACATGTCCCGAGTATGCCAAGTCACCGGCAAGCGAACGACGACCGGCAACAACGTCTCGCACGCCATGAACAAGACCCGCCGCCGCTTCCTCCCGAACCTGCACGAGCGCCGGTTCTGGGTCGCCAGCGAGAACCGCTGGATCAAGCTGCGTGTTTCCACCAAGGCCCTGCGCACCATCGACAAGAACGGCATCGACGCCGTGCTCGCCGACCTCCGCGCCCGCGGCGAAAAGATCTGAGGAGGACTGACCGATGGCTTCCAAGCGCGACAAGATCCGCCTGATTTCGACGGCCAACACCGGCCACTTCTACACCACCGACAAGAACAAGAAGAACACCCCGGGCAAGATGGAGATCAAGAAGTACGATCCCGTCGTCCGCAAGCACGTGATCTACAAGGAAGGCAAGATCAAGTGACGCAGTGACGCGTTCGCAACGCGAACGCCTGTGTCACTGCGTCATCCCGGCCCTGGATCAGGTCCGGGGCAGGCCGGGCTCCGCCCGAGCCGGGATCCAGAGCCCGCCGCAAGGCGGGCTTTGCTTTTTTGGACCTAGCAACCTGAACGCCGGTATCGCTGCGCCCTGCCGGCACTCGACGACGAAGTCGCGCCTGTAGACGCAGCAAACGGTCAGACACGGTCCGGCGCGCAGGCCGCGTTTCCGGGTAACCGTCATTCCCGCGGAGGCGGGAATCCATGGACGTTGCTGTGCCCGCAACCGGTGACGTGGTCGAACCCACAGACATGGAGAAGAGTCCCTTGAGTTCCCGCGTTCGCGGGAATGACGGCTTGAGCGATGGCGGAGCGACGTGGCAACCGTCGGGGTCGGTTTTCTTCAGACACCGGGTCCTGGCCTGACCTGCCTGACCATGGGTCACGCTCCAGGAACACGCGGCTGGCCCCTGCACGCCGCGGTCCGCGAGACGCCCGTGATGCTGTCGCGGCACGAACCGCCCGCACCGCCCCGCCGTACACTCCCCCGACGTTCCGCAGGGGAGAGGCGCGCCGGTGATCCCGGGCTGGTGGCTGCTGCTGGTGTCGGTGGGCTATGTCGGCGTGCTGTTCGCGGTGGCCTACGTGGGCGACCAGCGCGCGGCGCCGGCGCGCGGGCGCAGCTGGATGCGGCCGGCGGTGTATTCGCTGGCGCTGGCGGTGTACTGCTCCTCGTGGACGTTCTACGGCGCGGTCGGCACCGCCGCGCGCACCGGGTTGGGGTTCCTGCCGATCTACCTGGGGCCGCTGCTGATGCTGGCCTTCGGCTGGCGGATCCTGGAACGCCTGGTGCTGATCTCCGGCGAGCAGCGCATCGTCTCGATCGCCGACTTCCTGTCCTCGCGATACGGCCGCGCCCCCGGGCTTGCCGCGCTGGTGGCGGCGCTGGCACTGGTGGCGGCGGTGCCGTACGTCGCGCTGCAGTTCAAGGCCGTGGCGATGAGCGTGGAGGTGCTGGCCGGCGTGCCGGCCGACACCGGGCCGCTACGCGATCCCGCGTTCTACACCGCACTGCTGCTGGCGCTGTTCGCAATCCTCTTCGGCACGCGCCAGATCGACGCCACCGAGCACCACCGCGGCATGGTGCTGGCGGTCGCGCTTGAGTCGCTGGTCAAGCTGGTGGCGTTCGTGGCGATCGGCGCGTTCGCGATGCTGCACTTGCCCGGCACCGGGCACATGGGCGCGCGCATGGTGCAGGCCGCGCACGTCGTCACCGCGCCCGGACTGCCTGCGGGGTTCGTCGCGCAGACGCTGCTGGCGTTCGCCGCGATCATCTGCCTGCCGCGCCAGTTCCACGTCGCGGTGGTCGAATGCCAGGACGTCGGCGACCTGCGCCGCGCGCGCTGGCTGTTCGGTGCCTACCTGGCGCTGATCTCGCTGCTGGTGGTGCCCATCACCCTGGCCGGGCAGGCGGTGCTGGGGGGAAACGGTGCGTCGCCCGACACCTACGTGCTGGCGCTGCCGCTGGCGCTGGACCAGTCGGCGCTGGCGCTGGTGGTGTACATCGGCGGGTTCTCGGCCGCGACCGGCATGGTGATCGTGGCGAGCGTCGCGCTGGCGACCATGGTCAGCAACGACCTGGTGGTGCCGGCGCTGCTGCGCAGCGGGGCACTGCACGAGGGCCAGAAGATCGATCGCCCGGTGCTGTGGGTGCGGCGCCTGACCATCGCACTGCTCGCCCTGATGGCCTACGCCTACCATCGCGGCGCGCTGGGCCAACCGGGGCTGGCGCAGCACGGGCTGCTGGCGTTCGCGGCGGTCGCGCAGTTCGCGCCGGCCCTGATCGGCGGACTGTACTGGCGCGGGGCCAGCCGCGCCGGCGCATTCAGCGGCCTGTTGGCCGGTGCGGTGGCATGGGGCTACACGCTGGCGTTGCCGGCCCTGTCGCGCACCGGCTGGTTCGACGCGCAGTGGATCGATCGCGGCCCGTTCGGCCTGGCCTGGCTGCGGCCCGAGCAGCTGTTCGGCCTGAGCGGCTGGGATGCGCTGACACACGGCGTTTTCTGGTCGCTGCTGCTCAACGTCGGCGTGTTCGTGTTCGTGTCGGCGCGCCAGCGGCCGCGCCTGCAGGACCAGCTGCTGGCATCGCCGTTCCTGGACCCGTACGTGCAGCGCCCGGCGCTCGGCCCCGGTGGCTGGGCCGGCAGCGTGCGCGCGGGCGAGCTGCTGGCGCTGGCCGAGCGCATCGTCGGCGAGCGCCATGCGCGCCGCGCGTTCGAGGACCACGCCACCCGCCAGGGCGGCACGTGGCAGCCCGGGCAGCCGGCCGACCGCGCGCTGGCGCAGTTCACCGAGCGCCTGCTGGCCTCGGCGATTGGCGCCGCCTCCGCGCGCCTCACACTTACCAGCGCGCTGCGCGGTTCGGGCATGGAGCTGGGCGAGGTGGTCGCGCTGCTGGACGAGGCCAACCAGGAGCTGCGCTTCAACCGCCAGGTGCTGTCGACCACGCTGGAGAACATCAGCCAGGGCGTCAGCGTGGTCGACGCTCGGATGCAGCTGGTGGCCTGGAACCACCGCTACCAGGAGCTGTTCGACTACCCCGACGGCATGCTCTACGTCGGCCGTCCCGTGGCCGACCTGATCCGCTGGAACGCCGAGCGCGGCGAGATGGGCAGCGGCGACATCGATGCGCAGGTGCAGCGCCGCCTGGAGCACCTGCGTGCCGGTGCGCCGCATGTGTTCGAGCGCGTGCGCGCCAACGGCCAGGTCATCGAGATGCGCGGCCAGCCGCTGGCCGGCGGCGGCTACGTCACCAGCTACAGCGACGTCACCGACTACAAGCGCGCCGAGCAGTCGCTGCGCGAGATCAACGAGACGCTGGAGCAACGCGTCGAGCAGCGCACCCGCGAAGCCGAGTCCGCGCAGCAGGCCAAAACCCGGTTCCTGGCCGCCGTCAGCCACGACGTGCTGCAGCCGCTGAACGCCGCGCGCCTGTTCACCTCGGCGCTGCGCGAAAGCGGCGATGTCGGCGAGCAGGCGCGGCTGGCCGAGCGCGTGGACGCGTCGTTGCGCGCCGCCGAGGACCTGCTGGACGGGCTGCTCGACATCTCCCGTCTCGACGCCGGTGCGCTGCAGCCGTCCCCGGTGACGTTCGACGCGCGCGCGCTGCTGCGCGAACTGGCGGCGCAGTACGCCCCCGGCGCGGCGGCACGCGGACTGGAGCTGCGGCTGTGGCTGCCCGCCGCGCCCGTGCCGGTGTGCAGCGATCGTCGCCTGCTGCGGCGCGCGTTGCAGAACTTCATCGCCAACGCGCTGCGCTACACGCGCCGCGGCGGGGTACTGCTGGTGGCCCGCCCCGGTGGCGATGCGGTGCGGTTCGAAGTGTGGGACACCGGGCCCGGTATCCCCGACCACCACCTCGGGCAGATCTTCGAGGAGTTCCGGCGCTTCGAGCGACCCAGCCAGGACGGCGAGCGCGGACTGGGCCTTGGGCTGTCGATCTGCCAACGCATCGCGCGCACCCTGGACCACCCGTTGACGGTGCGCTCGCGCGTGGGCCGGGGCAGCGTGTTCGCGATCGAGGTGCCGCGTTCGCACGGGGTCGTGCCCGTGTCGTCACCCGCAGCGGCTCCGGCGGTGCAGGCGTCCAACGAGATGGCCGGCCTGCGCGTGCTGTGCATCGACAACGACGCCGAGATCCTCGACGGGATGCGCGCGCTGCTGTCGCGTTGGCAGGCCGTCGCCATCACCGCGACGACGGTGGACCAGGCGTTGGCGCAGGTGGACACGCAGGCGCCGGATGTCGCCCTGGTCGACTACCACCTGCACGACCGGCTCGACGGGCTGGGGGTGATCGACGCGCTGCGAGCGGCCGTTGGCCGCCCACTGCCCGCCGCATTGCTGACCGGTGACGGCAGCGACGTCGTGGCACGGCAGGCGCGTGCACGCGGGTGCCCGGTGCTGACCAAGCCGGTGCGACCCGCGTCGTTGCGCGCGTTCCTCGCGGCCCAGCGCTCGGCCGCCGATGCCTGAACGCGCACGCGGTGCGCTGAAGCTGTCTGTGGCCTGACCATCGGGTCCGGGTTGGCGCGATCGGTTGCGTGTGTCGACATGGCCGTGACCGGCGCACCGGCATCCTGTGCGCCAGTTCCCACCGCCATGCCCACCCCCATGCGCACCACCACCTCCCGCGCCCATCCCCGCAACTGGCTCACCTGCTGCGCAGGCGAGTGCTTCTGGACCTGCGTGTCGGCGGCCGCGGCGGTCGGGCTGCTGACGGTGTTCGTGCTGGTGTTCGAAGCGAGGCTGGACATCGATGCGCTGCGCAGCGCAATCCTGCAGCCGGTCAATGTGGTGCGCCTGGTGGTGCTGACGGCGTGCATCGCGCTGTGGAGCTACATCGCCCGCGTGATCCGCACCGCGCCGCGTGGCGGGGAGCGGATGCAGCGCGTCCACGCGGGGTCCACGCACGCGCACTGAGTGCGATCCGACCGTGCGCGATCCGCGCCGGCCTGTAAGTGAGCGGGGGGAGCGACTACCCGCCTGCGTTCCCGTCGATGGCGAGCGGGACATCTCCCTCGGGATCGACCGCCAGGCGCCCCGCAACCAGAACGGCCTGCGTGCGGTTGCCCACGCCGAGCTTGCGCAGGATCGCCGTCACGTGGGCCTTGACGGTCGCTTCCGACACGCCCAGCTCGAACGCGATCTGCTTGTTCAACAACCCCGCCCCCAGCATCTGCAGCACGCGGAACTGCTGCGGGGTCAGGTCGCGCAGGCGCCGTGCGGCGTCGTGCTCGGCCGGGTCGGCCGGTGCCGCCGCCCAGGCCGATTCGGGTGCCCAGCGGTCGCCGGCGAGCACCGCTGCGATGGCCTGGCCCAGCGTCGCGACATCGGCGGACTTGGGGATGAAGCCGACCGCGCCGTGGTCCAGCGCGCGGCGCATCACCGCCGGCTCCTCGCGGGCCGACACCACCACCACCGGCAGGCCCGGCTGAAGTGCACGCAGGTGCACCAGTGCGGAGAAACCCTGCGCGCCCGGCATGTTGAGGTCGAGCAGCAGCAGGTCGGCATCGGCGTGGGCCTCCACCAGCGCGTGCAGGGATTCGACGCTGTCGGCCTCATGCAGCCGGGCATCGGGCAGTACGCGCGCCACCGCACCGCGAAGCGCTTCGCGAAACAGCGGGTGATCGTCGGCGATCAGCAGGGTGGGCATGGGGTTGCCGGAAAGGCTCGCGGCGTGCGGTGTCCGGCCTGCACGGTCATGCCCCCAGTCGCTCCTTCACCAGCGAATCCACCACCGACGGATCCGCGAGCGTCGAGGTGTCGCCCAACTGGTCCGGCGCGTTCTCGGCGATCTTCCGCAGGATGCGCCGCATGATCTTGCCGCTGCGGGTCTTGGGCAGGCCGGGTGCCCACTGCAGGTGGTCAGGCGTGGCGATCGGGCCGATCTCCTGGCGCACGTGGGCCACAAGTTGCTTGCGCAGTTCGTCGCTGGCCGGCTCGCCGGCCACCAGCGTGACGTAGGCGTAGATGCCCTGACCCTTGATGTCGTGGGGAAAGCCCACCACCGCGGCCTCGGCGACCTTCGGGTGCGACACCAGCGCGCTTTCGACCTCGGCCGTGCCGATGCGGTGGCCGCTGACGTTGATGACATCGTCGACGCGGCCGGTGATCCACCAGTCGCCATCGGCGTCGCGCCGCGCGCCGTCGCCGGTGAAGTAACGGCCCGGGTACGTGCGGAAGTACGTGTCAATGAAGCGGCCGTGGTCGCCGTAGACGGTGCGCATCTGGCCCGGCCAGGAGTCGGTCAGCACCAGGTTGCCCTCGGCCTCGCCCTCGAGCGTGTTGCCGTTGGCATCGACCAGCGCCGGCTGCACGCCGAAGAACGGCGTCGTCGCGGAGCCCGGCTTGAGGTCGGTCGCGCCCGGCAGCGGGGTGATCAGGATGCCGCCGGTCTCGGTCTGCCACCACGTGTCGACGATGGGGCAGCGCGACTCGCCGACGACCTCGAAGTACCACCGCCAGGCCTCGGGGTTGATGGGCTCGCCCACCGTGCCGAGCAGGCGCAGCGACGCGCGCGACGTGGCGTGCACCGGCGCCTCGCCCTCGCGCATCAGTGCGCGGATGGCCGTGGGCGCGGTGTAGAACACCGTGACCTTGTGGCGGTCGATGACCTGCCAGAAGCGCGAGGCGTCGGGGAAGTTGGGCACGCCTTCGAACACCAGCGCGGTCGCGCCGTTGGCCAGCGGCCCGTAGACGATGTAGCTGTGGCCGGTGACCCAGCCGACGTCCGCGGTGCACCAGTAGACGTCGTCCTCGCGCAGGTCGAACACGCACTCGTGGGTGTAGCTTGCGTAGACCAGGTAGCCGCCGGTGGTGTGCAGCACGCCCTTGGGCTTTCCGGTGCTGCCGGAGGTGTAGAGGATGAACAGCGGGTCCTCGGCATTCATGCGTTCGGGCTCGCAGGCATCGCTCTGGCTGCCGACCACCGCGTCGAACCAGCGGTCGCGCGGCATCTGCATGTCCACCGCAGCAAAGGTGTGGCGCACCACCAGCACCGTCTCCACCGAGTTGGTGCCCGGCAGTTTCAACGCCGCATCGACATTGGCCTTGAGCGCGATGCGCTTGCCGCCGCGCAGGCCCTCGTCGGCGGTGATGATGAGCTTGCTTGCGCAGTCGGCGACACGGTCGGCGATCGACTGCGGCGCGAAGCCGCCGAACACCACCGAGTGGACCGCACCGATGCGCGCGCAGGCCAGCATCGCGACCACCGCGTCCGGGATCATCGGCAGGTAGATCGTCACCCGGTCGCCCTTGCGCACGCCCAGCGCGCGCAGCGCGTTGCCCAGTCGGCAGACGCGCGCGTGCAGTTCCCGGTAGCTGATGGACTCGGCCGGCAGGGTCGGGTCGTCGTGTTCGAACAGCAGCGCGGTCTTGTCGCCGCGCGTGGCCAGGTGCCGGTCCAGGCAGTTGACGCTGGCGTTGAGCTCGCCGTCGGCGTACCAGCGGATGTGGAAGTCGTCCAGATCGAAGCTGGTGTCCTTGATGACGGTCGGCGGCGTCATCCAGTCCAAGCGCTGGCCGATGCGTGCCCAGAAGCGCTCCGGATCGCGCACCGATTCCGCGTAATCGCGCCGGTAGTCCTCGCGTGTGATGCGCGCGCTGGCGGCGAAGGCGGGGTCGACGGGATGGACGGCGGGCTGGGTCATGGCGCACTCCGTGAAGCGGCGGGGCTGGCAAGGCCACAAGTGTGCCGCAAGCGCCGTCGCCACCGGGCGCGGCGGCATTAGACCTTCGTCGTAGTGCGGCCGCGTCTACGACCAATGGCGAATGGTGATGCAGCGCGATGCACGCGCAGGCTGCCCCGGGCCGCGCACTGGGCGCGGCGCTGCCGGCCTTGGCCGGGACACGGATCGGAGGGGGTTCATGTCCATATCCATGTTGATCACGCCGCGCCGGACACTGGCGGCGGCGGTGTTGCTGGCGCTGGTGCCCGGCGGCGCACTGGCGCAGACCGCGAAGGAGGCCGAACTGGAAGCGCGCGTCGCGCAGCTCGAGGCCATGGTCCAGCAACTGATGCAGGAGCGGTCGCCACCCGCGCCGGCCGCCACCGCGCAGGCCGCCACCGCGCAGGCCGCGCAGCCGGCGACGGCGTCGTCGACGCCGGGCCCGCCCACGCCGTCGATCCAGGCCACGCCGATTCTCCCGGCCGCCAACGCAGGTACCACGTTCGGCTTCGGCGGGTTCATCAAGCTCGACGCGATGGCCACCGACACCAGCGATGGCCGCATCGCCGACGGCAGCGCCGGGCGGCTGTTCTACCTGCCGGGCGCGATCCCGGTGGGCGATGCCACGGCCGACGGTGGCGATGCATACACCGACTTCCACGCGCAGTTCTCGCGCTTCTGGTTCAGCGCCGACCACGTCACCGATGGCGGCGACACGGTCAAGGCGTACATCGAGGCCGACATGTTCGGCGGCGGCAACAACGCGCTGGTCGGCAACGAAACGGCCACCAACACCTACGCGCTGTCGCTGCGGCAGGCCTACGTCAGCTGGGCCAACCCCGACGGCGCGCAATGGCTGGCCGGCCAGACGTGGTCCAACTTCCAGGACGTGGCCGCGCTGCCGGACGCGGTGGACTTCGTCGGGCCCACCGACGGCACGATCTTCGTGCGCCAGGCGCAGTTGCGCTACAGCAGCGGGCCGTGGTCGTTCTCGGTGGAGAACCCGCAGACCACGGTGACGCCGTACCTCAACGCCGCGGCCCGCTTCAATTCCGGCGACAACGTCGCGCCCGACGCGACCGCGCGCTGGATCACCCGAGGCGACTGGGGCCACTTCACCGTGGCCGGGCTGCTGCGCCAGTTCAAGGCCGGTGACGACACCGCCAGCGGCGGCGCGCTCAGCGTGTCGGGCAAGTTCAACCTGGGCGCCAGCGACGACCTGCGCTACGCCGTCAACGGTGGCAGCGGCATCGGCCGGTACCTCGCCTTCGGGCTGGGCAGCGACGTGGTGCAGCAGGCCGATGGCGACATCGAGGCACTGGACGGCTACGGCGGCTTCGTCGCGTGGCGGCACGTGTTCTCGCCGAAGCTGCGCGGCAACCTGATGTACTCGGCCGCGCACTTCGACAACGACGTGGCATTGACCGGGTACGGGGTGACCGAGCGCGCGCACTCGCTGCACGCCAACCTCATCTACTCGCCGATGCCGAAGCTCGACGTGGGCGCCGAACTGATCTTCGGCCAACGCATGCTCGAGGACGACCGCGAGGGCGACCTCAACCGCCTGCACACCACGGTCAAGTACAGCTTCTAGCGCGCGGCATCCATCGAACCCGACGAAACACCAGCCAAGGGGAACACCATGTCCACCACCAGCGCCACTGCCGGCGCACCACCCGCCGGCACCCTCACCCAGGGCCACAGGAAGGTCATCCTGGCCTCCAGCCTCGGCACCGTGTTCGAGTGGTACGACTTCTACCTGTACGGCTCGCTGGCGGCGATCATCGCCATGCAGTTCTTCAGCGGCGTCAACGAGACCACGGGTTTCATCTTCGCGCTGCTGGCGTTCGCCGCCGGTTTCGCGGTGCGCCCGTTCGGCGCGATCGTGTTCGGCCGCATCGGCGACATGATCGGGCGCAAGTACACGTTCCTGGTGACCATCGTGATCATGGGCATCTCGACGTTCCTGGTCGGCGTGCTGCCCAGCTACGCCAGCATCGGCATCGCCGCGCCGGTCATCCTCATCATCCTGCGGATGCTGCAGGGCCTGGCGCTGGGCGGCGAGTACGGCGGCGCCGCCACGTACGTGGCCGAGCACGCGCCCAACGGCAAGCGCGGACTGTACACCAGCTTCATCCAGACCACCGCGACGGTGGGCCTGCTGCTGTCGCTGGTCGTGATCCTGTCGGTGCGCACCATCGTCGGCACCGAGGCGTTCAACGAATGGGGCTGGCGCATCCCGTTCCTGCTGTCGATCGTGCTGCTGGGCATCTCGGTGTGGATCCGCATGCAGCTCAACGAGTCGCCGCTGTTCCAGCAGATGAAGGCCGAGGGCAAGGCGTCCAAGGCGCCGATCACCGAAAGCTTCTTCAGCCGCAACGGCAGGACCGTGCTGCTGGCGCTGCTGGGCGCGACTGCCGGCCAGGCGGTGGTGTGGTACGCCGGCCAGTTCTACGCCATGTACTTCCTGACGCAATCGCTGAAGGTCGATGCCACCACCACGTGGCTGCTGATCGGCGCCGCGCTGCTGATCGGCACGCCGTTCTTCGTGTTCTTCGGCTGGCTGTCGGACCGCATCGGCCGCAAGAAGATCGTCATGGCCGGCTGCCTGATCGCCGCCCTGACCTATTTCCCGCTGTTCAAGGCGCTCACGCACTACGCCAACCCCGCGATCGCCGAGGCCAGCGCCAGCGCGCCGGCGGTGGTGACCGCCGATCCGGACACCTGCAGCTTCCAGTTCGATCCGGTCGGCAAGAAGCAGTTCACCAGCTCGTGCGACATCGCCGCCGCGGCGCTGGCCAAGGCGGGCGTGCCCTATTCGGTGGAGGCCTCGCCCGTGGGCAGCGTGGCGCAGGTGTCGATCGGCGCGCAGTCGCTTTCGAGCTACGAGGCCACCGGGCTGGATGCGACGACGGCGGCCGAGCAGGCGACCCGCTTCGGCGGCGAGCTCAAGTCCGCCCTCACCGCCGGTGGTTACCCGGATGCGGCCGACCCGGCTCGCATCAACAAGCCGATGGTGGTGCTGATCCTGACGATCCTGGTGCTCTACGTGACCATGGTCTACGGACCGATCGCGGCGTGGCTGGTGGAACTGTTCCCCACGCGCATCCGCTACACCTCGATGTCGCTGCCGTACCACATCGGCAACGGCTGGTTCGGCGGCTTCCTGCCGACGATCTCCTTCGCGCTCGTAGCGGCCACGGGCAACATGTACTACGGCCTCTGGTACCCGATCGTCATCGCGCTGATGACGTTCGTGATCGGCACGCTGTTCCTGCGCGAGACCAAGGACGTCGACATCACGAAGTAGGCCGCTGCGATATTGCGGAAACGACGCCGGCCCACGGGCCGGCGTTTCCGTTTCCGGCGGGCTGAATGCTTCAGGGACGGGTCGCGGTTGCGGGCGTCACCGCATCGCATGCAGGATGGCCGCGGGGGGAACCGATGGCCTATCGAGTCACGCTGGACACACTGCGCGGCAACATCGACGTGCGTTACTGGGACTGTGTCGCGGTCGAGCAGCGCGAAGCCGCCTGCCAGGAGACGTGCGAACTGCTGGAGCAGGGCGCGCCGCGGCGCATCCTGATCGATTTCACGCAAGCCCGGCAGGTCGCCGAGCCGCTGTCGAAGATCAGCGGCTTCGCCTCGAAGCTGGCGGCCGACGATGCGCTGCGGCAGTGCCGCATCGCCTTCGTCGGACCCGAAACGAGCAGTTTCAACGTCGCGCTGGAAACCCTCTCGAGCGCGCGCGGTTATGCGTTCCAGCGGTTCTTCTGCCGGGCCGACGCGCAGGCCTGGCTGCACGAGCGTGATCGTGCCCCGGCGCCACCACCGCAGGCCGGCTGACTACTGCGGGGGCGCGGCCAGTTCGCGCGCGTCGAGCACGCCGTTGCCATCGACGTCCTGCCGCCTGAAGGCCGCGGCCAGCGTCGCCAGGTGCGCTTGCCGCGTCACCGCGCGGCCCCGGCCGCCGGGCAGTTCGTCGGGCGACAGGGTGCCGTCGCCGTTGCGGTCCATGCGTTCGAACGCGTAGCCCATCCACTGCTGGTATTCGGCCAGCGACACGGCGCCGTTGCCG
>Ga0156347_1081_pt6 | contig 22713 bp, 18 predicted proteins | sample RifOxyA1_FD_107994 | JGI IMG/M metagenome (GOLD analysis project Ga0156347, IMG submission 107994) | Xanthomonadales bacterium RIFOXYA1_FULL_69_10 | reverse complement strand
CAGGCACGCATCGCCGCGCGCCTGAAGGTGATGGCGCAGCTGGACATCGCCGAGAAGCGCGTGCCGCAGGACGGCCGCATCAAGCTCAACCTGTCCAAGACCAAGCAGATCGACTTCCGCGTCAGCACCCTGCCAACGCTGTTCGGCGAAAAGGTGGTGTTGCGAATCCTGGACGGCAGCGCGGCCAAGCTGGGCATCGAGAAGCTGGGCTACGAGGCCGACCAGCAGGAGATCTTCGTCAGCTCGGTCAAGAAGCCCTACGGCATGGTGCTGGTCACCGGCCCGACGGGCTCGGGCAAGACGGTGTCGCTGTACACCGCGCTTAACATCCTCAACGACGACAGCCGCAACATTTCCACCGTCGAGGACCCGGTCGAAATCCGCGTGCCTGGCATCAACCAGGTGCAGATGAACGTCAAGCGCGGCATGACCTTTGCCGCCGCGCTACGAAGCTTCCTGCGCCAGGATCCGGACGTGATCATGGTCGGCGAGATCCGCGACCTGGAAACGGCCGAGATCGGTATCAAGGCGGCCCAGACCGGCCACATGGTGCTGTCCACCCTGCACACCAACGACGCGCCGCAGACCATCGCGCGCCTGATGAACATGGGCGTGGCCCCCTTCAACATCACCTCGTCGGTGACGGTGGTGATCGCACAGCGCCTGGCGCGGCGCCTGCACGACTGCAAGCGCGAAGTGCACCTGCCCGCCAACGCACTGCTGGCCGAGGGCTTCACCCAGGACGAGATCGACGCCGGCCTGACCATCTTCGAGGCGGTGGGCTGCCCGGATTGCACCGAAGGCTACAAGGGCCGCACCGGCATCTACCAGGTCATGCCGATGACCGACGCCATCCAGTCCATCGTGCTGGCCGGCGGCAACGCCATGCAGATTGCCGAAGCCGCACAGAAGTCCGGTGTCCGTGACCTGCGCCAGTCGGCGCTGCTGAAGGTCAGGAACGGCGTCACCAGCCTCGCTGAAATCAACCGCGTCACCAAGGACTAAGCCATGTCCGCGACCCGTACCGCTACCAAGCCCGCCGCCCCCGTGGTCCGCCGCCAGAACCCGCTGCAGATGTTCGTCTGGGAGGGCGTGGACAAGCGCGGTACCACGATGAAGGGCGAGCAGCCCGCGAAGAACGCCAACATGCTGCGCGCCGAACTGCGCAAGCAGGGCATCAACCCGAAGGTGGTGAAGGTCAAGCCCAAGCCGCTGTTCTCGGCGGGCAAACGAATCACGCCACTCGAGATTGCCGTGTTCAGTCGCCAGATGGCGACGATGATGAAGTCCGGCATCCCGATTGTGTCGGCGCTGGAAATCATCGCCGGGGGCCAGAAGAACCCCAAGATGAAGGAACTGGTCAATTCGATCCGGGCCGACCTCGAGGGCGGCTCCTCGATGCACGAGGCGCTGAGCAAGCATCCGGTGCAGTTCGACGAGTTGTACCGCAACCTGGTCCGGGCGGGTGAGTCCGCCGGTGTGCTGGAAACGGTGCTGGACACGATTGCCAACTACAAGGAAAACATCGAAGCGCTGAAGGGAAAGATCAAGAAGGCCCTGTTCTATCCGGCCACGGTCGTCGCGGTGGCGATCCTGGTCAGCGCCATTCTGCTGGTCTTCGTGGTTCCCCAGTTCGAGCAGACATTTGCAAGCTTTGGCGCTGAACTGCCTGCATTCACGCAGATGATCCTCAACATGAGCGATTTCATGATCGCTTGGTGGTGGGCAATTCTGCTGCTGACAATCGGTGCCGGCGTTGCCTTCGTCATGGCGAAGAACCGCTCGGTGAAGTTCGCCCACTTCATTGATCGCGTCATGCTGAAGCTGCCCATTGTTGGACAGATCCTGCATAACTCGGCCATCGCACGCTTTGCTCGCACCCTCGCGGTCACCTTCCAGGCCGGCGTGCCCCTCGTGGAAGCGCTGGACACGGTCGCGGGCTCCACCGGCAATATCGTGTACGAGACGGCCGTTCGCCGTATCCGCGACGACGTGTCCGTCGGCTACCAGGTCAACCTTGCGATGAAGCAGGTCAACCTGTTTCCGCACATGGTGGTGCAGATGGTCTCCATCGGTGAAGAGGCTGGTGCGTTGGACACGATGCTGTACAAGGTTGCCGAGTTCTACGAGCAGGAAGTCAACAACGCCGTGGACGCGCTGTCGAGCCTGCTCGAGCCGTTGATCATGATCATCCTGGGTGTTGTGGTCGGCGGCATGGTGGTCGGCATGTACCTGCCGATCTTCAAGATCGCGGCCACCATCTAAGGACGGCACGACCGACGCATGGCATTCCTCGACGAAAACCCGGCCATCGGCTTTCCGCTGGTGGCCGGCCTCGGCCTGCTGGTGGGCAGCTTCCTTAACGTGGTGATCCTGCGCCTGCCGCGCCGGCTGGAGTGGCAGTGGCAACGCGACAGCCGGGAGATGCTCGGCGAACCGGATTCGTACGACCCGCCGCCACCGGGCATCGTGGTGGAGCGGTCGCACTGCCCCGCCTGCAAGCGCCAGCTGAGCTGGTACGAGAACATTCCGCTCTTCAGCTGGCTGGCGCTGCGCGGCAAGTGCCGCACCTGCAAGACGCCCATCTCCATCCAGTATCCGCTGGTGGAACTGCTGACCGCGGTGCTGCTGGTGGCGTGCGTGTGGCGATTCGGGTTCGGCTGGCAGGGCTTCGGTGCCTGCCTGTTCACGTGCTTCCTGATCACCCTGTCGGGCATCGACCTGCGCACGCAGCTGCTGCCCGACCAGCTGACGTTGCCGTTGATGTGGCTGGGACTGATAGCGGCGGCCGACAACCTGTACATGGATCCCAAGGAAGCGCTGCTGGGCGCGATCGCCGGCTACCTGAGCTTGTGGACCGTGTGGTGGCTGTTCAAGCAGCTCACCGGCAAGGAAGGCATGGGCTTCGGCGACTTCAAGCTGCTGGCCGCAATCGGTGCCTGGGTGGGGCTAAACGGGATCCTGCCGACCATCCTGCTGTCGTCGCTGGTCGGCGCCATCGTCGGCTCGATCTGGTTGGCGGCGAAGGGGCGCGACAAGGCAACGCCGATTCCCTTCGGTCCATACCTGGCGGTGGCTGGCTGGATCGCCTTCTTCTGGGGTGAGCAGTTGATGGATGGCTATCTGCGCTACGCCGGCATGGCGTAACTGGCTGCCGTCGTCCAACCCCGCCTGGCTCCCTGCAGGAGCGGCTTCAGCCGCGATGCTTCTGCCTTCCGTGTAGGAGCGACGTGAGTCGCGACCACGTTGGTCCATTGCGGCGCGTTTCGCGACTTACGTCGCTCCTACAGGGCGGCAACGTACGGGGCAGCGCGCGACCCTCATATTCTTCTCGGCTGAAGCCGCTCCTACAGTGGCAGCTGCGATCGCCGGGCGACTGCATGGCATCCTTCCCTGATGAGCGACTACATCATCGGCGTGACCGGCGGCGTGGCTTCGGGCAAGTCCGAGGTGACGCGCCGGTTCGAGGCGTTGGGCGTGGCGGTGGCCGACGCAGATCTGGCCGCACGCGAAGCCGTGGCGGCCGGGTCGCCCGGGCTGGCCGAGGTGGTGCAAGGCTTTGGACGGGACGTCCTCACGGCAGATGGCCAGCTCGATCGCGTCGCAATGCGGCGGCTCGTGTTCGAAGACCCTGAAGCGCGCCACCAGCTGGAGGCGATCATCCACCCGCGCGTACGGGCTTGGCTGCGGCAGCAATGCGAAGCGGCACCCGGGCCGTATGCCATCGCTGCGATTCCGTTGTTGACCGAGGGCGGGGCGCGGGATGCGTACCCGTGGATCGACCGCATTCTGGTGGTCGACGTGCCCGTCGAGGTGCAGATCGAGCGGCTGATGCGACGCGACGGGGTCGATCGGGCGCTGGCCGAAGCGATGCTGGCGGCGCAGGCCTCGCGGGAAGCGCGCCTGGCTATCGCGGACGATGTGATCGTCAACGACGGAGCATTGGAGGCGCTGGACGGCGAGGTGGCCCGGCTGGACCGGCTGTACCGGGAGCTCGCAAGGAAGAACAGCAGTCTGTAGGGGCGGCTTCAGCCGCGATGCCGTTCTACAGTGCACTCTTCGTCACCACGCCGGGGCAACGCAGGGGCTGTGGGTCTCGGTCGCGACTTACGTCGCTCCTACAAAGGAAGGCTGAGTGTCGAACCGGCAACGCCGCGTTCGCGACTGAAGCGGCTTCTGAAGGTCAGGCGGGCCAGAGCGCGCGGATTGCCGCGATGCCTTGCGCGCCGTGGCGACGGGCTCGCTTCAGATCCTCCGTACCCAGGCCGCCGATTGCGTACAGCGGCATCGACACGTGTTCCCGCAACCGCGCGAAACCGTCCCAGCCGAGCACCTCTGCCTGGGGATGGCTGGGCGTAGAGGCCAGGGTCCCGACGACGGCGAAGTCGCACCCCAGTGCCTGGGCGGTCTGCAGCTCGTCCAGCGTATGGCATGAGGCGGCCAAGGAGACGCCCTCGGGTACGGGGCGGCGCACATGCGCGGCCAGCTGGGCGGCACGCAAGTGAAGGCCGGCCTTGTTCGCGGCCGCCAACGCAACATCGCCATTGACGAGCACGTCCACGCCCGCCTTCCGGCAGCGGCGCACGGCCCGAGCGACCAGGGCCGACCAGCGCGCCGCATCGATACCGGGTGCGCGTAGCTGCACCCGCGACACACCGTCACCGATCGCCGCCTGTAGCGAGGCCAGCCACGCGTCGTCGTCATCGCCGGGCGCGGGCGTTACCAGGTACAGCGCCGCCTGCTCCAGCGCCGCCACCACGGGACGGTCCGCCGGCGGCATCGGGTACTGCACGAGCTTGTGTTGCGGCACCCAGGCCAGCGCCTGCCCTTCCAGTCCGCGCATCGTGCCCTTCCACCGGTCGACCGCATACACGTTCAGGCACAGCCGCTTGTGTGGATAGGCCTGCGGCACATGGATCAACGGCGCGCCGATCTCGGCCTCGATGCCCAGTTCTTCGCGGAGTTCCCGGGCCAGAGCGGCCTGGGCGCCCTCGCCCGGTTCGCGTTTGCCGCCCGGGAATTCCCACAGCCCGGCCAGGTCACGGCCCTCGGTGCGGCGGGCCAGCAGCACCCGGCCGCGCGCGTCGCGGATGACACCGGCGACGACTTCGATGGCTGGGTTGGAGGTCTCGGTCATCAAGAAACGCAGGGACAGGAAACGGGTTGTCGCATACCCGACACGGCAACTTTTCGAGCTCCCTCCCCTGCTTGCAGGGGGTGAGGAAGACTGCTTGCGAGCCACTGGCTCGCAGTCTGACGAACGACCGCCGGCTGTGCCGGCGGGCCGGACGGGTTGGGGAGGGGTACTTCTGGAGCGGCGCAGGTCAAAGCACCCCCCCCCTCCCAACATCCCCCTGCGTTGCAGGGGGAGGAGCTGACAGGCGCCGGCCTCAGGCCAGCTGTCCGTGGCAATGCTTGTACTTCTTGCCGCTGCCGCAGGGGCACGGGTCGTTACGTCCCACGCCGGCGAACGCATCGCGTTCCCCGTTCTGGTAGTCGGGGGTCGCTGCTTCCTCGTCGGCGCTGTAGCCGCCGGCGTCGGCGTGCTGGAACTGCATCTGCTGCGCCTGCGCCTGGGCCTGCGCGCGCTCGGCGGCCTCCAACGCGGCGACCTCCTCTTCGGTGCGGATGCGCACGCGCGCCAGCAGCGTGACGACCTCGCGCTTGACCTTGTCCAGCATCTCCGAGAACAGCGCGAACGCCTCTTTCTTGTACTCCTGCTTGGGCTGCTTCTGGGCGTACCCGCGCAGGTGGATGCCCTGGCGCAGGTAGTCCATGCGGGCCAGGTGCTCCTTCCAGTTCTGGTCGACCACGTTGAGCATGATGTGCTTCTCGAGCATGCGCATCGTCTCGGCGCCCAGCTGAGATTCACGCTCGGCGAAGTGCGCGTTGACGCGCTCGACGACGTGCTCGGCGATGCCTTCGGCATCCAGTTCCTGGCGCTCGCGCAGCAGGCCCTGCACGTCCACCCGCACGCCCATCTCCTCGGCCAGCGTCGCTTCCAGGCCTGGCAGGTCCCACTGCTCGTCCACGGAGTTCATCGGCACGTGGCGGTAGACGATGTCGTAGACCACGTCCTCGCGGATGCCGTCGATGTTCTCCTGCACCGACTCGGCTTCCAGCAGCTCGTCGCGCTGGCCGTAGATCACCTTGCGCTGGTCGTTGTTGACGTCGTCGAAGTCCAGCAGGTTCTTGCGGATGTCGAAGTTGTGGGCTTCCACCTTGCGCTGCGCGTTGGCGATCTGCTTGGTCACCAGCGGGCTTTCGATGATGTCGTCTTCCTTCAGGCCCATGCGCGCCATGACCTTCTGCACCCAGTCGGCGGCGAAGATGCGCATCAGGTTGTCTTCCAGCGACAGGTAGAACCGGCTGGAACCCGGGTCGCCCTGGCGGCCGGAGCGGCCGCGCAGCTGGTTGTCGATGCGGCGCGACTCGTGCCGCTCGGTGCCGATGATGTGCAGGCCGCCGGCGGCCTTGACCGCATCGTGGCGCTCCTGCCATGCCGCCTTGAGCTTCGCGCGGGTCGCGTCGTCGACCGGCGCGCCGGTTTCCTTCTCCAGGTCGGCCAGCTCGGCCTCGAGCGAGCCGCCCAACACGATGTCGGTACCGCGGCCGGCCATGTTGGTGGCGATGGTGATGGCGCCCGGACGGCCGGCCTGCGCGACGATGGTCGCCTCGCGCTCGTGCTGCTTGGCGTTGAGTACCTCGTGGTGGATGCCGGCTTCACGCAGCTGGTTGCCCAGCAGCTCGGACACCTCGATCGACGTGGTGCCGACCAGCACCGGCTGGCCCTTGGCGTGGCATTCCTTGATCTCGTTGACCACCGCGCGGTACTTGCCCGGGCGGTTGAGGAACACGAGGTCCGGGTGGTCCTTGCGCACCATCGGCCGATGGGTCGGGATGACCACCACTTCCAGGCCGTAGATGCTCTGGAACTCGAACGCCTCGGTATCGGCGGTACCGGTCATGCCGGCGAGCTTGCCGTACATGCGGAACAGGTTCTGGAAGGTGATCGACGCCAGCGTCTGGTTCTCACGCTGGACCGGCACGCCTTCCTTGGCCTCGACCGCCTGGTGCAGGCCGTCGGACCAGCGGCGCCCGGCCAGGGTACGGCCGGTGAATTCATCGACGATCACCACCTCGCCGTCGCGGACGATGTAGTCGACATCGCGCTGGTATATCGCATGCGCACGCATGGCGGCGTTGAGGTGGTGGACCACGCTCAGGTTCTGGCCGCCGTACAGGGAATCGTCCTCGCCGTGCAGGATGCCGGCCTGGCGCAGCAGTGCCTCGGCGTGTTCCTGGCCGGCTTCCGACAAGTGCACCTGCTTCTGCTTCTCGTCCACCCAGTAGTCGCCCTCGCCGTCCTCGGACGCCTGGCGGATCAGCGACGGGACGATGCGGTTGACCTTGATGTACAGGTCCGGCGATTCGTCGGCCGGGCCGGAGATGATCAGCGGGGTGCGCGCCTCGTCGATCAGGATCGAGTCGACCTCGTCGATGATCGCGTAGTTCAGGCCGCGCTGGTGGCGGTCGTCCTTCGACAGCGCCATGTTGTCGCGCAGGTAGTCGAAGCCGAACTCGTTGTTGGTGCCGTAGGTGATGTCCGAACCGTACGCACCCTTCTTGTCGCCATGCGGCATGCCCGGATACACCACGCCGACGCTCAGGCCCAGCCAGGTGTAGAGCTTGCCCATCCACGCCGAGTCGCGGCGGGCCAAGTAGTCGTTGACCGTGATCACGTGGACGCCCTTGCCTTCCAGCGCGTTCAGGTACACCGGCAGCGTGCCGACCAGGGTCTTGCCCTCGCCCGTGCGCATCTCGGCGATCTTGCCCAGGTGGAGCACCATGCCGCCGATCAACTGGACGTCGTAGTGGCGCATGCCCAGCACGCGCCTGGACGCCTCGCGGCAGACGGCGAACGCCTCCGGCAGGATCTTGTCGAGCGACTCGCCACCGGCGATGCGCTGCTGGAACTCGGGGGTCTTGGCCTGCAGTTCCGCGTCGGAGAGCTTCTCCATCTCCGGCTCGAGGGCGTTGATCCGGACGACGGTGCGCTGCAGCTGGCGCAGCAGGCGTTCGTTACGGCTGCCGAAGACGCGGGTGAGCAGGTTGTTGAGCATTTCAGTACCGGAATCGAAGCGGAAAGGAATCGCCGGCCCACGGACACGCCGTCACGCCGGACCCAGGGCCATCAAATGCATGGCAATAAAAAGGGGCGCCGAGCGCCCCATGGCATCGCGCATTGTAGCTGGGGGCGAGTTGGGGCGCTTGCAAGCCGAAGGGTTGCGCCCCAGCGAGCGCCCGTAGGGGCTGTGCCCCGGAGGACCGGAACGAAGGGGGGCGCTTGCAAGCCACAGGCTTGCGGCCCACTGAGCGCCCGTAGGCGCTGCGCCCCGGAGGGCCGGAAACGGGGGGCGGCGCTTGCAGGCCAAAAGGCTTGTGCCGCCACGAGCGCCCGTAGCAGCTGTGCTGCGGAGGGCCGGAAAGAAATGCGGCGCTTGCAAGCCGCAGGGCTAGTCCGGACACGTGGCCGGACCGCGCCCCCCCTCCTGCTTTGCAGGGGGAGGTTGGGAGGGGGTGCTTTGGATCTGCGCTGCTTCAAGGGCCCCCCTCCCCAACCCTCCCATGCGATGCATGGGAGGGAGTCAGAGGCCAGCTGTGGAGGCAGGAAACGAAAACGCCCCGACCGGAGCCGGGGCGTTCTGGTATCGCATGCCCCGCGTCGCAAGGCCCGAGGCAATCAACCCTGCAGCGGCGATGCCTGGTTGAGGAACTTGCGCGGGTTGACCACGCGGCCGTTCTCCCAGACTTCGAAGTGCACGTGCGGGCCGGTCGAACGACCGGTGGAGCCGGCCTTGGCGATCTCGCCGCCGGCGCGGATCAGCTCGCCGACCCGACGGGTCAGGCGCGAGTTGTGCGCGTAGCGGGTGACGTAGCCGTTGCCGTGGTCGACTTCGACCACCTTGCCGTAGCCCGAACGCACGCCCGAGAAGCTGACCACGCCGTCTGCCACCGACAGCACCGGATCGCCGGTGCGGGCGTGGAAGTCGATGCCCTTGTGCGAGGCGCGACCGCCGCCGAACGGGTCGGAGCGGAAACCGAAGCCCGAGGTGATGTAGCTGCCGGCGATCGGCGCGCGCGACGGCACGGCGTTCATGTCCAGCTGGCGGTTGAACAGCAGCGACTCCAGCACGGTCAGCTGTTCGCCCGAGGCCTGGAACTGCATCTGCAGCGAGGCCATTTCCTCACCGACCTCGGCCTTGCTGATATCGCGGGTCGGGCCGACACCGCCGACGCCCAACGGCTTGTCGAAGTCGAATTCGCCGTCCTGCAACTGGCCGATGCGCGTCAGGCGCTCGCCCAGGGCATTGAGCCGGTTGGCCTCGGCCTGCAGCTCGCCCAGGCGCGCGGCCAGGGCATTGATCTCGCGCTGCGCGTCGCGGCGGGTGCTCTCGATCTGCGCCTGCTGGTCGCGCACTTCGGCCCGCAGCGATGCGGTGTAGCCGATGCCTGCGCCCGTGCCGGCGGTGAAGCCGACGCCCAGCAGCAGCGCCAGGGCCATGCCCGGGCGTCGCTGGCCGTGCTGGCCGGCTATGTGCAGGGCATTCTCAAGCACTGCACGCGATTTGTTTACGATGGTTTGATAGGTCATAAGTCCGATGTCTGATTTCAAGCCCAAGCCCCCGCGTCCACCCTCATCCCCGCTGCCGGCGCTCGATGCGCTGTTGGCGGAGCCTGCTGGCGACCCGATCCGTCGAGCCATGTGGCTCGACGGGCTGGACCGTCGGTTACGCCCCCTCCTGCCGGATCCGCTGGCCGCGCATGCGCGACTGGCTAACTTCGAAAACGGCAGGCTCGTGTTTTTGGTCGATGCACCGGTGTGGCGGGCCAAACTGAGGCTCGCGACGCCGGAACTGCTCGGTGCGGCCCGATCCCTCGGTCTCGCCGCGACTGAAGTGGTCATCAAGACCGCCCCTCCGATGCCCCGCCCCATGCAGGCCACCGCTCCAGCCATCCCCCTGTCCGCGGCCGCCCAATTGGCGTTCAAGACCGCGTTGGCACCATCGGAGACGTCCGATCCTTCGGATTCCGGCGATGCCGCTTGAGCGCGTAACCGTTGGCATGGTTCATGCCGGTGACGGCTGCGTGATCAAGTGACGGGGCATGCTAACGGCGCCTGCCGGCCTGTTTGTTAAGGCTTCGGAAGCGTTTTGGAAGGATTTAGTTAAAAAATCGTTACGCCGTCACGGGGTGTTCACCTCTGTGACATGGCGCCCGATTTGGATTGCCCGGCGTCACGCGGGCTTGGGGATGGACTCGTCGGTCCTCGGCGGAAACCATTTCCCGCAGGCCCGCAGGCCATGCATCAGGCGGTCTGCGGCGCTCCGAACACCATCGGCGCCGGCTCGCCGCCGCGGAAGGAAACCTCTTCCCAAGCCGACCGCTCGGCCATCAGCGCCCGCACCAGCGTGTTGTTGAGGGCGTGGCCGGACTTGAAGCCCTCGTAGGCGCCGATGATCGGATGGCCGGCCAGGTAAAGGTCGCCCACGGCGTCGAGGATCTTGTGGCGGACGAACTCGTCGGCATAGCGAAGCCCGTCGTCGTTGAGGACGCGGAACTCGTCGAGCACGATCGCGTTGTCCATCGAGCCGCCCAGGCCGAGGTTGCGCTCGCGCATGTACTCCAGGTCGCGCATGAACCCGAACGTGCGGGCGCGGCTGACTTCCTTGACGTAGGAGGCGGTAGAGAACTCGACCTCCGCCCGCGACTGAGACGCGGGAATGGCCGGGTGGTCGAATTCGACCGTGAACCCGATCCGGAAGCCGTCGTGCGGCTCGAAGCGGGCGAACTTGTCGCCGTCGCGCACCTCGACCGGCTTGAGGATGCGGATGAAGCGCTTGGGCGCGTCCTGCTCCTCGATCCCCGCCGACTGCAGCAGGAACACGAACGGACCGGCCGAGCCGTCCATGATCGGCACTTCCGGCGCCGACAGTTCTATATAAGCGTTGTCGATGCCCAGTCCGGCCAGGGCCGAAAGAAGGTGTTCGACGGTCTGCACCTTCGCCGGACCGCAGCTCAGGCCGGTGCACAGCACCGTCTCGCTGACCAGGTCGGCGCGCGCCGGGACCTCGACGACCGGGTCGAGATCGACACGGCGGAACACGATGCCCGTCTCCACCGGGGCCGGGCGCAGGGTGAGGAAAACTTTCTCGCCACTGTGCAGGCCCACGCCGGTGGCGCGGATCACGTTCTTGAGGGTTCGCTGGCGCAGCATGGGTCGGGAACAGGCCTTCGAATGCGTGGACGCTTGTTGGTAACGGCCTTGGTGCGACGCGGGTCCCATGGCGGGACGGGCGCTTCAAAACGGCGGAAGAGTACCACGCAGGTGCCTGAACCTGAACGGAAAGGACGCACCGTCCCACCCGTGTCACCCGCGCTGCTGAAACTGACCGGCCGAGCGTGATCGGCCGGTCAAAACGCCCCCGGGTTATCCCGGGGGCCAAGACTACGGACTCGGACGGATGCTCAGTCGGCCTGGCGGCGGAGAAACGCCGGGATGTCCAGGTAGCTGTCGCTGCCGCCGAAATCCGCCGCCGCCGGAGCGGACGACGGGGCCGGGGCTTCCGACGCGCCTGCCGAGCGGCTGCGCAGCTGGCCGAAACCGGCCGGCGGTGCGTTGTGGCTCGGCGCGTAGCCGTCGGCCACCGCGTCGATCGGCAGGCCGGTGGTGCCGTCGCGCACCAGCTGCACGTGGCTGACCGCACGGCCGGACTCGCGCTCGTTCGGGCGGCCCTGGCGGGCCACGGCGCGGTTGAGGCCGGTGGCGACCACGGTGACCTTGACCTCGTCCTGCATGTCCGGGTCCAGCACCGTGCCGATGACGACGGTCGCGTCCTCCGAGGCGAACGCCTCGATGGTGCGGCCGACCTCGTCGAACTCGGCCATGGTGAAGTCCGGGCCGGCGGTGATGTTGACCAGGATGCCGTTGGCGCCAGACAGGTTGATGTCGTCCAGCAGCGGGTTCTGCACGGCGGCCTCGGCGGCAGCCTGCGCGCGGTCGTCGCCGCGGGCCGAACCGGTGCCCATCATCGCCAAGCCCATTTCGCTCATCACGGTGCGCACGTCGGCGAAGTCGACGTTGATCAGGCCCGGGCGGACGATCAGGTCGGCGATGCCCTGCACGGCGCCGAGCAGCACGTCGTTGGCGGCGCGGAAGGCCTGGATCATCGTGGCATTGCGGCCCAGCACGGTGATCAGCTTTTCATTGGGGATGGTGATCAGCGAGTCGCAGTGGTGGCTCAGCTCCTCGATGCCCTTGAGCGCGACCTGCATGCGGCGGCGGCCCTCGAACGGGAACGGCTTGGTGACCACGGCCACCGTCAGGATGCCCATCTCCTTTGCGAGCTGGGCCACGACCGGCGCCGCGCCGGTACCGGTGCCGCCGCCCATGCCGGCGGTGATGAACACCATGTCCGCGCCCTGCATCGCGTCCATCAGGCGCTCGCGGTCCTCCAGCGCGGCCTGGCGGCCGACTTCCGGGTTGGCGCCTGCGCCCAGGCCCTTGGTGACATTGCTGCCCAACTGCAACTGCAGCTTGGCGCCGCAGTTCTTGATGGCCTGCGAGTCGGTATTGGCGGTGATGAACTCCACGCCGTCGACGTTGCCGCTGACCATGTGCGCGACCGCGTTGCCGCCGCCGCCGCCCACGCCGATCACCTTGATGATCGCGTTCGGGGCCATGCTCTCTACCAGTTCGAAATGTGCCATGTCCGAGTCCTCTTATATGGTGCTAGTTATGTGCGTGGGGGTTGCTGCCGGGGTACCGCGTCTTCGTCGTCGCCTGCCTGCCTGCCGGGACCGCATCGAAAGTGCCGGGGTCATCAGAATTCCCCCCGGTACCAGTTCTTGAGCTTGTTGAAGAAGGAGCCGGCGCGCCCCGTGGGCAGCACCGGACGGCGCGGGTTCTCGATCTGGCTGCCCATCAGCAGCAGGCCCACGCCGGTGGCGTGCACCGGGTTGCCGACGACTTCGCCCAGGCCGGTCACGTGCTGCGGGATGCCCACCCGCACCGGCATCTGCAGCATTTCCTCGGCCAGTTCGACCACGCCTTCCATTTTTGCGGCGCCGCCGGTCAGGACCATGCCGGCGCGCACGTGCTGCTCGAAGCCGCTGCGGCGCAGTTCTGCCTGGACCATCTCGAAGATTTCCTCGTAGCGCGCTTGCACGGCCTGCGCGAGCGAGTGGCGCGGCATGCGCCGCGGCGGACGGTCGCCGACGCTGGGGACCTGGATCGACTCCTCGGCGGTGGCCATCTGCGCCAGCGCGCAGGCGTAGCGGACCTTGATCTGCTCGGCCTCCGGCGTCGGGGTGCGCAGCATGTGCGCGATGTCCTCGGTGACCTTGTCGCCGGCGATGCCCAGGCTGGCCGAATGCGCGATGGCGCCATGCACGAACACCGCGATGTCGGTGGTGCCGGCGCCGATGTCGACCAGCACCACGCCCAGCTCGCGCTCGTCGCTGGTCAGCACCGCGTGGCTGGAGGCCAGCACGCCCAGCACAAGGTCGTCGACCTGCAGGCCGCAACGCTGCACGCATTTGCTGACGTTGGCGGCGGCCGACTGCGCGCACACCACCAGGTGCGCGTGCACCTCCAGGCGCACGCCCGTCATGCCGACCGGGTTGCGGATGCCTTCCTGCGAATCGTCGAGCACATAGTCGCGGGGGATGGCGTGCAGGATCTTCTGGTCGGCCGGGATGGCGACGGCCTTGGCCGCCTCCAGCACGCGGTCGAGGTCGCCGAAGCTGACCTCGCCGTCGCGGATCGGTGCGATGCCCTGCGAATTGCGGCACTGCACGTGGCTGCCGGAGATCGACGCGTACACCGAGCGGATCTCGCAGCCGGCCATCAGTTCGGCTTCCTCGATGGCACGCTGGATCGACTGCACGGTCGACTCGATGTCCACCACCACGCCGCGGCGCAGGCCGCGCGATTCGTGGCTGCCGATGCCGATGACTTCGATCGGCTGGGCCGGGCCGCCGTTGGCGGGCGTGTACTCGCCCACCAGCGCCACCACCTTGGAGGTGCCGATGTCGAGCCCGACGATCAGCGATTTGTCGCCCTTGCGATTCATGACAGTGCCTTTGAAGCGGCGACCGGGGACGGAATGCCCGGCGCCGGGGTCTTACGGAAAGCGAAAGCGGTGGTCGCGATGCCGGCGTTGCCGACGGCCGCGCCCTCATCCACAGGCTCGGGCTGCGGCTCGACCGCCTCCCAGGTCAGTGCGAAGCCGTTGGTGTAGCGAAGGTCTGCGCGCGAAAGACGCTGCGTGGGCTGCGCCAGGAGCTGCGGCACCAGGCGCACGAAGCGGGCGATGCGGGCGCGTGCCTCGGCGCGGCCGACGACCACTTCGGTGCCGCCATCCAGGCCCAGCGTCCAGCTGCCGCGCGCGTCCAGTGCCACCTCGCGCACCTGCAAGCCGGCACCGGCCAGCAGCGTGCGCGACTCGTTGTAGAGCTCGACCACGTCCTGCACGCGCGACTCGGGGCCGGACAGGTTCGGCAGTCCGGTCGGCACCTCGATGCCACTCACCGGGAACAGCCGGCCCTGCTCGGAAAGCAGCCGGTCCTCGCCCCAGCGCGCGAACGGGCGATGCTCGGTGACCGTCACCTCCAGCACGTCCGGCCAGCGCTTGCGCACTTCGGCCGACTCCACCCATGGCAACGCGGCGACGGCCGCCTGCGCGGCATCGAGGTCGACGGCAAAGAAGCCATCGCGCGCGTGCGGGACCAGCACCTCGCGCAGACGCGCCTCGTCGACGCGCTCGAACGTGCCGGTCGCGCGCAGGCGCTGCAGCGGCCAGCGCTCGCTGCCGACCCAGCCATTGATGACGGCGACCACGGGCAGGACCACCAGCGATACCGCCAGCAGCCAACCCAGCAGGCGCAGCAGCGCGCTCACAGCGACGTCTCCAGCACGCGCCAGCACAGCTCTTCGAACGACACGCCGACCTGGCGCGCGGCCTTGGGTACCAGCGAATGGCTGGTCATGCCCGGTGCGGTATTCACTTCCAGCAGGTACAGCCGGCCGGTGTCGCGGTCGCGCATGACGTCGACGCGGCCCCAGCCGTGGCAGCCGGCGGCGATGAAGGCGGCCAGCGCGAGCTCGCCGATCGCGCGCTCGTCGTCGCCTTCGAGGCCCGGACACAGGTACTGCGTGTCCTCGGCGAGGTACTTGGCGTTGTAGTCGTACCACTCGCCCTTGGGCACGATGCGGATCGACGGCAGCGCGACGTAAGCGTCGCCGCTCGCCAGCACGGCGACGGTCAACTCGTCGCCCTGCACCATCTGCTCCATCAGCATCTCGCCCGGGTAGCGCGCGGCCAGCGCCACCGCCTCATCCAGCGCGCAGTCGTCGAGTACGCGCGAGACGCCGACACTGGAGCCTTCGCACGAGGGCTTGACGATGACCGGCAGGCCGAGCTCGCGCGCGGCGGCGTGCACGTCCGCGCCTTTGGCCAGGCGCACGTAGCGCGGCGTGGACAGGCCCTCGGCGAGCCACACCTGCTTGGTGCGGATCTTGTCCATGCTCAGCGCGCTGCCGAGCACGCGCGAGCCAGTGAACGGCACGCCCAGCGCTTCCAGCAGGCCCTGCAGCACGCCGTCTTCGCCCCCGCCCTTGTTGCCGTGGAGGATGTTGAAGACGCGGTCGACCTTGCCGGCACGGATCGCATCGACCAGTGCGGGGATACCGTCGACCTCTGACGCGTCGACGCCGCGCGCACGCAGCGCTTCGAGGACATTGCGGCCCGAATCCAGCGACACCTCGCGCTCGGCGCTGGTGCCGCCCATCAGCACGGCAACGCGGCCGAAGCCGGCCGGGTCGTTGAGCTTCAGCGGGGCGAACGATGCGGTCATGCGTCCTCCCCGGTGGCGTCGGCGGCCGGCTTGAACCCGGTGACCACCAGCTGCTGCGCGGCGTGGCCGATGTCGCCGGCGCCCATCATCAGCAGCAGGTCGCCGTCGGCGAGTACGTCGGGCAGCACGCTCGCCAGGTCGGCGGCGCCGGACACGACGACCGGGTCGACACGCCCGCGCACGCGAATCGCGCGCGCCAGCGCCTTTGAATCCGCGCCGGCGATTGGCGCCTCGCCGGCGGCGTAGACCTCCGTCAGCACCAGCACGTCCACGCCCGACAACACCGCGGCGAACTCGTCGAACAGGTCACGCGTGCGGCTGTAACGGTGCGGCTGGAACGCCACGACCAGGCGCTTGTCGGGCCAACCGCCACGCGCGGCCTCGAACACCGCGGCCAGCTCCTTCGGATGGTGGCCGTAGTCGTCGACCACGGTGACCAGCCCGCCGTCGGGCGTGGGCACCTGCGCGAGCAGGTTGAAGCGGCGCCCGATGCCGGCAAAGCTTTCCAGTGCGCGCTTGATCGCGGACGGCTCGACGCCCAGTTGCCAACCCACCGCCGCGGCGGCCAGTGCGTTCTGCACGTTATGACGGCCCGGCAGTGCCAGCATGATGGGCGTGCAGGTGCCATCGGGCAGGCACAGGTTGAAGCGCATGCGCGCGCCCTGCTGCACCACGTCTTCGGCGCGCACGTCGGCAGCCGGGTCGAAGCCGTACGTCATCACGTGGCGCGGCGTCTTCTGGGCCAGCGCGGCGACATCCGGGTCGTCGATGCACAGAATCGCCAGGCCGTAGAACGGCAGCCGGTGCAGGAATTCGTCGAACGCCGCCTGCACGTTGGCGAAGTCGCCGCCGTAGTTCTCCAGGTGGTCGGCGTCGATGTTGGTGACCACGGCGATCTGCGGCGTCAGGCGCAGGAAGCTGCCGTCGCTCTCGTCGGCCTCGGCCACCAGCCACTGGCCACCGCCGAGCTTCGCGTTCGATCCGGCCGCGAGCAGCTGGCCACCGATCACGAAGGTCGGGTCGATGTCGCCCTCGCCCAGCACGCTGGCGGTGAGCGAAGTGGTCGTCGTCTTTCCGTGGGTGCCGGCGATGGCGATGCCGCGCTTGAAGCGCATCAGCTCGGCCAGCATCTCCGCGCGCGGCACCACCGGGATGCGCTGCGCGTGCGCTTCCATCAGCTCCGGGTTGTCGGCCTTGATGGCGCTGGACACCACCACGCAGTCGGTGCCGAGCACGTTGGCGGCGGCGTGGCCTCGATGCACCGTGACGCCCTGCGCGACCAGCCGCCGGGTCACGGCGTTGTCGGCCATGTCCGAGCCCGACACCTTGTAACCGAGCGTGCACATCACCTCGGCGATGCCGCTCATACCGACGCCGCCCACGCCGATGAAGTGGACGCGGGGGAAAGCCTTGGCGAGGTCGCCGGTGTACTGCAGGCGACGGCGGACGGTCACGCTCATGCGCGCGCCCCCGGGGTGTGGCGTTGGATCGTATCGAGGGTGATGGCGGCGACCTTCCGTGCGGCGTCGGGTTGGGCGAGCGCGCGTGCCGACTGCGCCATGCGCAGCAGGTCGACGCGCTCGGAGAGGATTTCCAGCGTGGCCGAGAGGCGTTCGGCCAGCGTTTCGCCCTGCGGCAGCACCTGTGCGGCGCCGCGGTCGAGCAGGTATTGCGCGTTCTTGGTCTGGTGGTCGTCCACCGCCTGCGGGAACGGCACCAGGATGCTGCCCACGCCCACCGCGCACAGCTCGGCAAGGGTGAGCGCGCCGGCGCGGCAGACCACCACGTCGGCCCATGCGTAGGCGTCGGCCATGTCGGCGATGAAGGGTTCGACCGAGGCCGCGACGCCCGCCTTGGCATAGGCCTGCGTGGCGGCATCGCGCATCGCCTCGCCACACTGGTGGCGCACCTCGAACCTCACGGTGCCGCGCAGGCGACGCAGCGCATCGGGCACGGATTCATTGAGGGCGCGTGCGCCCTGGCTGCCGCCCAACACCAGAAGGCGCAGCGGACCGGTGCGGTCGGCAAAGCGCACGTCCGGGCCCGGCACCGCGGCGATCTCGTCACGCACGGGATTGCCGACCACCGATTCGATGCGGTCCGGGAAGGTGTCCGGGAAACCGGTCAGCACCTCTTCGGCCAGTCGAGCCAGCACGCGGTTGGTCATGCCGGGCGCGCGGTTCTGCTCGTGCACCAGCAGCGGCACGCGCGCCAGTCGCGCGGCCAGTCCACCCGGGCCCGCAGCGAAGCCACCGAAGCTGATCACCGCGGCCGGCTGGCGCGCCTGCAACACCGCTCGCGCCTGCTGTACGGCGCGCCATACCTTGAACGGCGCCGCCAGCAGCGTGGCGATGCCCTTGCCGCGGATGCCACGCACCGCGATGGTCTCGATCTCGATGCCGTGCTGCGGCACCAGGCGCGTTTCCATGCCGCCGTCCGCGCCCAGCCAGACCACCGGCACGCCGCGTTCGCGCAGCGCCTTGGCCACGGCCACGCCCGGGAAGATGTGGCCACCGGTGCCGCCGGCCAGGATCATCACCGGCCGCTGCATGTCGCCCGCCGCGTTCATCCCGCCCTCCCGAGCGTCGGCTCGACGCGCTGGCGCAGGCGGCTGGTGCCGCGCACCGTGTCCACCGAACGGGCGACCACCGGCGCCGCGCTTGGCAGCGGCGAGGCGGTGGGCGGCGTGCCGGCGGACGGCTGTGCCGCCTCGCCGCGCAGGCGTGCGACCTGGCGCTGCGCGCGATCGAGCTCGTACGACACGCGCAGCAGCAGCCCCATCGCCACGCAGCTCATCAGCGTGCTGGAGCCGCCGTAGGAAATCAGCGGCAGGGTCAGGCCCTTGGTCGGCAGCAGGCCGAGGTTTACGCCAATCGAGACGAAGCTCTGCAGGCCGAACCACAGCGCGATGCCGAACGCGCAGTAGGCGGAGAAATGACGGCGCATCTCGGCGCACTTGAGCCCCACCCAGAACGCGCGCCCGACCAGCGCGGCGAACAACGCCACCACCAGGCACACGCCGACGAACCCGAGCTCCTCGGCGATCACCGCCATGATGAAGTCGGTGTGCGCCTCGGGCAGGTACTGCAGCTTCTGGATCGAGCTGCCCAGCCCGACACCGAACCACTCGCCGCGGCCCACCGCCATCAGCGCGTTGGTCAACTGGTAGCCGCTGTCGAACGGATCGGCCCACGGGTCCATGAACGAGGTCAGCCGGCGCACGCGGTAGGGCTCGGCAATGGCCACCACCGCCAGCAGCGGCAGGCCCACCAGAACGGGGCCGAACATGCGCGGCATATTGACGCCGCCCAGCACCAGCATGCCGCCGGTGATGGCCAGGATCAGCGAGAGCGAGCCGAAGTCCGGCTGCAGCGCGAGCAGCACCACCAGCACGATGGCCACGCCGATCGGCTTGAGCATCGCCGGCCACGTCGCGCTGACCTCCTCGCTGTAGCGCTTGAGGTAGCTGGCGAGCCAGACGATGTACATCAGCTTGACCGCCTCGACCATCTGGAAGGTCGAGATGCCCGGCACGCGGATCCAGCGCTGCGCGCCGTTGACGCTGTGGCCGATACCGGGGATGAACACCAGCAGCAGTGATGCGATGCACAGCAGCAGCAGCAGCTGGCCGCGCTGCTCGAGCATCTTCAGCTCGGTGCGCGCCATCCAGAACGCCAGACCTGCGCCGGCCGTCAGCATCAGCAGGTGCTTGCCGAGGAAGTAGAACGGGCCGACGTCGAGGCCCTCGGCAATGGCGATCGAACTGGAGCCCACCATCACGATGCCCACGCACGCGATCGCGCACGCCAGCGCCAGCAGCCACGGATCGAAGCGGCCGGCAATGGCGTCCAGGCGGGTGGCCTGGCGCGGGTTCGCGGTGGCGGCGCGTTCGGTCATCAACGCACCTTCAGCGTGGCCAGGCCGACGAGGACGAGGATCACCGAGATGATCCAGAAGCGGACGATCACGCGGGGTTCGGGCCAGCCCTTGAGCTCGAAGTGGTGGTGGATCGGCGCCATCCGGAAGATGCGCTTGCCGAACAGCTTGAACGACGCGACCTGCGCCATCACCGACAGCGTCTCGATCACGAAGATGCCGCCCATGATCACCAGCACCAGCTCCTGGCGGACGATCACGGCGATGCAGCCCAGCACCGCGCCCAGCGCCAGCGCGCCGATGTCGCCCATGAACACCATCGCCGGGTACGTGTTGAACCACAGGAACCCGAGCCCGGCCCCGGCGATGGCCGCGCAGATGATCACCAGCTCGCCCGCGCCGGGCACCTGCGGGATCTGCAGGTATTCGGAGAACACCGCGTTTCCCGAGGCGTAGGCGAACACGCCCAGCGCACACGCCACCAGCACCGTCGGCATGATCGCCAGCCCGTCCAGGCCGTCGGTCAGGTTGACCGCGTTGGAGAAGCCGACGATCCAGAAGTAGGCGATGGCGACGAAGCTGAAGGCCACCAGCGGCAGCGCAACTGCCTTGAACAGCGGGATGTAGAACGTGGTGGCCGCCGGCGCATCGGCGGTCATGTACAGGAACACGCCCGCGCCGAGGCCGAAGATGGACTGCAACAGGTACTTGGTGCGCGACCGCATGCCGTTGGGGTCGCGGCGGACGATCTTGATCCAGTCGTCCCACCAGCCGATGGCACCGAAGGCGATCATCACCGCCAGCACCAGCCACACGTAGCGGTTGCGCAGGTCGGCCCAGAGCAGCACCGAGGCCAGCACGGTGATGAGGATCAGCGCACCGCCCATGGTCGGGGTACCGGCCTTGGAGAAGTGCGACTGCGGGCCGTCGGTGCGGATCGGCTGGCCGCCCTTGAGCTGGCCCAGCCGGCGGATGACCGACGGCCCCCACCACAGCGACAGCGCCAGCGCCGTCAGCGCAGCGAGGATGCCGCGCAGCGTGAGATAGCCGAACAGACCGAAGATGCTTTCCAGTTGCTGCAGCCAACGCGAGAGTTCAAGCAGCATCGGTGTCCCCCTTGCCCGAGTGCGGCGCGTCCGACAGCAGCGCCGCGACGATCCGATCCATCGCGCTGCCACGCGAACCCTTCACCAGCACCCGGACCGGCGTCGGCGCATGTGCGTCGAGTGCTTCGCGCAGTGCATCGGCGAGCGCCGCGTGGTCGGCATGGACGCTGCCGCCCTCGCCGAATGCCTCGGCGGCCGATGCACTCAACGATCCCAGCGCAAACAGCCGGCGCAGGCCGGCGCTGCGCGCGCGGCGGCCGACCTCCGCGTGCATGCCGGCGGCGTCGTCGCCCAGCTCGCGCATGTCGCCCAGCACCAGCCAGCCCTCGGTCGGGCCTGCGGCCAGCGTGTCGATGGCGGCAGCGACGGAGCCGGGGTTGGCGTTATAGCTGTCGTCCACCAGGGTTGCGTGCGAACCCCAGCGATGCGCCACAAGGCGACCCTGCACCGGCTCGGCCGAAGCCAGACCGGCAACGATCTGCGCCATGTCGGCACCCGCGGCCAGGCCGATCGTCGCGGCGGCCAGCGCGTTGAGTACGTTGTGGCGACCCGGCATGGCGATATGCGCCTCGGCCTCGCCCAGTGGGGTGACCAGCGTGAAGCGGCTGCCGGTGTCGTCCAGGCGGATGTCGCGCGCGGTGACGTCGGCGCTGGCCTCCAGCCCGAACCGCAGCAGGCGGCGGCCATGCGCGCGCTCGGCGAAGAACGGTCCGAACGCGTCGTCGGCGTTGATCACCGCAACGCCGTCGACCGGCAGCGCGTCGTAGATCGCCGCCTTGGTATCGGCCACGCCCAGCAGGCTGCCCATGCGCTCCAGGTGCGCCGGCGCGATGTTGTTGACCAGGCCGATGTCCGGGCGGGCGATGGCGGTGAGGTAGGCGATGTCGCCCGGCTGGCCCGCGCCCATCTCGTAGATGGCGAATGTCGCGTCCTCCGGCGCATCCAGCACGGCCAACGGCAGGCCGATCTCGTTGTTGCGGTTGCCGGGGTTGGCATAGGTGCTGGCGACCTGCTGCAACACGGCCAGGCTCAGCGTCTTGACGCTGGTCTTGCCGTTGCTGCCGGTGATGGCGACCACGCGCGTGCGCCGGTTGCGCTGCACCGCGGCCGCCCAGTCGGCCAGCGCGCGCTGGGTATCGGCGACCACCACCTGCGGCAGGTCGATGGGCAGTTCGCGCGACACCAGCGCCGCGGCAACGCCGGCGCGGGCTGCGGCCTCGACGTGGTCGTGGCCGTCGAAACGCTCGCCCTTGAGTGCGACGAACATGGCGTCGCCCGCCTGACCCAGTGCGCGCGTGTCGGTGGCGATCGCGGCGACCGTACGATCCTCGCCCACGAGGCGCCCGCCCGTGGCCTGCGCGATCTGCGACAGCATCATGGGCGTCATGGCCGCGCCTCAAGTTGCCGGCGCGCGACTTCGGTGTCGTCGAACGGGTGCTGCACGCCGGCGACTTCCTGGTAAGGCTCGTGGCCCTTGCCGGCGATCAAGACGATGTCGTCCGGACCCGCCTCGGCGATTGCGAGTGCGATCGCGGCCGCGCGGTCGCGCTGCACCAGCGCGCGGCCCGGGTTGCGGAAGCCCTCGAGGATCTCCGCGACGATGGCGTCGCCGTCCTCGTTGCGCGGATTGTCGTCGGTGACGATCACCGTATCGGCCTGCGATTCGGCAATAGCGGCCATCTGCGGGCGCTTGCCGCGGTCGCGCTCGCCGCCGCAACCGAACACGCAGACCAGCCGCGCCTGCGCGTGTGCCCGCAGCGAGTTGAGGGCCTGTTCCAGGGCGTCGGGCGTGTGCGCGTAATCGACCACCACC
>Ga0156347_1144_pt3 | contig 22817 bp, 21 predicted proteins | sample RifOxyA1_FD_107994 | JGI IMG/M metagenome (GOLD analysis project Ga0156347, IMG submission 107994) | Xanthomonadales bacterium RIFOXYA1_FULL_69_10 | reverse complement strand
GCCCACGAACGGCGCCCACGCCATCCACCAGGCCCAGTAGAAGATCGTCCAGTCGCCCACCCAGCTGCGCTGCGAGAACGGCGTCATGCGCAGGCTCATCGACGGCAGCAGGTTGAGGTAGCTGCCCAGCGTCGTGGTCAGCGTTTCGAACAGGAACGCCGTCGGCCCCAGCACCAGCACCAGCGCGAGCAGCAAGGCGGCCGCGGCCATGTTGAGGTTGGACAGCCACTTGATGCCGCGCTCCAGCCCGGTGGCCGAGGACGCCATGTACAGCACGAACGCCACCGCGATCACCACCAGCTGCGTGGCCACGCCATCGGGCGCTCCCGCCACGCGCTGCAGCCCCGCGGCGATCTGCGCGGCGCCAAAGCCCAGCGTCGTCGCCACGCCGACCGCGGTGGCCACCACCGCGAGCACGTCGATCGCGGTTCCGGCCGCGCCCTGCGCATGCCGGCCGATCAAGGGCGCCAGCAGGTCGCTGACCAGCCCGCGCGAGCCGCGGTTGAACTGGAACCACGCCATGCCCAGCCCGACCAGGGCGTAGATCGCCCACGGGTGCAGGCCCCAGTGGAAGAACGCATAGCGCATCGCTGCCGAAGCCGCCTGCGTTGTGCCCGCCTCCAGGCTTTCGGGCGGCCTCTGGAAATGCGACAGCGGCTCGGCCGCGCCCCAGAACACCAGCCCGATGCCCATGCCGGCCGAGAACAGCATCGCGAACCACGAGCGCCGCGTGAACTCCGGCTCGGCATCGTCGCCGCCGATGCGCAGCGTCCCCAGCCGTCCGATCGCCAGGTACACCAGGAACGCCAGCACCCCGAACACGATCACCAGGTACAGCCACCCGGCGCGTGCCAGGGTGGCCGCCTGCACCTGCGCGCTAAGCGCACCGAACGCCTCCGGCGCGGCCACCGCCCCGAGCACGAGCAGCACCAGCAACGTCACCGAGATGCGAAAGACCATGGGCGGGCTCCGGGATGTGGATCCGCCGGCCATGCTACGCGTCCATCGGTCGCGGGGGCCCGCCACCCCGCCGCGTGGGCCCGGAAGCAGAGCCCGCACGTACTTCCACCCGACCTCCGGTGGCGCGCCCACCCCCTTGTGCACGGGCCGACAACCGGTACGGCTTACGATGCGCGAGGCACCGCACGCGTGGCGCGCGGTGGGTTGCACGGCGCCAGGCGGCGAAGCCACGATGCCGCCGGACGGCATTCCGGGGAGAACGCTCCAGTGAGGTCATCCAGTTGAGCCTGCGCCACGCGAAATCCATGCCACTGCAGGCCATGCGGATACCGGCGCTTGCCGCCGGGGCCTGCGCCGCCTCCGGCTGCCGCGGCGTGCAGTCGGCGCTGGACCCGGCCGGCCCGGCGGCGGCGACCATCGCGCAGACCTGGTGGTTGATGGCGGCCGGCGCGACGCTGGTGCTGGCGCTGGTGCTGGCGCTGCTCTGGTACACGCTGGCGCGGCGGCAGGATGGCGCGGATTTCAGGCACGGCACCCGCGTCATCGTGCTCGGTGGCCTGGTCTTGCCGACGGCGGCGCTGATCGCGCTGCTCGTCTACGGCACCGACGCGGGGCGCCGGGTCATGGCGATGGACGAGGCCGTCGACCTGGTGGTGGAGGTCGAGGGCCGGCAGTGGTTCTGGACGTTCCATTACCTGGACGACGGCGGCGCGCGCGTGGCCAGCACGGTGAACACGCTGGCGCTGCCGCGCGGCCGCATGGTGGAGTTCCGCGTGTCCAGCGTGGACGTGATCCACAGCTTCTGGATCCCCCGGCTGGGCGGCAAGATCGACGCCATTCCCGGGCGCACCAACACGTTGCGCCTGCGCGCGGACCTGGAAGGCCGCATGCGCGGGCAGTGCGCGGAGTTCTGCGGCCTGCAGCACGCGCGCATGGCGTTCGACGTGGTCAGCTGGCCGGGCGAGCGGTTCGATGCCTGGCTGGCCGACGACGCGCGTCCGTCGCCGACCCCGTCGCCCCCGCCGGTCGAGCTGCCCGCCGCCCGGACCCCCGCCACTCCCAGCCAGTCCACCGGAACGCCCACGCAATGACGAGCGCCGCGCACGCCGACACCCCGCAGGCGCGCCTGTCCGCGCTGCACCGGATCTGGCGCAACGCGCCGGGCTTCGTCGGGCAGCTCACCGCGGTCAACCACACGACGGTCGGCCTGCGTTTCATCTTCACCGGCTTCGCGTTCCTGCTGGTCGGCGGGCTGCTGTCGATGTTCATCCGGCTGCAGCTGGCGTGGCCGGGCAACCAGGTGCTGGATCCCGCGCTGTACAACCAGTTCGTGACCATGCACGGCACGACGATGATGTTCCTGTTCGCCGTGCCGATCATGGAAGGCTTCGCGATGTACCTGATCCCGAAGATGCTCGGGACGCGCGACCTGCCGTTCCCGCGCGCCAGCGCGCTGGGCTACTGGTGCTACCTGTTCGGCGGCATTTTCCTCTACTCGAGCTTCCTGTTCGGCGGTGCGCCCGACGCCGGCTGGTTCATGTACGTGCCGCTCAGCGACTCGACCTACACGCCGGGGCTGAGCGCGGATTTCTGGCTGATCGGGGTGACGTTCGCGGAGATCGCGGCGGTCACCGCGGCGGTCGAGCTGATCGTGGCGATCCTGATCACCCGCGCGCCCGGCATGGGCATCCAGCGCATGCCGCTGTTCGCGTGGTACATCCTGGTCACCGCCTTCATGATCGCCTTCGGCTTTCCGCCGCTGATCATGGCCAGCGTGCTGCTGGAGATCGAACGCGCGTTCGGGTTCGCGTTCTTCGAGGTCGCGCGCGGCGGCGACCCGTTGCTGTGGCAGCACCTGTTCTGGCTGTTCGGGCACCCGGAGGTCTACATCATCTTCCTGCCGGCGGCGGGCGTGGTGTCGACGCTGATCCCGACCTTCGCGCGCCGCGCGGCGGTGGGCTACACCTGGATCGTGCTGGCGATCATCGCCACCGGCTTTCTCAGCTTCGGGCTGTGGGTGCACCACATGTTCGCCGTCGGCATCCCGCTGCTGTCGCTGAGCTTCTTCAGCGCCGCCAGCATGATGGTCGCGATCCCGATGGGCATCCAGCTGTTCTCGTGGCTGGCCACGCTGTGGTCGGGCAAGCCGTGGATCCGCGTGCCGATGCTGTACCTGATCGGCTTCTTCTTCATCTTCGTGCTGGGCGGCTTGACCGGCGTGATGCTGGCGCTGGTGCCGTTCGACTGGCAGGTGCACGACACCCACTTCGTGGTCGCGCACCTGCATTACGTGATCATCGGCGGGCTGCTGTTCCCGCTGTTCGCCGGGCTGTACTACTGGCTGCCGCTGATGAGCGGGCGCATGCCGTCCGAGAGCCTGAGCCGCACCGGCTTCTGGCTGGTGTTCATCGGCTTCAACCTGACGTTCCTGCCGATGCACCTGACCGGGCTGCTCGGGTTGCCGCGGCGGGTCTACACCTACTCGCCGGAGCTGGGCGTGTCGTGGTTGAACCTGCTGTCCACCGCGGCCGGGTTCGTGCTGGCGGTCGGCATCATCGCCATCCTCATCGACGTCGCGCTGTGCATCCGCCATGGCCGCCGCGGCCCGCCCAACCCCTGGCAGGCCGGTTCGCTGGAGTGGGCCGTGCCGGTGCCGGTGCCGCCGTACAACTTCGCCTCGATCCCCACCGTCGCCAGCGGCTACCCGCTGTGGGACGACGCCGCGGTCGCCGCGCGCAGCGCCGATACGGACGGGCTGCTGGCCGACGCTCGCGACGGGCGGCGCGAACTGCTGGGCACCGGCCTGCTGTCGGCGGCGCCGGAGCAGGTCATCCGCATTTCGCACTCGACCTGGGTGCCGTTGCTGACGGCACTCACCATCGGCGCCCTGCTGGCGTGTTTCATCGCCAAGCTCTACCTGCTGGCGGCCTTGGCGGTACTGCCGCTGCTCGCGCTGGTCGGCACCTGGCTGTGGACCACCGGCGACCGCCATGCGCCGGCCCAGGTCGAAGTGGCACCGGGCGTTCGACTGCCAACGCAGGCCAGCGCGCCGAATGCGCCCGGCTGGTGGGCGCTGGTGGTCTCGCTGCTGATCGACGGCTCGCTGTTCGCGTCCCTGGTGTTCGCCTACTTCTACCTGTGGCTGGGTGCGCCGGCCTGGCCGCCGCCGTCGAGCGAGGCCGGTGGCTGGCTGATCCCGGCCGTGGCGGTGGCCCTGCTGGTGGCCAGCGAACCGGCGATGCGCTGGGCGCTCCACAGCGGCGACCGCGGCTTTCCGATGCGGCTGCGGGCCGGCCTGTTGCTGGCGGCGGTGCTGGGCACCGCATTCCTCGTGCTGCACGGTCTGGCCCTGGAGGCCACGGTCGGTGCGCCGCAGACACACGCCTATGCGTCGGTGGTCTGGACGCTGGCCGGCTTCCACGGCGTGCACCTGCTGGTCGGCGTGCTGATCGCCGTCTTCGTGTGGGCGCGCTCGCGGGCCGGCTACGTGGACGCCACGCGCCGCCTGGAGCCGCGCATCGCGGCCGCCTACTGGCGCTACGCGGTGGCGCAGGGCGTGATCGCGTGGACGGTGATCCACGTGTTCCCGAGGCTGGCGTCGTGATGCGCGGCATCGGGCCCCATCGGCTGGCGGGCATGGCCGCGCCGATGGCGGTGTGGGCACTGCATTTCGTGCTGGTCTACAGCCTGGCGGGGCTGGGCTGCGAGGAGGGCTGGCACCTGCGGCCGGCCGCGGGGCTGAGCCTGCTCAAGTGGGCGCTGCTGCTGTCTACGGTTTTCGCGCTGGCCCTGGTCGGCTGGCTCGGCATGGGTGCATGGCGCAGTGCGCGGGCCTCGGCGGCCCCGGCCGATGCGCTGCAGCGCCGCCACCGCTTCATGGCCCGCGCCACGACGATACTGTCGGTGCTGGCGGCCATCGCGATCGTGTTCACCGCCACGCCGGCGGCCATGCTGCCGTCGTGCACCTGAGGCCCGCCATGTTCGGACGCTCCCGCAAGCCCGCCATCAAGAAGAAGTACGCACGCAAGGTGCCCAGCGTGATGGCGCTGAAACAGCACCCGATCCACCCGATGCTGGTGGTCTTCCCGATCGCGTTCCTGGGCACCGTGTTCCTGAGCGACGTGGCCTACGTGCTGCTGCGCGACGTGTTCTGGGCACGCGTGTCGTTCTGGCTGAACCTGGCCGGCTTCGGCATGGGCGTGGTCGCCGGCCTGGTCGGCGTGGGCGATTTCCTGTCGCTGCGCGAGATCCGCGCGCACGTCTCGGCGTGGAGCCATTTCATCGCCGCGGTGCTGCTGCTGGCGCTGGCGGCGGCGGGCGTCTGGCTGCGCTGGCCGGATCCCGTGGCCGCGATCTGGCCGTGGGGCCTGCTGCTGTCGGGCGTGACCGCGCTGGTCGTCATGGTGGTCGGCTGGCTGGGCGGCACACTCAGCTTCCGCCACGGCGTGGGTGTGTACGGGGAGAAGCCGCCGGCCCCGGACGCCGGCGAGGACGCGCCGGCGGCCGAATGACGCCGCGTCGTTACAGCAGCGATCCGTCCTGCGCCGGTGGCGGCGGCAGCGGCGGCGCGGTGTCGGGCTTGGCCCCGGTCAAGGCCGCCAGCCCCAGCAGGAGCAGCAGCGGCAACCAGCCCAGCACGCGGTAGAACCACGCACCGTGGCGGTCTCGCCCGCGCTGCAGCTCGTACATCACCACGCCCAGGTACAGGTGGATGGCCACGGCCAGGGTGACCACCACCAGCTTCAGCACCAGCCACGCGCCGGTCGGCCCGTACGCGATCAGCACCATGCCCAGTGCGATGGTCACTAGCCCCGCCGGCGACATCACCCGGAAGTACAGCGTGTTGGCCGCCGGGATGAAATAGGCCTTGTCGGCGTCGATCTCGCTGCGGTGCCGGGCGACGAACAACCGCGGCAGGAAGAACAAGCCAGTGAACCAGACGGCCATCGCCGCGATGTGGAAGACCTTCAGCCAGAAGTACACGGGCGCTCCCCGGAAGCGGACGGCGGGACGGCGACACCGCCTGACGCAAGGATGCGCGCGTCGGCGGCGAGGCAGGGTGACTGTGGCCCATCGCCGGCGCCAGCGGAAGCACTCGGCGTCTGCCATCCCTGGAGGCCGGCGGCGCCGCCGCGTGTGTGTCGACGCCGCGCAGGCGCGCCATGACCTTCTGCTACGGTGCCGCGATGCCCTCGCGTCCATCGCTCCTGCCCATCGCCTGCGCGCTTTTCGCGACCGTCGCGGTGCCGGTCGCGCATGCGCACAGCCGGGACGACGTGCCGACGCTGGCGACCGCGTGGTCGCTGTCGCCATGGTTCCTGGTACCCGCCGGCGCGATGGCGGCGCTGTACCTGCTGGGGCTCGTTCGCCTGTGGCGCCGCGCCGGCATCGGCCGCGGCGTGATGGCCACCGAAGCCGCCGGTGCCGCGGCGGGCACGTTCGCGCTGTTCCTCGCCGCGGTTTGGCCGCTGGACGCACTGGGCGAATGGTCGCTGGCCGCGCACATGGCGCAGCACATGCTGCTCTTGGCGGTCGTGCCGCCGCTGGTGCTGGCCGGCCGGCCGATGTCGGTCATCGCCCACGCGCTGCCGCGGCGATGGGCGGGCCCGCTGCATCGGTGGACCGGGCGCGTGCACGCACGGGTGGTCGCCGCGCTGGCATTGGCGGCGACGGCGCAGGTCGCGGCGATGGGGCTGTGGCATTTGCCGGCGGCCACGGCGGCGGCCCTGGCGAACGACGGCGTGCACTGGCTGATGCACGGCAGTTTCCTGGTGGCCGGCCTGTGGTTCTGGGCGGCGCTGTGGCATCGGGTGCGCGAGCCGCGGGCCGGTGTCGGCCCCGCACTGGTGGCGATCGTCGCGGTGATGATGCAGATGGGCTTCATCGGCGCGCTGCTGGTGTTCTCGCGGCGCGCGCTCTACCCCGTCTATGCCGAGCGCGCGCCGCTGCTGGGCCTGGACGTGCTGGCCGACCAGCAGCTGGCCGGCCTCGTGATGTGGGTGCCGGCCTGCGTGCCGTACCTGGTCGGCGGCGTGTGGCTGATGTGGCGGGGCCTGCAGCGCGTCGAACGCCGGCAGTCCGCCTGAAGCCACTCGCCGCCTGTCATCGCCGTGGCGTCGCCCGCCAGATGGTGTTGGACAGGTCGTCGGCCACGATCAGCGCACCGCGCGGGTCCACGGTGACCCCCACCGGCCGGCCGCGCGTCTTGCCGTCGTCGCCCAGGAAGCCCGTGACGAAGTCGATCGGATCGCCGGCCGGACGGCCGTTGCGGAAGGGCACGAAGACCACCTTGTAGCCCACCGGGTCGCGTCGGTTCCAACTGCCGTGCTCGCCCACGAACGCGCCGTCGGCGAACTGCGCGCCCATGGCGGCCGTCGAGAAGTCCAGCCCCAGCGCGGCCACGTGCGAACCCAGGCTGTAGTCCGGCGTGATCGCCGAGGCGACCTTGTCCGGGTCCTGCGGCATGACGCGCGGGTCCACGTTCTTGCCCCAGTAGCTGTAGGGCCAGCCGTAGAAGCCACCTTCGCGTACCGAGGTGAGGTAATCGGGGACGAGGTTGGGGCCGAGTTCGTCGCGCTCGTTGACCACCGCCCACAACTGGTTGGTGCCCGGCTGGAACGCCAGCGCGGTCGGGTTGCGCAGGCCGGTGGCGTACGGCTTGTGCATGCCGGTCTCGGCATCGATCTGCCACACCAGGGCGCGGTCGGCCTCGGCCATCATCCCGCGCTCGGTGATGTTGCTGTTGGAGCCGATGCCGACGTACAGGTAGCGGCCGTCCGGACTGGCGGTCATCGCCTTGGTCCAGTGGTGGTTGATCTCGGACGGCAGGTCCGCGACCTTCTCAGGCGGCCCGCTGGCACGCGTCTGGCCCTCGCGGTAGTCGAACCGCACCAGCGCGTCCTGGTTGGCGACGTACAGGCGGTTGTCGACCAGCGCCAGGCCATACGGCGCGTTGAGGTCGTCGGCGAACACCGTCTGCAGTTCGTACTCACCGTCGCCGTCGCGGTCGCCCAACAGGGTGAGGCGGTCGCCGCTCTCGACCGACGTGTTGCCCTGCGCCTTGATGTATCCGGCGATCACGTCCTTGGGCGTGAGCTTGGGCGCCCCGCCACCCCGGCCTTCGGCCACCAGGATGTCGCCGTTGGGCAGCACGATCGTCTGCCGGGGGATCCTGAGGTCGGTGGCGATGGCGGAGATCGAATACCCCGGCGGCACCACCGGCCTGCGGTCGCCCCACCCGGCCGGGTCGGCGATCTTCATGTCCGGCAACAGCCCGCGCTCACGCTCCGGGAGCGTGGGATTGGGCCCGTATTCCATGGGTTCGGATTCGCCGCCGCACGCGACGAGTGCAGTGCAGGCCGCGATTGCGAAAAACAGCCGCGAGCGCTTCATCGGGCACCTCCCATGCGACGGCCGGAGAAGGCCAACCAGGTCGCCACGACGAACAGCACGGCGACGATGGCCGAGAGCACCAGGCCGGCGGGCATCGTCGCCCACGCATCGCGTGCGTGGACGAGCGCATTGATGAAGCCCAGCACCCACGCCACCAGCACCAGGCCGGCATGGACGAGTGCCGACCCGCCGCGCCAGCGCGTGCGCGCGAGGTCAACCAGGGCGAACACCAGCACGACGGCCCCCAGCAGCAGGCCGCCGGCGATCAGCCAGGACGAGAAATTCAACCACTGCACCTGGTAGCTGCGGCTGTAGGCGATGTCGCTCAGCAGCGCCGCCAGGAACAGCGGCACGGTACCGGCGAGCAGCACGGCGTGGAAGGGGTGGACTGCGCGGGGAAGGTCCCGGTCGAGTGTGGCCGCCATCGTGGCTTTCTCCTTGCTGGTGGACACGGCCCGGCCGTGTCGGGAGCGGATCCGGCCCGCCCATGCAGCGCGGGTCGCCGGATCAATCGCGCAAGCGGAGCACACGGCAGGTGCACGCGGGGCGAAATCCGGGCACGCAAAAAAAGAAAGCCCGGCAATCGCCGGGCTTTCCATCTGCTTCCTGCTACACGTACGCGGCGTAGCAGGCTGGCTGGTTACGCCTGCTTTTCTTCCTCGATCCACTGGTCGATGCGGCGCTCCAGCAGGTCCAGCGGCATGGCGCCGCCGCCGAGGATGGCGTCGTGGAAGCCGCGGATGTCGAAGTCGTCGCCCAGTTCGGCTTCGGCCTTCGCGCGCAGCTCCTGGATCCGGATCATGCCGATCTTGTAGGCCGTCGCCTGGCCCGGCCAGGTGATGTAGCGGCGGATTTCCGCCTCCACCGCCTGCTTCGGGATCGAGCTGTTCTCGGACATGAAGGCCACCGCCTGGTCCTGCGTCCAGCCCTTGGCGTGGATGCCGGTGTCGACCACCAGGCGGATTGCGCGCCACATCTCGGACGTCAGGCGGCCGTACTCGGAGTACGGGTCGGTGTAGGTGCCCGGCATCTCGCGCGCCAGCCATTCCGAATACAGGCCCCAGCCTTCCGAGTACGCGGTGAAGCCGGCCTGCTTGCGGAACTCCGGCACGCCTTCCAGCTCCTGCGCGATGGCGATCTGCATGTGGTGGCCCGGCAGGCCCTCGTGGTACGCGATCACCTCCAGCTCCGGCTTGGGCATCGCGTTCATGTCCGAGAGGTGCGCGTAGTACACGCCCGGGCGGCTGCCGTCGGGCGTGCTCGGGTAGTAGTGCTGCGCGGCGCCGTCGACCTCGCGGAACGGCTCGACGCGCTTGACCACGATGTCGGCCTTCGGCAGCAGGCCGAAGTAGTTCGGCAGTTGCTGCTTGATCGTGGCGATGGCCTTGGTGGCATCGTCGATGTAGGCCTGCCGGCCGGCGTCGGTGTTGGGGTACTTGAACTGCGGGTCGGTGGCGATGAACTTGAAGAACGCCTGCAGGTCGCCCTCGAAGCCGACCCTGTCCTTCAGCGCTTCCATCTCGCCGCGGATGCGCTTCACCTCGTCCAGACCGATCTGGTGCACCTGGTCGGCGGTCAGGTCGGTGGTCGTCGACGCCTTCAGGCGCTGCGCGTAGTACGCCGCGCCGTTGGGGTGGCGCGTGCCGACGCCGGTCGGGTTGACCGCAGCGTTGGGCATGTCGGCCTTGAACCAGCTGATGACGCCGTCGTAGGCCGGCTTCACCGCCTCGACCAGCGCCGCGCGGGCCTCGGCCTTCAGCTCGGTGGCGCGCGCCTCGTCGATCTTGCCGGCCTTCACCAGCGCGTCGGCCTTGGCCTGCGCGTCGGCCCACAGCGCGCTGTCGTCGCCGTCGGTGAACGGCGCGCCGGTGACGACCTTGGTGCCCTGGTCGATGACGCCCTCATGCGCGAAGCGCGGCGGGCGGATGCCCAGCTCGGCCGAGCGCTTGACCTGGTCCATCAGCTGGCCGAAGGCGCGCGGCACCTGGCGCAGGCGCGCGATGTAGGCGGTGTAGTCGGATTCCTCTTCCACCTTGTGGAAGTTGATCATGAAGGTCGGCATCTGCGACTGCATGCCGCCCATCTGCTCGAACGGATAGCCGTGGTCGGCGAACGGGTGGGATGCCCTGGCCGCTTCCAGCTGGTACTCGTACAGGTCCCACGACAGCTTGGCGGCATCGCTGAGTGCGTCGTAGTCGAACGTGGAGCGCATCTCCTCGACCGCGGCCTCGCGCCATGCCAGCTGCCGGTCGGCGGCTTCGCGCGACATGTCGTCGATCTCGGAGTAGCGGTCCTTGCGCCCCAGGAAGGTCATCTGGATCGGGCTGAACTGGAGTTCTTCCTCGTACTTGCGCTCGAACCATGCATTGAGGCGCGCGTCCTCGGAGGTGGCGGCGGCCTGCGTGGTGGTGGTGGCCGGGGCGGTGGCGACGGTCGGCGGGACCGTGGAACACGCGGTCAGCAGGGCGAGGGACAGTGCGGAGACGACAAGTACGCGGCGCATGGACACTCCGTGGTCGGTCGAGGGCCACGCCCCCGGGGAACGCCGATCATGCCGCAGGGCGGTGGCAGGCGCAGCCTGCCGGAAGGCATGGCTCGCCATGCTTGGGCATGGAGTTGGCATGGGTATGCGCCGCCCGGCGGCCCGGGGCATTGCCCGTTCGATTCACGGCCGTCGAAGGAAACGCGGCGTAGGATCCGCGCATCCGCCGTTTCTGATCCGGCGGGTGCCCGCTGCCGGTTCGGCAGCTGCGGTCCGGACTCCGGGTGCGCCCGGCGCCAGGCCAAAACGGTCCATGCGGCTTCAAGTCGCTGGCCGACTGCTCCGGGCGCTCATCGCGCTTGCGACGACGTCTCCGGACGGCAGGTGCCTTCCGCCAGCCTCGATGCGACCTGCGTTGCCCGGATCGCCCGACGTGCCGCCTGGCACCGAAGGAGAATGATCATGACCCGAACCACCACACTCCTGGCTGCAACCGTTGCCTCCACGTTCTGCCTGGCGGCTGCCGGCCCCGTTTCCGCGCAGTCAGCGCCCGGCAGTGCACGGCTGGAGGCCGTCACTGTCATTGCGCCACGCATTACCTACGAGAGGGGCTTCCGCCCCGGCTCGGGTGCGCCGACACAAATCCGGATGACCGAGCAGACCGCCGTCGTCGACGCCAGCGATCTCGATCTCGGGCGCATCGCGGACATGGAGACGCTCAAGACCCGGGTCGACGAGGCGGCCGCGCGTGTCTGCCAGGAGCTTGCCGACCTGCACCCCCTCGGCGAGCCGGACACCGACGAGTGCGCCAGCCGGGCCAGCAAGGATGCAATGGCGCAGGTCAAGACGGCCACGGCACGCGTCGCCAGTGATTGATGCCCCCGCTGCACGGGCGGCATCGCCGCCCGTGCGCGGCCGTCGCACCCACCGTCCGCCAGCGGAAGTAACGAACCGTGGTGCCGGGATCGCTTTTCTTGGCGCCTGACCCGGCCTTCGGCTATAAAACCCACTCGCTCGATCACGGATGACACGCATGACACGGATGCTCATGGCGCTGGCGTTGGCCGCGCTCACTTCTTCCTGCGCTACTGCAGCAACACCCGCCGCCTCCGACTTTGCGGGGGATTGGGTCTACAGCGAGCAATGCGGTTGGAGACAAATCACCATCGTCGAAATCGTTGAAACCGGGGGTGTCGTCACCGGCATTTGGAGCGATGGCGAGCGCCGCCGCGGCAGAGGTGAGGACGGACGCCTGGAGGGACGGATCAATGGCGATCGACTAGAGGTGCGGCTCTGCAGGAGCTACGCGCCCGGTCAGGATGACGAGTGCCCGTCGTTCGGTCCTTGGTCGGACTACTTCGCCCTGCGTGACGACGCCCTTGAGTGGTACCAGTCCTTCGGGAATCGGGGACACCTTCTGTACGTCACGTTGCAGCGGGCTGATTCCTTGCCCGCTGAGCAGCCCGACGCCGAGTGCCCGCAAGACGTCGACTGAATAATCCGATCAAGTAGGAGTCAAGGATGACACCGCAGCAAAACGCTATCCAGAGCCCGAATCAGCTCACTGAGCACGAGCTTCGCGCGATCGCGTATTTCGCGATCGGCATTGGATCCGAAGGTGGCTTCGGCGGACGAGACGTGTCCCACCGCCTGTCGTTCGCCGGCAACATTCGCAACGGAGTGATGCGGCCCGTCGGCAATAGTGGCTACTCCATCGGCACGCTGCAGACCGATCTCGGCCAGCATCCCGCCGTAGCCGGCGAGCTTGTTTCCGCATTCCAGCTCTGGGCGCACCGTCAGCAGCCTTCTTGGGTTCTTTCGGTAGCCGCCCAGCGACAGCTGACCGCGGATCTGGCGCGGACTGGAAAGGCCATCAAGGATGACGATGGTCGGGCGCCCGATGGCGAGGCCATGGAGCATCTCAATGCATATCTGCGAAGCGAAGATGGCGTGTCGTTCGTCCATGATCGCGATGAAGCGCAGGTCGACCGGCTGATAACCGGCATCGCGCGTCGGCTCCAGGCAACCGACCTCTATCAACAGGCGGACCGCGACGACCAGGTTCGCCTGGCCGCGGTGGTCATGAAGCTGCAGAACCAGAGTGGCGACCTTTGGACGCCGCGCCTGTTGAGATCCATGGACGACGGCGGACTGGATTCCGTTGCCGCCGTGAATTCCGCTATCGACACCTTTCGGAAGGAGGACATTCGGCGCGACTACATCGAATCGGGCCGCGTCCACACATCACACGCAGCCGAAGTCCTCGTCGCCCTCCGCAACGCCGATCCGCGCAGCCCGTTGTCCGATGCGTGGCGAGCGGTTGTCGCCGACCCGCTGGTCAACCCGACGCAGCTGGACCGGCAGCCCGGGCAGCCCGACCTCCCGCACCAGTACACGGCGGTGAAGAACCTGTTCCTGCAGCCGGCACAGGCGCCACGGTTGATCGCCGCGCTGGACGAGGGCGGGGCCTACGCCTGGGGCCGACCTCAATCGGAGAACGGCAATCCGCCAACGGCTGGCCTCTACGCGTCCGGTAATGACCTCGTGCTGTGGAACCTGGAGGGGCATGGCGCTCGGCACGTGGATGGGGCGTGGTCCGCGGTCTCGCGCGATGACCTCTCCCGTGCGCGGCATCGCAACGGCGTCGTCGACCTGTTCGAAGATGCCGAGCGTCATACGCGCACGCTGTTGCATGTCGACCCCGCCGCCCCGGTGCTGCGACCCGCCGGCACGGACGCACGACGCATCGGCGTCGACCGCGGCGAACCGGCCATGCCATCCCTCTCGACGAGCGACGCGCCGCGCGCGTCATCCGGCCACCCGCTTCTTGAACAGGCACGCGCCGGCGTCCAGCGGCTGGACCGGGACCTGGGCCGGACGCCGGACGACGCCAGCGAGCGCATGAGTGCCAGCCTGGCGCTGCTGGCGCAGTCCCGCGGCCTCACCCGGATCGACCACGTGGTGCTGAGCGCGCAGACCGATGCGCTGGCCCGGGGCGCCAACGTGTTCGTGATCCAGGGCCACCCGGATGACCCGTCAAGCCGCGTCGGGCACATGCGCACGCAGGATGCGGTGGCCGCGCCGGTCGAGGCGTCGCTCGTGCAGTTGGACGTGGGCGCGCGGCAGTCGGCACCCGCAGGGCGCGCCAGCGAACCGGTGCAGGTCGAACGCGAACCCGCGCGCATGTCGGTCGGGTAGCCGGCGCGCGGGCCCGGACCTCTCACAACGTCCGTGGGCGACGTAACGCCTCACGCGGCAGCCGTCGGCTAGCCGCTGCCGCGGTTCCCGTCGTCATCGACCGCCGGATTGCGCGCCCGCCATGCGGCAAGGCGTGCCTCGTAGTCGTCCAGCTCTTCCTGATAGGTGTCGTCCACGCACACCGCACACCCGCTGCCACAGCAATCGGTGGGCAATGGCTTCTCCGGCGGAACCGGTCGCGGGTCAGGGTGTTGGGTCACGCTCCGAACGTCGGGTTGCCGGCCGGCGGTTTCAAGCGGCGGGGCCTTTGTAAGAACGGCTTCAGCCGCCATCGGGGCGCGGCGCGAGTTTCATGCGGCGGTGTTCGCGGCTGAAGCCGCTCCTACAGGAGGGGCGTCGTATGTGGGATGTCGCGGTCGCGACTCACGTCGCTCCTACAGATGAGCTTGGCAGTCGTGCGGCTCGCATCCCGCTCGCGTGCCGGTGCGCGTTCCACTCCTTTGTAGGAGCGACGTCAGTCACGACCGGGATATCCGGTACAGGCCGCCGCTTCCGCCATCAGCGCGGCCCCCGGCATCACACTTGTAGGAGCGGCTTCAGCCGCGATCGGGGGCGCGGCGCGTGCTTAATGGCGCGGTGTTCGCGGCTGAAGCCGCTCCTACAGGGACGCGTCGCAGGTGGGGGGTCGCGGTCGCGGCTCACGTCGCTCCTACACGGGGCCCGCGTCAGGGCCGCGCTTCACGCATCCAATGCCACGGCGCCGCCGACAATCCGCGCATGAACGAGATTGTCGATGCGCCCGATTTCGCCGATGACGGCGCACCTGCGTCCCCCGCTCCCCGTCCCGCACGCACGCGCGTGCGTCGCCTGCGCGACTGGGTCCGCGCCAACCCGTGGCGCGCCACCGGCGTCGTGGCTGCCGCGCTGCTGCTGGTGTTCACCTGGCTGAGCTGGGCGCTGCCGCTGTCGCGGGCGCTGGAGCCCTTGCCCGAGGCGACGCTGGTGCTGGTCGACACCGAGGGCACGCCATTCGCGCGGCGCGGCGAGCTCAAGGACGAACCCGTCGACGTGCGCATGCTGCCCCCGCACGTCGTCGAGGCGGTGCTGGCGATCGAAGACCGGCGCTTTCGCCACCACTTCGGCATCGACCTGCGCGGCGTCGCGCGCGCGGCCCGCCACAACGCCGAGGCCGGCGAGATCCAGCAGGGCGGCAGCACCATCACCCAGCAGCTGGCCAAGACCTCGTTCCTGGAGTCCGAGCGCACGTTCCGGCGCAAGTTCCAGGAGGCATTGATCGCGATGTGGCTGGAGCTGCGCCTGGACAAGGACGAGATCCTGTCGCGGTACCTGAGCAGCATCTACCTGGGCGACGGCGTGTACGGCCTGCGCGCTGCGGCGCGCCACTACTTCGACCGCGCGCCCGAGGACCTGTCGCTCAGCGAGGCGGCGATGCTGGCCGGCATGATCAAGGCCCCGTCGACGCTGGCGCCCACCGACAACCTCGACGGCGCCCGCAAGCGCGCCCGCGTGGTGCTGCAGGCGATGGTCGACCACGGCGCAATCACGCAGGCCGAGGCCGACGACGCCCGCCCCGCCCGCCTGCGCATGGGCCGTGACCCGCTGCCGGTGGGCACGTACTTCGCCGACTGGGTGTCGCCGCAGGCCAAGGCCGTGTTCGACGCCGCCTACGGCGAGGTCGAAGTGCCGACCACGCTGGATCCGCGCCTGCAGTCGCTGGCCGAGCGCGTCGTGCGCGATGCCCTGCGCAGCGGCGCGCGCGACGGCGTCGGGCAGGCGGCGCTGGTGGCGATGCGCACCAACGGCGAGGTGGTGGCGATGGTCGGCGGTGGCGACTACGCCGACAGCGCCTTCAACCGCGCCACGCAGGCGCAGCGCCAGCCGGGCTCCACCTTCAAGCTGTTCGTGTACCTGGCGGCGCTGCGCGACGGCATGACGCTCGACACCATGGTGGACGACACGCCGCTGACGATTGGTGACTGGACGCCCAGCAACTACAACGACAACTACAGCGGCCCGATCACGCTGCGCCAGGCGTTCGCGCAGTCCAGCAACGTCGTGGCCGTCCGTCTCGCGGAGGAGGTCGGCCCGCGCGCCGTGATCCGCGCCGCGCGCGACCTGGGCATCCAGAGCGAGCTGAAGGACGACCCGATGCTGGCGCTCGGCGTGTCGGAAACCAACCTGATGGAACTGACGGCTGCCTACGCCGCGCTGGGTTCGCCCGTCGCGCCGGTTAAACCACATGGCGTGCAGCACCCGGACGCCAACGACCACGCCGGCGATGCCGTGCTGGAGGACGAGGAGCGTGTCGCCCTGCTGCAGCTGCTGGAGGCCGCGGTCAACGACGGCACCGCCCGCGCCGCGCGCCTGTCGCAGCCGGCCTTCGGAAAGACCGGCACCACCCAGGACAACCGCGATGCCCTCTTCATCGGCCTGGCCGGCGACCTGGCCGTGGGCGTGTGGGTGGGCAACGACGACAACACCCCGATGCGCGACGTCACCGGCGGCGGCCTGCCCGCCCGCATGTGGGCGCAGTTCACCGCCCCCGCCATCGGCGCCCAGGCGCTGGACGCACCCCCGCCCGTGCGCGCCCGCCCCGCGCCACAGTCCCGCTGGCAGTCCTTCCGCGAGCGCGTCTTCGGCGGACGCGGAAAGGGCAAGGGCAAGGGCCGCGGCAAGGGCAAGAAGCGCTGACCGTCATCACTGCAGCATCCGTGTCGCCATTTGGCACTCCTTTTGTAGGAGCGACGTAAGTCGCGACCGGCATCCCGACACAGCGCGATATCCAGTGCATGCGAAGAACCGCCTCTCCCCTGTAGGAGCGGCTTCAGCCGCGAACCCCGCCCCATGACACCCGCGTCGCGCCCCGATCGCGGCTGAAGCCGCTCCTACAAAAAGGCACGAACATGCGTCGCACGCGTCGTGGCGCGGTCGCGACTTACGTCGCTCCTACAAAGGAAGCAGTTCGGGGAAGTGCGCACGGGCAGCGCCGCCCATACACCACTGTAGGAGCGACGTGAGTCGCGACCGGCATTCCGACACAGCGCGATATCCGGTGCATGCGAAGAACCGCCTCCCCCCTGTAGGAGCGGCTTCAGCCGCGAACACCGCCCCATGACACCCGCGCCGCGTTCCGATCGCGGCTGAAGCCGCTCCTACAGAAGGCACGGACATACGTCGCACGCGTCGTGGCGCGGTCGCGACTTACGTCGCTCCTACAAGGGGCGGCGGGGTCACGACGGCTGGTCGACCACGTGCCCGTCGCGCACGCGGTGGCGGATACGGCGCATCGCGTCCGCATCGGTCAGCGGGTTGCCGTCCAGCACCAGGAAGCTCGCCTCATACCCGTCCGCGATCCGGCCGATGCGGCGGTCGGGGAACAGCAGACGCGGGGTGTGCTCGACCATCGCGCGCAGCAATGCGGCGTCACTCATGACGCCCAACCCACGCAGGTAGTCGAACTCGACCAGGCTGGTGGCGTCATAGCGGTCGCTGCCGATGGCGATGACCACGCCGGCGTCGATCAGCCGCGACAGGTTGTCCTTCTGCAGCGCCTGCACGCGCGCCAGCTTGGCGGCGTTCCCGCGCGCCGCGCCTTCGGCGAGGTTGGCGGTCGCGACCACCGCGATGCCGCGCTCGGCAGCGAGCGCAATGCTGGCGTCGTCCAGCCGGTAGTCGGCTTCGTCCATGCCGTCCCAGATGCGGTAGCCCGGCAGGTGGCCGATCCAGTCCACAGCCGCCTCCACGGCGGTACGGAAATCGGCGGCGGACTCGGTGTGCGCCACCACACGCAGGCCCTCGCTGTGGGCGCGCCGTACCAGCGGTGCCAGCACCTCCGGCGCCAGGCCGTTGATGCCGTGCATGTCGGGGTTGTCGCGGTGCTCGGGGCGCTCGCCGTGCACCAGGATGGCCTTGACCAGGTCCGGCTGTGCGGCGCGCACCAGCGGCCACTTGCGCGCCACGTCCGCCACCGTGTCCATGACGATGTAGCTCGTGTCGTGGATGTCCTCGACCGGCGCCAGCGTGCCGTCGGGCTGCGTGCGCGCCATGCGCAGCGGGTGCCCGTCGGAGCTTGAGATGCACGCGCTGGCAAACAGCACGTCCACGCCGGGGTCCGGCCCCAGCGCCTCGCGCGCGGCCTGCGCGGACTCGCCATTGCCGCACAGCATCGCCGCGTACATCACCCCGTGCTCGCGATAGCGCGCGTGCGCCTGTCCCACGCCCCACGCGTTCTGCAGGTTGTGGTTGTGCGCTTCGGCGAATGGCGGCAACGCATGCCCGCCCTGCAGGTCGACGCGCTGCCCGATGACCGACGGCGCCGTGCGCGTTAGCCGCCCGTCCACCGCGTACCAGGTGCCCGGCACGAAGCCCTCGCCGTCGAACCACAGGCCGTTCTCGAACGCGGTGCCCGAGGTGGCGGGCGGTGCGTCCGTGCGGGGCGCGCAGCCGATTGTCAGCAGCGCGGTGGAAAACAGCGACAGCAGGGCAAGGCGGCGAAGCAAGGGCATCGGTGGCATCCGTGTGGGTGGCCGGGTTGGATGCCCGTGATGCGGAAAGGGTTTAGCCGCGCGTGCGGGCATGGCCGGCATTGCGTCCGGTCGCCGCGGTCGGCGCACCGGATGTCGCGCACAGCTACCGCCTACGGCGTCAGCGCGACCACCAGCCCATGCCCTTCTTCCAGCAGCCGGTAGCGCACGATCAGTCCATCGCGGACGGTGATCTGTACGGCGAACTCCGACTCGAACAGCCGGCCGGTGCGCTGCATCACCGAGGCGAACGTGCCGACGGCCACCGCGAAGTCGTCCTCCACCAGCAGCTTGTGCAGGTCGAAGCGGACGAGTTGCGCGTTCCGCAGCAGTTCCTCGTACATGGCCTGGATCTGCCGGCGGGTGCTGCGGCGGCCCAGCCAGGGCGCGATTTCCTCGTTGCCGGGGATGTACCAGTCCACCTGCTCGGCGAACATCTCGGCAATCCGCGCCGGGTCGCCACCGCCGAGTGTTTCGAAGTAGCGCTCGACGAGGGCACGTGTCTCGTTGGTGGTGGACGGCGTTGGCGCGGCGTCGGGTCGGGCTTGGTGCATGGGTCGTTCTCCGGGGACGGGGGATGGGCTACGCATCACCGTGCCGGGGCTGCGCGGCCTGCAGCAGCGCGGCGGTCGCGGCATCGGCGGGGAAGAACGATTCGATCGCCAGCTCGGCCAGCGTCACGTCGCGGGGCGTGCCGAACACCGTGGTCGTGCTGATCAGGGACAGCACGTGGCCACCCTCCACGCGCAGCCGCAACGGCACGATGATCGACCCGGCGTCGGGCACGGATGGCGCGTCAGCGGTATCGACGGGATAGCCCTGCAGTTCGGCATGCAGCGCCGCCAGGACCGGGTCGCCGGTGCTGGCGTGCTGGTGGTGCAGCCGTTCCAGGATGTGCGCGCGCCATTCGCCCAGGTTCTCGATGCGCGGCGCCAAGCCCGACGGGTGCAGGCTGGCCCGCAGCACGTTGCAGGTCGGCTGCAGCAGGCTGTCCGGCAGCCCGGCCATCAGCCCCTGCGCGGCCCGGTTGGCGGTCAGCAGGTTCCAATGGCGGTCGACCACGAGGGCCGGATACGGGTCGTGGCCCATCAGCAGCCGCTCGATGGCGTCGCGCGCCGACGCCATCGCCGCATCCCCGATGGCCGACTCGCGGTACATCGGTGCATACCCGGCCGACAGCAGCAACGTGTTGCGCTCGCGCAGCGGCACCTCCAGCAGTGCCGCCAGCCTGAGCAGCAGGCTGCGGCTGGGCAGCGCGCGGCCGGTCTCGATGAAGCTGACGTGCCGGGTGGAACTGTCTGCGCCCGCGGCGACGTCGAGCTGGCTCATGCCGCGGCGTTGGCGCCAGCCGCGCAACAGCGCGCCGGTGCTGGAGGTGGTGGATGTCTGCATGCGGCGCACGCTAGCAAAGCGGCCGCGTGGCCGACATTACCTGCGGGGTAATCGACCCGGTGCGCTCGCGCTTCGACACTCCGGCCCGAACCCACTGCCGGAGTACGCCATGCAAACCCCCTCGAACATCGCCCGACCCGCCCTGCTGTCCCGCGTGCTGCTGATCGACGCCGCCGCCACCGGCGCCAGCGCGTTGTTGATGTGCCTGGCCGCCTCGCCCCTGGCGGCGCTGACCGAACTGCCCGAGGGACTGCTGCGCGGCGTCGGCGTGGCGCTGCTGCCGTTCGCCGCATGGCTGGCACGGCTCGGCCTGGGACGCGGCCTCACCCGCGCCACGGGCTGGGCCGTCGTCGTGTCCAACGGGCTGTACGCGCTGGCGTGCCTGCTGGCGCTGATGGCCGGCTGGGTGCCGATGAACGGGCTGGGCGCGGCGTTCCTGGCCGTACAGGGCGTCGTGGTGTTCGCGTTCGCGGGTACGGGCGCGTTGGCTCTTGGTGACAGGACACGTGCCGTCGCAGCGTCACGCCCCTAGGCAACGGCCGCAAGCACCTTCGCAGCCCGTGCGACCCGGCGGCGTACCCTGACGCTCCGCCCCCAGCCTGCCTGCCGCCATGTGCTACTCGGCCCAGATCCGCGCGGACTACAGCAAGTTCGTCCGCCGCTACGGCGCCACCGTCGATATCAAGGACTTCTACCGCCTGTACTGGCTGCGCCAGCAGGACGGCAAGGCCAAGGTCCCGCGCGCCCTGGACGCGGCCTTCCTTGACGACCCCGCCACCGCCGAGCTGCACCCGCTGATCCATGCACACGCGTCGGCCGAAGCCACGCGGCTGGAGCAGGAGCTGTTCGCCCAGCGCACGCGGCTGGCCAAGGCCGAGCGCATCCTGGCCGGCGACAAGCCCACCAAGAAGGCCGCCGACGACCAGCGCATCGCCACGTCGAAGATCGCCCGCGCGCAGGCGCGGCTGGCCGAGCTCAAGCGCCCGCCCGGTGACGACGATGCGCGCATCTACCCGGGCTATTACGCGCCGGTGATGGTGGTGGAACGCGGCGAGCGCGTGATCAAGCCGATGCGCTACCAGTGCCGGCCCTGCGGCAAGCCGGCCGACTACGACCGCAAGTACCCGGGCACCTACAACGCGCGCCGCGACAACCTGGAGGGGTTCTGGCGCGAGCAGTTCGGCCACACCCACGGGGTGGCGGTGCTGACCGCCTTCCACGAGCACGTGCCGCGCCACGCCGCCGAAGGCCGCACGCTGGCGCCGGGCGAGAAGGAATCGACCATCGTGCTGGAGTTCCGCCCCGACCCGCCACAGGACATGCTGGTGGCCTGCCTGTGGTCGCGCTGGACCGGCCCGGACGGCGAGGAGCTGCTGTCGTTTGCGGCCATCACCGACGACCCGCCGCCGGAGGTCGCCGCCGCCGGCCACGACCGCTGCATCATCCCGATCAAGCCCGAGCACCTCGACACCTGGCTCAACCCGGACCCGGCCAACCTGGCCGCGCAGTACGCCATCCTCGATGACCGCGAGCGGCCGTATTACCGACACCGGATGGCCGCCTAGCGCGGCTCGTGATTTAGCGGCTACACGTGGCCGCACTCTCCGTGCTTCTGCGGGACGGATGCGCAAGCAACTCGCCAACTTGCAAGGGTTTCATCGCGATTCGGAGGACGTTGCCTTCGGGCCTGAGCGATCAGGCATCGCGGGAGCTCGATGCCGCAGTCTTCGACTCGTTGCCCTTGGGCTCACCCAAGAGCAACGAGGCTGGCGCAACTAGATCAGTTGATCACCGTACCGCCACCACCACCGCCTCCACCACCGCCGCCGCTACCGCCGCCCGTCCTGATTCCGACGACGTCAACGGGACTGGTGCCGGGCAGCGGGAAGACGCTATTGAAGCCGACGACGTCACCCGAGTACGGCGCGAGCACGAACGTATACATCGAGCCGGGCGCAATCCACGGGGCGACCGAATGGTGACGGTTGCCCGGCCACTCGCACTGGAAAACGCGGAAGTTGGGCTCGGCGTTCGCGCGCACGTAGACGCACGCCAACGGGAACATGGCGCCACCGTGGTACCAGTCCCACTTCCACGAAAGCGTCACGCTGCCCAGGGCGCTACCCGCTGGAACGGCGACGGTCGTCGCGTTTGCGCTCAGGTCTCCAATCGGGATGCCACAGTTCATGTAGCAGTACGGTGCCGTCGGCTTCCACGCTTTCGCGTCCTTGGAAGCATCCAGGGCGGTACACAGGGCCAGCACCGAAAACACACCGGCCGCAATCTTGCTCTTCATCCTTAACTCTCCGTAGTTTTTTGAACGTCCATTTGATCCAGCGGGCCTCGCCCGCGGCGCGAGTAGGCCACAGAGCAATGAGGCGCTGCAAGCGCACCGATCTGCATACTTCGGAGGGATGGACCGCAGTCCCATCATTGGCTCAGCGTGCGCGCTCGGCCTGCGGCTGCGACGGGTACGTGGACGGCCGCTTCTGCGCCACCATCGGGAACGTCGCGCCGCCGTGGTACGTCACGGTGCCGCACATGAAGTCGCCCTTGGCCGAAAGCCTGCCGTCGAAATGGACATCGCCCTCGGCGGACGCGACCACCATCCGGATGCGATCGCCGGCCAGGGTGACGTTGCGAAGGACGACCGGGGCGGTCCTCACAGGCACCAGCGCGCCGCCGTACTGGTCGCCGACGAAACCGATCGACATGACGCCAAAGCTCGGTGCGCCCCCCGGGACCATCAGGAAGTCCCAGTTGCCGTGAAGATTCGGCGCCTCCCCGTCCGCCACCTCGCCGCCTGCGTCGCAGGTGATGGCGAGCGACGCCGCCGGCGGCGCGGCATG
>Ga0156347_1126_pt2 | contig 23698 bp, 20 predicted proteins | sample RifOxyA1_FD_107994 | JGI IMG/M metagenome (GOLD analysis project Ga0156347, IMG submission 107994) | Xanthomonadales bacterium RIFOXYA1_FULL_69_10 | reverse complement strand
GTGGCCAGCGCGGTCTGCGAGATGTCGACGATCAGGTCGGGCATCTCGGTCTTGCTCGGGAGCTGGCGGAGCATCTGCTGGAGCTGCTGCTCCATCTGTGCCAGTTGCTGCTTGAGCGGCTCGAGGTTGGACGCGCGGCCCTGCTTGGTCTCGAACTCCTGGCGCAGCTCCGTCTCGGTACGCTCCAGGCGCTCGAGCTCGTCGCGCTTGTCACTGACGAACAACCACCACGCCAGGCCGATGATGACCAGGGCAATGATCGCGCAGAAACCGATCTGCGCATTGCGGGGCCAACCGCCGATGTTGTTGAAGTCCAGCTCGCGCAGGTTCACCTTCTTCTGGCTCATGACGCGGCTCCCGTGTCGGTGGCTTCGGGCGTGGCCTGTGTCTCCGATTCAGTGGCGGTCGCAGGCGCGGCGGTGCCGTCCACCGGCGCGGCATTGGGTTCTGCCAGCGGATCGGCGGCCGCCTCGACCGGCTGCGGATCGTCCGGGATGCCGTCGCCGTCGCTGTCCACCGGCTCGTTCGGGTTGGCCAGCTTCACCGACAGCGTGAACTGGTACGGCAGGGCCTTGTCGTCGCCCGCCGCCTCGATGATCGACAGATCTGGATTGCTCATCCAGCCCGAGCCTTCGAGGTTGCGCAGGTAGGTACTGACTCGCGCATTGGACTGCGCGCGGCCGTCCAGGGTCAGCGTCTGGCTGTCCTGCTTGATCGCGGTCAGGACCACGCCGTCCGGAATGGTGCGTACCAGCGAGTCGAACAGGTGGACCATCTGGGAACGATTGGCCTGCAGTTCCTCGATCACTTCCTTGCGTGCCAGCAGCCGCGCCTTCTGCTCGTCGAGCTTCTCGATCTCGGTGATCGCGGCATCGACCTCGGTGATCTGCTGCTCGAGGTAGGCGTTTCGTTCCTTCTGGCCGTCGATCTGGCCGTTGTGGTAGCTGATGATCAGGAACGCCAGGGCGATGGCGGCGATGACGCTGACGCCGACCATCTTGATGAAGTCCTGCTGGCGCTGCTTGCGTCGTTCCGCGCGCCAGGGGAGCAGGTTGATCCGTGCCATCAGTCGAAGCTCCTCAGCGCCAGCCCGCAGGCGATCATCAGGGCCGGGGCGTCCTGCGCCAGGGCATGCGCCTGGACGCGGGGTCCCAAGGTCATGTGCGCCAGCGGGTTGGCCACGATGGTCGGCACGCCCAGTTGCTCCTCCACCATCTGGGCGATGCCCGGGATGGCGGCGCAACCGCCGGCCAGCACGACCTGGTCGACCCGGTTGTGCTCGCTGCCGGCATAGAAGAACTGCAACAGGCGGCTGACCTGCTGGACCATCGCCTCCTTGAACGGCTCCAGCACCTCGGCCTCGTAGCTTTCCGGCAGCCCGCCCTGGCGCTTGGCCATGCCGGCTTCCTCGTAGCTGAGGCCGTAGCGGCGCATGACCTCGTCGGTCAGCTGCTTGCCGCCGAACACCTGCTCGCGGTTGTACAGGTTGCGGCCATTGCGGAGCACGTTGAGCGTGGTCATCGTGGCGCCGGAGTCGATCAGCGCGACGATGCCGTCCTTCGGAATGTTGAGCTGGTCGGCCAGCAGGGCGAAGGCGTTCTCAATTGCGAACACCTCCACGTCCATCACCTTGGGCGTCAGCCCGCCCAGCTCCAGCGCGGAGGCGCGGACCTCGACGTTTTCGGCGCGGGAGGCGGCCAACAGCACCTGCACCGACTCGGGGTTGCCGGGCATCGGGCCCAGCACCTCGAAGTCCAGGTTCACTTCCTCGATCGGATACGGCACGTAGTTGACCGCTTCCAGTTCGATCTGCGACTCCATGTCGTCGTCGTCCAGGTCGGCCGGCATCGGGATCACCTTGGTGATCACCGCCGAGCCGGCCACCGCCGCTGCGGCATGGCGGGCCCGGGTGCCCGAACGGGACACGGCGCGCTTGATGGCCTCGCCCACGGCTTCGGGCTCGACGATGTTCTTCTCGACCACCGCATTGGGCGGCAAGGGCTCGACTGCATAGTGCTCAACGCGATAGCGGTTGCCCGATCGCGAAAGCTGCAAAAGCTTGACTGCAGTCGAACTGATATCCACGCCGACGAGCGCCGGCTGGCTTTTTGTGATGACGCCCACTGTTTTCTCCCCTTGCCACAGGCGCTTACGCGCACTTCGTGTGACCGCGTCTTAAATAACGGACTTTTCACAGGCTGGCAACCACTTCCTTGCGGTTTTGCCCAGCAACGCGCGTTTCCCCTTTGTCCCCCGTCTCTGCCGCGGGCCCTTCACGTGGCCGGCGTGCCTGGGCCCGCAAAGTGCCGGGCCCGTTGAGCCGCTCCTCTATACTCCACGGCCACGACACCCGCAATCGGAACCTGCTTCGATGCCCGTTTTCCGCCGCCTGATTCGCTGGGCGCTTTTCGCGCTTGCCGGCGTGGCCTTTTTCGCCTCGCTCGCCCTCAGCTCGATGTACCTCGTCATGGTCCCGAAGCTGCCGGACGTGGAGACCCTGCGCAACGTCGAGATGCAGGAGCCGATGTACGTCTACTCGCGCGACGGCCAGTTGATGGCGCTGTTCGGCGAGATGCGCCGCTACCCCGTCAACATCGACGAGGTGCCCGAGCGCCAGAAGCAGGCCTTCATCGCGATCGAAGACGCCCGCTTCTACGACCACCACGGCGTGGACTACAAGGGCGTGCTGCGTGCGATCTGGCTGCTGGCGACGACCGACGATGCCCGCGTCCCCGGCGGCTCCACCATCACCCAGCAGGTGGCGCGCCAGTTCTTCCTCGATTCGGAATACAGCTACACCCGCAAGCTGCGCGAGATGCTGCTGGCCATGCGCATGGAGCGCGAGCTGAGCAAGGACGAGATCTTCGAGCTGTACCTCAACAAGAGCTTCTTCGGCAACCGTGCCTACGGCATCGCGGCGGCGGCGGAGTTCTATTACGGCAAGACGCTCGACGAGCTCGCGCTCGACGAGATGGCGTCCTTGGCCGGCATTCCGAAGTTCCCCTCCAGCGGCAACCCGCTGAGCAACCCCGAACGTGCCAAGGAACGCCGCGACTACATCCTGCAGCGCATGGCCGAGCTGGATTTCATCAGTGCCGCCGAAGCCTCGCGCGCGCAGTCGGTGCCCATGCACGCCATCGCCTATGAGCGCCCCACGGAGGTCTACGCCCCCTACGTGGCCGAGATGGTGCGACAGGAAATGGTCGCGCGCTACGGCGCCGAAGCGCTTACCGAGGGCTTCCACGTCACCACCACGCTGGATCCCGAGCTGCAGGCGGCCGCCAACCGCGCGGTCCGGGACGGGCTGATGACCTACGACGCCCGGCACGGCTGGCACGGCGTGGAGCAGCAGTTCGAACTGGCCGAGGGCGAGGACGCCGTGACCGTCGGCCGTCGCCTGCGCAACATCCCGACGCAATCGGACATGGAGCCCGCCATCGTGCTCTCGACCGACGGCGCCGAGGCCACGGTGGCGCTGCGCGACGGTCGCCAGATCACCCTGGACGCGGACAGCGGCTTCGCCGGGCGCAGCCCGGGTCGCCTGGTCGAGCGAGGCGACCTCGTGCGCGTGCTGGCCGTGCTGGAAGACAAGGAACAATCCGAGATCGATCCGCGGGAAGGCGTGGCCGCGGATGCGGTGGTCGCCGCGAAGATCGACCGATACAGACTCACCCAGTTGCCGCGCGGCCAGGCGGCGCTGGTCTCGCTCGAGCCCCACGATGGCGCGCTGCGTGCGCTCTCGGGTGGCTTCAGCTTCGCCGGCAGCAAGTTCAACCGCGCGGTGCAGGCGCGGCGCCAGCCGGGCTCCAGCTTCAAGCCGTTCGTGTATGCGGCCTCATTCGAGCGCGGCTTCAGTCCGGCTTCGATCGTGCTGGATGCACCGGTCGTGTTCCGCCAGCGCAATGGCAAGGTGTGGCGCCCGCAGAACGACTCGGGCAACTTCGCCGGCCCGATGCGCCTGCGCGAGGCGATGGTGCAGTCGCGCAACCTGGTGTCGGTGCGCCTGCTGGACGCCATCGGCGTGGACTTCGCGCGCAAGTACATCAGCCACTTCGGCTTCGAAGAGGAGCACCTGCCGCCGAACCTGTCGATGTCGTTGGGCACCGCGTCGCTGACGCCGATGTCGGTCGCGCGCGGGTATTCGGCGTTCGCCAACGGCGGCTTCCGGATCACGCCGTGGTTCATCGACGAGGTGCGTGACCGCAACGGCGCGGTGGTGTTCAAGGAGAAGCCCGCTACGGCATGTCCGGATTGCGCGATCGGTGCCACCAGCAGCGCGGCGCGCCCGTCGACCGAAGTCGCCGGCTTCAACCTCGGCCCCGCGCAGTCCGCCGCGGCGCCGCAAGCCGAAGCGTCGCCCGAGCGGCCGGTGGCCAAGCCGGCCGCCGACGTGCCGCTGGCACCGCGTGCGATCGACGGACGCATCGCCTACCAGGTGGTGTCGATGCTGCGCGACGTGGTCCAGCGCGGCACCGGCACGGCGGCGAAGGTCCTGGAGCGCGAGGACGTAGGCGGCAAGACCGGTTCGACCAACGACTACCGCGACGCCTGGTTCTCCGGCGTGGGCGGCCCGTTCGTCACGACCGTGTGGGTCGGGCGCGACGACTTCCAGTCGCTCGGTTACCGCGAATACGGCGGCCGCGCCGCGCTGCCGATCTGGATCGACTACATGCGCGTGGCACTGGAGGACCAGCCGCTGGCGGCGCATGAGCCGCCGCAGGGCATGGTCCGGGTGTCGGTCGCGCCCAACGGCAGTCTGCTTCCCGAAGGCAGCGGCGGCGTGCAGGAGTGGGTCAAGGCCGAGGACTTGGACCGTATGCAGAGCTACAGCGACTACGGTGCGGACGATGCCGCTCCGGCCGAGGAGTCGTTCGACATCTTCTGATCCCGTCTTCTGATTTCGCGACGCGCTGGCGACGCGTTCACCGGCCCGTGCTAGCGTGGCGCGTGCCGGTCCAGCCGGCCCGTGGCGGACGTCCGTCACCGTGTCCGCCGAGGAGGCCGTCGCCATGCGTCCCGCCCGACAGCACGCACACCTGCACGCCCAGACCCGCACCCGCGAACGCCGCCACCGGCTGGCCCATGAAGCCGCGCGCCTGATGGCCGAAGGCGGCGTGCGCGACTACCACCAGGCCAAGCTCAAGGCCGCGGAACGCCTGGGTATCACCGACGACTCATCCCTCCCGCGCAATCGCGAGATCGAAGACGCGCTGCGCGAGTATCAGCGGCTGTTCCAGCCCGACGCGAATGACGCCCTAGCCGAGCGTCGCCAGGCCGCGGTGCGTGCCATGGAGTTCTTCTCGCCGTTCGACCCGCGCCTGGTCGGGCCGGTGCTCGACGGGACGGCCGATGCACGCAGCGCCGTCACCCTGCATCTGCATGCCGACGACCCCGACGCGGTGCCCCGTTGGCTCGACCAGCACGGTATACCGACCGAGCCGCGCAGCCGGCGGCTGCGGCTGGACCGCGACCGCAGCGACGATTTCCCGGTGTGGGTGTTCAGTGCCGACGAGGTGGGTTTCGACATCACCGTGCTTCCGCACAACGTGCTGCGGCAGGCCCCGCTGTCCAGCGTCGACGAGAAGCCGATGGCGCGTGCGTCCCTGGCGCAGCTGCGCCACCTGCTGGCCGAGGACGAAATCGGCGGCTACGAGCGCGACCGCCTTCGCTGACGCGGCATGTCGCCGGTAAAAAAACGCCCCGCGAATGCGGGGCGTTTCGTTTGAGCCGGTTTGAGCGGACCGCGCCTCAGCGCTTGCCCATCGCCACGTAGTCGCGCTGCGCTGCGCCGGTGTAGATCTGGCGCGGACGGCCGATCTTGTTCTCCGGGTCGTTCTGCTGCTCCAGCCAGTGCGACACCCAGCCCGCGGTGCGTGCGATGGCGAACATCACGGTGAACATCTCCACCGGGATGCCGAGCGCCTTGTAGATGATGCCGCTGTAGAAGTCGACATTTGGGTACAACTTGCGCTGCACGAAGTAGTCGTCCTTCAGCGCGGCCTCCTCCAGCTTCATCGCGACATCCAGCAGCGGATCGTTGACGCCCAGCTGGCCCAGCACGTCGTGGGTCATCTTGCGCACCAGCGCTGCGCGCGGGTCGTAGTTCTTGTAGACGCGGTGGCCGAAGCCCATCAGGCGGAAGCCCGACTCCTTGTCCTTGGCCTTCTCGACCGCGGACTTGACGTTCTCCGGACGGCCGATCTCCTCCAGCATCTTCAGCACGGCCTCGTTGGCACCGCCGTGCGCGGGCCCCCACAACGCAGCCACGCCCGAGGCGACGCTGACATACGGGTTGGCACCGGTCGAACCGACCAGGCGGACCGTCGAGGTCGAGGCGTTCTGCTCGTGGTCGGCGTGCAGGATGAAGAGCAGGTCCATCGCCTTGGCGGCGACCGGATCGAGCTCAAGCGGCTCGCTCGGCACCTCGTACATCATGTGCAGGAAGCGCGTGGTGTAGTCGAGGTTGTTGCGCGGGTAGCGCAGCGGCCAGCCGATCGAATGGCGGTAGCAGGCGGCAGCCACGGTCGGGACCTTGGCGATCAGTCGGATCGCCGCGAGGCGGCGCTGCTCCGGATCTTCCAGGTCCAGGTCGTTGTGGTAGAAGCTCGCCATCGAGCCGAGCATGCCCACCAGCATCGCCATCGGATGGGCGTCGTGGCGGAAGCCGCCGAGGAAGCTCTTGAAGGCCTCGTGCATCATCGTGTGATGCGTGACCTCGTGCTCGAACGCCGAGAACTCGTCCTTGCCGGGCAGCTCGCCGTTCATCAGCAGGTACGCGACCTCCAGGAAGCTGGAGTGCTCGGCCAGCTGCTCGATCGGGTAACCGCGGTACAGCAGCACGCCCTCTTCGCCGTCGATGTACGTGATCGCCGACTTGCAACTGGCGGTCGCGGTGAAGCCCGGGTCGTACGTGAAGCAGCCGGTTTCCTTGGGCAGCTTGGCGATGTCGATGCACGGCGCGCCCAGCGTGGGGTGCTGCACGGGCAGGACGACATTCTTGTCGCCGGCGGCAAGGGTGGCCTGGGTGAGGCCAGACTTGGGATCGGACACGGAACACTCCTCATGTCTGCGGGCAACGGCACGGGGCCGACGCACGGAGGGGGACAGGGAATCGGCTCGCAAGACGAACCGTGACCGCCAATTATCGCATACCGGCCTGCAGTCGATACCCCGGCGCATAGTGACGGGCCGACACAGGACGCGACCGGGGCCGGGCGCACGCATGGGCTGCGCGATATGCGCGACCTGCGACAGCAAAGCGCGAGGCACGCGACCGCGCCTGCGCCCCTCGAGGGGCAGCGCTGATCGGTCAACCAGAAACGAAAAACGGCTGCCCGGGGGCAGCCGTTCTCGCGACGCGGGACCCGCTTACTTGGAGTAGCGCTTGCGGAACTTGTCCACGCGGCCGCCGGTATCCATGATCTTGTGCTTGCCCGTGTAGAACGGGTGCGACGCCGACGAGATGTCGACCTTGATCAGCGGGTACTCGTTGCCGTCGTCCAGCTTGACGGTCTCCTTGCTGGAGAGGGTCGAGCGGGTCAGGATCTGGAAATCCGTGGTCACGTCCTGGAAGACGACTTCACGGTATTCAGGATGGATGCCGGCCTTCATGGCACTCACCAATCATATGCGGGGAAAGTCGGGCAGTATAGCGGCCGACCCGCCCCCGGCGCAAGCGCCGTGACCGGCCCGGATTATCCGGCCGCCAGCGCCGCCCTGACCCGCTGCTCGAACGCGGCCTGGTCGTAACGCAGCACCAGGCGCGCCGTGTCGGCCAGCCCCCCCTGCCGCAGCCAGTCCACCACCGTGGCGCCGCGCGTATGACGGCCGTCCAGTTCGACCGCCACCGGCCGGGTCTGGTGCTCAACCACGCCCTCGGGCGCCAATGCGCATGCCATCGCCAGCGCATCGGCCGAATGCCAGCGATCGCCGCGGCGATCGGCCGACCACTCGCGCGTCTGCCGGGAGATGGCTTCGTAGAACGTCGCCCGGTCGCTGCCAGCCTGCAGCCACTGCACGACCTCGTCGTGCGGCAGGCCGTGCGCGAGCGTCGCCTCCCAGTCGATGAGGTCGAAACCGCCGGCGGCACCGAACGCCTCGAACACGATGTGCGCGGCCTCGGGGTCGAACGCGATGTTGAACTCGGCGGCAGCGGTGATGTTGCCGTGCGCGGTAAACGCGCCTCCCATCACCACCAGGCGGTCCACGCGTTGAGGCAGCGTCGGGTCCAGCTTGAGCGCCAGTGCGATGTTGGTCAGAGGACCCAGCGCGACCAGCAGCAGGCGGCCGGCATGCGCGTGCGAGAGGCGCAGGATCGCCAGCGCGGCGTGCTCGGCCTCAGGCGTGCGCGTGGCCGGCGCGTACCCGGCATCCCCGAAGCCGTCCTGCCCGTGCACGTACGCGGCATCGCGCGCCGGGTGCAGCAGCGGAGCGTCACAGCCGGCGAACACGGGCACGTCCACCCCCGCGACTTCGCACAACTTCAGCGCGTTGCCCACCGTGTGCGGCAGCCCCACGTTGCCGGCGGCAATGGTCAGGCCGACCACGTCGTGCCGGGCATCGGCGAACGCCATCAGCAGCGCCAGCGCGTCGTCCACGCCCGGGTCGGTATCGATCAGCAGCGGAATCTTGGAAGTGCCCATGCGGCCATTATGCCGACACCGGTCCCAGCGCTCAGGCCCCGGCGTACCGCGCCGCCCCGCCCACCCAGCGCACGACGATGCGCTCGGCGATGTCGGGATGGTCGGCCAGCAGGCGCTCGGCGAGCTCGTGCACCTGCGGCAGCAGGTCGGCATCGCGTGCGAGGTCGGCGACGCGGAAGCCGGCCAACCCGGTCTGGCGCGTGCCCAGCAGCTCGCCGGGGCCGCGCAGCTCCAGGTCCTTCTCGGCAATGACGAACCCGTCACCGGTCTCGCGCATCGTTTCCAGCCGCGCGCGGGCGGTGGCCGACAGCGGCGACTGGTAGACCAGCACGCAGGAGGAAGCCGCGGTCCCGCGTCCCACCCGGCCGCGCAGCTGGTGCAGTTGGGCCAGGCCCAGCCGTTCGGCGTTCTCGATCACCATCAGCGAGGCATTGGGCACGTCGACGCCGACTTCAATCACCGTGGTGGCGACCAGCAGGTCGATCTCGCCGCGTTTGAACGCCGCCATGGTCGACTGCTTGTCGGCCGGCTTCATGCGCCCGTGCACCAGCCCGACCCGCACCTCGGGCAGCGCCGCGCCGAGCTCCTCGAACGTGGTCTGCGCCGCCTGCGCGACGACCTCGTCGCTGTCGTCGATCAGGGTGCAGACCCAGTACGCCTGCCGCCCCTCGGCGCACGCCTGGCGGATGCGCTCGACGAGTTCCGGTCGCCGACCGGCGTTGAGCACCACCGTCTGCACAGGCGTTCGACCGGGCGGCAACTCGTCTATCGCCGACACGTCCAGATCGGCATAGGCCGACATCGCCAGCGTGCGGGGAATGGGCGTGGCGGTCATCACCAGCTGGTGGGGCACCACGGCATTGCGCGGCACCCCGCCCTCGCCCGCCGCTTGCGCACCCTTGTCACGCAGGGCCAGCCGCTGGTGCACGCCGAAGCGGTGCTGCTCGTCGACGATGGCCAGCGCGAGGTCGTGGAAGGCCACACCCTCCTGCATCAGCGCGTGGGTGCCGACCACGACCTGGGCCTCGCCGGATGCCACGGCATCGAGCGCTTGCCGGCGCGCACGGCCGGTGACCTTGCCGGCCAGCCAGGCCAGCCTGACGCCAAGCGGCTCAAGCCAACCGCGCAGGTTGGCCATGTGCTGTTCGGCCAGCAGCTCGGTCGGCGCCATCAACGCCGCCTGCCGGCCCGAGGCCACCGCCAGCATCGCCGCGAGCGCCGCTACGACGGTCTTGCCGCTGCCGACGTCACCCTGCACCAGACGCAGCATCGGCGTGGGCCGGCCGACATCGTCCGCGATCTGGTCGAACACCCGTTGCTGCGCGCCCGTCAGCGGGAACGGCAACGCCTCGCGCAGCCGGTGGGCCAGTTCGAACCGGTCCAGCACCGGCGCCGCATGCGCCTGCTGGGCAATGCGCTGGCGGCGCAGACTGAGGTGGTGGGCGAGCAGTTCCTCGAGCGCCAGACGTCGCTGCGCGGGATGGGTGCCGGCCAGCAGTGCGGCGACATCCTGATCGCGGCCGGGCCGATGGACGGCGAGCAGCGCCTCGCGCAATGAAGGCAACTGCAGTGCCGCACGCAGATCGGGCGGGAGCAGCTCCAACGCTTCGTCGCCCGGCAGCCGGTCCAGCGACAGGCCGATCAACCGGCGCAGCGTCGCCGGGCCGACGCCTTCGATCGCGGGATACACCGGATCCAAGGCATCGCCCAGCCCCTCACCCTCGTCGTCGGTAACGACGCGGTAGCTGGGGTGGACGATTTCCAATCCGTTCTGCCCCGGCCGCGCCGTGCCGTAGCAGCGCACCCGCGTACCCGGCTGGAACTGCGCGACCTGCGCGGCGCGGAAATGGAAGAACCGCAGCACCAGCGTCGCGCGCGAGCCGTCGTCCAGTGCCACGCGCAGGACCGGGCGATAGCGGAAGCCGCGTTCGACCGCTTCCACCCGACCTTCGACCTGCGCCGCCACGCCCGGTTGCAGGTCGGCGATGCGGGTGAGCCGCGTGCGGTCCTCGTACTGGCGCGGCAACTGCAGCCACAGGTCCTGCAGGCAATGGAGCCCGCGCGCCGCGAACTTCTCCGCCACCCGCGGGCCGCAGCCGGGCAGCGCCGTCAGGGGCGTGTCTCCGATGGCCGTGAGTGCGGGCACGGGTCGGGCGGCGCGCGGCATCGGGGCGCCTCAGGTGCCGACGGTCATGGCGTGCCGGCCCACGTCGTGCGACGGCTCATTCCAGCACGAGCACCGCATCGACTTCGAACGCGGCGGCCTTCGGCAGCGCCGATACCTGGATGGTGGAACGGGCCGGGTACGGCGCATCGAAGTACTCGGCCATCACCGCGTTGACCGCGGCAAAGTCGGCCAGGTCGATGACGTACAGGCCCAGTCGCGCGACCTGGTCGAGCGAGCCCCCTGCCGCCTCGCACACCGCGCGCAGGTTGTCGAAGGCACGCCGCGCCTGCGCCTGGATGTCGCCCGCGACCAGCTCACCCGTCGCCGGGTCGAGCGGGATCTGGCCCGAGAGATAAACGGTGTTGCCGGCGCGCACGGCCTGCGAATACGGGCCAATGGCGGCCGGGGCCTGGTCGGTGTGGATGGCGATGCGGGGCATGCGGACTCCGGCGTCGGGGTGGCGCGCCAGTGTAGCGAAGCCAAGCGGATGCCCGGGGTCGGGATTTGCCGCGACGCAGCGTCGGCGCGCGCGGTCGCTAGATCCGCTGGATGCCCATCACCACGCCCAACCGGCGGACCTTGCGGATCACGTCGGCCAGGTGGCGCCGGTCGCTGACCTCGATGGCGAAACGCAGCACCGCCATGTTGGCGTCGCGGTCGATGTACTCCACGCGGTCGATGTTGGACTCGACCTCGGCAATGGCGGCGGCCACCTGCGCCAGCGCGCCGGGCCGGTTGTCGACCTCGATCTTGAGCGCGGCGGCGAAGTCGCCGCTGACCTCGCGGTCCCAGCCCACCGCCACCCAGCGGTCGGGCGACTTGCGGTACTCGGCCACGTTCGAACAGTCCAGGCGGTGCACCACCAGGCCCTTGCCCGCGGTGTGGTAGCCCATGATCTCGTCGCCCGGCACCGGCAGGCAGCAGTTGGCGAAGCTGATCACGCCGCGCTCGGCGCCGGTGATCAGGATCTTGTCCTCGGGCAGCGCGACCGGATCGGCGGCGCGGCGCGGCGCCTTGCCCTTGGCCGCGCGCGCCAGCGACAGCGCGACCTGGCTGGGCATGCGGTTGCCCAGCGCGATGTCGGCCAGCAGGGCTTCCAGTCGCGGGTAGCGGTGCTCGGCCAGGTACGCGTCGACGCGCTCGGACGGCACCCGGTCCAAGGAGGTCTCCAGTGCTTCCAATGCGCGGTCGAGCATGCGGTGGCCGAGCTGCACCGCGTCCTCGTGCCCGATCTGCTTCAGCTGCTGACGGATCGCCGTGCGCGCCTTGCCCGACACCACGAACTCCAGCCACTGCGGCTTGGGCGTGGACGACTTGGCGGTGATGACTTCGATGCGCTGGCCGCTGGCGAGCTTGGTGCGCAGCGGCGAGAGCTTGCCGTCCACGCGTGCCGCCACGGCCGTGTTGCCGACGTCGGTGTGCACCGCATACGCGAAGTCGAGCGCGGTAGCATTGCGCGGAAGCGAGAGGATGTCGCCCTGCGGCGTGAACAGGTAGACCTCGTCCGGGAACAGGTCGACCTTGACGTTCTCGAGGAACTCCAGCGACGAGCCGGTCGCGTGCTGCGACTCCACCAGCCCGGTGATCCAGTGGTGCGCGCGGCTCTGCGCGCTGTTGGGACCTTCTCCGCCGTCCTTGTAGGACCAGTGCGCGGCGATGCCACGCTCGGCGATCAGGTCCATCTCCTCGGTGCGGATCTGCACTTCCACCGGCGAGCCGTACGGGCCGAACAGCACCGTGTGCAGGGACTGGTAGCCGTTGGCCTTCGGGATGGCGATGAAGTCGCGGAAGCGCGCGTCGAGCGGCTTGTAGGTGGCGTGCACCACGCCGAGGGCGTGGTAGCAGTCGGCGACCGAGCGCACCACGATGCGGAAGCCGAACACGTCCATCACCTGGGTGAAGCTCTTGTGCTCGGCGCGCATCTTCGAATAGATGCTCCAGGGCGACTTCACCCGGCTGATCAGGCGGTGCGAGAGCTTCTCCTTCGCCAGGCGCTGGGCCAGGTTGGCTTCGATCTGCACCAGCGATTCGCGCCGCACCACCGGCTGGGTGCGGATGCGCTTCTCGATCACCGCGTGCCGCCACGGGTGCAGCGCGCGGAAGCCCAGGTCCTGCAGCTCGGCCTTGATCAGGTTCATGCCCAGGCGCTGGGCAATCGGCGCGTGGATCTCCAGCGTCTCCAGCGCGATGCGCTCACGGGCCTCGGCACTCTGCGCGCCCAGCGTGCGCATGTTGTGCAGGCGGTCGGCCAGCTTGATCAGGATGACGCGCAGGTCGCGCGACATCGCCAGCAGCATCTTGCGGAAACTTTCGGCCGCGGCTTCCTGGCGGTCGCGGAAGTGCAGCTTGTCGAGTTTGGTGACGCCGTCGACGAGCTCGGCCACGGTCTCGCCGAACTCTCCGGCCAGGCACTCGCGGGTGAGCGGCGTGTCCTCGATGGTGTCGTGCAGGATCGCCGCGATCAGCGTTTCGATGTCCAGCCCCTGGTCGGCCAGCACCTTGGCCACCGCGATGGGGTGGGTGATGTACGGCTCGCCGGACTTGCGCGTCTGCCCGGCATGCGCGGCCGCGCCCACCGCCCATGCACGCCGCAGCAACGCGCGCTGGTCGGCCGGCAGGTAGTGCGCAGCCTGCTCCAGTTCACGCACGTAGTCCGGCACCGACGGGTCGTCGGCGTCGGCCACGGCAGGCAGGCGGATGGCAGGTGCGGCAGGGGTCATACGGGCAATCTACGCGCCTGCCATCGGGCGGCGCAATGCGTTGAGGGGGAAGGAAAAAACGCGACCGGGGACGGCGCTGGGGGCTGGCTTGCGGTGGCGGAGGACGCAACGGCCATCCGACGAGAATCCCGCTGGATCCAAGCCCTGCTCCCCAGCCACCCTTGGGCCCAACAAAAAGCCCCGCCGGAGCGGGGCTTTTCAGGCCGGGACGGCGACCGGTCAGTCGTCGCCCTTGGCCAGGTCTTCGTCGGCAACCACCTCGGCGGCGGCCCATTCCAGCGCCTCGCGCTCCTTGCGCTCGCGCTCGGCCTTCTCGACCGCGTCGATGTAATCGGTGTCGATGCGGCGCGCGGCGATCTCGCGCAGCGCCAGCACGGTTGGCTTGTCGTTGGAGTCGTTCTCCATCTGCGACTCGACGCCGTTGGCCAGCTGGCGCGCGCGCTTGGCGGCCATCATGACGAGTTCGAAGCGGTTATCGACCACTTCCAGGCAGTCTTCTACGGTGATGCGGGCCATGGGGCTCCTGGCGGCCGGTCGGCCGTCGTGGGGTACACAAAGGGGACGGGAGTGTAGCCGCCCCGGCGGCCACGGGCAAGCGCGGGCTTTGGAATCAACCAGTTACGGGCTGCTCCAGCGTCGCGGAGCTCGATTTTCCCAAATGGATTGGAGGGGGGCCGGGCAGCGCCGACCTCAATCCGTCAGCAGCGCCGTGATCAGCCGCCCGTGCCGGGCCACCTGCGCCTCGCGCCGCAGCCGGCTGGCGGTGAAGATCGCGCACATCTCGTCCACCGCGACCGCGAAGGTCTCGTTGACGATGACGTAGTCGAACTCGCCGTAGTGGCCCATTTCCTCGCGGGCCGCGGCCAGCCGTTGGGCGATGACTTCCTCGCTGTCCTGCCCGCGGGCGCGCATGCGCTGCTCCAGCGCCTGGCGCGACGGCGGCAGGATGAACACGCTAACCGCGCCCGGCACCTTGGCGCGGACCTGCCGGGCGCCCTGCCAGTCGATCTCCAGAAGCACGTCTTTGCCGGCCGCGAGCTGCGGCTCGACCGACTGGCGGGCGGTGCCCTTCCAGTCGCCGTGCACCAGCGCGTGCTCGAAGAAGTCACCCTCGGCGACCATGGCCTCGAACTCGTCCTTGCCGACGAAGTGGTAATGCTCGGCATGGCGCTCGCCCGGGCGCGGCTGGCGCGAGGTGAACGAGATCGACAGGCAGATGTTGGGGTCGCGGGCCAGCACGGCGTTGACGATGCTGGACTTTCCGGCGCCCGACGGCGCCGCCACGATGAAGAGCGTGCCACGCATGGTCATTCGATGTTCTGCACCTGTTCGCGGACCTGGTCGATCAGGACCTTGAGTTCGACCGCGGCCGACGAGCTGCGGGCGTCCACCGACTTGCTGCCCAGGGTATTGGCCTCGCGGTTGAACTCCTGCAGCAGGAAGTCCAGCCGGCGACCGACGGCCTCGCGCAGCTTGAGCACGCGCCGGGCTTCGCCGACGTGCGCATCGAGCCGGTCGAGCTCCTCGTCGACGTCGAGCTTCTGCAGCCACATGACCAGCTCCTGCTCCAGCCGGCCCTGGTCGAGCGGCGTGCCGCCCGGCGTGGTGAGGTCGGCCAGGCGCGTGGCGAGTTTCTGCCGCTGCCCGTCGCGGATCGCCGGCATCAGCGTGCGCACCTCGCGCGCGATGCGTTCGATGCCGTCGACGCGCTCGTTGATCGCGGCCGCCAGCTTGGCGCCCTCGCGCTCGCGCGCGGCGACGAACTCGTCGAGCACCTCGTCCAGCAGCGCCAGCGCCTCGGCCTGCAACGCGGCCGGATCGGCGGCCGGCGCCTGCAGCACGCCGGGGAACTGCAGCAGCTCGGTCAATTCGGTGTGCAACCCGGGGAAGCGTGCCGCCAGGTCGATGGCCAGGTCGCTCAGCTCGCGCAGCCGGGTCGGGTCGACCTGCAGGCCTGCGGCCCCTTCCGGGGCGCGCAGACGGAACACGAGGTCGAGCTTGCCGCGCGAGAGGCGCGAGGCGATGCGCTCGCGCAGCACCGGCTCCAGCGCGCGCAGATCGTCGTGCAGGCGCACCCCGATTTCGAGGAAACGGTGGTTGACCGAACGCAGCTCGCAGGCGAGCGTGCCCCATTCGGTGGCGCGCTCGCCGTTGGCGTAGGCGGTCATGGAACGGATGGGCATTGCAACTCCGGTGCGTGCGCCGTGGCGTCCGACGGCAACGCCGCGGGCCGGGGGCCGAGGGGGCGAATGGTAAACTCGCGCGCCCCGTCGACGGTAATCCGCATGTCCGCAGCCTTTTCCCGACCCAGCGGCCGTGCCGCCGATCAGCTGCGCGACGTGCGCATCGAGCGCGGCTACACCGCCCACGCGGAGGGCTCGGTGCTGGTGTGCTTCGGCCAGACACGCGTGCTGTGCACGGCCAGCGTCGAGAGCCGGGTGCCGGCGTTCCTGCGCGGCAAGGGCGAAGGCTGGGTCACGGCCGAGTACGGCATGCTGCCGCGCGCCACCCACACCCGCAGCGACCGCGAGGCCAGCCGCGGCAAGCAGGGCGGCCGCACGCTTGAGATCCAGCGCCTGATCGGCCGCAGCCTGCGCGCCTGCGTGGACCGCAAGGCGCTGGGCGAGCGCACCATCACCCTGGACTGCGACGTGCTGCAGGCCGACGGCGGCACCCGCACGGCGGCCATCACCGGCGCCTACGTCGCGCTGGTGGACGCGGTGCAGTGGCTGCTCGACCGCGGCGAGATCAAGCCGCGCGGCGGGCGCACGCCGGTCATCGGCGCGGTGGCGGCGGTGTCGGTGGGCATCTACAAGGGCGTGCCGGTGCTGGACCTGGACTACGCCGAGGACAGCGACTGCGACACCGATATGAACGTGGTCATGAACGATGGCGGTGGCTTCATCGAGCTGCAGGGCACGGCCGAGGGCCATGCCTTCCGCCGCGATGAACTGGAGGCACTGACGTCGTTGGCCGAGGCCGGCATCGCGCAACTGGTGGCGCATCAGCGCGCGGCGTTGGGGTTGCCGGCGTAAGCCCAACGGGATCGGCGAGGCGCTAAAGGCCGCCCCTTGTAGGAGCGGCTTCAGCCGCGAGCAAGTCCGGGAGGTAACGGGGGCAACGCCCGTCCCCCGGTTCCTGCGAGACCCGGTGGCGACTCACGTCGCTCCTACAGATGGTAAGCACTCGATTGCGGCTGAAGCCGCTCCTACAGGTACAGGGCGCCATGACCCGAATCGTCGTCGCCAGCGGCAACGCCGGAAAACTCGCCGAATTCAACCGCCTGCTGTCCGACGCGGGGCTGGAATTCGTCTCCCAGCGCGAACTCGGGGTCGACGACATCGAGGAAACCGGCCTGACGTTCGTCGAGAACGCGCTGCTCAAGGCACGCCACGCCGCCCGTGTCACCGGGCTTCCGGCGCTGGCGGACGACTCGGGCCTGTGCGTCGACGCATTGGACGGCGCGCCCGGGCTGTATTCGGCGCGCTATGCCGGCACCCATGGCGACGCGGCCGCCAACATCGCCAAGCTGCTGCGCGCCCTGAAGGGCCTCGAGGATCCGCGCCGGGGCGCGTACTTCCATTGCACGCTGGCGCTGCTGCGCCACCCGGACGACCCGCGCCCCTTGGTCGCCGAGGGCGAGTGGCGCGGCCGGATCCTGCATGCACCGCGCGGCGACGGCGGTTTCGGCTACGACCCGGTATTCCTGGACACGGCCACGGGCCTCACCGCGGCCGAGCTGGAACCGGCCACCAAGAACCGCATCAGTCATCGCGGGTTGGCGTTGGCCAAGTTGCGGGACGCCATTTCAAGCCTGTAGGAGCGGCTTCAGCCGCGATCGGTAGGCGGCGCTTCTGTAGGAGCGACGTGAGTCGCGACCGCGTGACTTCGGCTACACCCTTCGCGACTTACGTCGCTCCTACAGGTTTGAGACCGCGTGTCTTGCGGATCGCGGCTGAAGCCGCTCCTACAGTTCCGCCTCGCAGGGGAGGACAATGGCCGGCATGACCCTCGCACCACCCCCGCTGTCGCTCTACGTCCACCTGCCCTGGTGCGTGCGCAAGTGCCCCTACTGCGACTTCAACTCGCACGAAGGCCGGGGCACGCTGCCGTTCGAGCCGTACGTGGACGCGTTGCTGGCCGACCTCGACTTCGACCTCCCGCTGGTCTGGGGCCGCACGGTCCACAGCGTCTTCTTCGGCGGCGGCACGCCCAGCCTGTTCCCGGCGGCGGCGATCGACCGCTTCCTGCAGGGTGCCAGCAGCCGGCTGCGGTTCGCGCCGGGCTGCGAGATCACGCTGGAGACCAACCCGGGCACCGCCGAGCACGGCCGCTTCGAGCATTACCGCGCCGCCGGCGTGAACCGGCTGAGCTTCGGCGTCCAGAGTTTCGACGACGGTTGCCTGAAGCGGCTCGGCCGCATCCATGACAGCGCCGAGGCCGACGCCGCGGTCAAGCTGGCGCAGGACGCCGGCTTCGACAACATCAACCTCGACCTGATGTACGCGTTGCCGGGGCAGGACCTGGCGATGGCCGAGTACGACCTGGCGCGCGCGTTCGCGCTGCATCCGGCGCATGTGTCGCATTACCAGCTGACGCTGGAGCCCAACACCGTCTTCGCCGCGCGCCCGCCGCCGGGACTGCCGGACGAGGATGCCGGCTGGGACATGCAGGAGCGCTGCCAGCTCCTTCTGCGCCAGGCCGGGTACGTCCAGTACGAAGTCAGCGCCTACGCCCGGCCGGGCCGCCAGTGCGCGCACAACCTCAACTACTGGCGCTACGGCGACTACCTGGGCATTGGCGCCGGCGCGCATGGCAAGCTGACGCTGGGGCACGAGCAAAGCATCCTGCGCCGCTGGAAACACAAGCACCCGACGCGCTACCTGGCCGCGGCCGGTCGCGAAGAGGTGATCGGCGGGGATGACCGGATCGAGCCGGCACGCCGCCCGTTCGAATACATGCTCAATGTGCTGCGACTGGTGGAGGGCTTCTCACTGGCCGACTTCGAGGCACGCACCGGGCTGCTCCGCGATGTGATCGAGCCATCGCTCCGGCACGCGTACGCGAATGGCTGGCTGGAGCGCGAAGGCGACCGCGTACGCCCGACCGAACTGGGCCGACGCTTCACCAACGACGTCATGTCGCTCTTCCTCGATCCGTCCGACACGCCCCTGCCGCGCGGGATTGCGGCGCACTGAATGCCGCCCATGGCCGCACTTGGCGTGCGGCTGCGTTTGTTTCGTTGGCCGCGCTCATCCGGCCGTCCGTCGCAGTCGGGGCTGGCGGGCGGGCAATTGGCGTGTTTATATCGACCGCTCCCGGTGATCAGGCATGCCCGCCAAGCTGGACTTCCTCGGCACTGCATCCATGCGATCCACGCTCGAATCGGCCGCCCTGCCCCGCCGCGTCCATGGCGCGCTTGAACACCTCTACGCACTGCTGTCGGACGAGCTTGAACGCCAGCTCGAACGCATGCTGTCCGACTTCGAGCAGCAGTTGTTCCGGCTGGCCGAGCAGGCGCGCAACGCCGGCGAGCAGAGCCGGCACTTCGAGACCCTGCGCCGCATCCGCCAGAACCGGGCCGACCTGGTGCCGCGCTACCTGGCCGCGCTGGAGCACGAGCTGACCTGCATCCGCGAGCCGGCCAGCCCAGCCGCTGAGCAGCACGAGTTCACCCCCAATTTCGACACGCTGCGGCTGGTTGACGATTCGGAGATCAGCCAGGAGGCGATGATCCGCTCCGTCGCCTCCCGCCACGAGGCGCGCGCCGGCCTGCCGCTGATGCTGCTGGGGCAGCGCTTCGGCGTGCTCGCCGGGGCACCCGCCTTCGATGCCGAGCAGCTGCCGGTGGGCCCGCACGCGCTCGGCCGCCTGCTGGCCGAGGCCTCGCAGGCGCTCAACATCGACCAGGAAGCACGCCAACTGCTGTTCAAGAGTTTCGACGCGCAGGTGATGGCCGGCTACGCCCAGCTGGTCGAGACGATGAATGCACTGCTGGCGCGCGACAACATCCTGCCCAGCCTGTCGTACGTGCCCCTGCGCGTGCGCCCCAGCCCGCAGGCCAGCGCCCGTGACGAGCGCGGGCGCAAGTTGGCGTCGCCGGAGGACACCGCGGCAGCCGACGACAAGGGTGAAGGCAAGGCGCGCGCGCCGAAGGGCGAGCCCCGTCCGCACACCGCGTGGTTCGGCGAGGCGGAGGCCACAAAGGGTGCGGACGACGAGAACATCGCGTTCTCGCTGCTGCAGGACCTGCTTGGCAGCCGCCGCGACCTGCTGGGCAAGCTGCGCTCCGAACCCCAGGGCGAGGCGCGTGCGCCGCTGCCTACCCAGGACGTGGTGGCCGCGTTGGAGTCGCAGCAGATCGCCGCGCCCGCGCGCAAGCCGGGCGGCCAGCGCGCCACGCTGGGCGACATCAAGCAGACGCTGCTCGCGCAGAGCCGCCAGCAGCATGGCCATGCCACCGCGCTGTCACGCGAGGACAACGACACCTTCGAACTGCTGGGCATGCTTTACGCGGAGATCGGCCGCGAGCTGCGTGCCGGCGCCGCCAGCAACGAGATGCTGGAGAAGCTGCAGGTGCCGCTGGTGCGGGTGGCCCTGCAGGACCGCGCGTTCTTCGTGCGCAGCCAGCACCCGGCGCGTCAGCTGCTCAACTCGGTCGCCGAAGCCGGTGCCAACTGGCTGGCCGAGGACGAGGCGGATCCGCAACTGGAAGCCCACCTGGGCCTGGCCGTGGACCACGTAGTGGAGAACTACCACGGCGACCCGACCGTATTCCAGGCCGCCAACGAAACCCTGCAGGGCCACCTGCAGACCATGGCGCGCAAGGCCGAGGTCACCGAGCGCCGTCACGTCGAGGCCGCCCGGGGCAAGGAGAAGCTGGCTGTCGCCAAGCACCGCGCCTCCGAGATCATCGATGCGGCGATGCGCGAGCAGCGCCTGCCGCGTTTCGTGCGCACGCTGCTGGCGCAGGCCTGGAGCGACGTGCTCACCCTCACCCTGCTTCGGCACGGTGAGGACTCCGACGAGTGGCGCAGCCACCAGGACGCCACCACCCAGATCGTAGCCGCCGCCGCCGGCACTTCGCCCGCCCCGGCCGGGCTGGAGCAGCGCATCGAGCACGCGCTCGCGCTGGTGGGTTACCACGCGGATGAGGCCACTGCGATCGCGCGCCGGCTCACCGTCGGCCGCGACGACCAGGACGAGGACCCCGCCTCGCGTACCGAGCTGGCGATGAAGCTAAAGGCGCGCACGCGCCTGGGCGAGGATGCCGATACCACGAAGCCCAAGCTCCCGCCGCGGACCAAGGACGAGCAGGCGCGCTATGAGTACCTGCGTACGCTTCCGTTCGGCACGTGGCTGGAAATCGTCAAGAACCAGCAGGGCGACGTGCTCCGCCGCCGCCTTGCGTGGTTCAGCCCGATCACCGGGACCGCATTGCTGGTCAACCAGCGCGGCCAGCGGGTCGGCGAGGAGTCGCTCGACCACCTTGCACGCTTGATGGCCAAGCAGCAGGTGCGCGTGGTGACCGCCGAGCGGGGCCGCATGGTCGACCGCGCCTGGCAGGCCGCCCTCAGCGCCCTGCGCAGCTTTGCCGGCATCGGCGAACGCACCCCGAAAGAAGCGACCCAATGAACGACGAATTCCGCCGCGTCCGCCGTCGCAAGGTCCCCGACACCGTGCAGGTCGTGGACACCATGACCGAGCGCGTGGTCGGGCGCCTCAGCAACCTGTCCGAGAGCGGGATGCTGCTGATGGCCAGCGTGCCGCTGGTGGACGACGCGCTCTATCAGTTCCGTTTCAACCTCAGCCGCGGCAACGAGGCCGGCGCGACCATCGAGGTCGGCGCCCACCTGCTTTGGCAGGACGCGGCCAGCGCCCCGGGCCAGACCTGGAGCGGGTTCCGTTTCATCACGCTGCTGGAAAGCCAGATGCAGCACCTGCGCGACTGGCTGGACATGCCGGGCGGCAGCTACGAGTAGCGCGGCCACCGCGCCTCCGCCTCCACCGGCACTTACGTAACCGCCGCCGCACCGGCGGCGATCACTCTCCGGCCAGCGCGCGGTGGAACACCACCGGCTCGGGCTTGTGCAGGACATACCCCTGCGCGTAGTCCACGCCCAGGTCGTACAGGGCCTGCGCGATGTCCTCGCTGGACACCCATTCGGCGATCACCTTGAGCCCGCGACGGTGGCCGATGTCGGTGACCGCGCCGACGATGGCGTGGCTCATCGGGTCCACCAAGAGGTCGCGGATGAAGCTTCCGTCGATCTTGATGATGTCGACCGGCAGGTTCTTGAGGTAACCGAAGGACGACATGCCCGCGCCGAAGTCGTCCAGCGCGATGAGGCAGCCGACGCCGCGCAGGCGCTCGATGAAACGGGTCACCTGCGACAGGTTGCGCACGGCCACCGTTTCGGTGACCTCGAAACACACCCGGCTCGGGTCGATCCGGTACCGCTCCAGCAGGTCCAGCACCAGCGTGGCCAGCGCGTCGTCCTCGATGCTGGCGCCCGACAGGTTGATGGTCGCCAGCTGCAGGTCCGCACCGCTGGGGTGCAGGCGGTCGAAGTTGGCCAGCGCCGTCTCCACCACCCAGCGGTCGATCATCGGCATCAGGCCGTAGCGCTCGGCCGCCGGGATGAACGCACCCGGCGGCACCATCCGGCCATGCTCGTCGCGGAACCGCAGCAGCAGCTCGATGTGCGGCTTGCCATCGGACTTGGCCGCCAGCGGCCAGACCTCCTGGTACTTGAGCAGCAGGCGTCCCTCGTCCACGGCCCAGCGCAGGCGGTTGGCCCACTCCATCTCGGTCTGGCGACGCGTGGTGTCGTCGTCCTGCGCCGAATAGAAGTGCACGCGGTTGCGCCCGCTCTCCTTGGCCATGTAGCAGGCGGTGTCGGCCTGGGCCAGCAGGTCCTTCAAGTTGGCGTTGGGGTGGTCGATCATCACCGCACCGATGCTGGCGCTGATGGTGTAGGTGCGCTGCTCCCACACGAAGACGTAGCCGTCGATACGCTCGCGCAGGCGCTCGGCCACGTGCCGGGCGCCCGCGATGTCGTGCACGTTGGTCGCGAGCACGCCGAATTCGTCGCCGCCCAGCCGTGCCAGCACGTCACCGCCGCGCAGCTGCTCGCGCATGGTGATCGCCAGCTGGATCAGCAACTGGTCGCCGGCGATGTGGCCGGAGGTGTCGTTGATGAGCTTGAACTGGTCCAGGTCGATATACAGCAGCGCCGCGGGCGCGCCACCGGACGCGGCGGCGACCAGCGCGCGTTCCACGCGGCGCTCGAACTCGCGGCGGTTGAACAGCTCGGTCAGCGCGTCGTGGGAGGCCTGGTAGCTCAGCAGCTCGGTCAGCTGCCGCTGCTCGGAAATGTCGTTGGCCACCATCAGCAGCTTGGACGTGCCGCCCACGTCCACCCGCGAGATCGAGAGCGATGCCCAGAACCGGTCGCCGTTGGCGCTGCGAAGCACCGCCTCCAGGTTGGAGCAGTGCGCCTGGTCGCAATCCAGGATGCGGGCCTGCAACTCGGTAGCCTCGAACAGCGAGGGGAGATCGAGGTCGGTGACGTCCTCGCCCAGCCGGGTTCGCGACGCCTGGTTGGCGTAGGTGATGCGCCCGGTGTCCTGCCGCGCCAGCAGCACCAGCGCCGGCAACAGTTCGTTGAGCGCGCGGAAGCGTTCCTCGCTCTCGCGGTAGCGGCGACTCATGCGGTTGCCCAGTTCCACCGCACGCCGCCGCGTATTGACGACTGACCAGACCAGCAGTGCCAGCAGCGCGCTGGCGAGCAGGCCGGGTAACAGGGTCGAGCGCTGCCAGGACGGTGACGGGATTGCATGGTCGAGCGGGTGCATGGAGAGTCGCCAGACGCGCCCGCCGTACTCCAGCGTTTTCTCGTGTCGCTGCCCGTTGGTCACGCCCACATGATCGTAGGCGTGCGAATCGAACAGCAGGCGCGTCGTGCCGTCCGTGATGTCCGCAATCTCGATATGCAGTTGCGAGGTGCCGTCCTCCGGCAGCGCGGTTTCAATCAGCCGCTGCACCTGGAACGAAATCGCCAGCGAACCGCGCATGCGCGCGCGCCGCTCCTCCACCGTGGCCGGCGGCTGGCCGCGCGAATAGATCGGCAGGCGGATCGTCACCCCGTCGACCGGCCCGCCGGCGC
>Ga0156347_1024_pt2 | contig 24038 bp, 19 predicted proteins | sample RifOxyA1_FD_107994 | JGI IMG/M metagenome (GOLD analysis project Ga0156347, IMG submission 107994) | Xanthomonadales bacterium RIFOXYA1_FULL_69_10 | reverse complement strand
GATGGCGGCGGCCAGCAGCGCGGTGGCGTCCTCCAGCCCCAGCAGGCCGTCGGGCGGCAGCAGGTTCGCAAGTCGCGGCCGGGCGTCGTCGATGCAAAGCGCGCCACGCGCGGCATAGATGCGGCGTAGCAGCGGTGGCACCTGCTCGGTCCACTCGCCTGGGGAAGTCATCTCCCGGCGGCGGATGGCCACGCCGCTGCCGCGTGGCGGCGTACTCAAAGGTCGTCTTCCGGCACGGCGGCAGCAGCCACGCCGGGCACCGACCATGGCCGGCGCCAGAAGCGCCAGCGGTGCACCCGCGCCACGCGCACGCGATGGCCGTCAGCGAAATCCAGGGTGAAGCCCGCCAACCGGCCCGCGGCCATGTCCGCCAACAGCGGCGACAGCCAATCGCGGTCCACCAGCGCCAGGTCGCGTGCGTGGCGCAGGTCGATCAGCGTGCGTCCGTCGGACGCGGTGTCCGCACCTGTCCTGCGATCAGGCAGCGATTCGACGCGGGCGCCGCCGGCCTCCAGAAACGCGACCAGTGTGTCGTCGTCGCTGAGTGCGTGCGACACGCCGGCCGTCACGTGGTCGGGCAGCCTGCCCGCGCCCCAGAACCACAGCGAATTCACCGGTGCCAGGCCCGCGGCCTGTCGCTGCGCATTGCGCGGGTGGTTGTGCAGCGCGACCTGCGCCTCGCTCAGCAGCGCGCGCCAGCGGCGGCCTTCCGGCCCTTCCGGCAGATGGTCGAACAGGTCCATGCCGACGGCCTGGTCCGGCGCTGCCATGGCCGGCAGCTTCGCGCCCGGCGGGGCCCTGAGGTACCAGCGCGTCGGCACCGGTGCATCGATCGGCATGCCGGTATCGCCGAACAGCGGCCGCAGGGCGGGCATGAAGGCGGCCGCGTCCTCGGCGGTCAGTGCGAGCGCATCCCCGTGCGACAGCAGCCGCGCGCCATTGATGTCGGGTTGGATGTAGACCGGGTCCGCGCGCAGCCACGTGGATCCGTCGGCGTCGCCGGCATCGCGCTGGCGCGTGATCGCGGCGGCCGGCCAGCCGCGCGGCAGGATGTCCAGCCAGTCGTGCAGCCGGTCGCCGTCGCCAGGGTCATGGTCGCCCCGCCCCAGCCAGCGTGCGGTGGCCGCCGGAACGCGCTGCCCGCCGAAGCGCTCGCGCGGCGGGAGCAGGAGGATGGCGGAGGCGGCGGCCACGGGCTCAGCCCGGGTAGCTGACGCCGACGATCTCGTACTCGCGCGTGCCGCCGGGCGCCTCGATGGTGACGCTGTCGCCCTCGTGCTTGCCGATCAGGGCACGCGCCACCGGGGAGGACACCGCAATCAGCCCCTTTTTGATGTCGGCCTCCAGGTCGCCGACGATCTGGTAGCGCGTCTCCTCGTCGGTGTCGGTATCGGCCAACTCGACCACCGCGCCGAACACGATGCGCGAGCCGGCGTTGAGCTTGGAGACATCGATGACCTGCGCGTGCGACAGCTCGGCCTCGAGCTGCTTGATGCGGCCCTCGATGAAACCCTGCTGCTCGCGCGCGGCGTGGTACTCGGCGTTTTCCTTGAGGTCGCCGTGGGCGCGGGCTTCGGCAATGGCGTTGATCACCGCCGGGCGCTTGACCGACTTGAGCTCCTCGAGCTCGGCGCGCAGGCGCTGGGCGCCCTGGATGGTCAGGGGTGCTTGCATGGAACGTCCTCTTCCCGGCACGTCGCCGGGCCTTGAATGCGTGAAGCCGGCCCGGGGGCCGGCATCGAAGGGGTTGGAACCCGATGTCGCCCGATTGTGGACGATCACCCGGGGGTGGGCGCAACCGGCACCATGAACGGCCGCCGGTTGCGCCGGGAGCGGATCAGGCCGTGCCCAGCTCCGCGTGCAGCTCCTGCAGCGACCAGACCGGGCCGGTGCCACGGAACTCCAGCGAATGCAGCAGCGCACGGGCACCTGCAATGGTCGTCGAGTAGGTCACCCGGTGCTGCAGCGCCTCGCGTCGGATCGAGAACGAATCGGAGATGGCCTGCCGCCCCTCGGTGGTGTTGACGATGTAGACGATCTCGCCGTTCTTGATCAGGTCGACGATGTGCGGGCGGCCCTCGGCCACCTTGTTGACCGTCTCGCACGCCAGGCCCGAATCGCGCAGGAACGCCGCGGTGCCGTGCGTCGCCACCAGCGTGTAGCCGCGCTCGATCAGGTCACGGGCGATCGGCAGCACGCGCGCCTTGTCCGGGTCGCGCACCGAGACGAACACCTTGCCCTCGGGCTTGAGCTGGCGGATGCCGCCGGCCTCCTGCGCGCGCGCGAACGCCGCGCCGAAGCTGCGACCCACGCCCATCACCTCGCCCGTCGAGCGCATCTCCGGCCCGAGGATCGGGTCCACGCCCTGGAACTTGGCGAACGGGAAGATCGCCTCCTTCACCGAGTAGTAGTCCGGGATGATCTCGTCGGTCGCGCCCTGCTCGGCCAGCGTCTTGCCAGCCATGCAGCGCGCGGCGATCTTGGCCAGCGGCATGCCGGTCGCCTTGGAGACGAACGGCACCGTGCGCGAGGCGCGCGGATTCACCTCCAGCAGGTAGATGGTGTCCTCGAGCCCTTCCTCGCCGGTGCTGGCGGCGGTCTGCACGGCGAACTGGGTGTTCATCAGGCCGACCACGTCCAGCGCCTTGGCCAGCGCCACCACCTGCTCGCGCAGGCGAGCCTGGGTGGCCGGCGACAGCGAATACGGCGGCAGCGAGCACGACGAGTCGCCCGAGTGCACGCCGGCTTCCTCGATGTGCTCCATCACGCCGCCGATCAGGACGTTGCCGTCCTTGTCGGCAATGATGTCGACGTCCACTTCGACGGCGTTGTCGAGAAAGCGGTCGAGCAGCACCGGGGAGTCGTTGGACACCTTGACCGCGTCGCGCATATAGCGCGCGAGGTCGGCATCGGCATGCACGACTTCCATCGCGCGGCCACCCAGCACGTAGCTGGGACGCACCACCAGCGGGTAGCCGATCTCGCGGGCCAGCGCCAACGCCTCGTCCGGGTTCCGGGCGGTGCGGTTGGGCGGCTGCTTCAGGCCCAGGTCGTTGACCAGCTTCTGGAAGCGTTCGCGGTCCTCGGCCAGGTCGATGCTGTCGGGGCTGGTGCCGATGATCGGCACGCCGTTGGCTTCCAGCGCCTGCGCAAGCTTGAGCGGGGTCTGGCCACCGTACTGCACGATCACGCCGAAGGGCTTCTCGAGATCAGAGATCTCCAGCACGTCCTCAAGGGTGAGCGGCTCGAAGTACAACCGGTCGGAGGTGTCGTAGTCGGTCGACACGGTTTCCGGGTTGCAGTTGACCATGATGGTCTCGAACCCGTCCTCGCGCAGCGCCAGCGCGGCATGCACGCAGCAGTAATCGAACTCGATGCCCTGCCCGATCCGGTTCGGGCCGCCGCCCAGCACCATGATCTTGCGGCGATCCGACGGCGCGGCCTCGCACTCGTCCTCGTAGGTCGAGTACATGTAGGCGGTGGTGGTCGCAAACTCCGCCGCGCACGAATCCACGCGCTTGTAGACCGGTCGCACGCCGAAGGCACGGCGCAGCGTGCGCACCGCGGTCTCGTCGGTGCCCGTCAGCTGCGCCAGGCGCGCGTCGGAGAAGCCCATGCGCTTGAGCTCGCGCATGCGCGCGGCATCCAGCGAGGCCAGCCCACCATCAGCGACAGTCTTCTCGGCCGCGATCAGTTCCTCGATCTGGTCGAGGAACCACGGGTCGACGAAGGACATGGCGTGCACGTCCTCGACCGACATGCCGGCACGGAACGCATCACCAATGTGGAACATCCGCTCCGGGCCCGGCTCCTTGAGCTCGCGACGCAGGGTGGCGAGGCCCTCCTCGCTGTCCAGGTCCAGCCCGGTGGGGTCGAGGCCGACCTTGCCGGTTTCCAGGCCGCGCAGCGCCTTCTGCAGGGATTCCTGGAAGGTGCGGCCCATCGCCATGACCTCGCCCACCGACTTCATCTGGGTGGTCAGGCGGGCATCGGCCTGCGGGAACTTCTCGAACGCGAAGCGCGGGATCTTGGTGACGACGTAGTCGATGGTCGGCTCGAACGACGCCGGGGTCGCGCCGCCGGTGATCTCGTTGCGCAGCTCGTCCAGCGTGTAGCCCACCGCCAGCTTGGCGGCGATCTTGGCGATCGGGAAGCCGGTCGCCTTGGAGGCCAGCGCCGAGGAACGCGACACGCGCGGGTTCATCTCGATCACCACCACGCGGCCATCGCGGGCATTGATGCCGAACTGCACGTTCGAGCCGCCGGTGTCCACGCCGATCTTGCGCAGCACCGCGATCGAGGCGTCGCGCAGGCGCTGGTATTCCTTGTCGGTCAGCGTCTGCGCCGGGGCGACGGTGATGCTGTCGCCGGTGTGCACGCCCATAGCGTCGAAGTTCTCGATCGAGCACACGATGATGCAGTTGTCCGCCTTGTCGCGGACCACCTCCATCTCGAACTCCTTCCAGCCCAGCACCGACTCCTCCACGAGGATCTCGCTGACCGGCGAGAGCTCGAGGCCGCGCTTGGCGATGTCCTCGAACTCCTCCTTGTTGTAGGCGATGCCGCCGCCGCTGCCGCCCAGGGTGAAGCTGGGGCGGATGATGGTCGGGAAGCCCACCTTGGCCTGGATCTCGACGGCCTGCTCGAAGGTCTTGGCGACCTCGGCCTTCGGGCACTCCAGGCCGATGTCGGCCATTGCCACGCGGAACAGCTCGCGGTCCTCAGCCATGCGGATGGCGTCGCGGCTGGCGCCGATCAGTTCGACGTTGTACTTCTCCAGCACGCCGTTGTCGGCCAGGTCCAGCGCGCAGTTGAGCGCCGTTTGGCCGCCCATGGTCGGCAGCAGCGCGTCGGGCTTTTCCTTGGCGATGATCTTCTCGACCGTCTGCCAGTTGATCGGCTCGATGTAGACCGCGTCGGCCATCTCCGGGTCGGTCATGATCGTGGCCGGATTGGAGTTGACCAGGACCACGCGGTAGCCCTCGTCGCGCAAGGCCTTGCAGGCCTGCGCGCCGGAGTAGTCGAACTCGCACGCCTGGCCGATCACGATCGGGCCGGCGCCGATGATCAGGACGGTCTTGATGTCGGTGCGCTTGGGCATGTCAGTTGGCCTCCATGAGCGCAACGAATCGGTCGAACAGCGGGGAAACATCGTGCGGGCCGGGGCTGGCTTCCGGGTGCCCCTGGAAACTGAAGGCCGGTGCGTCGGTCAGCTCGATGCCCTGGTTGGAGCCATCGAACAGCGAGCGGTGGATGACGCGCACGTTGGCCGGCAGCGTCGCCTCGTCGATGGCGAAGCCGTGGTTCTGGCTGGTGATCATCACCCGCCTGCTGTCCAGGTCCTGGACCGGGTGGTTGGCGCCGTGGTGGCCGAACTTCATTTTCACCGTGCTGGCGCCTGCGGCGAGCCCGAGCAGCTGATGGCCCAGGCAGATGCCGAAGGTCGGCACCTTGGCGGCGATGAACTCGCGGATCGCGGCGATCGCGTAGTCGCACGGTGCCGGGTCGCCCGGGCCGTTGGAGAGGAACACCCCGTCGGGCTTCATCGCCATCACCTCGGCGGCCGGCGTCTGCGCCGGCACCACGGTCACGCGGCAGCCGCGCTCGGCGATCATCCGCAGGATGTTGCGCTTCACGCCGTAGTCGTACGCCACCACGTGCAGGCGCGCCTCGGCGGTGTCGAACGCGTTGCGGTCCAGGTCCAGCTGGCCCTCGGTCCACTCGTACGGGGACTTCGTGCTGACCTCGCGCGCGAGGTCCATGCCCTTGAGGCCCGGGAACTTGCGCGCGGCCTCGATGGCCTCCTCGCGGTCGATGCGCCCGGCCATCAGCGCGCCGTTCTGCGCGCCGCGGTCGCGCAGCAGGCGCGTCAACTTGCGGGTGTCGATGCCGGCGATGGCGACCACGCCGCGCTCGGCCAGCCATTCCGGCAGCGGCTGCTGGCTGCGCCAGTTGCTGGGCCGGCGCGGGACGTCGCGCACGATCAGGCCGGCCGACCAGACCTGGGCGGCCTCGTCGTCCTGCGAGGTGCAGCCGGTGTTGCCCACGTGCGGATAGGTCAGCGTGACCAGCTGCCGGGCGTAGGACGGGTCGGTCACGATCTCCTGGTAGCCGGTGATCGCGGTATTGAAGACGACTTCGCCGACCGAAAGGCCGGGCGCGCCTACGGAAACGCCCTCGAAGCAGGTGCCGTCTTCGAGTGCGAGGAGTGCAAGTTCAGTCACGTGGGTCGCCTTGGATGCCGGGGGGCTGACTGACCCCGGCGCAGGCCTCGCAGAATGCGGGCTGCAGCAAGGCGCGGACGCGGTGCGGGACCGGTCCGGCGAGCGGGGTTCAGGCGAGCGGGAATTCTAGCGACCCGGCGCCCCTCGCGCCAGCGCGGAATTCATGCAGCGGTGAGCTTCCCGCCCACCTGCCCACACTCGATCCGCACTGAGACGCCGCAAGGCGGCCCGGGTGGATCAGAGAAAGAGGTCAGCGACGCGGTAGCGCCCCGGCGGCCGGCCTGCGAGCCTCTGGGCGGCCAGCAGCGCGCCCCGGGCGAAGACATCGCGGTCGGTGGCCCGGTGCACCAGCTCCAGGCGTTCGCCCGGGCCGGTCAACTGGACCGTGTGCTCGCCGACGATGTCACCTGCCCGCAGGGAGACGTAGCGCGGCTGCAGCCCGCCCTGCTCGGCCCGCGCTCCCAATGCCAGCGCAGTACCGGAAGGCGCGTCCTTCTTGTGGACGTGGTGCGATTCGACGATGTCGCAGTCCCAGCCGTGAAGGGCCGCGGCCGCGCGCTGGACCAGGTCGCCCAGCACCGCGACCCCGAGGCTGAAGTTGGCCGCCCACAGCACCGGCATGCGGTTACCGGCCAGGTCGATGGCGCGCTGCTGGCGTTCTTCGAGCCCGGTGGTGCCGCTGACCAGGCCGGCGCCACGCTCCTCGCACATCGCCAATACCGCATCGAACCCGTCGGGCAGGCTGAAATCGACGGCGACATCGAACGCCGGCACCCCGTGCGCCTCCGCCACCGCGAACTGGGGCACGCCATCGACGACGCGCTGGGTCGGCTTGCTCCGCGACACGGCGGCCACGACAAGCAGGTCGTCGCGGCCGGCGGCCAGTCGAAGCAGCGCCTGGCCCATGCGGCCGCTGGCACCGTGGATGAGGATTCGTACGGGGTCGGTCATCGACGCAGGCTAATCGTGGAAGGTTGGCGCGACAAGGATCCAAGTGCCCCCACATGACCTGTCCGGGCCCGATGACGGTCGGCACAGACGCTGCCGCGAAGGGAGGCCACATGGCGCTACATCCCCCGGCGCAAGAAAGAACGCCGCGCTGAAGCAGCACGGCGTTCCATCGATACCTGCTTGTGCAGTCGCCGCTGCGACCGGCCCTGGCTCAGGACGATTTCATCCGATCCCAGACGCCTTTCACACCATCCAGGAACGTCGACGAACGCGGCGAATGCTTGCGTGCACCGTCACCCACGAACGTGCCCTCGAACTGCTCCAGCAACTCGCGCTGCTGGGCCGTCAGGTTGACCGGCGTCTCCACGACCACCTCGCAGTACAGGTCGCCCGGGCGGCGGCTGCGCACGGACTTGACGCCCTTGTCGCGCAGGCGGAACAGCTTGCCGGTTTGTGTCTCGGCCGGAATGCGCAACTCCACCTCGCCGTCCAGCGTCGGCACGCGGATGGTGTCGCCCAGCGCGGCCTGGGAAATGCGGATCGGCACCTCGCAATGCAGGTCGTCGCCTTCGCGTTTGAATATCTCGTGCTCGCGCACGCGCACGTCGACGTACAGATCGCCCGGGGGCGAGCCCGCGGGGCCCGCTTCGCCTTCGCCCGACAGGCGGATGCGGTCGCCGTTGTCGACGCCCGGCGGGATCTTGACCTGCAGCGTCTTGGTGTCCTCGATGCGGCCCTGGCCGTGGCAATCGCCGCACGGGTTGGCGATCGTCTGGCCGCGCCCGCCGCAATGCGGGCAGGCCTGCTGCATCGAGAAGATGCCGCGCTGGAAGCGCACCTGACCGCGTCCCTGGCAGGTCGAGCAGGTTTCGAGCTTGCCGTCGGCCGACCCGCTGCCATCGCAGCTGTCGCAGGCGTCCAGCGTCGGGACCTCGATGGTCTTCTCGATGCCGCCCACCGCCTCTTCCAGCGACAGCTCCATCACGTAGCCGATGTCGGCGCCGCGACGCGGGCCACGTCCGCCGCCCATGCCGCCACCGAAGATGTTGCCGAAGATGTCGCCGAAGATGTCGCCCATGTCGGCATGGCCGAAGCCGCCGCCATTACCACCCATGCCGTGTTCGAACGCCGCGTGGCCGTGCTGGTCGTACATGCGTCGACGCCCGGCGTCGGACAGCACCTCGTAGGCCTCCTTGCACTCCTTGAACGCGGCTTCCGCAGCGGCATCGCCGGGATTGCGGTCGGGGTGGTGCTTCATCGCGCAACGGCGATAGGCCTTCTTCAGCTCATCGTCGCCGGCGTTGCGGGCCACGCCCAGCACTTCGTAGTAGTCGCGTTTGCTCATGTAATGCAGGGAACCGGAAACGGGGAACAGGGAATGGAGCGAGGCGCGTCGGGGTACGGAAACGGGAACGGGGAACCGGGCCTGGAGGCGAGCAGCGTCTTCACTGCGCGCGTCCTATTCCCGATTCCCCATTCCCGGCTTCGCCTTACTTCTTCCCGTCGTCCTTGACCTCGGTGAACTCGGCGTCGACCACGTCGTCGGCCGCCTGGCTGGCCTGTGCCTGGCCGTCGCCACCCGCGGGCTGGCCCTGGGTGGCGGCCATCAGCGACTGCGCGGCGGTCTCCAGTGCGCGGCTCTTGGCCTCGATCTGGGCCTTGTCGTCGCCCTTCATGGCCGTCTCAAGCTCGGCAATCGCGGCCTCGGCGGCACCGATCGCCTCGCCCGGCAGCTTGTCGCCGTGCTCCTTGATCGTGCTGCGGGCCATGTGGATCAGGCCGTCGGCCTGGTTGCGGGCCTGCACCAGCTCGTGGAACTTCTGGTCTTCCTCGCGGTTGGCCTCGGCGTCGGCGACCATCTTCTGGATCTCCTCGTCCGACAGGCCCGAGCCGGCCTTGATCTCGACCTTCTGCTCCTTGCCGGTCTTCTTGTCCTTGGCCGTCACGTGGACGATGCCGTTGGCGTCGATGTCGAACGACACCTCCACCTGCGGCATGCCGCGCGGCGCCGGTTCGATGCCGGTGAGGTCGAAGCGCGCCAGCGACTTGTTGTAGCGGGCCTGCTCACGCTCGCCCTGCAGCACGTGCACGGTCACGGCGGACTGGTTGTCCTCGGCGGTCGAGAACGTCTGCGACGCCTTGGTCGGCACCGTGGTGTTCTTCTCGATGATCTTGGTGAACACGCCGCCCAGGGTTTCGATGCCCAGGCTCAGCGGGGTCACGTCCAGCAGCAGCACGTCCTTGACGTCGCCGGCCAGCACGCCGCCCTGGATCGCGGCGCCGATGGCGACGGCCTCGTCCGGGTTGACGTCCTTGCGCGGCTCCTTGCCGAAGAACTCACCGACCGCCTGCTGCACCTTCGGCATGCGGGTCTGGCCACCGACCAGGATCACCTCGCTGATGTCGCTGGCGCGCAGGCCGGCGTCATTGAGCGCGATGCGGCACGGCTCGATCGTTTTCTTGACCAGGTCCTCCACCAGCGACTCGAGCTTGGCGCGGGTCAGCTTGATGTTGAGGTGCTTGGGGCCGGTCGCGTCGGCAGTGACGTACGGCAGGTTGACGTCGGTCTGCTGGCTGGAGGACAGCTCGATCTTGGCGCGCTCGGCGGCGTCCTTCAGACGCTGCAGGGCCAACGGGTCCTTGCGCAGGTCGATGCCCTGTTCGCGCTGGAACTCTTCCACCAGGTAATCGATGACGCGCTTGTCGAAGTCCTCGCCACCCAGGAAGGTGTCGCCGTTGGTGCTCAGAACCTCGACCTGCATCTCGTCGTCAACCGAGGCGATCTCGATGATCGACACGTCGAACGTACCGCCGCCCAGGTCGTACACGGCCACCTTGCGGTCGCCGCCCTTCTTGTCCATGCCATAGGCCAGCGCGGCCGCGGTCGGCTCGTTGATGATGCGCTTGACCTCAAGGCCGGCGATCCTGCCCGCATCCTTGGTGGCCTGGCGCTGGGAATCGTTGAAGTACGCCGGCACGGTGATGACCGCCTCGGTGACGGTCTCGCCCAGGTAGGCCTCGGCGGTCTTCTTCATCTTGGCCAGCACTTCGGCCGAGATCTGCTGCGGCGCCATCTTCTTGCCGTCCTGGGTCGCCACCCAGGCATCGCCGTTCTCGTGCTGGACGATGCCGTACGGCACCAGGTCCAGGTCCTTCTGCACTTCGGCGTCGGTGAACTTGCGCCCGATCAGGCGCTTCACCGCGAAGAACGTGTTCTTGGGGTTGGTGACGGCCTGGCGCTTGGCAGAGGCGCCAACCAGTACTTCGCCGTCCTTGGTGTAGGCGACGATGGAGGGGGTGGTGCGGTCGCCCTCCGCGTTCTCGATGACGCGGGCCTTGCCGCCTTCCATGATCGCCACGCACGAATTGGTCGTGCCCAGGTCGATGCCGATGATCTTGCCCATGGTGGTGCTCCCTCTCGAATCTCTGAAGTATTTGGGGCGGCAACGCCGCCGATGACCGCTATCTGGGGTTCGTGCCCTGCCCTTCAAGGGCAAGGCGCCATGCGCGGGGATGCGTGGCGCGTCAGTCCTGCTGGCTGACCACGACCAGCGCCGGACGCAGCAGGCGGTCGTTCAGCAGCCATCCCTTCTGGTAGACCTGCACAACGTGCCCCGGCGCGTGTTCCTCGCTGGGCACCATGCTCATGGCCTGGTGGTGTTCCGGATTGAACGGCTGGCCCACCGGGTCGACCGGCACCAGGCCGTTGTCGGCAGTGACCTTGAGCAACTGGCGCAGGGTCAGCTCCATGCCTTCGCGCAAGGCGCTGGCATCGCTGCCTGCCGCGCCGAGGCCGGCCTCCAGGCTGTCGATCACCGGCAACAGGTCGGACAGCAGCCGCTCGTTGGCGAAACGGCGGGCGGAGTCTCGCTCGCGCTCCAGCCGCTTGCGCTGGTTGTCGAGATCGGCGCGCTCGCGCAGCGCCTCCTCGCGCAGGCGGGCCAGTTCGGCCTCGAGTTCGGCCGTCCGCGCCTGCTCGCTGGCCTCGGGAACGCCAGACTGCGGCGCATCGTCCGCCTGCTGGTTTTCGGTGGGGTCGATCGACGGTTCTTGATGGGTCATGCCGGGCGGGTCCTGGGCCTGATGGACATGCGCGTTGCGCGGGTGGCCCAGCAATGGGGGCAGCCCCCGGCGTTTCAAGCGCCCGGGCTGGACGCGGGCAGGTCCGTCACCGCGTGGGCTGCGGTGCGAATGCCTCGCCCAGCACGCTGGCGGCCGCCTGCACCACCGGGATCACCCGCTGGTACGCCATGCGTGTCGGGCCGATCACACCCAGCACGCCCAGCACCTGCCCGTCGGCCGCGTAGGGCGCTGTGACCAGCGATACACCTTCCAGCGGGGCGAGCCCGGTTTCTTCGCCGATGAAGATCTGGACGCCGGGCGCGGACACCGTGCGCTCCAGCAACTGCAGGATTTCGCGCTTGCGTGCGAAGGCGTCGAACAGCTCGCGCAGGCGGTCGACGTCCGACAGCTCGTTCAGGCCCATCAGCCGGGTCTGCCCGGCGAGCACCATGTCGTCGCCGCCCGGCGCCAGCACCTGCTCGGCCAGCTCGACCGACCGCGCCAGCAATGCCTGCATCTCCGATTGAGCCGATCGCAGTTCGTGCACCAGCGTCGTCCGGATTTCCGCCACCGGGCGGCCGGCAAAGTGCGCGTTGAGGTAATTGGCCACGCGCTCCAGCTCGCCGGCCTCAAACTGCCGGCGGGTCTGGATGATGCGGTTCTGCACTTCGTTGTCGGCGAACACCACGATCGCCAGCACGCGTTCGTTGTCCACCGGCACGAAATCGATTCGCCGGAACGCGAACTGCTCGCGCCGCGGCACGCTGACCACACCGACGAAATGCGTCATCGCCGATAGGAGCTCCGAGGCGCTGCCCAGCAACGCCTGGGTGCCCGAGCCCGGCGGCAACTCGCTGCGCAGGCGCACCACTTCGCCTTCCGGCAGAGGCTTGAACTGCAGGAGGGAGTCGACGAACAGCCGGTACCCCTGCGCGGTCGGCACCCGGCCGGCGGACGTGTGCGGCGCGGTCAGCAGGCCTGCGTCCTCGAGGTCGCACAGGATGTTGCGGATCGTCGCCGGGCTCACGTCCAGCCCCGCATGCCGGGCCAGCGTCTGCGAGCCCACGGGCTCGCCATCGCGGATGTACCGGCCGATCAACGTGCGCAGCAACTGGCGCGCGCGCGGGTCCTGGCTGGGGTCGGAGGGGGCACGGGGCATGCTCCGGATATAAGGGGGCCGGACGGGCGACGCAAGTCGCGGGCCATGCAGCGGATCGCCCTGTGCGACACGTGACCCTTAGAATCCGCACCCATGCTGACCCACCTCGCGCTCAAGGATTTTGCCGTCGTCCAGTCCGCCGAGCTGGCGTTCGGACCCGGCCTGACCGTGATTTCAGGCGAAACCGGCGCCGGCAAGTCGTTGCTGGTCGATGCGCTGGGCCTGCTGTCGGGCCTGCGCGCCGACAGCGGCGTGGTGCGCCACGGCGCGACCCGGGCGGAACTGGTCGCGGAGTTCTCGCTCGCCGACGCGCAGCCGGCCACCGACTGGCTGCGCGAGAACGCCCTGGACGAGGACGGCGACGACGGCCGCCACTGCCAGGTCCGCCGCGTGGTCCGTGCCGATGGCGGGTCGCGGACGTGGATCAACGGCCGCCCGGTCACCGTCGGCCAGCTGGCCGAACTTGCCTCGCACCTGGTCGAGATCCACGGGCAGCACGAGCATCAGGCCCTGCTCTCGCGCCCCAGCCAGCTCGCGCTGCTCGATGCCTATGCACGCAACGACGCGGAGCGGCGCGCCGTCGCCGAGGCCGCGGGCCGCTGGTCCGACCTGCTGGCCGAGCGTGAACGCCTTACCGCCCAGGGCGATGTCTCCGATCGGATCGGCTGGCTCGAACACCAGCATGCCGAGCTGGAGCGGGAAACACTCGACGCCGACAGCCTCGCGCAGCTGAGCATCGACCACCGTCGCAGCGCGCATGCGGCCGGCCTGCTGGAGGCGTGCGAGCGCGCGTTCGCTGTCATGGACGGCGACGAAGGACCATCGATCACCCGCGCACTGCAACAGGCCCGGGACACGCTGCAGCGAGTCGCCGAGCACGAGCCGCGGCTCACCGAGGTCGACGCCATGCTCGACAACGCGGCCATCCAGCTGGACGAGGCGTCCGTGCTGCTGGATCGCATCCGCGGCGACCTGGACCTGGACCCGCAGGCGTTGGAGACGTTGGAGCAGCGCATGGGCCGGCTGCACGAACTGGCGCGCAAGCACCGCGTGACGCCCGACCAGCTGTCGGGCAAGCGCGACGAGATCGCCGCCGAGCTCGAATCGCTGCGTGGCGCGGACGAGCGCCTGCAGGGCCTCGACGCCGACATCGCCGCGGCGACGCGTGCCTGGCAGGCGGCCGCCGAGGCGCTGGGCTCGACCCGTCGCGAAGCCGCCCGGCGGCTGTCGTCCGACACCTCGGCGTTGATCGCCGAGTTGGGCATGGGCGGCGGAGCGTTCGAGGTCGCGCTCGAGCCCCTGGATGCGGTCAGGCCCGATCCGCAGGGCGCCGAGCGCGTGGAGTTCATGGTGGCCGCTAACCCCGGCCAGCCGCCGCGTCCGCTGCGCAAGGTCGCCTCGGGAGGCGAGCTCTCACGCATTTCGCTGGCGATCGAAGTCGCCGCGCTCGGGCTGGATGCCGTGCCGACGATGGTGTTCGACGAGGTCGATTCCGGCATTGGCGGTGCCGTGGCCGACATCGTCGGACAGAAGCTGCGCGCCTTGGGCGAGCGTCGCCAAGTGCTGTGCGTCACCCACCTGCCGCAGGTGGCCGCGCAGGGCCACGCGCACTACCGGGTCAGCAAGTCCGCCAGTGACGGCGTCACCCAGAGCGAGGTCCAGGCCCTGGGTGCGAAGCAGCGCCAGGACGAACTGGCGCGCATGCTGGGCGGCGTGGAAATGACCCGGGAAGCCCGGGCCGCCGCGCGCCGCCTGTTGAGCGACGCGGGCTGACATAACGGAACAGGGCGGTTCGTCACACGCCCCGCGGATACCGGTCGGTCAGCGCTTCTTGCGTACGTACAGCACCAGCGAGTGTTCTTCGATCTCGTAGCCGTGCTTGGCTGCGATCTTGCGCTGCAACTCTTCGATCTCAGCGCTTTCGAACTCGATGATCTTGCCCGAGTCGATGTCCACCATGTGGTCGTGGTGGTGGCCGCGGTCCAGTTCGTACACCGACTGCCCCGACTCGAAGTTGTGCTTGAGCACCAGGCCGGCGGACACGAACTGCGTCAGCACGCGATAGACCGTCGCCAGACCGATGTCCTCCCCCTTTTCCAGCAGGCGCCGGTAGATGTCCTCGGCCGTCATGTGGTGGGACTTGGTGCCCTCCAGCAACTCGAGGATGCGCAGGCGCGGGTGGGTCACCTTGAGGCCGACGTTGCGCAGGTCTTGGGATTCCATGGCGAAGTTCCTGGGAAGGTCGTCAGGGAGCGCGCGGGAAGCTCGCGTCCGGGTGGGGTGGAGGGCCGCCGCGCGTGGGCGCCGGCAACCAGTACGGTGGCTGTGCCCGAATGCCGCGTGAATGCGGGACCGGCAGCGGCCTCGCGCCGGGTCGCCAGTGTATCATCGGCCGGTCTTTCGCCCTGCCGTGAAAAACCGAATGCGCAAGCTGCTGCTCGTCCTCCTCGTCGCCGCCACCACTGCCGGCTGCGGCATCGTCTACCGCCAGCCGATCTACCAGGGCAACCTGCTGGAGAAGACCAACGTCGACCAGCTGCAGGTCGGCATGGGCAAGCCGCAGGTGATCGCGCTGCTGGGCAGCCCGTCGGTCACTGACCCGTTCCACCACGACCGCTGGGATTACACCGCCAGCCAGCGCACCGACCGCCTGGGCCGGACCGAGGTCAAGAACCTCACGCTGTGGTTCGAGAACGATGCGCTGACGCGCTGGGAAGGCGATTACTTCCCCGAGCAGGACGAAGAAATCGCGCGCAACTCCGTCAAGCAGTTCGGCCGCAACCTGGCCCGCGAGAAGAACTGAGTCGCGGCCGTCTGGCCCGCGACTCCTCCAGCATTCCGACTCAACGCCGCGCGCGGTCCTGCGCGCGGCGTCGCCGTGCGTCCTTGGGGTCGGCCTGCAGTGGGCGCAGGACTTCGACGCGGTCGCCGTCACGTAACGTGGTATCGAAATCGGCTCGCTCGCCGTAAATGGCGACACCCGTACACGCCGGGTCGTCATCCATTGCGGCCGCCTTCAAGGCATCGCTCACCGTTGCGCCGTCCGGCACCTCGACTTCGACACTCTCGAAGCGACCGGGCCACGCGCGGATGACCGCAACCCTCATTCCAGGTCTTCGCGGTCGGCCACGCGGACGAAGTCGTCGACCATGCGGTCCGCCAGCGCTTGGAAGCCGATCGAAAACGCCGGCGACAGCAGTTTGACCGACGGCTCGAAGTCCAGGCTCAGCGTGACCTTGCAGGCCGACTCGTCCAGCGCATGGAATTCCCACCGGCCGCCCAGCCGCCGGAAGGGACCGTCGACCAGCTTCAGGTCGATGTGGTGCGGGGGGCTGAGCGTGTTCTCGGTGGTGAACCAGGTCTTCAGTGCGCCCAGCCCGAGGTCCAGCCGCGCGACCATGCGCCCTTCCCCTTCCTCCAGCACCTGGGCCGCGTGGCACCAGTCGAACCGCCGCGGGTAGGCGGCCACGTCGTTGACCAGCGCGAACATGCGGGCGGCGGAGTGTTCGACCAGGGCGGAGCGTCGGATCGTGGGCATCGTCAGGAGGCAGTCGGCTTGCAAGGTGGGCCACGTCGCCGGGACGTCGCGACCGTAAAGGTTTTCCCTATGCCCGGTACGCGGCATCTGGGACAATGCCGCGATGGCCAAGAACAGCAGCAACAAGGGCGGCAAGGATAAAGGAAAGGCCGCATCGGGCGGGACGATCGCGCTCAACAAGCGTGCCCGGCACGACTACCACCTGGAGCAGCGTTTCGAGGCCGGCCTCGCGCTGCAGGGCTGGGAGATCAAGTCGATCCGGGCCGGACGCGCCAATATCGGCGAGAGCTACGCGGTGATCCGCGACGGCGAGATGTTCCTGTTCGGCGCACAGATCACCCCGATGATCTCCGCGTCCACCCACGTGGTGGCCGAGGAGCGCCGGACCCGCAAGCTGCTGCTCCACCGCAACGAGATCGACACGCTGATCGGCAAGGTGCAGCGTGATGGCTACACGGTCATCCCCACCGCGTTGTACTGGAAGGGCAACCGCATCAAGGCGGAGTTGGCGCTGGCCAAGGGCAAACAGAGCCACGACAAGCGCGACGCCAGCAAGCAACGCGACTGGGCGCGCGAGAAGCAGCGCGTGATGCGCCAGCACAACAAGAATGCCTAGCTCGATTTAGAGGTTAGGGACTGGAGGCTGGGGGCTAGCGTCTGCAGACCTGGGAATACGGGCTGCTCGCCGCGCGGGTCTTGGCAGCCCTTCGGGGCGGAGCGTCCACGGCCTCGTTGACCCCTCGCCTGCATCGGGCCTCATCGCCCGATGCCGTCAGCTTGCCGGATCCAATCCGGGCGTCGCGCCTTCGCCCGGCAACGTGAACCGGAACGTGGCGCCCTGCCCTTCCGCGCCTTCCGCGCGGATGGTGCCGCCGTGGCGCTCGACAATGCGCTTCACCGTCGCCAGGCCGATGCCATGGCCGGCGAACTGTTCCTGCGCGTGCAGCCTCTGGAACGGCCGGAAGAGCTTCTCCACGTAGTCCTGCGGGAAGCCCGCGCCGTTGTCGCGGACGTGGAATTCGGTCGTGCCGTCGTCGCGGACGGTGGCCCCGAACTCAATGCGGGGGCCCTGCGTGCCGCGCGTGAACTTCCATGCATTGCCCAGCAGGTTGCCCAGCAGGTTGCGGACCAGCGCGGCATCGGCATCGGCCTTCAGGCCCGGGGCGATGTCGACCTCGGGAGCATGGCTGGCGTCGCCGGCGCGCAGTTCCTCCACCACTTCCGCCGCAAGACGGCTCAGGTCGACGCGCTCGATCTTGAGCTCGCCTCGGGTGACGCGCGCGATTTTCAGCAGGGCATCGATCAACTCGCCCATGCGCGATGCCGCCTTGCGCACGCGCGCCAGGTAATCGCGGCCGCTGTCATCGAGCCGGTCGCCGTAGCGTTCCGTCAGCACGCGACTGAACCCGTCGATCGCCCGCAGCGGGGCGCGCAGGTCGTGCGAAACGCTGTAGGCGAACGACTCCAGCTCCTGGTTGGCCTGGCTCAGCTCACGCGTGCGCAGCGCGACACGGGCCTCCAGGGTCCGGTTGAGCGCGTGGACGCGCGCTTCGGCGCGCAGCCGTTCTGTCACGTCCTCGACCTGCACCAGCCCGGTGACGTCCTGGCCGACATTGCCGGGCACCGGCGCATAGGTGAGCTGCGCGTGGCGCGGCAGCCCACCGGCATGGTGGTGGAGGCGGCGCGTGGCCCGGTGGACGCCCTGCTCCGCGCCCGAGCCATGGCCGATCGGCAGCGCCTCCTCGTCCTCGAACAGTGCTTCCAGCTTCATGCCGATCAAGGTGGCCGAGTCCCGCCCGATGATGCGGCCCAGTGCGGGATTGGCCTCGACGATGCGCCCTTCGCTGTCCAGCAGCGCCTTGCCGATGGCCGAGTACTCCAGCGCGCTGCGGAAGCGCTGTTCGCTTCGCCGGTAGTCCTCCGTCATGCGCATCGCCAGCGTCTGCGCCCGCGCCTGCGTCCGCGCCAGCACCCAGGCGATGGCGTACATCAGCAACGACGTGAACAACCCCAGCGCCAACAGCGACTGCAGGCCGCTGGGGCCCGACAGGCGCGGCACCGCCTGTGCCAGTGGCGGCGAGTCGAACTCCACCCGCCACCGCCGGCCGAAATGGTCGACGTGCCGGGTATGGCGGAACGCGGGCGACGCCTCGATTTCCGACAGTTGCGTCGTGTACAGCAGCTGGTCGCGGCCGTCGGTCACGTCGTAGACGCGGAACCGCTCGTTCTCGTACAGCCCGCCCAGCGCCATGTCGACGAAGCCCTGCATGCGGAACGGCATGTAGACCCAGCCCTGCATCGACTCCAGTCGTGCCGCGCGGGTGGCCGGACGGTCGCCCGCGCGGTAGATCGGCTCGTACAGGAGCAGCCCGGTTTCCCTGTCCACCCCGTCCTGCACGAGGTGTACCGGTCCGGTCAGGCGCGATTCGCCCGACTCCATCGCCGCTTGCATCGCGGCACGGCGCGTCGGCTCGGAATACATGTCGAAGCCCATCGCGTCGAGGTTCTCGGGCGACTTGGGTTCCAGCAGCAGGATCGGCGCGTAGTACGGCCGGTGTCCGCGCGGTTCGACCTCCAGCAGCCCGTAACCGGACTCGCGCCACTGCGTCTGCAGGATGGGCAACTCGGAGTGGCTGAGGTACGGCGCGAAGCCCAGGCCGACCAGCGCCGGGAAACGCTCTTGGCTGTCCAGGCCCACCGCATAGGAGTGCCATTGCTGCGGGCTGGGCCGCGCGACGGTCGCGAACAGTGCCGAGCCGCCCTGCAGCACCAACTCGAAGTTGCTCATTCGCTCGCGAAGCAGGTAGACCACTTCGTCCGTCCGCGCCACGAAGCGAGCCCGCGCCGTTGCCACTTCACGTTCGTAGGCCGCCCGCCAGGTCACGAAGACGATCAGCAGCGAACCGATGAGCACCGCGAGCGCCAGGACGTGTCCGCCGCGCGAAGGCGATGCCGTCCTGACGTCGTCTGGATGGGGGGTCTGGGCGGATGCGGACATGGCCGGCAAGCATACAATCCCGCGTGCCGTCGGTCGCAGATGAACGCCACCTTCCGCCATCCATCGCGGGCATTGAGTCGGGGCCGCCAGCCCCTATACTGCTTGGGTCAGCGATGACGATCCCGGGGGTGCACTGGCTTCGACGGGGGTCGCGAAATCGCCTGGTGCATGCCGAGGGGGTAGCTTTCCTCGTAAATCCAGCTGCAAAACTCTAGTTGCCAACGACGACAACTACGCTCTCGCCGCTTAAGGCGTAAGCCCCGAAACAGCTTGTGTCCGTGCTCGCTGCGTAGGGTCATCATCACGGAATCGCCGGTGATGGCTGCCCGTCAGTCGCCGGTTAACCCAAAGCGGGCTGGTCCGCCGATGCGCTTTGCGCGCCGTGCTGTCGGTGGACGAGACTTAACGGCGAGCTAAGCATGTAGTACCGGGGATGGAGTGCCTTCGGACGGCGGTTCGATTCCGCCCACCTCCACCAATTCGGTCCCTCGGGGCCACGACGAAAGGCCGTACCTCCGGGTGCGGCCTTTTTCGTGGGTGCGATTTCTCGTGGTCGCGCGTGGCCGGTTCCGGACGAGCCGCGTCACCCGGTGGCGACCGGCCGTACCCGGAACACCGCGCTGATGCGCGCGCCTTGCGGGCGGCAGGTCTTGGGGATGCCGTGCTCGTGGGTCCGCTGGGAGGCGTGGCTCATCGACAGCACGCTGCCCGGCGCCAGGTCCACGGACAGGGTTTCGCGCGCGCCGTCGCGGGCACGGATCAGCATGCGCCGGGGCGCGCCCAGCGATACCAGGGTGATCGGATGGCCCGCTGCCAGCGTGTGCAGCTTGTCGCCGTGCATGGCGACGCTGTCGTTGCCGTCGCGGTAGAGGTTCATGCCGATGCGCGAGTACGGCGCCGGCGCCCTGGCCTGCACGCAGGCCAGCAGCTCGGCCAACGGCAGGTCGGCTGGCAGGCGGCCGACGGCGTAGTTCGCCAGCAGCCGTGGCACGTCGACGATGCGGTCGTACATCGGGCGCTGCAGGTGGGTCCATGCCGCGCCCTCGCGGAGGGCATCGAACCAGCGCCGCGCGGTGTCGGGTTCGATGGCGGCCGGCCAGTAGCGGATGCCACCCTGGTCGTCATCCACCAGCTGGTGCATCGCCGGAGCGAAGAGGTCGTCGGTGAGGGCGGCCAGTGCACGCATGGCGGATCAGTGGAAGTCGCGGGAACCGGGCTGGATCCCGCCCAGCAGATGGCTGAAATCCTCCAGCCGGCGTGCGATCAGGTGGGATACCCCGTCCACCTGTTCCCAACGGCCGCGTACCGCCATCAGCCGTGCGCCGAGCAGGGCCTTGCGGTCGCGCAGCGCCACGTGCGACCACACCACCACGTTGACCATGCCGTGCTCGTCCTCCAGCGTCACGAAGATCGTGCCCTTGGCGGTCGCCGGCCGTTGCCGCTGGGTGACGATGCCGGCCGCGAACGCGCCGCGCCCGTGCGGCAACCCGCGCAGCTGCCGCGAATCGACCACGCGCCGCCGCCGCAGGCTTTCACGCAGCAAGGACAGCGGATGCTCGCCCAGCGTCAGTCCCGTCATGCGGTAATCCGACGTCACGTCCTCGCCCACCGTCGGCGCGGGCAGGATGATCGCGTCCTCGTCCGGACTGCCGGGCAGCAGGGGACGCTGCCGTTCGATGCCGGCGACCGCCCAGCGCGCGGCATGGCGATGCCCGGCGAGCGATTGCAGCGCGCCGGCTTCGGCCAGGGCATTGCGCGCCCTCTCGTCGAGCCTGGCCCGCAGGCACAGGTCGCCGACATCGGCGAAGGGACGTTGCGCCCGCGCAGCCATGATCGCCCTGCCGGCCTCCTCCGACAGCCCGCCCACCTGCCGGAAGCCGAGCCGCAGCGCCGCCTGCCCGTGATCGTCGACACCCAGCCGCACATGGCCGCCTTCCAGCGTGTTGTCCCAGTCGCTGACCGTGACGTCGACCGGCAGGACCTCGATGGACACCCGGCCGCCCTGCCCACGACGTGCGTCCTGCACGATCTGGCTGGGCGAGTAGAAGCCCATCGGCTGTGCATTGAGCAGCGCGCAGGCGAATGCCGCCGGCTCGTGCCGCTTCAGCCAGCAGCTGATGTAGACCAGCTTGGCGAACGAGGCCGCATGGCTCTGCGGAAAACCGTAGGAACCGAAGCCCTTGATCTGTTCGAAGATCTGGTCGATGAACTCCGCTGCGTAGCCTTTCTTTTCCATCAGCTCGCGTATCCGCAAGCGATGCGGCTCCATGTCGCCGCCGCGTCTCCATGCGGCCATCGAGCGGCGCAGGCCGTCGGCCTCCGAAGGCGTGTAGCCGGCATGGATCACCAGTTCCATCACCTGTTCCTGGAACAGCGGGATGCCCAGCGTCTTCCCGAGGATTTCCTTCACACCCTCGGAGGGATACGTCACCGGGTCCTTGCCCTGCCGGCGGCGCAGGTAGGGATGCACCATGCCGCCCTGGATCGGCCCGGGACGCACGATCGCCACTTCGACCACCAGGTCGTAGTACTCCTTGGGCTTCAACCGCGGCAGCATGCTCATCTGCGCGCGCGACTCGATCTGGAACACGCCCACGGTGTCGGCGGCCTGGATCATCTCGAATGTCTTTACGTCGTCGTTCGGCAGGCTGGCGAGATCCAGTCGGAAGCCACGATGGTTTTCCACCAGGTCCACCGCCTTCCTGATGCAGGTCAGCATGCCCAGCGCCAGGCAGTCGACCTTGAGCAAGCCCATCGTCTCCAGGTCGTCCTTGTCCCATTGGATGATGGTGCGCTCGTCCATCGAGGCGTTTTCCACCGGCACCACCGTGGACAGCGGCGCATCGCCGATCACGAAGCCGCCCACGTGCTGCGAGAGATGGCGCGGATGGCCGCGCAGCTGGTCGGTCACCGCCAGCACGCGCCGGATCAGCGGATTCTCCGGATCGAAGCCCGCCTCGCGCAGGCGCTGCTCCATCGGCGCCTCGCCATTGCCCCAGCCGTAGCACTCGGCCAGCAGTGCGATCTGGCCGGGCGGCAGGTCGAAGGCCCTGGCGACGTCGCGCACCGCGCTCTTGCCGCGGTAACGAACGACCGTCGCGGCCAGCGCGGCGCGGTGGCGGCCGTACTTGCCGTAGACGTACTGCAGCACTTCCTCGCGGCGTTCGTGCTCGAAGTCGACGTCGATATCGGGTGGCTCGTCGCGCTCCTCGGACAGGAAGCGCGCCATCAGCAGCCGACTTTCGGCGGGATTGACCACGGTGATGCCCAGCGCGAAGCACACGGCCGAATTCGCCGACGAGCCGCGACCTTGGCACAGGATGTTCCGCTCCTTGGCGAAACGGACGATGTCCTCCACCGTCAGGAAGAACGCCTCGTACTTCAGCTTCTGGATCAGCGCCAGCTCACCGTCGATCTGCGCGACCACCGAGTCCGGCGCGCCTTCAGGCCAGCGCTCGCGCATGCCCCGCTGAGTGAGTTCGCGCAGCCACGTGGTCGGCGTGTGCCCCTGCGGCACCAGCTCGGCCGGATACCGGTAGTGGATGTCGCGCTTGAGGTCGAACCTGCAACGGCGCGCCAGTTGCACCGCGGCGTCGACCAGTTCGCGCGGATAGATGTTGCCCAGTGCCCGTCGCGTGCGCAGGTGGCGTTCGCCGTTGCGGAACAGGTGCACGCCGCATTCGGCCATCGGCGTGGCGTGGCGTATCGCCGTCATCGTGTCCTGCAAAGCCCGGCGCCGGCGCACGTCCATGTGCACGTCGCCGGCCGCCAGCGGCACCATCCTCAGGCGTGCGGCACTTTCGAGCAGACGCGCCAGTCGCGCCGCATCGTCCTGCTCGCGGTGCAGTTCGACCGCCAGGTGCGCGCGATCGCCGAACACCGATCGCAGCCAGCGTCCCTGCGCTTCGTCTATCTCCCGGGTCGGCAGCCACAATGCAAACAGGCCACAGACGGCGGGATCGACATCGGACAGGATGCGTTCCACGTCCTGCCGTGTGAGCCGGTACCCCTTCTTGTCGACCGCGCGCCGGGCGGTGGTGATGAGCTCACACAAGCGCGTGTAGCCGGCGGCGGTCTCCACCAGCAGGACGCACTTCAGTCCGCACACCAGGGTGAATTCGCTGCCGACGATGAGCTTCAACTCCGTCGCACGCGAAGCCTCCCAGCCGCGCACGATGCCGGCGAGCGAGCATTCGTCGGTGATCGCGAGCGCTTCATAGCCGAGATCGCGCGCACGCTCGAACAGGTCCTCCGCACTGGCTGCGCCACGCAGGAACGAGAAGTCCGACAGGCAATGCAGTTCCGCATAAGCCGGCCAGGCATCCTCGCGTGGGCCATCGTCGTTGGCTGCGGCATGCCGACCCAGCCGCTGCGCCACTTCCCACGCGCGTGGCGGGCGACCACCGGGCGTGTCGCGATCGACACCGTCCACGGCATCGTCCCAGCTCATGCGAACCACCCGTGCAGCATCCAGCCGCCCTGCTCGCCCGGCGACGCGAACGCCCAGGCCCGCTGGCCGCTTGAGGTTTCCAGCACGTAGTAGTCGCGGCGCACGTCGCCGCCGTCCCACCAGCCGCTTTCCAGCCGCTCCGGGCCGGAAACGATGCGGGGGTGGAAGTCGCGCAGCGGGACCGGTTGCGGCAACAGCCACATGGGCCGCGGCGGACGCACGGGTGCCTGCGCGATGCGTTCGCTCTTGCCCTCGCCCTCCCCCTGCACGCGCCGCCACGCGCGCTCCGGGCGGGGGTCGCCCGCCGGTGCCACCCGATGCACCGCGTCGTCGCCCAGGCGCGCGCGCAGGCGTTCGCGCAACTGCGGCCAAGGCAGTTGTTGCTGCTGGCGGGCATCGAACAGGTCGCGCGAGGCCGGCACGAACGGCGGCAACTCGCGCGCCAGCAGCCGCACCGCCACCACCGGTTTGTCCAGCTGCACGCGCTCGAGCCGGTTGCGGGTCAGCTCGAACAGCATCGCCGGCTCGCGCTCGGCCGCCAGCAGGCCGACCGGCACGTCGGTATGCCCGCCTTCGTGCTCCAGGCGCAGGACGAAGCGCTGCACCCCGCCGTCGCGCACCGACAGGTAGGTGCACAGGTCGCCCACCAGACGGCG
>Ga0156347_1088_pt1 | contig 24468 bp, 24 predicted proteins | sample RifOxyA1_FD_107994 | JGI IMG/M metagenome (GOLD analysis project Ga0156347, IMG submission 107994) | Xanthomonadales bacterium RIFOXYA1_FULL_69_10 | reverse complement strand
GCTCGATGACGGTAGCCGCATCAGGTCCGTCCCCCGCCAGCACCGGAGACGGGCGACAGCCGTCCGCGACCGCCAGGGAGCCAGCGCCATGAGCATCATCCTGCGCTGGCTGTTCGACCTCGCCGCGCGCCTGCTGCGCACGCTGGACTGGCCGCTGGTGGCGGCGCTGCTGGCGTTGATGGCCATCGGCCTGGCGGTGCTCTACAGCGCCGGTGGGCAGTCCTCGACGCTGGTGGTCGCGCAGGGCGCGCGCTTCGCCGTCGGGTTGGGGGCGATGTGGGCGCTGTCGCGCATGCCGCCCTCGCAACTGCGCAACTGGACGCCGCTGGTGTTCGCCGCGTCGATCGTGCCGCTGGTGGCGGTGCTGTTCCTGGGCAGCGGCCGCCACGGCGCGCACTGGTTGAACCTGGGCGTGTTCTATTTCCAGCCGGCCGAGCTGCTCAAGCTCAGCCTGCCGATGATGGTGGCGTGGTACCTCAACCGCGGCGCTTTGCCGCCGCGCGTGCCGACGGTGCTGGTGGCGAGCGCGATCATCGCCGTCCCCACCGGCCTGATCCTGCTGCAGCCGGACTTCGGCACGGCGATGCTGGTGGCCTCCAGCGGTGCGTTCGCGCTGTACTTGGCGGGCCTGTCGTGGTGGTGGTTCGTGGCCGCGATCGGCGGCGTCGCGGCAGTCGCGCCGGCGGCGTGGTTCTGGATGCTGCGCCCGTACCAGAAGGACCGGATCATGACGTTCCTGGACCCGGAGTCCGATCCGCTGGGCGCGGGCTGGAACATCATCCAGTCCAAGATCGCCATCGGCGGCGGCGGCCTGACCGGCAAGGGCTGGGGCGAGGGCAGCCAGTCGCACCTGAACTACATCCCCGAGCACACCACCGACTTCATCTTCGCCGTCCTCAGCGAGGAGTTCGGCTGGATGGGCGTGGCGGTAACGCTGGGCCTGTACCTGTTCGTCGTCGGACGCTGCCTGTGGATCGCCAGCGAAGCGCGCGACGGCTATTCCCGGCTGCTGGCCGGTGCGCTGGGATTGGCGTTCTGCGTGTACGTGATCGTGAACGGGGGGATGATCGCGGGCCTGCTGCCCGTGGTGGGCGTGCCGATGCCATTGCTGAGCTACGGCGGCACCTCGGCGGTGTCGTTGCTTGCGGGGCTGGGCGTGGTGATGGCGGTGCGCGCGCACCGGCCGGTGCACGCTCGCTGAGTGCCGCCCGGGCGCCGTGCGCGTCGACATGGATGAACACCACCCGAACCCGGCCGGGCCGCACGCGGAATGCTGCGTGCTAACCTCGCCGCGATGACTGCACGCCCCCTCCGAAAAGCCCTTGTGTTCATGCTTTCGCTGGCGCTCGGCGCCTGCGCCACGCCCGCGCCGCCGACCCCGGCAGCGTCCGCGGACGAGGCATCGCAAGCGTCCGAAACGACCGCCGAGCCGACGCCCGTCCCCACGCGAACGCGTCCGCCCGTGCCCGGCACCAACCCGCTGCCCGATCCGCTGCCGGCGATGCCGCTGGAACAGGCGAAGGAGGCGTTCGTGCGAGACACGGCGGCCAAGTACGGCGTCGATGCGGGACACATCGAGTCGGTGCTGGCCCGGGCCGAGATGCGCGAGAGCATCATCAAGGCGATGTCGCGGCCGGCCGAGGCCAAGCCGTGGCGCGACTACCGCCCGATCTTCATCAGCCAGGCCCGCATCGATGGCGGCGAGGCGTTCATGGCCCGCCACCGCGATGCACTGGCGCGGGTCGAATCGCGCACCGGCGTGCCGGCCGAGATCATCGTCGCCATCATCGGCGTGGAAACCAGCTACGGCGCCAACACCGGCAGCTACCCGGTGGTGGATGCGCTGTACACGCTGGCCTTCGCCTACCCGCGCACCGGCGACCCGGCCAAGGCCGACCGCGAGAACCGCCGCGAGGCGTTCTTCCGCGGCGAGCTGGCGCAGCTGTTCGCGCTGGGCAAGGAGCAACGGCTCGACATCACCACGCTCAAGGGCAGCTACGCCGGCGCCATGGGCTGGGGCCAGTTCATGCCGTCGAGCTACCGCGAGTTCGCGGCCGACGGCAATGGCGATGGCCGCATCGACCTGTTCAACAGCACCGATGACGTGTTCGCGTCGATCGCCAACTACTTCGTCGAGAAGGGCGGCTGGACGCGCGGCGGGCCGATCACCGTGCGTGCCACGCGCGCGCCTGATGCACGCGACTTCGAGCCCGAAGGCCTCTACCCGGACATGACCGTGGCGCAGCTGGGCACGATGGGCTACCGGCCGGTGGCCGCTTCCATCGCGCCCGACGAGCCGGCGCTGCTGATCAACCTCGACGGCGTGTCGGGCCGCGAGCACTGGCTGGGGTTCGACAACTTCTACGCCATCACCCGCTACAACATCTCCAAGCACTACGCGATGGCGGTCTACCAGTTGTCCGAGGCCATCGCCGGCCGCGAGAACCCGCTGGCCGACACCGCCGCGCCCGCGGCCGCCGACGGCGCATGAGGGTCGCGGTTGCCGCCGCCCTGGTGCTGGGCCTGGCGGCCTGCGCCGGCGCCCCCAAGCGTGGGTCGGAGCCCTCGCCGCTGGCCGGTGCCGGTTCGGTGACGCGCGATGCGCTGCCCACCGGCGCGCTGCCGGCGCGCTGCAACGGCTCGCCGTATGCCCCGGCGCAGGAGGACCCCGGCACCCGTGGCGACTATGTCGCCGGCGGGCTGTACAAGCCCGGTGTTTCCGACACCACGCCGGACTACGTGCCCGACGTCGACTGCATCCCGGAGCCGCAGGTCGTCGACCTGCCGCGCTCCAAGGTCGGCAACCGCGCCAGCTATTCGGTGCTCGGCAAGACCTACCGGGTGATGGATTCGCACGACGGCTACGTCGAGCAGGGCCGCGCGTCGTACTACGGCAAGAAGTTCCACGGCCGCCGCACCTCCAACCTGGAGGTGTACGACATGTACGCCTTCACCGCCGCGCACAAGACGTTGCCGCTGCCCAGCTTCGCGCGCGTGACCAACCTGGACAACGGCAAGTCGGTGGTGGTGCGCGTCAACGACCGCGGCCCGTTCCACGAGGGGCGGGTGATCGACCTGAGCTACGCCGCGGCGGTCAAGCTCGACTACATCCGCCAGGGAACCGCGCGGGTCGAGGTTCGGGCGCTGTCCCCCGGCGACACCGGCACCGTGCTGGCGGCGGAAACCGCGCCTGCACCTGCTGCGCCTGCATCGACGGAGATGGACCGCCTGGTGGCGTCGATCCCGGTGGCTGCCGCCGGTGCGGTGGACCTGCCGCCGGGCGTTCGCATCGCCACCGGCCGGCCGGCGTCCACGGCGGCATCGGCAGCGGTCGGCACCACGGCAGCCGCCGGCGGTCCGGTCGAGCCGGCCGCCCCCGTGTCGACCACCCCGGGCACCGAATACCGCTTCGACATGCGCCAAGACGGGCGCGCAATGAGTGCCGACGAGTTCGATGCCTGGATGCGCACGCGCCGGGTGCGCGTGGCCACCGGCAAGCCGGGCGTACCGGCACCCGCCCCGGCAATGGCCACAACTGCGATGCCGGCGGCAGCCACGCCTCTGGTCCAGCCTCCGACCGCCCATAGTTCGACCCCGGCCGCGGACGGGGTCACGTTGCAGGTGGCCGCGTTCTCCGCGCGCGGCAACGCCGACCGCGCGCTGGCGATGCTGCGTGGCGCCGGCGTCGAGGGCGCGCACGTGCTCGATGGCGAATCGGCCGGACGTCCGGTCTGGCGCCTGCGCATCGGTCCGCTGGCCGCCGCTGCGGTGCCCGCCCTGTCGGCACGTATCGCCGGCCTCGGCTTCGGGCCGCCGCAACGCGTCAATGAATGAATTCGGTGCCGCCCGGCACCCGTTGTCCCTTACTTTCTTCCGGCCGCCCGCCGGGTCCCCGGAGTCGTAGAACCATGAAATCCCGTTTCGTCCTCGCCACGCTGGCCACCTTCGCGGTCGGCCTGGCGCTCGCCCAGTCGCCCCAGCCCGCCACGCCGCAGCCGGCCGCCGCGCAGCCCGCCGCCAGCGATGCGCTGCCGGTGCCGCCGCCGCCGGAGGTGACCGGTACCGCCTGGGTGCTGATGGACGCGGCCAGCGGCAACGTGCTGGCGGGCGAGAACTACGACGAGCAGCTCGAGCCGGCCAGCATCACCAAGGTGATGACCAGCTACGTGATCGCCGCGGAGATGGCCGCCGGCAAGGTCTCGCGCGACGACCAGGTCATGATGACCGAGAACGCCTGGCGCACCGGCGGCGCCGGCACGGACGGCAGCTACTCGGGCTTCGAGGTCAACCAGACCGCGCCGCTGCTGGAGATGGAGAAAGGCATGGTCGTGCAGTCGGGCAACGACGCCGCCATCGCACTGGCCGAGCACGTCGCGGGCAGCGAGCAGGCGTTCGCCGCGCTGATGAACCAGTACGCGCAGCGCATCGGCATGGAGAAGAGCCACTTCATCAACGCCACCGGCCTGCCGGGCGAGGGCCACATCACCACCGCGCGCGACCTGGCGCTGCTGGGCCGCGCGCTGATCCGCGACTACCCCGAGGCGTACTCCTACAACAAGATCAAGGAGTTCACCGTCGGCAACATCACCCAGCCCAACCGCAACGTGCTGCTGTGGCGCGATGCCAGCGTCGACGGCATCAAGACCGGCCACACCTCGGCGGCCGGCTATTGCCTGATGGCCTCGGCCAAGCGCGGCGACCAGCGGCTGATCTCCGTGGTCATGGGCTCGACGTCCGAATCCCAGCGCGCCCGCGACAGCCAGGCGCTGCTCAACTGGGGCTTCCGTTTCTACGAGACCCACGAGATGTACAAGGCCGGCGCGCAGGTCGCGCAGCAGAAGGTCTGGAAAGGCCAGGCCGACGAAGTGCGCCTGGGCCTCGCCGAACCGCTGCTGGTGACGGTGCCGCGCGGCCGCTACGAGCAACTCAAGCCGATGATGGACGTGCCGGCCACGCTGGTCGCGCCGATCGAGAAGGGCCAGGCCATCGGCACGGTGAAGGTCATGCTGGACGACAAGGTCATCGCGCAGCGCCCGCTGGTGGCGATCGACGGCATCGAGCAGGCCGGCTTCTTCAAGCGCCTGTGGCACGAGCTGCTGATGTGGTGGCACTCGATGTGATCGCGCCCTCGGGCGACCCCGATCGCGCATGAAGAAAGGGCCGGCAATGCCGGCCCTTTCGCCTTCAAGGCGCCCGCAGGCAATGCGCCGTGCGGTGAACCCGTATCAGCGCGCCAGTTCGAGCAGGTTCGACGACACCCAGCCGCGGTTGCCCAGCTCGTCGTCCACTTCCCACATCGTGCCCTGCTTGGTGCCGGTCGGGTACAGCATGTCGCCGGGGTTGAGGTCGCGCATCGCCGCGCCGCTGCCGTCGGCATTGGCCAGCAGGCGGCCGGCCTGGCGCATCGACACCGCCTGGCCCACGTTCGCGGCCGAGGCGTTGCCGGGCAGCCCGCCGAGCTGGGCTACCATGTCGGTGTATGCCTGCAGGTAGGCCAGCGTGATGACCTGGCCGATCTCGGTGTTGGAGTAGCCACTGGCGCCGCCCAGGCCCAGCCCGCTACCGAAGAACGCGCCGGACCCGCTCCAACCCAGGTCGGTCTTGGTGGAATGGCCTTCGGTCATTGCGACCTGTTCCGAGGAGCGCATATCGGTCAGCGTCAGGACCACGTCCGCGGTCTTGCGCTTGAGGTTCAGGCCGCCGGCCAGTGCGCCGACCTTGCTGTTACCCAGCAGTCCGCCGATCAGGCCGCCGATATTGGTCCCGCCGGAATTACGGTTGCGCGAGATCAGGTCCGGGACCATGACGTAGTCGGCCGCGCGCACCTGACCCTTGCCCAGGTTGGACCCGCCGCGCAGGTCGCCGCCGGAGGCCAGCTCGCGCTCGGCCTGCATCGCGGCCATGCCGGCGCCGCGGTCGACCAGGGTGAAGCAGCGCGACTTGTTGACGAACACCTTGATGATCGCGGTGGGCGTGCCGAGGTCGTAGTCGTACCACCAGTTCTGGTCCGGCTCGAGCACGGCCAGCGTGCCCAGCGGCTTGCTGCAGGTCGGGATCTGGGCGGACTGGCGCTGCTGCTGCGCGGTCTGGGCCTGGGCGGCCATGGGCAGGGCGAGCGCTGCGGCGGCGGCCAGCGCAACGGCGCGGACGCGGCGGGCAGGCGGATTGAGGGCAGGTGCGAGGGGTCGAATCATGGCGATCTTCCGTGAGTAATGGGGCGCGGGTGCGCCGGGCTTCCGAGCTAAACGCTCTGCACAACCCCCGCCGGACATCCGCCGGCTTGGGTTGGGGGCGGAGCATACCCATAATCGGCGGCATGGACATCACCTCCGACAATCCCGACCACGGTTTCCAGTTCCCCGGCACGTTCGAGCTGTCGGCCATGGGCACGGCCGAAAAGGACCTGGAGACGCTGCTCCCGACCCGGCTGCTGGACGCGGGCATCGAGGTGCTGAGCGAGCAGGTCAGCTGGAAGCATTCCTCCAACGGCCGCTACGTCTCCGTGCGCATCGCCTTCCGCGCCGAGTCGCGCGAGCAGTACGAACTGGCCCACCAGGTGCTGCGCGACCACCCGGAAGTGAAGTGGACGCTGTAGCCGTCCCGACCGGCGCCGGTCCTGCCGTGCTCGCGCCGCCCACCGCAAAGGTCCGCGACCTCGGCCGCCAGCCCTACGAGCCGGTGTGGCGCGCGATGCAGGCCTTCACCGACGCCCGCGACGAGGCGACCCCCGACGAGCTGTGGCTGGTCGAGCACGACCCCGTGTTCACCCTCGGCCAGGCCGGCAAGCCCGAGCACGTGCTGATGCCCGGCGACATCCCGGTGCTGCATGTCGACCGCGGCGGCCAGGTCACCTACCACGGCCCCGGCCAGATCGTGCTGTACCCGCTGCTGGACCTGCGCCGGCTGAAGGTGGGCGTGCGCGAGTACGTGTGCCGGATCGAGCAGGCCATCATCGACACGCTGGGCGACTGGAACATCGAGGCCGTGCGTCGCGAAGGCGCGCCCGGGGTCTACGTCGCCGGCGCGAAGATCGCCGCGCTGGGCATCCGGGTGCGGCGCGGCTGCACCTTCCACGGGCTGGCCTTCAACATCGACATGGACCTGTCGCCGTTCCAGCGGATCAATCCCTGCGGATTCGAGGGGTTGCAGGTGACCTCGCTGGTAGACTTGGGCGGGCCGTCGGGGCTGGACGCGGTCAAGCCGGCACTGGTCGCCCACGTGGCCACGCAGTTCGGCCTTGAGGTCGAGCAGGCGCCGCCCCCGGCGCTCTGACTGCCGCAGTCCCGCGCTATACCCCGGCCGGCACGCCGCCCCCCCTCCGCGTCCGGCACACACGTCCACCCGACTCTCGGGCACCGCCCCCAGCCACCGCCTCCCGTACACCCGGGAAGGAATTCCAATCGACATGACCGACACCGCCACCAAGACCATCCCGCTCGCCGTCGTCGGCACCGATGCGCCCGCCGCGTTGCAGCCGGGCGTGAAGCAGGTGGCCGGCGACAAGATCAGCCGCTCGCCGGTGCAGTTCGCCGACGTGCCGGTGCTGCGCAAGCCGTCGTGGATCCGCGTGCGCATCCCGTCGGGCAACTCGGTGCAGCAGCTCAAGGCCAAGCTGCGCGAGAACCGCCTGGTGACGGTGTGCGAGGAGGCCAGCTGCCCGAACATCCACGAGTGCTTCAGCCACGGCACCGCGACGTTCATGATCCTGGGCGAGGTCTGCACGCGCCGCTGCAGCTTCTGCGACGTCGCCCACGGCCGCCCCAAGCCGCCGGATCCGACCGAGCCGCTCACCCTGGCGCAGACCGTGGCCGACATGGGCCTGCGCTACGTCGTGGTCACCAGCGTCGACCGCGACGACCTGCGCGACGGCGGCGCCCAGCACTTCGTCGACTGCATCGCCGCCATCCGCGAGCACAGCCCGCGCACGCGGGTGGAGATCCTCACGCCCGACTTCCGCGGCAAGGGCCGCATGGACCGCGCGCTGGAGATCTTCGCCACCCAGCCGCCGGACGTGTTCAACCACAACGTCGAGACGGTGCCCGACCTCTACCGCAACGTGCGCCCGGGCGCGGACTACCAGTGGTCGCTGACCCTGCTGCAGCGCTTCAAGGCGCAGCACCCGGAGGTGGTCACCAAGTCCGGGATCATGCTGGGCCTGGGCGAGACGATGCCGCAGGTCGAACAGACGCTTCGCGACCTGCGCGCACACGACGTCGACATGATCACCATCGGCCAGTACCTGCAGCCCAGTGCCCACCACCACCCGGTGATGCGTTACTGGACACCCGAGGAGTTCAAGCAGCTGGAGGACTTCGGCCACGCCCTGGGGTTCACCCACGTCGCCTCCGGTCCACTGGTGCGCTCGTCCTACCACGCCGATCGCTCCGCGGCCGAAGCGGGCCTCGCGGTCGGCGCCTGATCCGCGCGGCGCGCCCTGGCGTGGCCGAGGTGGCACTGCGTTTCGCGTAACGCGTGGATAACGGGGGACGGGCCATGCTGGACCCGCCGCTGCGTAGCTGAACCGTTTCGACGCCATCGCCCCGTCACGGCCGTGATCGACGTGACAGGCACGGCAACTTTCGGCACTGTGGGGCGGTCATAGCCCGTCGCATGCTGCCATCGGCCGAACCTGCCGCCGGCCGCGACGCGCCACCGCCCGGCAGGGCCCCCACCCGCGACCAGGCCGCCCACGGCCGGAATTCTTGCCGATGAATGCCAAAACCACCCTTCTCGCCTTCCTGCTGACTGCACCGCTGGCCTTGCTGGCGCGCGACAACGGGTTGGCGAAGGTGTCGCCTGCCGACGCCTCCCCCGATACCGACCGCTCCGAGGCGACCGCCAGCCGCACACCGGCGCGTGACCCGGGTGCGCTGCAGTTGCCGCGCGGGCCGACCGAAGACCAGACCATCGCCGCCAAGTACGTCACCGGCGTGCTGTCGGACAGCCGCTATGCGTACCGGCCGATGCCGCTGGACGACGCGCTGTCGGCGGACATGTACAAGCGGTACCTGGAGACGCTCGACGGCGGCAAGCAGTTCTTCACCGCGGCCGACATCGCGCGCTTCGACCGCTACGAGACGCGGCTCGACGACGCCCTGCAGAGCGGCGAGCTGGAGCCGGCGTACGCGATGTTCGCCATCTACCGCCAGCGCGTGGACGAGCGCGTGGCCTTCGCGCGCGAGCTGCTCAAGCGCGATGTGTTCACCTTCGACGGTGACGACGTCTTCGAGTACGACCGCGAGGACGCGCCGTGGGCCGCCGACGCGGCCGAGCTGGACGCGCTGTGGACGCAGTCGGTGCGCAACGACTGGCTGCGCCTGAAGCTGGCCGGCAAGGACGAAGCCGATATCCGCACCACGCTGGACAAGCGCTACAGGAACCTCGGCGAAAGCGTGGCCGAGCTGAAGGGCGAGGACGTGTTCCAGACCTTCCTCAACAGCTACGCCAACGCGATCGACCCGCACACCGACTACCTGACCCCGCGCTCGGCCGACAACTTCAACCTGTCGATGTCGCTGTCGCTGGAAGGCATCGGCGCGGTGCTGCAGAAGCAGGACGACGTGGTCGCGATCCGCGAGATCGTGCCTGGCGGCCCGGCCGGCAGCTCCGGCAAGGTCAAGCCCGGTGACCGCGTGGTCGCGGTCGGGCAGGGCGGCAGCGGCCCGATGGAGGACGTGATCGGCTGGCGCATCGACGATGTCGTGGCCAAGATCCGCGGCAAGAAGGGCACGCAGGTGCGGCTTGACGTGATCCCGGCCGAGATGGGCCTGGACACCCCGCCCAGCCGTGTCGTGCTGGTGCGCGACAAGGTGCGGCTGGAAGACCAGGCCGCCAAGGCCAAGGTGCTTGATATCCCCGGCACCGACGGCGCGGCCGACCAGCGCATCGGCGTGATCGAGCTGCCGGGCTTCTACCAGGACTTCGAAGGCCGCCGCAGCAACAACGGCGAATACGCCTCGGCCACCCGCGACGTCGCGCGCCTGCTCGAGGAGCTCGGCACCCAGGACGTCGACGGCGTCGTGCTGGACCTGCGCAACAACGGCGGCGGTTCGCTGACCGAGGCCATCGAGCTCACCGGCCTGTTCATCGACCGCGGCCCGGTGGTGCAGGTGCGCGAGTCCAGCGGCCGGGTCAGTGTCGAGGGCGACAGCGACGCCGGTATCGCGTGGGAAGGCCCGCTCGCGGTGCTGATCAACCGCGGCTCGGCCTCGGCCTCGGAGATCTTCGCCGGCGCCATCCAGGACTACGGCCGTGGCCTGGTGATCGGCGAGACCACCTTCGGCAAGGGCACCGTGCAGAACCTGCTCGACCTGGACCGCTGGCCGGCCAACGAGGAGGCGCGCTTCGGCCAGCTCAAGCTGACGATCGCGCAGTTCTTCCGTGTCAGCGGTGGCTCCACGCAGAACAAGGGCGTGGTGCCGGACATCCAGTTCCCGGCCTCGGTCGATGCCACCGAGTACGGCGAGAGCACCTATGACAACGCGCTGCCGTGGACGAAGATCGCCGCGGTGCCGCATACGCGCTACGGCAATTTCCAGCCGCTGATCCCGCAGCTGGAGGCCCGTCACGAGGCGCGCGTAGCCAGGGACCGCGAGTTCCAGTGGTGGAACGAGGACGTGGCGCAGTTCCGCGAGGAAAGTGCCAAGACCTCGATCAGCCTCAACGAGGCCGAGCGCCGCGCCGAGCGCGATCGCAACGAGGCCAAGCGCAAGGAGCGGCAGGCGATCCGCAAGGAGTTGGGCCTGGCTCTGGACCCGCTGGCCGAGGACTCGGCCGACGATGGGCTGGCCGCGTCCGAGCGCGACATCGTGCGCGATGCGCAGCGCGAGAAGCTGGCCGAGGACCGCCCCGACCCGCTGCTGCGCGAGTCCGCCGCCATCCTGGCCGACGCGATCCAGCTGTTGAACGACGACGGCCAGCTGTCGGCGCAGGTGCTCAAGCAGGTCGACACCCCGGGGCACTGGGCCGACTGAGTCCACCGGACAACCGGTGCAGACCACGGGCACCCTCGGGTACCCGGCGCACATACACGGGCACCTTCGGGGTGCCCGTGATCGTTTTGGCAGGCGCAACGCTGCATCCCGCGGGCCGCGCCACGGACATGACGACCGGCGCTGCGCACGGCCCCGCCGCTCCCGTATCCTCGCGCCTCGCGGCGCCGTCCGGTGCCGCCCCTCCCCAGCGAGTCCGGTGCATGAACGCGTCCTCCCTGCCGCTGCCGGCCGCGCGCGGCCTTGCCGTCGCGTTCGCGCTGGCCTCGGTCTACGTGCTGTGGGGTTCGACCTACCTCGCCATCCGCTACGCGCTGGAAAGCTACCCGCCGTTCCTGCTGGGCACCTTCCGCATGTTCACCGCTGGCGCACTGATGTACGCGGTCCTGCGGATGCGCGGGACCGCGCCGCCGACGGCGAGGCAGTGGCGCACGCTGGTGGTGCTGTCGATCTTCATGGTGCTGCTGTCCAACGGGCTGGTGAACCTGGCCGAGACCGAGGTCGGCTCCGGCATGGCCGCCATTGCCGTGGCGTCGATGCCGCTGTTCGCCGGCGTGTTCGCGATGCTGCGCGGCCGCCATCCCACGCGCTCGGAATGGGTCGGCCTGGTGATCGGCTTCGGCGGCGTGGTGTGGCTCAACGCCGGCAGCAACCTGTCCACGTCGACGCTCGGACTGGTGTGCCTGACCATCGCGCCGATCGCCTGGGCGTGGGGCTCGATCTGGAGCCGTGACCTCGACCTGCCCGCGCCCTTCATGGCCGCGTCCGGGCAGATGATCGCCGGCAGCGGCTGGATGCTGGCCGCCGCGCTGGTCACCGGCGAGCGCATGACCGCGGTGCCGACGGTGGAGGCCACCGCTGCGCTGGTGTGGCTGATCGTGGCCGGTTCGATCTTCGGCTTCACCGCCTACATCTGGCTGCTGCACCACGTGCGACCGGCGCTGGCCACCAGCTATGCCTACGTCAACCCGCCGATCGCGGTGCTGTTCGGCGCGGTGATCGCCGGTGAGGTGTTCACCGCCAACGACCTGGGCGCGATGGCGGTGATCCTGGCCGGCGTGGTGATCATCACCGTCGCCAAGGCGCGCCGGGGCCGCCCGGTGGTGCCGGCCACGCCGACGGAGCCGGCCGCATGACCGGGGCGATGACCGACTATCGCCGCGGGCTGTGGATGGCCACCGGCGCGTTCGTGATCTGGGGCCTGATGCCGCTGTACTGGCACCTGCTCAAGGCGGTGCCGTCGCTGCAGATCATCGCCCACCGCATCGTCTGGAGCGCGGTGCTGGTGCTGGGCTGGCTGCTGCTCAAGCAGGGCACGCGCTGGTTGCGCGTGGTGCGCGAGCGGCCCCGGCTGGCGGGGCTGCTCGCGTTGAGCGGGCTGTTCATTGCCTTCAACTGGGGCCTGTACATCTGGGCGGTCAACGCCGGGCACGTGGTCGAGACGAGCCTGGGCTACTTCATCAACCCGCTGCTTAACGTGGTGCTGGGCGTGGTGCTGCTGCGCGAACGGCTGCGCGCCGCGCAGTGGGTGGCCGTCGCCATCGCCACCGCCGGCGTGCTGTGGCTGACGTTCAACTACGGCAGCTTCCCGTGGATCGCGCTGACGCTGGCGACGTCGTTCGCGATGTACGGCTTCATCCGCAAGCTCACCGCCATCGACTCGCTGCCCGGCCTGGGCATCGAGAGCGGCTACCTGCTGCTGCCGGCGCTGGCGCTGTTGCTGTGGGGCGAGTCGACCGGGCAGGGCCACGTGCTGGATGCGTGGTGGCCGTGGACCGACCTGCTGCTGGTGCTGGGCGGTGCGCTGACCGCGCTGCCGCTGATCGGCTTCGCCTACGCGGTGCGCCGGGTGCCGCTGTCGACCGTCGGGCTGCTGCAGTACCTGGCGCCGACCCTGCAGCTGGTGTGCGGCGTGGCCATCCTGGGCGAGCCGTTCGGTCGCGACCGCGTGATCGGCTTCGTGCTGATCTGGATCGCCCTGGCGGTGTACGCGATCGACGGGCTGTTGCGCTCGCGTCGACCGGCGGTGGCGGCCGGCTGACCGCCACCGTCGTGCGTCGGGTCAGGCCGCGCGCAACGCGTCGGTCACCGGCATGCGCGCAGCGCGCAGGGCGGGGAACAGTCCGCCGACCAGGCCGATGCCCAGCGCCCACTTCAGGCCGGTCCACAGCAGCTCGGGCGAAACCTGGAACTGGAATACCACCTGGCTGAAGTTCTGGCCCAGGGTGCTGACGCTGTAGCCGTTGAAGACGACCCACGCGAGCGCGGCCCCGAGCACGCCGCCGAGCAGTGCCAGCAGCATCGTCTCCAGCATCACCGCCACCACCACCGGCAGGCCGCGGAAGCCGAGCGCGCGCATGGTCGCGATCTCGCGGGCACGCCCGGCCACCGCCGCGTACATCGTGTTGAGCGCGCCGAACACCGCGCCGATCGCCATGATCGTGCCGATCACCGTGCCCAGGATCTTGATCAACCGGGTCAGCCCCTCGGACTGCTTGGCGTAGTAGTCGCGCGTGGTCTGCACGTCCAGCTTCAGGCGCGGGTCGGCGGCCAGCGCGGCCTTCAGGCGGGTGAAGCCGTCATTGCCGTCCAGCCCGACCGTCACCGACTGGAACGAGGTGCGGTTGTAGGTCGACGCCAGCGTCTCGCCGTCCGCCCACAGTTCCGAGTCGTGCGAGTCGCCGGAGGCGAACACGCCGACCACGGTCCAGTCCTGGTTGACCAGCTCGATGGTCCTGCCGACGTCCAGGCCTTCGAACTTCGACTGCGCCCCTTGGCCGACCACCAGCTCGCGCAGGCCCGGCTCGAACGCGCGGCCTTCGACCACCTTAAGTTGCGGGCGCAGCGCCCAGCCTTCCGGTCCGACGCCGCGCAACTGCGCGTTCGCGTCCAGGCCGTCGCCCTTGCTGACCAGGTTGATCACCTGCGACAGCTCGGGCGAGACGCGACCGCGCCCGTCCTCGCCCCTGGCGATTCCGGCCAGGCTGCCGATCAGCGGCACCTGGTCGCGCGTGATCACCGAGTTGGTCTCGGCCTGCGAGCCGCCGCGCAGGATGATCGCGGTCCGGTCGCTGCCGGTCTGCTGCAAGGTGGCCTGGAAACCCTCGCCCATCGCCAGCATCGCCACCAGCACGCCGACCACGCCGGCGATGCCGATCACAATCACGCTGGATGCGCCCCAGCGCTGCGGCAGGCTGGCCAGGCCGACGCCGGCCACCGCCAGCGTCTGCCGGCCGCGCCGGGTCAGAGCCAGCCACAGCGCCAGCAGCACCGCCACGCCGAGCACGGCCTGCCAAGGCGCCATCATCCAGGCCACCAGGCCGGCGACCAGCGCCAGCAGGATGCCGAGGTTCACCAACCACTTCATCAGGCGTTTCATCGCATCGGTCTCCGTGGTGGGATCAGCGCCCGGCCAGCGCGTCGACGATATTCAGCCGCATCGCGCGCAATGCCGGCAGCAGGCCGACCAGCACGCCGATCGTCGCCATCAGGGCCAGGCCGACACCCCAGGTCTGTCCGGGCACGCCGGGCAGCTGGATCATCCCGCCGCTCATCGAGCTGACGATCGGCATGATCGCCGCGGCGATGCCCAGCCCGATTGCGCCGCCCAGCACCAGCAGCAGCACCGACTCGGCCAGCACCAGCACCAGCACGCTGCGGTTGGAAAAGCCGATCGTCTTGAGCACGGCCAGCTCAGGGATGCGCTCGCGCACCGCCTGCGCCATGGTGTTGCCGGTCAGCAGGAGCAGGGTGAAGAACACCGCGCCCATGATGGCGGTGACGATCAGCCCGATGTCCGCGAACTGCTTGGCGAAGGCCTGGTTGAACGCCTGCTCGGTCTGGGTCTTGGTTTCGTGGTCGGAGTTCTCGCTCAGCGCGTCGATCGCGCGCGCCACGCGGGTGGCGTCGTTCACGTCGGCCAGCTTGACCATGTACCAACCGACCTCGCCCTTGACGTAGTCGTTGGCCTCGTCGAAGTACTCCCAGTGGAACAGCAACTGGTTCTCCTCGCCGCGGCGCTTGCTGCCGTCGATGGAGAAGATCGCGCGCAGGTTGAGCGGCCAGGCGTTGTCGCCACCGCGCGGGAAGATCGTCGCCTGCAGCGGGATGGTGTCGCCGACCTTCCAGCCGTGGCGTTCGGCCAGCGCGCGGCCCACCACCGCCCCGGTGCGGTCGGCCTGGAACGCGCGCATCTGGTCGGCGGGGATCTCGTACTCCGGGTACAGCTCGAAGTAGTCCGGCCCGACGGAGAAGTTGGGGAAGAAGTTCCTCGGGTCCTGGTAGATGCCGCCGAACCACGCCGCGTAGGAGACCTCCTCGACGCCATCCACCGCCTCGATCTGCGACAGCAGGCGGTACGGCAGCATCTGCGTGATCGACAGCCGTGAGGCCACCACCATGCGGTCAGCGCCGGCGACGCTGCCGCCGGAATTGAAGGCCACGCGCACCGAGTCGAGCATCCCGAACAGCAGGAACGCGGCGACCACCGACAACAGCGTCAGGAACGTGCGGGTCTTGCTGCGGAACAGCGCGGCCCAGATCAGGTGCAGGTATTTCATGTCTGCTTCCTTTGTTCTTTATTGCCTGTCTCCCTCTCCCATTGGGAGAAGGTGCCCGGAGGGCGGATGAGGGTGCGGCGGAGCGACGAGCGCGACGGCTGAAATGACAGCCAACAGCCAGCGTTCCTCGAATGCGTGCCACTTCTGGAGCATCGCGTCCGGCGCCGGACCCTCTCCCCAACCCTTCTCTCGAAGGAGAGGGGCTCAGGCGATCAATGCGCCAGCACCGCGCCTTCGGTGGCCAGCGTGCCCTTGTCCAGGTGGGTCGTGCGGCGTGCGTGGTCGGCGGCCTTGGGGTCGTGGGTCACCATCACGATGGTCTTGCCGTGGTCGCGGTTGAGGCTCTGCAGCAGCGAGAGGATTTCCTCGGCCGACTGCCGGTCCAGGTCGCCGGTGGGCTCGTCGCAGATCAGCAGGGTGGGGTCGGAGACGATGGCGCGGGCGATCGCCACGCGCTGCTGCTGGCCGCCCGACAACTCGTTGGGCCGGTGCTTGCCGCGGTCCTTCAGGCCGACCAGCTCCAGCGCGATCTCGGCGTTGCGCTTGCGCTGGGCGGACGACAGTTTGGTCAGCAGCAGCGGCAGTTCGACGTTCTTCTGCGCGCTCAGCGTGGGCATCAGGTTGTAGAACTGGAACACGAAGCCGACGTGGTCGCTGCGCCATTGTGAGAGTTGGCCGGCGCTCATGCGGTCGATGCGCTGGCCCTCGATGTCGATCTCACCGCCCGACGGCGAGTCCAGCCCGCCGATCAGGTTGAGCAGCGTGGTCTTGCCCGAGCCCGATGGCCCCATCAGCGCGACGAAGTCGCCGTCCGGGATGTCCAGGTCGATGCCGTGCAGCACTTCGACCTTCTCCGGCCCGCGCTGGTAGGCCTTGGTGAGGTTGCGGATGGTGACCAGTGACATGGCGGTTCCCCGGAGTGGATGCGGTGGTGGACGGTCAGCGGTACGACGTGGGCAGGGCTCAGGATTCGACATCGCCCTCGGCGACGCGGACCGCATCGCCGTCGGCCAGTTCCGCCGGTGGCTCGAGCACGACGGTGTCGCCGCCCGACAGGCCTTCGGTGACTTCGCGGTCGTCCCCGAGCGTGCGGCCGACGGTGACCTCGCGCTGCTCCACGGTGTCGCCGTCGACCACGAAGGCGACCTGTGCGTCGCCGCGGGTGGCCAGCGCCGATGCCGGCACCAGCACGCCGCGTGGGCGCTCCTGGCCCTGCTGCGGCGCCGCCTTCTCCAGGAAGCTCACGCGCACGCCCATGTCCGGGACGATGCGGTCGTCGCGCTCCAGCAGCGCAATGCGCACCTTGACGGTGGCCTTGCTGCGGTCGGCGGTGGGGATGATCGCGATCACCTCGCCGGGGATGCGCCAGTCCGGGTAGGCGTTGAGCGTGGCCTGCACCGGCATCTTCGGCTGCACGCGGCCGATGAAGGCCTCGCCGACGTCGACCTCGACTTCCAGCGAATCCATGTCGACGATCGTGCCGATGCCGGTGCGGGTGAAGCCGCCCCCGGCCGACAGCGGCGACACGATCTCGCCCGGTTGCGCGGCCTTGGCGATCACCACGCCGGCGAACGGGGCGCGCACCACGGTGTTGTCCACGCCCTGGTCGGCGATGCGCAGCTGGTCGCCGGCGACCTGCGTGTTGCGCTGCACGGTGGCCAGTTGCGCGCGCAGGGCATCGCGCTGCGCGACCGCCTGCTCGTACTGCGCCTGCGACACCAGCTGGCCGGCGACCAGTTCGCCGAGGCGCTCGGCGTTGGCCTCGGCCTCGCGCAGTTGCGCGCGGGTGCCGGCGATCTGGCTGCGCGCCGCCGACAACTGCGACGCCGCCAGGGCGCGCTGCGCGCCGGCATCGACCGGGTCGAGCGTCGCCATCACCTGGCCGGCCTCGACACGCTGGCCCTCCTCGATCAGCACCTCGCGCACCTTGCCCGTGATCTTGGCCGACACCGTCGCCATGCGCCGGGCCACGACATATCCCGTGGCGTCCAGCACCGAGGCGCTGGCACCGCCGCTGCCCCCGATGGCGACCGCCTGCGCGGTGCGCACCTCCGGCGCGGCGTTGCGGCCGAAGGCCAGCCATGCCACCAGCACGGCGAGCAGCACGGCCGCTGCGATGGCCAGGCCGATCCACAGTCCCTTGCGAGGATCGCGCGGCGGCGGGGCGCTGCGGTCGATGCGCAGCTGCTTGAGCAGGTCAGCCGAATCGTTCATGCCGGTCCATGACGTGAGGAAGCGCGGAGTGTGACCCCATCGGCGTTGCGGTTCCAACCTGCCGGTCGTCACTTCCGCAGCCATCGCACCGCACCATCAGCCCTGCGCGCTCGCGATCACCGCCTGCAGCGCCTTGAGGTGGCGGTCAACCGCCTTGCGTCCCGTGGCGGTCAGCCGGTACCACGTCACCGGCTTGCGCTCGACGAAGTCGCGGCGCAATGCGATGTAGCCGGCATCCTCGAGCTTGCGCAGTTGCGAACCCAGGTTGCCGTCGGTCAGCTGCAGCTGCTGCTTGAACGCGGCAAAGCTGATCTCGCCGTGGCGCGCCAGCAGCACGCCGATCGCCAGGCGCACGCGGTGTTCGAGCGCGGGGTCGAGCGCGTCGAGTGGATTGGCGGGACTGGCGGTGGCCATGTCGGTGCTCAGGCCGCGTGGCGGGCGGCGCGCACGGCGGACATCCCCGCCCACGCCAGCGACACGCCGATTGCCAGGCCGGTGATCGTCCAGGTGTAGGGCAGGGCGAACATCGTCAGCACCACGTAAGCGGCCAGCATCACCAGGCCGCTCCACAGCAGCGGGCGCTCCAGGTGCACGCCGGCCAGTGCGTACACCAGGCCGGCGACCAGCAGGAAATTGCCGACGGCCATCTCGATCGGTGCGCCGCGCAACACCGGCAGCCAGCAGACCAGGAAGCCGATGCCGCCGACCAGCCAGTGCAGGCCGTGGCGCCGGCCGTCGGCGGTGTCGTTGATGCCGGCGCGTCGCGCGTCGCGCACCGCCAGCCACCAACTCAGCAGGCCGCCGCCGATGCCGGCGACCAGCCAGTACGGGCCGGCGACAGTGGGCGCGTGGTCCGGCAGGGCGAAGCCCACCGGCACCAGCACGGCCCACAGGAAGTAGATCGCGGGGACGCCCAGCGAAGTGTCGTGCCGGCGCACGGCGGCGGCGACGTAGTCCAGGTCCTGCTGCAGGCGGTCGGGGCTCATGGCGGTGTCTCGAAGGTGGCGTGGTGTCGTCGGGTGTCGTCGTTTCCCCGATGGGCGGTCTGGTATCCATCGGCAAAGTGAGAGTACTCTGAAATCCAGAGTGTGCAAGTGCATCCCACCGGCATCGGCCGGTCCGCCGACGGGCGGTTCCCGTCGTCCCGTCCTTCGAGGGTCCCCGCCATGTCCCGTCCCATTCCCACCCCGTCGCCCGCGCCGGGCACCGTCCCGGTCGCCGACGATCTGTCCGCGCAGCGCGAAGCCTTCGCCCGTCGCCGCTTCCTTGCCATGCCGCTGGCCGGCGCACTGGCCTGGACAGCGGTGGGCGTCGCCGGCGCGGTGCTGCCGCTTGCGGGCGCGGTCTGGGCGCTCTTCATCGCCACCGGCGCCATCGCCTACTTGGGCATGGGCCTGTCGCGCTTCACCGGCGAGCACTTCATGGACCGCAGCCGGCCACGCAATCCGTTCGACGCGCTGTTCTTCTCGACCGTGGCCATGGCGCTGCTGGTGTACGCCATCGCGATCCCGTTCTTCATGGTCGAGCCGACGTCGCTGCCCCTGAGCGTGGGCATCCTGAGCGGCCTCATGTGGGTGCCGACGGCCTGGCTGATGCGCCACTGGATAGGCGCGTTCCATGCCATCGCACGCACCGTGCTGGTGCTGGCCGTGTGGCTGGCGTGGCCGGAGGCGCGCTTCGTCGCGGTGCCGGCGGTGATCGTGGCGATCTACGCGGTCACGATCATCGTGCTTGAGCGGCGCTGGCGGCGGATGCGCGAGGAAAGCGTCGGTGCGCCGCAGGTCGCGGTGGCCGGCGGCTGACGAGGTTTCAGACCCCGAAGCGCGCCCGCAGCATCGCGTACGCCGAACGCAGCCCCTGCGCCTCGCCGCCGAACGGGCGGCCCGGGCGGTCGCTGTCGTTCCACGAAAACACATCCAGGTGCGCCCACGGCATGCCCGCGGGCACGAAGCGCTCCAGGTACAGCGCGGCGCTGATCGAGCCGGCCATCTTCGACGGCCCGCCGTTGGCCAGGTCGGCAATCTGGCTGGTGAGGTAGCGCAGGTACGGCCGCCACAGCGGCATGCGCCAGACCGGGTCGCGCTCGGCGCCGCCGGCGTCCAGCCACTGCTGCGCCAGCGCGTCGTCGTTGCAGTACAGCGCCGGCAGTTCCGGGCCCAGCGCGATGCGTGCCGCCCCGGTCAGCGTGGCGAAGTCGAGGATCATCGCCGGCTGCAGTTCGCCCGCAAAGGTCAGCGCGTCGCACAGCACCACGCGCCCCTCGGCGTCGGTGTTGTCGATCTCGATGCTCAGTCCCTGGCGGGTGGCAATGACCTCACCGGGACGGAACGCGTCGGGCCCGATCGCGTTCTCGACCGCCGGCACCAGCAGCGTGATGCGCAGCGGCAGCTTGCGCGCCATGATCCATTCGGCCAGCGCAATGGCGTGCGCGGCGCCGCCCATGTCCTTCTTCATCCAGCGCATGCCGTCGGCCGGCTTCAGGTCCAGGCCGCCGGTGTCGAAGCAGACGCCCTTGCCGACGATCGCCACGTGCGGGTGCGACGCGTCGCCCCACGCCAGCGAGATCAGCCGTGGCGCGCGGTGGCTGGCGCGGCCGACGGCGTGGATCGCGGGGAAGTTCTCCGTCAGCAGGTCCTCGCCGCTGACGACATTGATGGTGGCGCCATGCCGCTCGGCGATCTCGCAGGCGACCTGTTCCAGCTGGTCCGGGCCCATGTGTTCGGTCGGCGTGTTCACCAGGTCGCGCACGCGTACGCAGGCGGCCAGCGTGTCGACGAGCGACCCGTCGCCCGCATCCACGGCCAGCTGAGCGGGCTTGCGCGCGGGCTTCTTGTAGCGGTCGAAGCGGTACGCACCCAGGCCCCAGCCAAGCTGCAACGCCTGGCGCTGTGCGTCATCGATGTCACCCGCCACGGCCCAGGTGCGCGGCGGCAACGACATCGGCACGTGGCCGTAGCTGGCCGGGTCGAGCGGGTCGCCGATGCCGACCACCGCGCCGGCGATGCCGCCTTCGCCGTCGGCCAGCGTCATCACCGTGCCGGGCGATCCATCGAAGCCCTGCGCCTGCACCCATCCGGCCACGACCGCCGGCTGTGCGCCGCGCCACGCCGCCAGCGACGCCCGGTCCACCAGATGCAGCGGCAGGGCGTTGTTCGCATCGGCGGCGTCGATGAAGCAGGCGGGCAGCGGCGTGGTGGTCATGGTCGATTCGTTTCCGGGGTGCGTGCCGTCTCCAGCCAGTCGGCCAGTGCGGCAAGGGTGGGGAACTGCAGGTCGGGCTCGAGCTGCCGGTGCGGCCACTCGCGATCTTCGCGGTTGATCCAGCAGCTGCGCAGGCCGGCGCGGTGTGCGCCGACCACGTCCATCTCGACGTCGTCGCCCACGTGCAGGACGGTGGCGGGCACGCAGTCCAGCCGCTCGCAGGCGGCGTGGAAGATGCTCGCATCGGGCTTGGCCACGCCGTGCTCGCGCGCGCCCAGCTGGAACTCGAACAGGTGCATCAGCCCGATCGTGCGCAGGCAGGCGTTGCCGTTGCTGAGCGCGGCCAGTGGCACGTGCGCGGCCATGCGTTCCAGCGCGTCGACGCTGTCGGGGTAGTGCTCGACCGCGCAGCGCGCCGCGAAGAAGGCATCGAACGCCGGGTCCACCAGCGCCACGTCGTCACCGGCCTCGCGGAACATCTGTTCGAGTGCCAGGCGACGCAGCTGGGTGAAGTCGTGCGACAGGTCGGGCCGCTCGGTGCCCATGCGCTCGCGCAGCTCGCGCGAGGCCGACACCGGCCAGCGCTCGGCCGTGCGCGGCGCGTGCTCGCGCAGCCAGGCCGCCAGCGCATCCTCGGCGCGCACGATCACCGGCGCGATCGGCCAGATCGTGTCGTCCAGGTCCAGGGTGATGGCGTGTACGGGGAAACTCACCGCCTCATTCTAGCGGCCCCGGCGGCAGGGCCCCGTCCGGAAAAGGCAGGACGCACACCCCGCTCAGGGCGCCAGCACGTAGCCTTCGGCCAGCAGGGCCTCGCGTCTCACCAGCGCCGCCAGCACGGTCGGGATCCTCGGGTCGAGCTCCCCGGCGGCGAACCCCTTCCGGTGCGAGGCCTGGCCGCACACTTCGATGCGCACGCCCGCCGACAGCAGGGCATCGACGAGGGTCGCATTGGGATTGGCGGCGCCGAACCGCCGTTCATGCGCGCCCGCCTGCAGCGCCAGCGCCGTCGCCCCGCCACGCAACAGGACGACCACCTCCACGCGGCCGTCGGGCACGCCCGCCAGCGCATAGAGGTTGAGCAGGCGCGCCACCGACTCCAGGCCGGGGTCGATGCCCGGGCCGGCCGCCGAATCCAGGTCGAACAGCACCCGGCGCGTGCGGCCGGGTTCCGGCGCGGGGCGCGTGCCGCGGTCGATGACGCCGCCGGCGCCGGCGATGCGCGGGAACTGCAGCGTCCCGTCCGGCTGTGCCCACGCCGGTGGCGCGAGCAGCAGCGCTACCGCAAGGGCCACGCTGGCGAGCAGCGCGGCCCGCATCAGCGGGGTCCCATCACGGTGGACAGGTCGTCGCCCTGCGGCATGCCACTGCGACGCTGGACGTTGCCGTCTTCGTCGCGGAACACCAGCGCGGGCGTGCCACCGAAGCCCAGCTCCATCATCATCGACTCGTTGGCGTCCAGCGTGCGGCGCACTTCGGCCGGGACCTCGGCCGCGGGCGCGATGCCGCCGCTGGCGTAGGCGCGCTCGTTCCGTGCCATCGCCTCGGCCGGATCGGGAGCCGTCAGGATCGCCGCGACTTTCGCGGCACTGTCGGCCTTGATCACGCCGACCATCACGTGGCGCAGCTGCACCTGGCCGCTCTCGACCCACGGCCGCGCGGCATGCCAGAAGCGGTTGCAGAACGGGCAGTTCGGGTCGCTGAACGCATACACCACGCGCGGCGCGTCCTCGCGGCCGTCGCGCACCCACTGGCTGGCCTCCAGGCGGGCCCAGGCGCGCTCGCCCATCGGTTTGGCGACCAGGTCCTGCAACCGCTGCGTGTCCAGGTCTTCGCCATCGGCACCCACGCGCGTGCCGACGATGGCCGCGCCGCTGGCGGTGACGTACACGGCGACGGGCTGCTGGCCGGCCACGCCGGCGAACCCGCGCAGGCCGTCGCCGGCATCGAACTCCTCGACGATTTCCAGGCCGCGGCCCTGCAGGGCCTCCAGCACGGGCGGCCTGTCGCCGCTGTCGCCGCTGTCGCCGCTGTCGGCGCGGCTGCAGGCGGCAGCGAGCAGTGCGATGGCGCCCACGGCAAGGGCGGGAACGAGCGTGCGTCGGATCATTGGCGGGACTCCGGGGGAGGGGAGGAAGGGGTGGCGACGGCACCGAAGCGGCGCCGCAGCGTGTCGGCCAGGCTGGCGCGGGTCAGTTCGCCCATGTGGGTGTCGACCAGGCGCCCGTCGGCGTCGAAGAACAGCGTGGTGGGCAGGCCACGGCTGCCGAAGTCGCGCATCGTGGCCGAGTGCGGGTCGAGCAGGATGTGGTCGAGCGCCAGCCCTTCCTCCGCCAGGAACTCGCGCACGGTCTGCGCGGCCTCACCCTGGTTGGGCAGCACGAAACGCACCCCCGGATAGGCGGCCTGCGCCTCGGCCAGCGCCGGCATCTCCCGCCGGCAGGGTGGGCACCACGTGGCCCACAGGTTCACCACCACCGGGGTGCCGGTGAAGCCGTCGAGGCGTGCAGGGCTGCCGTCGAGGGTCGCGAGCTGTGTCGCCGGCAGCGGCGGCGCGGAGCGATGCATCAGTTCCACCACGCCAGTGCCGGCCAGCCAGACCGCGAGCCCGGACGCCACGCCAAGCAGGACGGGACGTCGCAGCGGTTGCAGCCGGCGCGTGCGCCAGGCGACGAACGCAAGCGCCGCCGGCAGGCCGGCCCACCAGGCAAAGCCGCCGTCGCCGATCGCGGCGACCGACCACGGCGCGGCGGCGTACTGCGGCCACCAGCGCAGCACGTACGCAGCGCGTGCCACGAGCAGTCCGATGAACACCGCGTCCACCAGCAGCGCGCCGGCGGCGCGGGACGGCGCGTCGGGCTGGCGGCGCGCGGACAGACGAGCGGTGGCGTACGCGGCCAGCGCCGCGAGCAGCGCTACCACCACCGCGATGGAGAACGGCCCCACGCCGGTCATGGCACGCCTGCCGCATCGAGCCGCGCCAGGAAGCCGGCCGCATCGACCTCGCCCACGCTGCGCTGGACGCGCCGCTCCCGGCCGTCGGGGCCCACCAGCACCAGCGTCGGCGGGCCGAGCACCTGCCAGTGCGCGAGCAGCGCCTGGTCGGTCGCGTCGTTGCCGGTCACGTCGGGGCGGACCACCTGCATCGCAGCCAGCCGCGCGGCCACCTCGGGATGGCCGAAGACCTCGCGTTCGATCACGTGGCAGGACACGCACCAGTCGGCGTAGAAATCGATCAGCGTCCAGCGCCCCGCCTCCGAGGCCTCGGCGATGCGCGCATCCACGTCGGCGATTGACTTCGCGTTGACGTAGGCAGGCGCGGTCGAGGGCGCAGTCGCACGTGCCTGCCCGAGGCCCTGCAGCGGATGCAGTGCCGAGTCACCGCCGGCCGCCGCACCGACCAGCATCAGGGTCGACCACAGGCCCGCCAGCAGGCCCGTGAAGCGCACCGCCACGGCGCGTTGCCCGCTGACCGCGCCGCCCCGGCCCCAGGCCAGCAGGGT
>Ga0156347_1034_pt2 | contig 24806 bp, 18 predicted proteins | sample RifOxyA1_FD_107994 | JGI IMG/M metagenome (GOLD analysis project Ga0156347, IMG submission 107994) | Xanthomonadales bacterium RIFOXYA1_FULL_69_10 | reverse complement strand
AACCACTGCATGCTCGCATCGCTCGACGGCGACCGCTCCCGGGGCGGATCGCGCCAGTTGGCCGCCGGCGCCAGCCTGTCGCGCAACGGCAATCGCATCGGCCTGTCCCTTGGCGAGGGGCGTGACACCCTCCCCAGCTGGCTCAGCCCTAGTGGCCGCAGCGAGCAGGTCGATGGAAACACCCTGACCGTCTACGGCCAGAAGAACATCGGCCGCGAAGCCACCGTGTCCATTGGTGGTACGTGGGCCCGTGCACGCCTGATCCCGGCAGGCGAAGTGCCCGACTCCGTCAGCAGCCATTTCAATGATCGCTGGAACACGCAGAGCGTGACCGTCGGCGCCGACATCGGTGACTTCGGCGCCAGCATCATCGGGCGCGTCGTCGATACGCCCGAACAGGACGGGCAGTGGGAAGGACTCGGCCTGGGGCTGACATGGCGCACGCCTTGGAGCGGCCAGCTCACGGTGGGGGCCGAGAACGTCGTGACCCGCGGCAAGAACCCCTTTGCGCCCAACAATGGCGACAAGGAAGAGGGCACGGTGCCCTATGTTCGATACGAGCAGGACCTGTAGATTTTCCTGCTTCACACGCCCTGAACAGGGGCGAATTCACGTAACTCATTGAATTAAAACAAGAACGCCACCCCAAACAGGGTGGCGTTCTTGTTTGTTAACAACACTTTAATTTTTGTCCGGAGGGGGCTAGTATCGGCGCGGCCTTGCCGGATTTGGCGTCTCACTTGACTCCACCGGCGGGTTCCCATGGGAAACCAAGACTGACTTGGAGAGAGAGATGACCTTGAAGACCACCAAGCTCCGCGACGCGATCACCTTCGCGCTCGTCGTGGGCGCAACCGCTGCTGCCGGCACGGGCGTCGCATTCGCCCAGGACGCCGAAGAGCAGGAAGCCACCACCCTTGACCGCATCGAAGTCACGGGTACCCGCATCCGCTCGGTCGATGCCGAAACCTCGCAGCCCGTCCTGGTGCTGGATCGTGCGGCCATTGAGAAGCAGGGCCTGACCTCGGTCGCTGAAGTCCTGCAGCGCGTGTCGGCCAACGGTGCCGGCATCAACCGTACGTTCAACAACGGCGGCGACGGCTCGTCGGAAGTTTCGCTGCGTAACCTCGGCTCCTCGCGCACCTTGGTGCTCGTCGATGGCCGTCGCTGGGTGTCCACCCTCGCCGGCTCCGTGGACCTGAACACCATCCCCGCCGCAATCATCGAGCGCGTCGAGATTCTGAAGGACGGTGCTTCGTCCATCTACGGCTCCGACGCAATCGCTGGTGTGGTCAACATCATCACGCGTGACAACTACGAGGGTGCGGAAGCACGCGCGCACATCGGCCAGTTCAACTACGGCGATGGCTTCCGTCAGTCGGTCGACGCCACTATCGGTGCCGGCACCGACCGCAGCAACGTGGTCATCAGCCTGTCGCGCGTCGAGGAAGAGGAAGTCATGGCGGGCGACCGCACGATTTCCGCCGACCCGGTGTTTGGGCGTGGTGCTGCGCAGTACAGCGGTTTCTCGAGCAACGGCCGCATCTGGAACGGCGGTGCTACTGAAGAGTTCGACGGCAACACCCGCATCGTGCCCCCGGGCGCGGTCGGCACGGGCCCCGATGGCCAGGAGCGCTACGGGCTTGACCAGACTGTGCCGTTCGGCCCGCAGTTTGCGTACAACTTCGCTCCGGACAACTACCTGCTGACCCCGCAGACCCGTACCTCGCTGTACCTGAAGGGTCGCTACGACATCACCGACAACGTCAGCTTCCGCGCCGACGCAATGTATAACGAGCGTCGTTCCGAGCAGCAGCTCGCCGGCTTCCCGCTGTCCGGCGGCGAACTGCTGGGCAATGCCGCCAATACTGCGCTCAGCGGTGACAGCTACTTCAACCCGTACAACGTCGAGTACGGTGGTGACGGCCGCGATGTCGTGTGGAGCCGGCGCCTGGTCGAGCAACCCCGCGTGTACCAGCAGAACGTCAAGACGTTCCACACGTACCTGGGCCTGGAAGGCAGCTTCCAGTTCGCCGACCGCTACTTCGACTGGGATGTGGGCTACAACTACAACGTCTCCGACCAGGAAGACGCTCAGATCGGCGATGCCAACATGCTCAACGTCGCGGCCGGTGTCGGCCCGTCGGAGCTGCGTGACGGCCGAGTGGTGTGCGTGACCGAGCCGGGTGGCGACGTGATCGACGGCTGCGTACCGTTCAATCCGCTTCAGCCTGCCGGCGAGATGAGCCAGGAAATGCTGGACTTCATCCTGTTCACCGCGCAGGACGCCTTCCAGGGTCGCAGCGAGTCGTTCACCGCCAACCTCAGCGGCGAGCTGTTCGAGCTGCCGGGCGGCATGATGGGCTTCGCCACCGGTATCGAGTCTCGCAAGGAAAGCGGTTTCGACCGTCCGGATGCCTTCGTGGCTGCCGGTTACACCTCGGGCAATGGCCGCCAGCCGACCTCGGGTGCGTACGACCTCGACGAAATCTACGGCGAGCTCTTGATCCCGCTGCTGTCGGACGTCCCGGGTGCTCAGCTCCTGGAGTTCAGCCTGGCGTCGCGTTACTCGGATTACAGCAACTTCGGCGACACGATCAACAGCAAGTTCGGCTTCAAGTGGAAGCCAATTGACGACCTGCTGGTCCGTGGCAACTGGTCGGAGGGCTTCCGCGCTCCGCCGATCCAGACGCTGTTCCGCGGCCGCGCTGACAGCTTCGTCCAGTTCGGCGATATCTGCTCCGAGGATTACGGCAGCCGTAGCGCCACCATCGCTGCCAACTGTGCGGCGGGCGGCGTCCCGGCTGGCTTCATCCAGCAGACGAACCAGGGCTTCGGTTACTTCGGACAGACCCTGTTCCCGTTCGGCCTGGGTGGCAACCCGAATGCGGGCCCGGAAACCTCGGAAAGCAAGACGCTCGGCTTCGTCTACAGCCCGTCGTACATCCCGGGCTTCGACGTCTCGCTTGACTGGTGGCAGATCGATATCGAAGGCGCACTTTCCACGCCGTCGACCGCTTATATCCTCGACCAGTGCTACGCCGAGGGTAACCAGTCGTTCTGCGACCTCGTCACCCGCCGTGGGGATGGCCAGATCACCGACGTGCAACTGGTGCCGGTGAACCTGTCGGTTATCAACACCGAGGGTTACGACCTGAACGTGAAGTACCGCATGCCGGAAACGGCCTACGGCACCTTCGCCTTCATGCTGGATGCCGCTTACATGTCGAAGTGGGAGTCCGCTTTCTCGCCCGAGGATGAGCTTGAGAGCGCCGTCGGCCAGTACTTCCAGTACGACCCGAACTGGCGCCTGCGCGCCAACGCGTCGCTGGATTGGACTTTGGGCGACTTCGGCTTCACCTGGATGAGCCGCTACCACTCCAGCCTGGTCGAGTCCTGCCCGTTCCCGGGCACCGGTCTCTGCTCGGACGAGGATCGTCGTACGGAAGACGGTCCGGCCCCGCGCAACAAGCTGGGCGCGGTCACGTACCACGACGTGCAGGCCCGCTACGAGCTGCCGTGGAACGGTACGGTCAAGCTGGGTGTCAACAACCTGTTCGAGAAGGAACCGCCGGTTGCCTACCGCGCGTTCGCCAACTCGTTCGATCCGCAGTACGACGTTCCGGGCCGCTACATGTACATGGAGTACGTGCAGCGCTTCTGATCGTCACTTAACGGTTGGGTAACACCACTGCGGCCCCGAAAGGGGCCGCAGTTTTTTGGTTGGGCGAAGAGACGTAGGGGTGCGGCCTTGGCTGCTCACCTCAGCGCGAGTCGATGCTGTAGGCGACACACTCCTTGGCCCATTTCGAGTCACTATCGCCCGCGCCCGTGACTCAGCTCCAAGACGACTTCATGGAGCAGTCGACGAACATGCGATTGCAGGCTCGATGATCATGCAGACTTGGGTCGCTCGCAGTTCGGCAGTCATGCGTTGACACACTTGCAGCCGGCCCTGATCGGTCGCCTACGACTTATGCACGCATAGTGCTCTTGAGCGAAGAAGCTCAGATTTGCCTATTTCCGTGGCAGTACGCATGCCAAGATCCACCAGCGGTGGAGCTCACCCTCGCCCAGTGAACAATCAGGCCTGGAGTGCGGACGCAGTCCTTTCCGCTTCTTCCGAAAGGCGCTGCGGCATCCTGGGGCCGTACTCGCCCAGATAATCCGAGATTGCCTCGAACTCGCTGGCCCATCCGCCGCGGTCATAGCCGAACAGCTTTTCACGCGCCTCACTGCTGAGCTCGACGCCATCGAGATTGATGCCCTCGATTGCGGGGAGTGCACCGATCGGCGTGTCCACCGCGGGCGCGGTTCCCTTCACCCGCCCGATCATCCATTCCAGCACGCGGATGTTGTCGCCGAAGCCCGGCCAGAGGAACTTGCCGTCGTCGCCCTTGCGGAACCAGTTGACGTGGAAGATCTTCGGCAGCTTCGCGCCGGGGGTGTCGAACGAGAGCCAGTGCGCGAAGTAGTCGGCGAAGTTGTAGCCACAGAAGGGCTTCATCGCCATCGGGTCGCGGCGCATGACGCCGACCGCGCCGGTCGCGGCGGCGGTGGTTTCCGAGCCCATCGAGGCGCCCACGAGCACACCGTGCGTCCAGTCGCGCGCCTCGAACACCAGCGGCACCAGCGAGGCCCGGCGGCCGCCGAAGACGATGGCGCTGATCGGCACGCCGGCCGGGTTCTCGGCCTCGGGCGAATAGCTCGGGCAGGCCTTCGCACTGACGGTGAAGCGGGAGTTGGGGTGCGCGGCCGGGCGCTTGGCCGGATCGTACGGCTCACCGCGCCAGTCGATGGCCGGCTGCTGGCCGTCATCCAGGCCTTCCCACCACGGCTGGTTGTCGGCGGTCACGCCCACGTTGGTGAAGATCGCATCGCGCTGGAGACAGGCCAGCGCGTTGGGGTTGGACTTCTCCGAGGTGCCGGGCGCAACGCCGAAGAAGCCGGCCTCCGGGTTGATCGCGTACAACCGGCCATCCTGGCCGGGACGCATCCAGCAGATGTCGTCGCCGACCGTCCACACCTTCCAACCGGCACTTCGATAGCCTTCCGGCGGAATCAGCATGGCGAGGTTGGTTTTGCCGCAGGCCGAGGGGAACGCCGCGGCGATGTAGTGCGTTTCGCCCTGCGGATTCTCGATGCCGAGGATGAGCATGTGCTCGGCCAGCCAGCCTTCGTTGCGGGCCTGGTGGCTGGCAATGCGCAGGGCGTGGCACTTCTTGCCCAGCAACGCGTTGCCGCCGTAGCCGGAGCCGAAGGACTTGATGGCCAGTTCTTCGGGGAAATGCATGATGAAACGTCGGTCCGGGTCGAGTTCGCCGGTGGAGTGCAGCCCCTTCACGAAGGCGCCCTCCTTCTCGATTCGCGCCAGCGCCGGCGCGCCCATGCGCGTCATGATCCGCATGTTGGCGACCACGTAAGGGCTGTCGGTAATCTCCACGCCGCACCGCGACAGAGGCGAATCGATCGGCCCCATGCAATAGGGAATCACGTACATCGTGCGGCCGGCCATGCAGCCTTCGAATAGCGCATCCATCTTGGCGTGCGCCTCAGTCGGCGCCATCCAGTGGTTGTTGGGACCGGCGTCGTCCTGGTCGCTGGTGCAGACGAAGGTCAGGTGCTCCACGCGCGCGACATCGTCCGGGTCGGAGCGGTGCAGGTAGCTGTTGGGGTGGGTCTGTTCGTTGAGTTTCACCAGCGTGCCGTCATCGAGCATCTGCGCGATCAGCGCGTCGTTCTCGGCGTCGCTGCCGTCACACCACTGGATGCGATCGGGCCGCGTCAACGCTGCGACCTCGGCCACCCACTCATTGAGCTTGGCGAGCCGGCTACCGTCGCTCCCCTTGGCAATGTCAGTGCGGTCGACGTCTTTGGAAATGGCGTTCACGGCGGTACTCCGGGGACAAATGAAAGCGTGGGTCGATGCTGCCGGGCGCGTCAGGGCGCGGGAATCAGCGTGGCCATCACGTGCTCGACGTAGGCCTCGAATTCATCGTGTTGCAGGCGCGCCTGGTGCAACTGCAGGTTCAGTTGCAGGAAACCGACATAGGCGGCGTACGCCAGGCGCGCCCGGTGCTGGGCGTCGGTCCGGCTCAACCCGGCCTGGCGGAACGAGGCGGTGAGGTAATCCATGCGGCGCTCCGAGACGCGACCGATCACCGGCTGCACGGCCGGGTGGTCCAGCGCCTTGAGCAACTCGGAATAGATGACGTGCGACTTGAACTCGTGCGCGACGAGGTTGAACAGCGCGCGCAGGCGCTCGCTCGGGTCGGGGATCGCCTCCAGCTTGCCGAAGACCGTTTCCTGCTCGACCTTCTCCCAGCGCTCCAGTGCCGCGACCAGGAGCGCGTCGCGCGACGGGAAGTGCCAGTAGAAGCTGCCCTTCGTTACGCCCAGGCGGCGGGCCAATGGTTCGACCGCCACGGCGGCTACGCCCTGCTCGGCGATCAGGTCCAGGGCGGCCTGCGCCCAGTCGTCCGCGCTCAGGCGGCCATTGCGTTCGGTCTTGGATGGACTGGCAGCGCTCATAAGGTGGCGAGTGTAGCAACCGTACCGAAGGGGCGGTAAGGGTATGCATGCCGGTGGTCGGCGACGACTGCCGCGATCTCGGACTGGCCTAGCGGGCGCCCGCCCGAGAGGCATTTGACAGGCCGGCCGAGACATTACCATACTCACGCGTATGTTGATGCCGGGCGCCACGGGAATGCCCCGCCATCACGCCGCCGTTACTAACCTGTCGAATCCCAGTCCGGGGGCCATGGCGCCCCACGCGACCCGGCCCGCCCCTGGAGTCTGTCCATGAGCATCCTTGCCCCCTTCCTCGTTCTGATCGCGATTGCAGCGGTGTCGGCCTACCACCGCTGGCGGCTGGCCGTCTGGGCTGCGCTGACCGCCACTGCACTGGTCGCCTGCTGGCTGCTGGATGCCAATGCCACGGCGACAGTGGTAGCGGGCGTGCTGGCCGCGCTGGTGGCCGTGCCGCTGCTGATCCCGCAGATCCGCCTGCCGCTGATCACCGCGCCATTGCTGAAGTTCTATACGAAGATCCTGCCGCCGCTGTCCGAAACCGAGCGCGTCGCGCTGGAAGCCGGCACGGTCGGCTTCGAGGGCGAGCTGTTTTCCGGACGGCCCGACTGGGACGTGCTGCTCAACCAGCCCAAGCCGACCCTGAGCGCCGACGAGCAGGCGTTCCTGGACGGCCCGGTGGAAGAGTTGTGCCGGATGACCAACGACTGGGACATCACCCACGTGCGTGCCGACCTGCCGCCGGAGATGTGGGAGTTCATCAAGAAGAACAAATTCTTCGGGATGATCGTGCCCAAGGAGTACGGCGGCCTGGGCTTCTCCGCGCTGGGCAACCACAAGGTCATCGAGAAGCTGTCCTCGATCTCCTCGGTGGTCAGCTCGACCGTCGGCGTGCCCAACTCGCTCGGTCCCGCCGAACTACTGATGCACTACGGCACGCAGGAGCAGAAGGACCACTACCTGCCGCGTCTGGCCGATGGCCGTGAGGTGCCCTGCTTTGCCCTGACCGGCCCTTGGGCGGGTTCGGACGCCACCTCGATCCCCGACTTCGGCATCGTCTGCAAGGGCGAGTGGAACGGCGCCAACGTGCTGGGCGTCAAGCTCACCTTCGACAAGCGCTACATCACCCTGGCCCCGGTCGCGACGCTGATCGGCATGGCGTTCCGCATGTACGACCCCGATGGCCTGCTGGGCGACACGCGCGACATCGGTATCAGCCTGGCGCTGTTGCCGCGTGAGACCCCGGGCATCGACATCGGCCGTCGCCACTTCCCGCTCAACAGCCCGTTCCAGAACGGCCCGCTCAACGGCCGCGAGGTGTTCATCCCGCTCAGCCAGCTGATCGGCGGCGAAGCCTACGCCGGCAAGGGTTGGCAGATGCTGGTGGAGTGCCTGTCGATCGGCCGCTCCATCACGCTGCCATCCACCGCCAGCGGCGGTTCGCGCATCGGCGCGCTGGTCACCGGCGCCTACGCGCGCATCCGAAAGCAGTTCGGCCTGTCGATCGGCCGCTTCGAGGGTGTCGAAGAGGCGCTGGCCCGCATCGGCGGCAAGGCCTACACGATCACCGCGCTGGCCGAGGCATCCGCCGCGGCAGTCGCGCGCGGCGAGCTGCCTGCCGTCCCTTCGACGATCTCCAAGTACCACTGCACCGAAATGGGCCGCGAGCTGGTGCAGGACGCCATGGACATCCACGGCGGCAAGGGCATCATCCTGGGGCCGAAGAACTACCTCGGCCGCTCGTGGCAGGCCTCGCCGATCTCGATCACCGTCGAGGGCGCCAACATCATGACGCGCTCGCTGATGATCTTCGGGCAGGGGGCCATCCTGTGCCACCCGTGGGTGCTCAAGGAGATGAAGGCCACCACCCTGCCCGACCCGGACGAGCGCCTGCGCGAGTTCGACCGCAACCTGTTCGGGCACATCGGCTTTGCGATCTCCAATGCCGTGCGCTCGTTCTGGTTCGGCCTGACCGCCGCCCGCTTCGGCGCCGCGCCGGGCGATGGCTACACCCGTCGCTACTACCGCAAGCTCAACCGCTACTCCGCGGTGCTGGCGCTGTGCGCGGACACGTCGATGCTGCTGCTGGGCGGCAAGCTGAAGTTCAAGGAGTCGCTGTCGGGGCGCCTGGGCGACGTACTCAGCCAGCTCTACATCACCAGCGCGATGCTCAAGCGCTACGAGGACCAAGGCCGTCCGGCCGCCGACCAGCCGCTGCTGGCGTGGGCCTTCCACGACGCGGTTCACAAGATCGAAGTGGCGCTTTCGGGCGCGCTGCGCAACTTCCCGGTGCGCCCGGTCGGCTGGCTGCTGTGGGCGCTGGTGTTCCCGCTGGGCCGTCGCGCACAGCCGCCAAGCGACCGTCTCGGTCACAAGGTGGCGTCCCTGCTGATGTCGCCCAACGAGGCGCGTGAGCGGCTGGGCGTGGGCGCGTTCCTGACACCGACGGCCAACAACCCGGCCGGACGCATCAACAGCTACCTGCAGAAGGTGATCTTGGCCGAGCCGGTGGAGCGCAAGTTCCTCAAGGCTCTGAAAACGCGCGACATCGAGTCGCTCAGCTTCAGCGCGCAGCTCGACGAGGGCGTGCGCGAGGGCTGGATCACCGCCGAGGAGCGAGCCCAGCTTGAGGAGCTTCGCGAGATGACGGTCGACACGATCAGCGTCGACGACTTCGACGCCGAGGAACTGCGCTCGGCGGGCTACCGTCCCCAGCGCGAACAGGACCGCGCGGCGGCCTGATACGCCGCGCATCCCTGGCACAACCGACGACGGCGGGCTTTCCCGCCGTCGTCGTTTCCGGCCCCGCAGAACTGCCGCTGCATGCCACCCGGATAAACCAAATGGCCACGCCCATCGTGACCCTCTACCACCGACTGTCCCGCTGGCCCGCCGGGCGCTGGCTGTTTTCGCGCGCGGTGTGCCTGAAGGCGCCCTACTTCGCCACTATCGCGCCCACGGTGAGCGTGCTGGAGCCGGGCCGGTGCGAGGTGCGCATGCGCGACCGCCGGCGCGTGCGCAACCACATCGGCACCGTGCATGCCATCGCACTGTGCAACATGGCCGAGCTGGCCGGCGGCCTGGTGACGGATGCCAGCCTACCGCCCGGCATGCGCTGGATTCCGAAAGGGATGACCGTCGAATACCTGGCGAAGGCACGTGGAACGATGACGGCGGTGGCGGTGCCCGACGTCGAGCCGGTCGCAAGCGATGCCGGCTACGAACTGCCGGTCGCCGTCGAAGTCAGGAATGCAGCCGGCGAGCCGGTCTTCCGCGCCCGAATCTCGATGTGGCTTTCGCCCAAGCGCCGGTCGGGCCGTGAGGCCGCCGCCCCATGAACGACTGGATCGTGCTGGCCGCCGGCATCCACAGCCTCGCGTTCGCGCTGTTCCACCTCGCGTTCTGGCGGCTTTTCCGGTGGCGGGACACCCTGCAGCGCGCGACGCCGGTCGACCGCGCGGTCATCCAGATCCTCAACCTGCGCCTGACCTACGTCTTCGCGATGGTCGCGGCGTTGTGCTTTGCGTTCCCGATCGAACTGCACTCGACCCCGCTGGGCCGCGCCGTGCTGGCCGGCATGGCGCTGTTCTGGGTTGGACGTACGGTCGAGCAGTTCATCTTCCTGCGCATCAACCGGGCTTCCGTCCATGTGCTGACGGCGGCATTCGTGCTGGGTGCGCTCCTGTTCGCATGGCCGTTGTTCGGCTGAGCGATCCGGTCACCGCGCCGGTTTGGACCGCAACGTGAGCCGCGAGATCTCCGGTGGCACCCCGAACCGGATCGGCAGGATGCTGGTGCCGATGCCCGGCGACACGAACAGCTGGCGGCCGTCCTCGACGAAGTGGCCCTTGGGGTAGCGCCCATCGGCCTTGCCCCAAAGCCCCGGCGCACCGATGCCCGGGAATGCGATCTGGCCGCCGTGGGTGTGCCCGGCCACCACCAGCGAGGCGCGTGCGGGCATCTGCGGGAACACGTTCGGGTTGTGGGTGATGGCCAGCGCCGGCCGGTCGTCGTCGACACCGGAGAACGCGCGCCCGATATCGTGCGGCGCTTCCCACAGGTCGCCCACGCCGACCACCCACAGGTCGCACCCGGCCAGCCGCGCCGGCGTGGCCTGGTCTTCCAGCATCGTGACGCCGGCGGACTCGAACGCCGCGCGCACCCGCGCGCCATCCTTCCACCAGTCATGGTTGCCCAGCACCGCGTACACCGGCTTGCGCGCCGTCAGCGGTCGCAGGCGTTCGGCGATGACGTCGGCCGGGATGTAGGTTCCGAGGAACACACTGAGGATCACGTAGTCGCCGGCCATCAGCACGGCCTGCGAGTCGCTTTCGACCAGCCGTTGGACCAGCCGGTCCAGCTTGTCGACGCCGTTGTGCGGTGAGCCGGTGTGCAGGTCGGCGATGACGTCCACGCGCAGGCCGTCGCATTCGGCCGGCCAGGCGGGCGGCTCGAACGCGTAGTCGCGCGCGACCAGCGAGCGCGGTTCCCACACGCACCCCCACACCAGGAAGACGACCACCAGCACGGCGAGGATGCGCGCGCTCCAGCGCAGCCGCCAACGCCAGGGCCGGTGGCCGGATGTCATCCGCCGGTGCGCGCGTCGCGGGCATGCCACGCGGCCAGCACTTCGGCTTCGCGTGCGGGGGCGAGGCCCGCCTTGGGCTTCGCGCGCCGGTCGGCGGGCAGGGTTCGCCACCACAGCAGCGTGTCGCGCACCGTGGCATCGAGCGGCCGGTACGCGAGGCCCGCCGCCTGCGCGCGGGAGGTGTCGATCCGGCCGAAACCGGCGTACTCGCCTTCGGCCGGGATCCAGGCCGGCATGTCCTGCCACGGACTCACGCCCTGCGCCTCCAGGAAATCCGCCGGCACCCAGGTCAGCGACGACACCGCCCCAGGCGGCTGCGGGCATGGCGCGCGGACGCACTGGATGTCGTTGAGGTCGCGTGCCACGTCCTGGCAGGCGCCCAGCAGCGCGCCCATCGTCAGCGAACCGGCTGGCGCGTCGGCATTGAACACGCCGAAGGTGCGCTGCTCGATCAGGTGCAGCAGGAACGCGGCCAGGTCACGCACGTCGATGAACTGCGTCGGGTCCTCGGGCGTGCCCGGCGCAAGGATTTCGCCGCCGCGGTCGGCACGCGCAGGCCAGTAGGTGAAGCGGTCCGTGGTGTCGCCCGGCCCCACGATCAGCCCCGGACGCACGACTGTCACCCGCCCGGGAATCGCGCGCTGCGCGGCCTGTTCCGAAAGCGCCTTGAGCGGCCCATACGTCTCGCCGGTGATCTCCGTCACCGTGGGATCGGGAATCGTCGCCAGCGGTGCGTCCTCGTCCATGCCCGGCACCGAGGTGTCGGCATAGACCGATATCGTCGAGACGATCAGGTACTGGCCCACGCGCGGCCCGAGCAGTCCGGCCGAGCGCGTGACATCGCCGGGGATGTAGGCCGACGTATCGAGCACGGCATCCCAGCGGCGCTCGCCCTCCAGGGCGGACAGGTCGGACTTGCGATCACCTCGCAGCTGTTCGATGTCGTCGAACTGCGCGCCGTCGAATCGCGTCGGATTGGTCTTGCCCCGGTTGAACAGCGTGAGCCGATGCCCGGCGGCGCGCGCGGCCTCGACGAAGTGCGGGCCGAGGAAGCCGGTGCCGCCCAGCACCAGGATGTCCAGGCCCTGCTTGCGCGGCGATGGCGCCACGGCCTGGCCCAGCGCACCGGTGCAGGCGGGCAGTCCCGCCGCCACCGCACCGGCCAGGCCGGCGATCAGTACGTTGCGACGGGAGATCTGCATCGTTCGACTCCACGGACGGCGAAAGGAACCCGAACTCTCGGTGCGCGAGCGGCCCGCCGCCATCGGCCGAAGGTCACGTCGGTGACACCGCTGCACCGGGGGCCGCGGTCGGACGCTCCACACGTCGCGCCAGCCGCCAGCCGAGCACGCCGGACGTCGCCGCCGCCAAGGCTGCCAGTCCGGCGAACCCGGGCACCGCGACGCCGACGCTGCGCAGGGCATTCATCGACAGCGCCACCGACAGGTCGCCAAAGCGCCAGACCGCCGTGTCGACGGCGTTCTTGCCCTTGTAGCGCAGGTTGCGCGGCACGCGCGTGTACAGGCTCTCGCGGGCCGGACCGACCATGCCGTAGGCCAGCCCGCGGCCGATGATGAGCGCGACCGCCACCAGCGGCATCGCACCGATCGCCGGCGCGTATGGATTGTCCGACACCGCCACCAGCACAAGGGCGGCGGTGACCGCCGCGGCCCATACGCCGATGACGGGACCCGCACCCCATCGCACCAGCATCCAGCGCGTCAGCGTCAGTTGCACCACGACCTGCAACAGGTTGGCCGCAAGGTCGAGGTCGGCAGCGAAGCGGGTGCGCGAGATGGCGTCGTTGAAGGTGGCACCCGAATAGTCCACGACGAGCGCGTAGTTGACCGTGCCGATGCAGTCGGCCAGCAGCATCAGCACCGCCATCGTGCGCATGAAGGGATTGGCGAACACCTGGCGCAGGCCGTCGAGCATGCCGCCGCCCACGGCCGACTCGTGCCCGGGCTCATGCCGACGGTGGCCGTGCGTACGCGCCCAGCCTCCCAGCCACGCCACGCAGCCCAGCGCCAATGCCAACAGAACCGCCGAGACCACCAGCAGCGGCGCCACGCCGATCACGCCCACCAGCGCGCGCGTCAGCATCGGCCCGGCGATCGCCCCGGCCGTGCCACCCAGCGCGATCATCGGGAACAGCCGGCGCGCCTGCAGGTCGTCCCAGACATCGGCCATGAAGCTCCAGAACACCGACACGATGAACAGGTTGAACACGCTGATCCATACGAAGAACACCGTCCCCAACGCACGCGGACCGAGCAGCCCCTGGTGGGTGAACAACGGCACGAAGGCCAGCAGGCAGGCGATGAAGAAGGCATGCACCACCGGCACGACCACGCGCCTGGGGTAGCGGGCGACCAGCGCGCCGAACACCGGCGTCAACGCGAGTGTCGCCAGGAACGTCGCGGCGTAGAACCACGGCAACTGGGTGGACCCCACCGCCGCCGACAGCTGGTCGCGCACCGGCCGCACCACGTAGTAGGCCGCCAGCACGCAGAAGAAATAGGCGAACGACACTGCGACCGCGCGCCACTCGTCCGGCCCCACCCGGCCGGGCCGGGGAAGCGGTTGCGACACGGCATCGCCGTGGGACATGGGCGCGGGCTCGAGGGCGGCGGGACGGCCGGCACGGTAGCCCAATGGCGATGACCCCGCCACCACCGCGACGCCGCTGGAGCCCCGCTATCGCCAGCACGACGGATTGGACTAGCCTCGCCGGGTGCGCCCGATTCCGGGCGCCGGGGACGGGCGACGTGTTCGACTACATCATCATCGGCGCCGGCTCGGCCGGCTGCGTACTGGCCAACCGGTTGTCGCAGGACGCCGACGTGCGCGTACTGCTGCTCGAGGCCGGCCCGCGCGACTGGCACCCCTACATCCACATGCCGGCCGGCATCGCCAAGCTGGTGAACCTCAAGTCGGTGAACTGGGACTACCACACGGCGCCGGAGCCGAACCTCGACGGCCGCGTGCTGTGGTGGCCGCGCGGCAAGGTGCTGGGCGGGTCGAGTTCGATCAACGCCATGTGCTACGTGCGTGGGGTGCCCGCCGATTACGACGGCTGGGCGACTGCGGGCGCGGACGAATGGGACTGGTCGAGCGTGCTGCCCTACTTCCGCCGGGCCGAATGCAACGCGCGCGGAGCCGACGCGCTGCACGGCGGCGACGGCCCGATGCACGTCTCTGACCTGCGCCACGTCAACCCGTTGTCGGAAATGTTCATCGAGGCCGGGACGCAGGCCGGTTTCCACGCCAACGAAGACTTCAATGGCCCGTCGCAAGCCGGTTTCGGCCTCTACCAGGTTACGCAGAAGGACGGCGTGCGCTGGTCCTCGGCATCGGCCTACCTCAAGCCGGCGCGCCGGCGCGAGAACCTGCAGGTGGTCACCGGCGCGCATGTATCGCGCATCACCTTCAGTCGATCAGGGGGCACGCCGCGTGCGGACGGGGTCGTCTATACCGCCGGCGGCCGTGCCTTCCACCAGCCGGCCGCGCGCGAGGTGCTGCTTTGCGGAGGCGCCATCAACTCGCCGCAGTTGCTGATGCTGTCGGGGATCGGGCCGGCGGCGATGCTGCGGCGGCACGGCATCGAGGTCGTGACGGATATCGACCAGGTCGGCGCGAACCTGCAGGACCACCTCGACATCTGCACCCTGCGGCATTCCACGCAGCGGCTCACCTACGACCGCGTGGGCGACCTGCCCGTGGCATTCGACTACTACCTGCGCGGGCGTCGCGGCCCGGGCACCAGCAACATCGCCGAGGCCGGCGCGTTCGTGCGCTCGCCGCTGGCGCCGGACGCGCGCCCGGACATCCAGCTCCACTTCGTCCCGGCCATGCTCGACGACCACGGCCGCCACCGCCTGCCCGGGGACGGCTACACCGTGCATGCCTGCGCGCTGCGCCCTCGCAGCCGCGGCCGCATCACGCTGGCCAGCGCACGCGCGGCCGACAAGCCGCGCATCGAGGCGAACTACCTGGGTGACCCCGACGGTTTCGACCTGCGCATGATGGTGGAGTGCGCCAAGGTCTCGCGCGACGTGCTGGCACAGCGCGCCTTCGACGCCGTGCGGGGCGCACCGATCTTCCCGGCGCGCGACGGACTCACCGATGCCGAGCTGGTCGACTTCATCCGTGCCAAGGCCGACACCGTGTACCACCCGGTCGGCACCTGCCGCATGGGTTCGGATACGGACTCGGTGGTCGACCCGCAGTTGCGCGTGCGCGGTGTCGAGGGGCTGCGCGTGGTCGACGCGTCGGTGATGCCGACCCTGATCGGCGGCAATACCCACGCGCCCACGGTGATGATCGCCGAACGCGCGTCGGACCTCATCCGCGGCGTCACGCCCCAGTCGTAGGCCTCAGACGTTTTCCAGGGTCGGCGGCAGCGGGCAATGCAGCACGCCGCACACCGTCCTGAGCAGTTCCGCCTCGGCCAGGCTGACGCGACCGTCGTGCAACGTCGCCAGCGTCACCGCTTCCACGAGGTGCTGCTTGGCCAGCGGGTCGAGGCGGTCCAGCGCGTCCCAGGCCCCATCCAGTGCAGTGACGCCGGCCGCGGGCGGCGCATAGGCGATGCGCGCGTCGGGCAGCATGTGGTGCACCGCCGCCAGGTAGGCGCGCCGGCCGCTCGCCATCTCCGCATGGCCAGCGTGCGCGACGACCGCGAGCAGCAGGGCGATCTCGCGCTGCACCGCCTGCGGTTTGGTCCGCCCCATTCGCGCGTGCCGCGACGGGTCGAGCGACTCGCGCACCTGCACGGTCAACAGCCGGCCCAGGCAGTACTCGAACAGCGACACCCGGCCATCGGCGAAGGTCATCGCGTGCACGGTGTCCATGAAGCGCTCCAGCTCCGGGCGCGGTCGCAGCCGGAGCACCGGGAACGCCAGCGCCGCGAGGGGGAGGCGCAGTGCAGGGTGCAACGTGGCGAGGTGTCGGCGATGCGTCCGCTCCACCGCATCCGCGACGGCATCACCCAGGCGTGCGGCAATTTCGGTGCGCTGGAGCCGGCCGACGTCCGATGCACCGTCGAGCAACAGGCCGAGCACCAGCGGCACCACGCCCTCGCGCTGGGCGGCCATGCGGCGCAACACCTCGGGGATGCCGGCGGCGATCGCGTCGGCGCGTCGGTAGTCGTCGGCACCCGGGTGGGCGACCTGCGCCACCACCATGGGCGGCGTCAGGCTGCGTTCGCTGCCCGCCGGAGGCAGCGGCCCGTGCGTCGGCGCCGCCAGGCCCATTCGCAGGTCCTCGTCCATGCCCTGCGGCGGCGTGATCATCCATTGCCGTTGCAGCCGGTCCAGCTCATCGGTATTGAACCCGGGTTCCAGCGCACGGATGCGCTCCACCAGGTCGGGATGCGTGGCGAACCATCGCCCCAGCGTGCGGCCCGCGTAGCCGACGCCATCGCCGAACAGCATGTGGCTGACCTCCTCGGCCTGGCCGGCGTCCGACAGGCGCGCACCGTCGTGCAGACCGCCGATCTTCTTGAGCGCGCCGGCGAGGCCCGACGTCTGCCGGGTGAACTGCACGGCCGACGCGTCGGCCAGCCGCTCGCGGCTGCGGCTGACGCCGGCCTTGATCAGGCGACCGAAGAACAGCCCGATGTACCCGATCAGCATTGCGACCACCGCGCCGGCCAGGATCGGCAACCCGGCGCTGGTGCGGCGTGACCCGAGCCCTCCGTGGACCAGCACCTTGCGGCCGACCACGCCCAGCATGAGGATCCCGAACAGCACGCCCATCAGGCGGATGTTGAGCCGCATGTCGCCATTGAGGATGTGGCTGAACTCGTGCGCGACCACGCCCTGCAGCTCGTCGCGGTTCAGTCGGTCCAGCGCGCCGCGGGTCACCGCGATGACCGCATCGGACGGCGAGTAACCCGCGGCGAACGCGTTGATGCCCGCTTCGTGTTCGAGCACGTACACCCGCGGCACCGGCACGCCCGAGGCGATCGCGACTTCCTCGACGACATTCAGCAGGCGGCGCGCGTTGGCATCGGTCGCGTCCATCGCCACCGGCACCCCGCCCTGCTGCAGCGCCACCGCGTCGCCACCGCCGCGCAACGATGCCATCCGGTAGAGCGATCCCAGCCCGATCACCAGCAACGTGCCGATGCTGGCCGCCGCCAGCACGCCGGGACGCGGTCCGGCCACCAGCGCCACGACGAGGTTGACCGCCAGCACGATGCCCAGCACCGCCAGCGCGAACAGCACCACCAGACGCGTGGAATCCCGGCGCGCTTGTGCCTGGTGTTCGAAGAAGTTCATCGACGGGCCCCCACCGCCGCGCGACGCGTCACGCCGCCCGGGTCAGAACTGGACCTTCGGCGCCTCGCGCACCTGCGCGCGGTCGGCCGGGATGTCCAGCAGCGCCGCCGGCTTGAAGCCGAAGTTGCCGGCGACCAGCCTGGACGGAAACACTTCGCGCTTGTTGTTGTAGGCCATGACCGAATCGTTATAGGCCTGCCGCGCGAACGCCACGCGGTTCTCGGTGCTGGTCAGCTCTTCCGACAGCTGCATCATGTTCTGGTTGGCCTTGAGGTCCGGATAGGCCTCCACCACCGCCATCAGGCGACCGAGCATGCCGTCGAGCGCGCCTTGCGAGCGGGACAGCTCGGCCATCGCCGCCGGGTCGCCCGGGCTGGCCTTGGCCGCCGCCAGCCCCGCCTGGGCGGTGCTGCGTGCGGCAATCACGGCCTCCAGCGTTTCGCGCTCGTGGCTCAGGTAGGCCTTGGCGGTTTCCACCAGGTTGGGGATCAGGTCGAACCGGCGCTGCAGTTGCACGTCGATCTGGGCGAAGGCGTTGCGGTACGCGTTGCGTGCCCGTACCAGCCCGTTGTACAGCGCCACCAGCCACGCCACGACCAGCGCGACGAATGCCAGCAAAATCATGAAGCTGAACATGATTGCTCCCCTATCCCCTGAAATTCGGCGTTATGATCGATCGCGAGTCCAGCATACGCAGGCCTTGCAGCCCATGAAAGACGACGCGACCCGTCGGCAACGCGCGTACTGGCGTGTTGGCGCGACGATTCTGCTCCTGACCCTGACCCTCGGATCCACCGCGCAGACACCCGGCGCCGGTGCCGATGCGTCGACGGTCGCGACCGTAACCGCCACGTCGCTCGACGCCGCACCGGCCGCGCCGCCGGCACCCGTCAGGCAACCCGAAATCCCGCTGGCCGAAGACTTCGACCCGCGCTTCTTCGAAGCGGCAGCCCAGCAGCTGGTCTCCGACCAGCGTGTGCCGGGCCTGGCGATGGCGATCGTCTACAACGGTCGCGTGCTGTCCGCGCGCGGCTACGGCATCACCGACGTGCAGGCGGCCGAGCCTGTCGATGCCCATACCGTGTTCCGGTTGGCGTCGCTGTCCAAGGGCTTCGCCGGCACGCTGGCCGGCCTGCTGGTCAACGACGGCTCCATCCGCTGGGACAGCAAGCTCACGCAGTACCTGCCCGACTTCCGCCTGCGCGACCCGTCCGCGGCCGACCGCATCACCGTTGCCGACGTGCTCAGCCACCGCGTCGGCCTGCGCCACCACAGCCTGGACCGCGACCTCGAGCAGTACGTCGACTACCGCACCCTGACCCGTCGCCTGGCCAATGCGCCGCTGAGCTGCCAGCCGGGCACGTGCTACGGCTACCAGAACATCGCCTTCAGCCTGATCGGCGACGTCGCGTTCGCTGCCACCGGCACGTTCTATTCGCAGGCGGTGCAGCGCCGCCTCTTCAAGCCGCTGGGTATGAACGATGCGAGCCTCGGCCTGGAGGGCATCCAGGCCAGCCCGCGGTGGGCACGCCCGCATGTCCGCACCCGCGGCGGCTGGGTGTCGGTGACGCCCAAGCCCACGTACTACGAAGTCGCACCGGCTGCCGGCGTCAATGCCAGTGCCAGCGACATGGCGCAGTGGTTAATCGCGCAGACCGGCTACCGCCCGGACGTGTTGCCGGCACCGTTGCTGGCCACGCTGCATTCGCCGCTGGTGCAGACCCCGGGTGAGATGCGCAGTGCCGCGTGGCGCCGCGAACGCCTGAGCAGCGCCGGGTATGGCCTGGGTTGGCGCGTCTACAACTATTCCGGCCACCAGCTGGTCTACCACGGCGGCGCGGTGCAGGGGTATCGCGGCGCGATCGCGATGCTGCCCGAGCGCGACTTCGGCGTAGCCGTTCTGTGGAACGGCGAGAGCGCGGTCCCCGCCGGCCTGCTGCCGACCATCCTCGACAAGGCGATCGGCGTGCCGTCGGGCGACCGGTGGCTGGACGTCGACTTCGACGAAGCCACGCTGTACGTGCAGTCCAACTACGACACCGGCCCCGGCGAAAATCCGGGCAGCAACGCCAGCCGCGCGACCGCTTCGCCGGAGTAGGAAGCGCCCTGCGTAGGTGATATCGCGACCGCTCGGCCGGGGCGAGCGGCCGCCGCCCAAGTCGGGGGGGCGCATCAGCGTACGAACGTGTTCACCGCGGTGCCCTCCTGTCCGCTCGGAGCGAACCGGGAAGACGGGCTCTCGTCACAGGCTCGGATTGCTTCGCTTCAACGGCTGCGCTGTTGCCAGCGCACGCTGCGGTCAATCCAATCCCCTGACGCCGCTTCTTCGCAGCGCTGGCCTTCGGTGGTGGCTGCCGACAGTCGGCGTTCGTAGACCGGCGATATCGATCCGCACATAAAAAACCCCCTCCCCGCCTGGGCTGCGGGAAGGGGGCTGGATGACAGCAGTTCCGTTATCGGGTCTTGCTTAGATCATCGGTGCCGGGGTGGCCGGCATCGCGGTCGGCGCCGCCTTCTTGGACGGACGCTTGGCGGCCTTGCGGGCCGGCTTCTTGGCAGCGGCCTTCTTCACCGTCTTCTTGGCGGCGGCCTTCTTTGCCGGGCGCTTGGCGGTCTTCTTGGCGGTCTTCTTGGCGGAAGCCTTCTTAACCGTCTTCTTGGCGGCGGCCTTCTTGGCCGGACGCTTGGCGGTCTTCTTGGCGGCCTTCTTCACCGTCTTCTTGGCAGCGGACTTCTTAGTCGCCTTCTTGGCGGCGGTCTTGCGGGTGGTCTTCTTCACCGCCTTCTTTGCCGTCTTCTTGGCCGGACGCTTTGCAACCTTCTTGGCGGCCTTCTTCACGGACTTCTTGGCGGTGACCTTCTTGGCGGTCGCCTTCTTGGCTGCGGACTTCTTCGCAACCTTCTTGGCACCGGCCTTCTTCGTCGCCTTCTTGGCGGCGGGTTTCTTCTTCGCAGCTTTCTTCATGGCCATGGGATGGCTCCTCGTCAGTGGTCTATCGGGGTGTACGGCCCAGTACAACCATTGCCGCGGGCAAGCCCGCAGCCAACCGCCGGCGCATAAAGGTGCGCCGGAGCGGATCGTGTCCACGCCGCACGCGGCGTGGCGGCACTCGCCCTGCGGGCGGTGCGGCAAACAAAAACCCGGAACGCCTCATGGGCGACCCGGGTCTGGAATTGGAGATCGTGCAGAACGGTGGACGTCGATGCCGTCGCGACATTCCGGACGCTGGCGGACTTTTTCGAAGGGGGCAGAACGCCCACGTCCACCGTTTTGAATGTCCGGGCGGAGTTCGATTTCGTACCGCGCGTTGTCGCGTTGTCTTGTATCACTCGCTTCCGCGGGATCCGTCTGCTGCGCGAAACCTAATCACGGCTTTTCTGGGTGTCAACAAGCAATGGCGACTTTCTTCCAGCGCCCGTCCGGGACTCTCAGGGCAGCGGTGTTCCCGCCGCGACGCGCACGCGTCCTGCATTACGCATTGCGTTGACACGATGTAACGCGCAAGGGCGCTGCAGGCCTTTGTTTTCAATGCCCGCAGCGCAATGGACAATAATTCACCACATTATCGCTTGGTTATTTTTTAGCCACCCCATCCATGGCCAAGTCGCCCATCGGGATACCCCGCGCCGGACGCGACGATGTCGCAGCGCGCCCCGGTTTTCGCGGCGCACAAGCGCTTTTGCGCGGAAATTGCGCGGACAACGGCAGCAGCAAAACGCTTCCGACACGGTCGACTGCCGGCGTTACGCGTGTCGGATCGCACGCGCCACGCACCGGAAACGCATCGACCGTGGCCCCAAAAAAAAACCGGCCGCACAGGGCGGCCGATCGGGGATCGAAATCGGAAGCGCGAGCTCAGTGGTCGTCTTCCTCGAGCAACTCGGCGTAGTCGTCCGGACCGAGCAGTTCCTTGAGCTGGTCGGGCTCATCGATGGCCAGGGTGAACAACCAGCCCTCGCCGTAGGCGTCCTCGTTGATGGTCTCGGGCTTGTCGGCGAGTGCGGCGTTGACCTCGGTGACCGTGCCGCTGACCGGTGCGTACACGTCCGAGGCGGCCTTGACCGACTCCACCACCGCGCAGGCGTTGCCCGCCTCGACGCGGTCGCCGACGTTCGGCAGCTCCACGTACACGAGGTCGCCGAGCAGGCCCTGGGCGTGGTCGGAAATGCCGACGGTCACCTTGCCGTCGCCTTCGACGCGAGCCCACTCGTGGGACTTCATGAACTTCAGGTCGCCGGGGATCTCACTCATGGGGCTGCTCCGTGCTGTGCGGGTCTGTGGGAAAGGTGGCGGCAAGTGTAACGGGCGCGAGGGTGGGTCAGGCCAGCACGCCTTCCTGTGGCTGGCCGTCGCGGACGAACGGGAACCGCACCACGCGCACCGGCACTTCGCGGCCGCGGATGTCGACGCGCACGCCGTCGCTGCCCGGCGGCAGGTCGCCGGCCGGCACGCGGGCGAAGGCAATCGCCTTGGACAAGGTGGGCGAGAACGTGCCCGACAGGATCTCGCCCTCGCCGTGCGGGGTCAGCACCTTCTGCCCGTGGCGCAGCACGCCCTTCTCGTCCATCACCAGCGCGACCATCTGGCGCGGCGCGCCGCTGGCCTTCTGTTGCTCCAGCACGTCGCGGCCGATGAAGTCGCGACCCTCTTCCAGCGCCACGGTCCAGGCCAGCGCCGCTTCGTACGGCGACACGGTGTCGTCCATGTCCTGGCCGTAGAGGTTCATGCCGGCTTCCAGGCGCAGCGTGTCGCGCGCGCCCAGGCCCGCCGGCTTCACGCCCGCGCCCAGCAGCGCGTCCCAGAGCGCAACGGTCCTGTCCTCGGCCACGACGATCTCGAACCCGTCCTCGCCGGTGTAACCGGTGCGGGCGATGAACAGGTCGGTGCCGTCGTCGAGCTTCGCCTCGGCGGCCACGAACTTTCCAAGCTTGCCGATGCGCTCGCGGTCGCCCTCGCGTAGCAGGCCAATAACCTTCTCGCGCGCCGCCGGGCCTTGAACCGCGACCATGCCGAAGTCGGGGCGCTCGGTGGCGGTGACGTCGAACGCCTTCGCCTGCCCGGTGATCCACGCCAGGTCCTTCTCGCGCGTGGCGGCGTTGACCACCAGGCGGAAGAACGCCTCGTCCATGAAGTAGACGATCAGGTCGTCGATGACCCCGCCGCGCTCGTTGAGCATGCAGGTATACAGCGCCTTGCCCGGCTTCTTGAGCTTGTCGACCGAGTTGGCCAGCAGGTGGCGGAGGAACTCGCGGACGCGCGCGCCCTTCAGGTCGACCACGGTCATGTGGCTGACGTCGAACATGCCGGCGTCGCGGCGCACCTGGTGGTGCTCCTCGATCTGCGACCCGTAGTGGATCGGCATGTCCCAGCCGCCGAAGTCGACCATCTTGGCGCCGAGCGCGCGGTGGCTGTCGTTGAGGATGGTCTTGCGGGTCATCGGCCGGCCTTGGATGCGTGGGGCCGGCGATTATCCCAGATGGCGCGGCGGGCGTTCGACGCTACGGGTGCGCATGGTCGATTGCCCGACCCGACACCCCGGGGTGCACGGGTCAGCCGTGCGCCGGTTCCACCCGCAATGTCATGCCGTCGATGAAGACCACCCGCACCACCGTGCCCACCGGCATGTCCGGGCCGGCCACGTCATAGAAGGCATCGCCGATCTTGACCCGGCCGCGGCCGTCGACGATCGCGCGCTCCAGCGGCCCCACCCAGCCGACCAGTTGCTGGCCGCGCCGGTTGAGGTCGGGACGGTCGCTCTGGCGCTCATGCCCACGGCCACGGAACCAGGTGCGGTAGACCTGGATGGAGACGAAGCTCAGGATCACGAACGCGGTGATCTGCACCAGCACCGACAGCCCCGGCATCGCCAGCACCATCACGAACACCGCGGCCGCGGCGATGCCCAGCCACAGCATGAACGCGCCGGGTGCCAGCGCCTCGGCCGCGAACAGCAGCAGCGCCACTGCCCCCCACGTCACCGCCTGCCAGTCCCACTGCATGGCTCAGCCCCCCATGCGCGGCGGTTGCGCGGGCGGGCGCGGCGCATTGCCACCCGACGGCAGGTCCAGCGCCTGTTTGGCCAACTCGGCAATGCCACCGAGCGAGCCGATCACGCCGGCCGACTCCATCGGCATCATCACGAACTTCTGGTTCGGCGCCTCGGCCAGCGCCTTGAATGCCTCGATGTACTTCTGCGCGACGAAGTAGTTGATTGCCTGCACGTTGCCGGCCGAGATCGCGTCCGACACCATCCGCGTCGCGTTGGCCTCGGCTTCGGCGAGGCGCTCGCGGGCCTCGGCCTCGCGGTAGGCGGCCTCTTTCTCGCCCTCGGCTTCCAGGATGGCCGCCTGCTTCTCGCCCTCGGCGCGCAGGATCTCAGACTGGCGGTGGCCCTCGGCCTCCAGGATCACGGCGCGGCGGTCGCGCTCGGCCTTCATCTGGCGCGCCATCGAATCCACCAGGTCACGCGGCGGCTGGATGTCGCGGATCTCGATGCGGTTGACCTTGATGCCCCACGGGTTGGTGGCCTGGTCGACCACGCCCAGCAGCTGCGCGTTGATCGCCTCGCGGTTGGACAGCGATTCGTCCAGGTCCATCGAGCCGATCACGGTTCGGATGTTGGTCTGGACCAGCGCGATCGTCGCCAGCTCCAGGTTGTGGACCTCGTAGGCGGCCTTGGCCGCGTCCAGCACGTGGAAGAACACCACGCCATCCACCTTCACCACCGCGTTGTCCTTGGTGATGACGTCCTGGCTGGGCACGTCCAGCACCTGTTCCATGACATTGATCTTGCGGCCCACGCCGTAGATCACCGGCACCAGGAAGTGCAGGCCCGGCTGCATCGTGTGGGTGTACTTGCCGAACCGCTCGACCGTCCACTCGTAGCCCTGCGGAACCACGCGCACCGTCTTGAACAGCAGCACGATGCCCGCGAACAGCAGTACCAGTGCCAGAACCGACCCCATTTCCATTGAGTAACCCTCCCCGGTTGATCGCCGGAGTATAGGCTGGCCGGGTGGCTGCGACGGTTTCCCGCCCGCCCGCATCTGGACGATCAAGATGCCGCCCACTTCAAGCTTCGCCATCGACGTGCCCGACACCCTGCTTGCCCGCGTGCGGGCCGGCGAGCGCGGTGCGTTCGAACAGCTCTACCGGCGTTTCGAGCGCCCGGTGTTCAACCTGGCGCTGCGGATGCTGGGCAGCCAGGGCGGCGCACGCGAGGAGGCGGCCGATGTGCTGCAGGACACCATGCTCAAGGCGTTCAACCGGATCGGTGATTTCCGCGGCGGCAATGGCGCGGGCCAGGCGCCGTTCTGGGGGTGGCTGCGGCAGATCGCGGTCAACGAGTCGCTGATGCGCCTGCGTGCGCGCCGCAAGCACGGCCGGGATGTCGCGCTGGAGGACG
>Ga0156347_1110_pt2 | contig 24810 bp, 21 predicted proteins | sample RifOxyA1_FD_107994 | JGI IMG/M metagenome (GOLD analysis project Ga0156347, IMG submission 107994) | Xanthomonadales bacterium RIFOXYA1_FULL_69_10 | reverse complement strand
GACCTTCGCCCGCCCCGCCGCCACCGTCGCCCCGCGCAACCTGCAAGCCGCCGTCTACGTCGCACGCCGCCCCCGCGGCACCGGCGTCGGTTATGGCCACAGCAGCGGTTACGGCAGCACCCGCCAGTACGCCAACCCGGTCAACCGCCCGCTGTTCCGCTTCTTCGCCTGCTCCACCCGCCCGACCGCTCCACCGTCCACTGCATCACCCGCCCACCGCCCGTTTCAAACTCCGCCCCCCAGGACACTGAAATGAACGCTCTCGTCATCGACCGCCCCGCCATCGCCGCCCCGTCCGTCCAGGCCGCCGCGATCCCGGTTTCCCAGCCGCAGGCCCAGGTCCGCCGTCTCGTCCACCGCGAGCGCGACTTCGGCATCGGCTACGGCCGCAGCAGCGGCTACGGCTGCACCCGCCGCTACGCGACCCTGTCCAACCAGCGCCTGTTCCGTTGTGCGTGAGGGCTGGCGCCCCCTGATCGCCCGTCCCCTCCCCGAGTGGGCCACGCACGACACCCTCCCCTGCGACCCCGGCCGGCGCGCTACGTCCCTCTCCGCGTAGCCCGCCGGCCTTTTTGCGGGCCGCCCGGCGTCCGCGTCGGCTATCGTTGCGCGATGAACGATGCCGCCACGCCTTCGCCGTTCCGCCACCGTCCGTCGTTGGACGCGCTCAACGCACACTCGGCCGACACGGCGATTGCCGCGCTCGGCATCGAGTTCACCGAACTGGGCCCGGACTACCTGCGCGGCACCATGCCGGTCGACTCCCGGACCCACCAGCCCTACGGCCTGCTGCATGGCGGCGCCTCGGTGCTGCTGGCCGAAACCCTGGGCAGCAGCGCCGGAAACCTGAGCGTGCCCGAAGGCAAGCTCTGCGTGGGCATCGAGATCAACGCCAACCACGTCCGCGCCGCGCGCGCCGGCACGGTAACGGGCACCGCGCGCGCCCTGCACGTGGGCGGCAGCACGCAAGTGTGGGAGATCCGCATCGAAGACGAGCGCGGCCGGCTGGTCTGCGTGTCTCGGCTGACGCTGGCCGTGGTGGCGGCGCCGCCCGCCGCGGGCTAGCCCCCGGCGGCCTCGACCCGTATCGTTCCGTCGATGAATGCGCCACCTCCCCCGACCGGCGCGGCCGTGGCGTCCCGCGCCCCGGCCGCGCGCGCCCTGCGCTACCTGGTCCGCGTTCCGATGCTGCTGTGGCACCTGCTGGTGCACCTGCCCCTGACCCTGCTGTTCATCACCCCGCTGACCGCCGGCCTGCGCGTGTCCGGCGGCGAGCGGCTGGACCACCGCATGATCCGCGCCTGGTCGGCGGGGTTGATGCGGGTGTTCGGGTTCCGGTTGCGCCGGGTCGGCACGCCGCTGCCGGGCGGGGTGATGTTCGTCGCCAACCACGTCAGCTGGGTGGACATCGAGGTCCTGCACAGCCAGCGGATGATGGGGTTCGTGGCCAAGCGCGAAATCTCGCAATGGCCGGTGGTCGGCTGGATGGCGGCGCGCGGCGAGACGATCTTCCACGCCCGCGGCAGCACCGAGTCGCTGGGCGGCGTACTGCATGAAATGCTGGCCCGCCTGCGCGCGGGACGCTCGGTCGGCGTGTTCCCGGAGGGTGGCACCCGCGGCGGCCGCGAGATCGGCCCGTTCCATGCGCGCATCTTCCTTGCGGCGGTCGAGGCTGGCGTACCGGTTCAGCCGGTGGCGTTGAAGTACGGGGAGGCAGCCAGCGCGCAGACCGTGGTCGCCTTCGGCCCGCGCGAGAGTTTCGTGGCCAACTTCTTCCGCCTGCTGGGCGAGCCGGCCCGCGTCGCCGAAGTGCACTTCCTTGCCCCGATCCTGCCCGGCGACACCGACGGCCGCCGCCGCATCGCCGACCAGGCGCGGCAGCGGATCGTGGACGCGATGGGACTGTGAGGCCGGGGGAGGGGAATAGGGAATGGGGCATGGCTGGAACGGATCGCTCGCTGTTACCACCCACCCGATTTCCGGTTGCCGTTCCGAGCGCGGCGAGTGACTTATTGTCTGGCTGAGCCCGCGCATCGACTAAGGCAAATCCATCGGAGCGAGAGGGGCCGGGCCGACAAGGTTTAGCCTCCCCATTCCCCATTCCCCATTCCCCATTCCCCATTCCCCGCCTCACGAGCATGCTCACCGCCGCCGACTACCGCCCACCCCGCTGGCTGCGCAACGCCCACGTCCAGTCGGTGCTCGGCTCCAGCCCGCTGCGCCGCCGGCATGGCGAGCGCAGCCTGGCGGCGACCGGCGCGCAGACGACGGTGCATCTCATCGACGCCGGCGACGGCGTGCGCCTGCAGGGTCTGCACAGCACCGTGCCGGGGCGCGAGCCGCATGGCCTGGCGCTGCTGCTGCACGGCTGGGAGGGCAGCGTCGATTCCAGCTACATGCGGCTGGCCGCGGCCGAACTGCTGCAGCGCGGCTTCGAGGTGTTCCGCCTCAACTTCCGCGACCACGGCGAGACCCACCACCTCAACGAGGCGCTGTTCCACTCCAACCGCATCGACGAGGTGGTGCGCGCGGCCTGCGAGGTCGCTTCGCGTTTCGGCCGGCGACCGCTGACGGTGGCCGGCTACTCGCTGGGCGGCAACTTCGCCCTGCGCCTGGCGCTGCGCGCCCGTGACGCCGGCCTCCCGCTGGCGCACGTCGCCGCGGTCTGTCCGGTGCTGGACCCGGCGCGCACCATGGAGGCGATGGAACAGGGCTTCCCGCTGTACCTGTGGTACTTCGAACGCAAATGGCGGCGCTCGCTGGCGCGCAAGCGCGAGCTGTTCCCCGCCAGCCACGACTTCGACGACCTCACCCTGGGCCTGCGCATGCGTCCGCTGACCCAGTGGATGGTCGAGCGCCACACCGAATTCGGCACCCTGGACCATTATTTCGACGGGTACTCCATTGCCGGCGACCGCCTGGCGGCGCTGGACGTGCCGGCCAGCATCCTGATGGCGGCCGATGACCCGGTGATCCCGGTCGACGGTTTCCGCGCGCTGTCGCTGCCGCGCTCGGTGCAACTGGAGATCGCGCCCTGGGGCGGGCACTGCGGATTCCTGCAGGGGGCGCGCCTGGACGGCTTCGCCGAGCGCTGGGTGGCCGACCGGCTGGTCGCGGCCGCCACCGCCGCCTGAAATCCAACGCTCCGGCAGCCCGGGCGGGGCGCCAGTACAATCGCCGGTTCGACCCGAGAACCGAGTGCCCCGAGTGTCCGACCACGCCACCACGATCGATGCGCTGCGCCGCGGCGCCGCCCCCGAAGCCCTGGCCGCCGCCCGCGAGGCCGTGGCCGCCCAGCCCGACGACGCCACCGCACTGCGCCTGCTGGCCGCCGCGCTGCGCCTGTCGGGCGAGCGCGAGGCCGCGCTGGAGGCGATCGACCGCGCCATCGACTTGGCCCCCGATGACGCCAACCTCCACCTGGAGCGCGCCGGCCTGATGCTGGACGGACGCAAGCTGGACGAAGCGCAGGCCTCGCTGGCCCGCAGCGTCGGCTTGGACCCCAATCAGTTCCCGGCCTACATCATCCAGGGCCAGTTGGCCCTCGGTCGCGGCGACCTCGACGAAGCCGAGCGCCTGGCCCGCACCGCCGCGCGTATCGCGCCGGAGCACCCGCAGGTGGCGGCGCTGGAGGGCAGCATCGCATTGCGCCGCGGCAACGCCGACCTCGGCCTGGCGATCCTGAGCAAGGCCGCACAGCGTTGGCCGGATGAGGCGCAATTGCGCCACGCGCTGGGCTTCGCCTATCTCGCCAAGGGCCACCTGGCCTTCGCCGAGCAGACCTTCCGCGGCCTGCTCGAACGCAAGCCGGACAATCGCGGACTCCGGGTGCTGCTGGCGGACCTGCTGCGACGCCAGGGGCGGCCGGCGGATGCGGCCGACATGCTGGCGCCGCTGGTAGAGGGCGATGCCGCGCCTCCGGCCGTGCGTCGCCTGGTGGGTGAGATCGAACTCCAGGCCGGCCGCAACGAGCGCGCGCTGGAGTTGCTTCGCGACGCGATGTCGCGGCAGCCGCGTGACCGCCGCGCCATTGCCGGCGCCGTCGAGGCGTGGCGCCGGCTGGACCGCATGGACGAGGCGCGAGCAGCGCTCGATGCGGCGCTTGCGACACATCCCGAAGTCGACGACCTCTGGCGCGCCCGGCTGGCGTTCGAACCTTTCGCGCAGGACAGCGCTCGCAAGGTCGCGCAGCGCTGGCTGGCCGAATCGCCGGATTCGGTCGCGGCGATGGAAACGATGTCCACGATCCATGACAGCGCAGGTGAAGGCGACGAGGCCGAAGCGTTGGCCCTGCGAATCGTCGAGCGCCAGCCCGGGCATGCGCGCGCCGAACTCCGCCTGATCGATGGCCTGCTGCAGCGGGGTGACAACGATGCGGCGGTCGCGCGTGTCAAGGCACTGCACGGCCAGGCGCCGGACGACGCGGCACGGCGCAACGTCGACGCGTTGCTCGCACGCACACTCGATCGCGCCGGCCGTCGCGCGGACGCCGTCTCCACCTGGTCGCGGCTGCACGCCGAGGCCGTCGACCGCAGGTTGCCGCTGCCGCCCGTGACCGAGGCGCCGGAAGGCCGCGGCTGGCCGGAGCAGGCTGAAGCACAGGAGGGCGCGCCCGGCGTGCTGCTGGTCTGGGGCGCACCGGGCTCGATGATCGAACGTGTGGCGATGACGCTGGAGTCGACTGGCCTGCCGGTCAGCGTCGACCGCTACCGCCCCAACCCGCCCGATGACGACCTGCAGCGCTACGACAGCGCGCAGCGCCTGCGCGATGGCGACCTCAATGCCTCCGAGTTCGGCCGCCGCTGGCGTGCGGCCCTGCCGGGGCGCCGGCCCGGGATCCCGGCGACTGCACCGGTCGTGGACTGGCTGCTGACCTGGGACAACGCGCTGCTGCACGGGCTGCGCCCTGCGCTGCCTGAGGCCCGTTTGCTGGTTGCCGTGCGCGATCCGCGCGACATGTTCCTGGACTGGCTGGCACACGGGGCGCCCGTGCAGTTCGGGATGCCGGACGTGCTTACCGGTGCGCAGTGGCTGGCGCGCACCCTCGAGCACGTGGCCGAGTTGCACGAGCACGACCTGCTCCCGCACCGCCTGCTCAAGCTCGACGACGTGGCCGATGAGCCGGAAGCGCTGGCCAAGGTGCTGGCCGATGCCCTCGGCTTGCATATCCGCACAGTGCCCAAGGCATCGATCCCGCCGCGCTTCGCCGCCGGCCACTGGCGCGCCTACGCCGAGCCGCTGGCAGAGGCGTTCGCGGTGCTGACGCCGGTGGCCCGGCGCCTGGGGTATCCCGAAGCCTGATCCAAAACCCACCGCACACGGAGGCAGCATGCAGATTCGCAGCGACAGTTTCGAGAACCGCCAGCGCCTGCCGGCCGAGTTCGCCGCCGGTGTGCGCACTGGGGACGACGTCGGCTTCGGCGCCAACCGTAACCCGCACCTGGCCTGGAGCGGCGTGCCCGACGGCACGCGCTCCTTCGCGCTGCTGTGCATCGACCCGGATGTGCCGACGGTGGGCGAGATGGTCGGCAAGCCGGGCGTGGAAATTCCCGTCGACCAGGTGCGCACGAACTTCGTGCACTGGGCGATGGCCGACATCCCGGCGGACGTGCGCGACATTGCTGCGGGCAGCTGCAGCGACGGCGTCGTGCCGCACGGCAAGCAGGACCCGGCCGGGCCGCAAGGCGCGCGCCAGGGCCTGAACGACTACACCGGCTGGTTCGAGGGCAACGACGACATGGCCGGGCAGTGGCGCGGCTACGATGGTCCGTTCCCGCCGCCCAACGACCTGCGCCTGCACCGTTACTTCTTCCGCCTGTACGCACTCGACGTCGACACGCTCGACCTGCCGGACGACTTCACCGCCGCCGACGTGCAGCGCGCCATGCACGGCCACGTGCTGGCCGAATGCGCGATCCACGGCACGTACTCGCTGCATCCGAAGGTCGAGGGCTGACGCGGCGGAAGTGCGCGTGTCGAACATGGAAGTCCTCGCGCGGGTTCCATGACGACTCGACGTTGAGGAGCGGATCGCGGCTGAAGCCGCTCCTGCAGGGAGTGTCAGGCTTTTGTAGGAGCGGCTTCAGCCGCGATGACAATGGGATGCCGGCGCAATCCCATCACCTTTGCAGGAGCGACGTGAGTCGCGACCCGCGCAGCCAACCGCTTCCCACGCGATCGCGACTCACGTCGCTCCTACAAGCGCTCCGGCACCCGCCGCATCACGCCGGCAGCCACAGCACGCTGCTCGCGAACACCACCTGCAACCCCGCGGCCATGGCAAACGCACGCAGGAGCCCATGCGCGCGTTGCGCGAGATAGGTCGACGCGAAGACCGCGCCGACCCACGTCGCCGCCACCACGACGATGGTGCCGCTGTCCCAGTGCAGCAATGGACCGTACGCCAGCACCGACGCGACCCAGCCCGGCCACCCGCGCGCGGTGACCCTGTGCAGTCCGTCAATGGCTAGGGTTTGGAATAGCAGCGCTTGCAGCACCGGCACCACCAGCAGCACGCCACTCACAAGCCACGGCGTCTCGCGCCACTGCGCACGCAGTCGATGTCGGCGGACACGTACTCGGCGCCGGCCTCGAACAGGCCAATCACCCACAGACCCGCCCAGAGCACGGCCAGCGACAGGGCGAATGCCGCCCACGCCGGCAGTCGCCGGTAGCGCACGATCAGGCCGACCAGTGCGGCAGGCCAGCGCACAGGCTGGCGGCTGGACCCGTTCAAACCCCTGCCGGCAACCACAGCAGCAGCGCCACTCCCAGCACGATGCGGTAGACCGCGAACGGGGTGTAGCGGTGCTGCTTGATGTAGCCCAGCAGCCAGCGCACCGCGACGAAGCCGGTCACGGTGGCGGCGGCGAACGCCAGGCCCATCTCGCCCCACGCCTCGCCGCCGGTGCCCGATTCCAGGAAGTGCTCCAGCAGCGCGTAGCCGCTGGCGGCGAACATGGTCGGGATGCCGACCAAGAACACGAATTCGGTCGCCGCCGAGCGCTTGCCGGTGCCGGCCATCATCGCCATGAAGATCGCCGCCGCCGAGCGCGAGGTGCCCGGGACCACGCCCGCCACCACCTGCGCCAGGCCCACCAGCACCGCCACCACCCAGGTGATGTGCGCCGAGTCGCCACGGCGCTCGGCGATGCGTTCGGCGAACAGCATCCACACGCCGCCCAGGATCAGCGCCCACGCGATCGGCGAGACCGTGTCGGGAAGCTCCCAGCCCATCAGCCGCACCGGCAGGCCGACCGCCGCGGTCACGCCGAAGGCCACCGCAATCTTCATCAGGTAGTCGCGGTTGGCGGGGTCGCGCAGGCCGGTCGCCAGCGACCACAGCCGCTGCCGGAACACCAGCGTGATCGCGAGGATTGCGCCGGCCTGGATGACGATGTTGAACAGGTCCGAGCGCTCACCCAGCCAGTGCTGCGCGATCAGCAGGTGGCCCGTGCTGGAGATCGGCAGGAACTCGGTCAGTCCCTCGATCAGGCCCAGCAGCAGGGCCGCCAGCAGGTCGTTGACGGGGCCGGCGGGGGTGGTGGTGGCAATGGGCATGCGCAAGCGTCGGGCGAAACGGCCGCCTAGGATAGGCGATGGCGCCACGGACCCTGCCGGCGCATGCAAACGTATGCAGGCCCAGCCCCATGCCGGCCCGGTTTAGGCTCACTGGATCACCGGAGCGACCATGACCGCCAGCACCGCCCAACCCGCGCAGTTGCTCACGCTGTTCGGCGCCACCGGCGACCTCGCCGGACGGATGCTGTTCCCGTCGCTGTACGGCCTGCAGGCCGAGGGGCTGCTGCCCGAGCGCCTGCGCATCCTCGGTACGGCGCGCAGCGAACTGGACGACGCCGCGTTCCGCGAATCCGTCGCCGATTCCATCCAGCGCCACGTGCCCGACGGCGAGCGCCGCGACGACGCGCTGCGCGGATTGCTCGAACGCATCGAATACCGCGCCGCCTCGCTCGACGACAGCGCGTCGATGGCCTCGCTCGCCGACGAGATCGACGCGCGCCGCGACGGCGACGTGCTCTGCCACCTCAGCACCGCGCCACGCTGGTACGGGGCCGTGTGCGAGGCGCTGGCCGCCGGCGGGCTGGGCGGGGCGGGCACGCGGGTGATGCTGGAGAAACCCATCGGCCACGACCTCGCCAGTGCGATCGCCATCAACGACGCGGTGTCGGCCGTGTTCGACGAATCGCAGGTGTTCCGCGTCGACCACTACCTGGGCAAGGAAGGCGTGCAGAACCTGCTGGCGCTGCGCTTCGGCAACGCGCTGTTCGAACCGCTATGGAACGCGCGCCACATCGAGCAGGTGCAGATCACCGTCGCCGAGACCGTCGGCGTGGAAGGCCGCGGCGACTACTACGACGGCTCCGGCGCGCTGCGCGACATGCTGCAGAACCACCTGCTGCAGCTGTTGTGCCTGGTGGCGATGGAGCCGCCATCGCAGTTCGAACCCAGCGCGGTGCGCAACGAGAAGCTCAAGGTGCTGCGCTCGCTGCGCCCCATCGGCCGGGGCGAAGTCGTGGGCGAAACCGCCGCCGGGCAGTACACGGCCGGTGCCATCGACGGCGTCGCGGTGCCGGGGTACGCGCAGGAGCTGGGGCGCGACAGCAGCACCGAGACCTTCGCCGCCATCCGCGCGCACGTCGACAACTGGCGCTGGTCGGGCGTGCCGTTCTACCTGCGCACCGGCAAGCGCCTGCCGCAGCGGCGCACCGAGATCTACATCCAGTTCCGCCAGGTGCCGCACTCGATCTTCGGACAGAGCGCGATCGCGCCCAACTCGCTGCTGATCGCGCTGCAGCCCGAGGAGCACATCAGCCTGCGGGTGATGAGCAAGACCCCCGGGCTGGACCGCGCCGGCCTGCAGCTGAGCAAGGTGACGCTGGACCTGGACATGCAGGACGAGTTCGCCGCCCATCGCCGACGCCCCGCGTACGAGCGGCTGTACCTGGATGCGCTGGAAGGCAACGGCACGCTGTTCGTGCGCCGCGATGAAACCGAGGCCGCCTGGCAGTGGGTGGATGCGATCGCCGAGGGCTGGCGCCACGCCGGCGTGCATCCGCGCAGCTATCCGGCCGGCACGTGGGGGCCGGCAGCCGCGCTCACGTTGGCCGAGCGCCATGGCCACGGCTGGCGGGAGTAGGGCGATGGCCTGGGTCGAACACCGCCACGCCGACGCGGCCGCACTGGCCGATGCGCTGGCCGCCACGCTGCACCGGCAGTGCGAACGGGCGCTGGCCGAGCGCGGGAAGGCGCTGCTGGCCTTGGCGGGCGGGCGCACGCCGTTCCCGGCCTACCGCGCGCTGGCGGCCGCCGACCTCGACTGGTCGCGCGTCACCGCCATGCCGACCGATGAGCGTTGCGTCCCCCACGACCACGTCGCCTGCAACCTGCGCGGCCTGCGCGAGGCGATGGCGACCGCTCACGGCATCGCGCTGGAACCGCTGACCACACCCGATGGCGGCCCCGACGCGTCGGAAGCCGCCGCGCGCGCGATGCTGGCGGGGCATACGGGCGCGTTCGATGTCGTGCTGCTGGGCATGGGCGAAGACGGCCACACCGCCTCGCTGTTCCCCGGCGCGCGGCAACTCGATGCCGCGCTCGACCCCGTCCGTGCCGACGGCGCGATGCGCGTGGACCCCGATCCGCTGCCGCCGGAGGCGCCGTTCCCGCGCATCAGCCTGACCGCATCGCGCCTGCTGCACGCCCGATGCATCATTCTGGCGGTCACCGGCCATGCCAAGCGCGCCGTGCTGGAACAGGCACTGGCCGACGCCGATCCGCGCCGCCACCCGGTGGCCGCGATCCTCCATGCCCCCGGCGCCACCGTGCACGTCCACTGGAGTCCGTGATGCCGCTGCATCCCACCGTCGCCGCCGTCACCGCCCGCATCGCCCGCCGCAGCCGCACGCTGCGCGGCGACTACCTGGCGCGCATGGAGGCCGCGCGCCACGCGCTGCCGGCGCGCACCCGGCTGGGCTGCGGCAACCTCGCGCACGGGTTCGCCGCCGCCGGCGCCGACAAGCCGCACCTGCGCGGCGCGGCCGGCGGCAACCTGGCCATCGTCACCGCGTACAACGACATGCTGTCGGCGCACCAGCCGATGGAGCACTACCCGACGCTGATCCGCGCCGCCGCGCGCGCCGCCGGCGGCAGCGCGCAGGTCGCCGGCGGCGTGCCGGCGATGTGCGACGGCGTCACCCAGGGCCGCGAGGGCATGGAGCTGAGCCTGTTCTCGCGCGACACCATCGCGCTGGCCACGGCGGTGGCGCTGTCGCACGACATGTTCGACGGCGCGCTGCTGCTGGGCGTGTGCGACAAGATCGTGCCCGGCCTGCTGATCGGCGCGCTCAGCTTCGGCCACCTGCCGGTGGTGTTCGTGCCGGCCGGGCCGATGACCTCGGGCCTGCCCAACCGCGAGAAGGCGGCCGTGCGCCAGCGCTACGCCGCCGGCCAGGCCAGCCGCGAGGAATTGCTGGAGGCCGAATCCGCCAGCTACCACGGCCCCGGCACCTGCACCTTCTACGGCACCGCCAACTCCAACCAGATGCTGTTGGAGGTGATGGGCCTGCACGTGCCCGGCACCGCGTTCGTCAATCCCGGTACGCCGCTGCGCGACGCGCTCACCGTCGCCGCCACCGGGCAGGCGCTGCGCGCCACCGCACTGGCCGAGCGCAACGCCGGCGACGGCGCGCCGCCCACGTACCGGCCGTTGGCGCGCAGCGTGGACGAGAAGGCGATCGTCAATGCGATGGTCGGGCTGGCGGCCACCGGCGGCTCGACCAACCACGCCATCCACCTGGTCGCGGTGGCGCGCGCGGCCGGCCTGCTGATCGACTGGGACGACCTGGACGCGTTGTCGCGGGTGACCCCGCTGCTGGCGCGCATCTACCCCAACGGCAGCGCCGACGTGAACCACTTCCACGCCGCCGGCGGCATGGGCCGCGTCATCACCGAGCTGCTCGACGCTGGCCTGCTGCACGAGGACATCGCCTGCGTGCACGGCGGCACCCTGCGCGACCAGGCGATGGAGCCCTACCTCGACGAACTGACCCTGCGCTGGCGCGCGCCGCCACCGGCCTCGCTCGACCCCGCCGTGCTGCGTGGCGTGGCCGACCACTTCGATGCCGAGGGCGGGCTGCGCCGGCTGGAGGGCAACCTGGGGCGCGCAGTGGTGAAGGTGTCGGCGGTGACGCCGGAGCACCGCATCGTCGAGGCGCCCGCGCGCGTGTTCGAGTCGCAGGACGCGGTGCTCGCCGCGTTCCAGGCCGGCACGCTCGAGGGCGATTTCGTCGCCGTCGTCAGCGGGCAGGGACCGCGCGCCAACGGCATGCCCGAGCTGCACAAGCTGACCCCGGTGCTGGGTGTGCTGCAGGACCGCGGCCAGCGCGTCGCATTGCTCACCGACGGCCGCATGTCCGGCGCCTCGGGCAAGGTGCTGGCGGCCATCCACCTCTCGCCCGAGGCAGCGGACGGCGGCCCGATCGCGCGCCTGCGCGACGGCGACCGCATCCGCATCGACGCCGAGGCGGGCACGCTCGCCGCACTCGTCGATGACGCCGAATGGGACTCGCGCGAGGCCGTTCCGCCGGACGCCGCTGCCTCGCACACCGGCGTCGCCCGCGAGCTGTTCGGCCTGATGCGCGCCGCCACCGGAACCGCCGAGCAGGGCGGTTGCAGCCTGTTCCCGCCGTTGTCCGGCGTCGTGTTGTCCGACATCGAGGCGGCAAAGGAGATGGCCGGTGGCTGAGCGCATCGACGACGACCTCGGCCGGCTCGCGCTGATCGCCGACATCGGCGGCACGAACGCGCGCTTCGCCCTGACCGACGCAGCGCCGGTGCCGCGCATCCTGCATTCGCGCACGCTGCACAACGCCGATTACGCCAGCCTGCAGCACGCCGCCGAGGCCTACCTGTCCGGCGTCGGCGCGCGCCCGCGCCGCGCCGCACTGGCACTGGCGTGCCCGGTGCACACCGACGAGATCCGCCTCACCAACCGCGCGTGGTCGTTCAACCGCGGTGAACTGCGCGACGCGCTCGGCCTGGACGAGTTGAACCTGCTCAACGATTTCGGCGCGGTCGCATGGTCGGTGCCGGCGCTGGCGGAAAGCGAGCGCGTTCACCTGTACGGCCCGCTGCGCAGTGAACTCGACGGGCCCGTCAGCGTGCTCGGCCCTGGCACCGGCTTCGGTGTCGCGCTGCTGGTGGGTGACGCCGCGCGCGGCTGGCAGGCGGTGGAAACCGAAGGCGGCCACGTGAGCTTCGCGCCGATCGGCGACGAGGAGCACGCGCTGGCGCGCTGGATGAACGCGCGCCACGGCCGCACGTCGTGGGAGCGGTTGCTGTCGGGCAGCGGGCTGTCGTCGATCGACGCGGTGCTGCGCGGCATCGAGGCCGGCGTCGATGTCGGCACGCCGCACCTGGCGTTGGCGCCGCGCGAGCCGGCCGCGGTGGTCGCCGCCGCGCTCGACGGCCACGACGCGGTGGCACGACGCTCGCTGGCGCGCTTCTGCTCGATCCTCGGCAGCGTCGCGGGCGATGCGGCGCTGATCCACGGCGCCCGCACGGTGATGATCGCCGGCGGCATCATCCCGCGCTTCATCCCGTTCCTGCGCAGCAGCGCGTTCCGCGAGCGGTTCCTGTCCAAGGGACGGTTCGCGGCGTACCTGGAATCGGTGTCGGTGCAGGTCGTGACCCATCCGCATCCCGGGCTGCTCGGCGCCGCCGTGGCGCTGCGGCGTCCCGATGCAGCGGAGACGGTGTGATGTGGAACCCCGACGACCATGCCCGCCGCGTCGATGACGTGTTCGCCCGCGCGCCGGTGCTGCCGGTGCTGGCAATCGAGCGCATCGACGACGCCGTGCCGCTGGCGCGAGCGCTGGTCGATGCCGGGCTGCCGGTGTTGGAGGTCACGCTGCGCACCGATTGCGCGATCGGGGCCATCGCCCGGATCGCGCGCGAACTGCCTGATGCGGTGGTCGGCGCCGGCACCGTGCTTACGCCCGAGGACCTGATCGCGGTGGGCGAGGTGGGCGCGGCGTTCGCGATCTCGCCCGGCGCCACCGAGCCGCTGTACGCGGTGGCGCGCGAGGCGGCGTTGCCGTGGATCCCGGCGGTCGCCACCGGCAGCGAGGTCATGGTCGGCCTGGATCATGGCCACCGCCGCTTCAAGTTCTTCCCCGCCGAAGCCGCCGGCGGCGTCGCCACGCTCAAGGGGTTCGCCGGCCCGTTCCCGCAGGTGCGCTTCTGCCCCACCGGCGGCATCGACGCCAGCCGCGCCCCGAGCTATCTGGCGCTGTCGAACGTCGCCACCGTCGGCGGCTCGTGGATGGTGCCCGGCGACGTTCTGGCCAATCGCGACTGGGCCCGCATCGGCGCCCTCGCGCGCGAAGCCGCCGCGCTGCGCCCCCGCTGATCACGCCCCACCTGTAGGAGCGGCTTCAGCCGCGACCGCCAAGCCACGCCTGCGACGAAACCGTCGCTCCTTTTGTAGGAGCGGCACCTGTCGCGACCGCGAGAACCGAACCACGGCGCAACCCACACGTCTTTGTAGGAGCGACGTAAGTCGCGACCACGCCAACCGGTGTGCCACGGCGGTCGCGACTCACGTCGCTCCTACAGGTGGGGATCACGGGGAAAGCCCTCGCGGCTGAAGCCGCTCCTACAAGGGCTCGCAGCGCACGATCCACCGCGCAGTGTTGTCATCGCACCTCCGAGGTCGACGCGTTCGTCCCTTCAACACACGTCGCCAGCCTCACCTGTAGGAGCGGCTTCAGCCGCGACCGCGAAAACCAAGTCACCGCGCAACCGACAGATCGTTGTAGGAGCGACGTAAGTCGCGACCACGCCGGCCGGCGTGTCATGACGGTCGCGACTTACGTCGCTCCTACAGGTGGTGCGGGATCAGGAGTAAGGCCCTCGCGGCTGAAGCCGCTCCTACAGGGCCGGATGCAAGCGCAGCGCCTACGCGTTCGCCCCCACCGCCAGCCGCCCGCTGCTGCGGTCCAGCACCCGGCTCATCACCCACGTCAGCGCGATCGTCGCCACCAGCGTGATGAACATCAGGTGGATGTAGTGCAGTGGCGACCAGACGAAGGTGAACACCGCATACAGCACCGCGCCAAACACCAGCCCGGTGCGCGCGGCGCGCGGGTCGATGCGGGTGAATGCGACAGCCACGATGAAGGCGGCCAGCACCGGCATCGAGTACAGCCCGTTGAGTTGCTGCAACGTGGCGATGATGCTCTGGGAGTGCTGGTACAGCGGCACCATCGCCAGCGACACCGCCGCGAACACCACCGCCACCCATTGGCCGATGCGGCGGGCATCGGCGTCCGGGTTGATCCTGGCCAGGTGGATGTCGCAGGTGTAGAGCGCCGCGGCGGAGTTCAGGCACGAGTTGAAGCTCGACAGCACCGCGCCGGTGATGACCGCGGCGAACGCGCCCGACAGCCACGCCGGCAGCACGTCGCCGACCAGCTGCCCGTAGGCCACGTCGCCGACATCGCCGTACAGCTTGAACGCGATCACGCCGGGGAAGATCACCACCAGCGGCGTCAGCAGCTTGAACGCGGCTGCCGCGTAGATTCCCTTCTGCGCCTCGCGCACCGAGCCGGCGGCCAGCGCGCGCTGGGCGATCACCATGTTGGTGCCCCAGTAGAAGACGTGGATGAACAGCATGCCCGTCAGCAGCGTGGTCCACGGGATGTCCGACTCCGGCCCGCCGACCAGCGTCCAGCGCTCGGCCGGGATGCCCGACAGGTCCCAGTTGACCGCGGCCAGCGCGAACAGCGTCACCGCGATGCCCATCACCAGCAGGCCGAGCCCGTTGAACGTGTCGGAGATCGCGATCGCGCGCAGCCCGCCGAACGCCGCGTACGCCAGCCCGGCGGCGGCGAACAGCGCGGCGATCACGATGACGGGCCAGTCGATGCCGAACATCGACTTCATGAACACCGAGCCGGTGTACAGCACCACCGGCAGCAGGATGAACATGTAGCCGAGCATGAAGAGCACCGACACCGCGCGCCGCAGCCCGGGGTCGCCGAGGCGGTGTTCGAGCAGCTCGGTGGTGGTGGTGCAGCGGTAACGGTAGTACATCGGCACCAGCACGTGCGCCAGCACCAGCAGGCCGGCGGCGGCGCCGAACTCCCACCACGCCACCAGCATCATCTGCGCGCCGTTCATGCCGACGATCTGCTCGGCGCTGAGGTTGGTCAGCAGCAGGCTGCCGGCGATCACCGGCCACGTCAGCCCACCTCCGGCCAGGAAGTAGTCGCGCGAGGCATTGCCGGTGCGCTCTGCACGCGCGCAGCGCCACCACGTCAGCCCCGCCACCAGCGCGGTCAGGGCCAGGAACACCGTCACCTGCACGGCAGTGGAATTCATATCGCTGTCTCCCCGCGACGCCCGCGCATCGTGCGCGCGACGGTCGCGATCCGCAACGCGCCGCGTCAGCGCACGGCGCAAAAAAAGAGCCCCTGCCGACGACCCGGTCGGCAGGGGCAGGGGGTCACGCCACTTGCATCAGCACGCGCGCATCAGAACCGGTAGTTCACGCCGAGCAGGTACGTCCGACCCCACTCGATGAACTCCAGCGGCCGGTCCCTGGTGCCCGCGTAGGTCTCATAGGCCGAGTTGGTCAGGTTGTTGACCTGCAGCAGCACGGTCATTCCATCCAGTGCGCCCTGCCCGAACGAGTAACTGACCTGCGCGTCGGTGATGTCCTCACCGACCACGTAACGCAACGTGCGGTTGCCGGCGAAGTTGCCGATCTCACCGATGAAGTCCGAGCGCTTGCGCTGGCTGACGCGGGCTTCGAAGCCGCCGCGCTCGAAGTACGCGGTCAGGTTGTAGACCTCGTCCGACAGGCCAGGCAGCGTGATGTCCCCGCTGCCCACGCTCGATGCACTTTCGGGGTCGCGGATGCGGATGTTGCTGTCGGTGAAGCTGGCGCTGGCCACGACGCCGAAGCCCTCCAGCGCCGGCGTGAACAGATCCAGCGGCAGCGACGCCGTCAGTTCCAGGCCCTTCAGCGTGCCGCCTTCGCCGTTGAACGGCGCGGTGAAGGTGCCGGTCGACTGGGTCGGCGGCGAGCCCGGCGGCGGCGTGTAGCCCTCCAGAAGGTCGGAGAAGTCGTAGCCGTCGCGGGTCTGGGTGTAGATGTAGGTCCGCAGGTCCTTGTAGAAGACCGCAGCGGCCACGTACCCCTCGTTGGCAAAGTACTTCTCGTAGGACAGGTCGAACGCATAGGCGCGCCAGGGGTCGAGCAAGGGGTTGCCGCCGCTGCCGCCAGGGCGACCGGTGGACGTGTCGACACCGAACTCCCGCGAGGCGCGCAGCTGGTCCACGCGTGGGCGGGCCACCTGCTCGGCCAGGCCGACGCGCAGCGTGTGGTCGCCGGCGAACAGGAACGACAGGTTCATGCTGGGCAACACGTCGGTATAGGTCTTGCCCGTCGTGTACGGCCGGATCTGCTCGCCTGCGGGCCGCGATGTATCCCACACGTTGGCGGTCGAGGACTGGTCCACGCGTTGGACCTGGACACCGATGTTGCCGCGCACGCCCACCTCGCCCCAATAGGTGTCGATGTTGGCCCGCGCGAACGCGGTGGCGATTTTCTCGGTCACGCCCCACGCCTTGGAGATGAGCCACGGCTCGTTCTCGTTGGGCTCGAACGTCATGTACCGGCCCACGGCACCCGGGACATTCCACGACGGGATGTAGCCGAGCCCGGCGAAGCCCAGGTCGACGAGGCCGTACTGCAGGTCCTGCGCGATCGTGGTGTCGCCCTGCGGCCCCAGGTTGATGTTGCCCTCGGGCTGGCGCTTTTCCTTCTCGCGGTCGGCGTAGTTGAGGCCGATGTCGAAGTCGGCCAGCCAGCCGCCGGGGCCGGGCAGGTTGGCGCTGACGCCGTAGCTCATCAGCTCGTCCTCGACCTGCGGCACCTTGCCGTAGCCGGAGCCGTAGATGGTGTTGGTCAGGAACAGGCTGGCCGGGTCGGAGTAGTCCCGCCCGGGAACGATCTGCGAGAAGTCGCCGCTGCGGTATGCCAGTTCCAGCGTGTCCAGCTGCGGCATAGGCGCCATCTGCGTGTTGTTCTCCAGGCTCAGCTCGTCGCGCTCGGCCTTGGACCAGCTCACATCCGTGTTGATGCGTGCGGCGCCCCAGGCGAAGTCGTTGGTCCAGCCCAGTGCGTCGATGCTGTCCTCGCGGCGGTTGTACATGCCGCGTACCAGCGGGTACACGCCGCTGACCGTGCCGCCGGTAAACGTGCCATTGCCGTTGATTTCCGGATCGCTGACCTGCAATCCCGGCTCGTAGCCACCGTTGTAACCGCCCAGGTTGACCTCGAACTGGTTCGCGGTGTCGACCTGGGTGGCTTCGGAATGGAACAGGTCCACGACGCTGGTCCAGCCGTTGCCGGGGCGGAACTCCAGCGTACCCATCACGCCGTCACGCTCGATGTCGCCGGTGCGGCGCAGCGCCTTGATGCCGTCGGAGTAGTAGGTCCCGGCGGGAACACCGGGACGCCAGCCCTCGCCAACGGCCTGCCAGGGCTCGTACAGGCCGACCTGCCTTTCATGGATCGGCATGTCCGAGTGCGAGTAGCCGATAGCCAGGCCCACCGTGTCGTCGGCGAACTGGCCGATGTAGCTGGCATTGAGGCGGTTGCCGACGGCGTCGGTGTCGGCGGCCGAGCCCAGGGAGTTGTACTGCCCACGCGCGCTCAGGGCGACTACCGGCTCGGAGTAGTTGAGCGGACGTGCCGTGCGCATGTCGATGGTGCCCGACAGCCCCTGCCCCACGAGCGATGCATCGGGGGTCTTGTAGACCGTGACGCCGCTCATCAGCTCGGACGGATACTGGTCGAACTCGACGCTGCGGTTGTCGCCCGTGCTTACCAGTTCGCGGCCGTTGAGCAGCGTGGTGGCGAAGTCGGGCGAGAGGCCTCGGACGCTCACGACCTGCGCGCGGCCCGCGACGCGCTGCGCCGTCAGGCCGGGTAGCCGGGCGATCGACTCGGCAATGGACACGTCCGGCAGCTTGCCGATGTCCTCGGCGGAGATCGCCTCGACGATGCTGGTCGACTCGCGCTTGGCCTCGATCGCACGCTCGATGCCGGCGCGCACGCCGGTCACGGTGATGCGGTCCAGGTCGGTGGCGGTGTCGTCGGTCTGTGCGGCGGCTTCAGCCTCGACCTGGGCCTGCGTGGCCTCCTGGGCGTGGGCCTGTGCGGCCAGCATCGCGGTCGCGGACAGCAGCGCCACGCTCAACAGGTTGCGTCGGAATTTCACGTAACTCCCCTCCGGAATGTCGTGCAAATGTTCTTGCGTGGCGGTGGCCACGTGTGTCGCGCAAGGTGCGCGGCCCGGCGCGGTCCCCCCGGGCGGGCCCATCCTATGCCCGGGCTGCACTGCACAAATCGCGCTGAATACGTATTCATGGCGGGGATGTACGCGACTGACGCATGGCGGTGGCAGGCCGTGGAATAGTCGGCCGGCGCGTCGCCATCCGGCCGCTGCCGGCGGCGACGCGCGAGTCCATCCGAAGCCGAGCGCGCCGCCCATGATCCGCATCGACACGCCACCAGCATTCTTTTGCAGGAGCGACGTGAGTCGCGACCGCGCCAATCGGTGCGGGTACGCGGTCGCGACTCACGTCGCTCCTGCAAGGGGTGCTGGACGAATGACGCGGCTCGCTCGCCTCGCCGGCCTGGCCGCGCTGATGACCTTCGCGCTTGGCGCGCATGCGGAAGACGGCCCGTTGCACGTGCCGTCACCGGACTGGCGCGACGCGGTCATCTACTTCGCGATGATCGACCGCTTCGACGATGGAGATCCGTCCAACAACGACCAGGGCGTCGGCGAGTACGACCCGGCACAGGGCCGCACGTACAGCGGCGGCGACCTGCGCGGGCTGACTCGCCGGCTCGACTACGTCCAGGGCCTGGGCGCCACGGCGCTGTGGATCACGCCGCCGGTCGCCAACCAGTGGTGGAACCCGGGCCGCGGCTATAGCGGGTACCACGGCTACTGGGCCAGCGACTTCAGCGCGATCGACGCGCACTACGGCAGCAAGGCCGACTACGTGGCGCTGTCGCGCGCACTGCATGGCCGCGGCATGCACCTGGTGCAGGACGTGGTGGTCAACCACGTCGGCGACTGGATCGCCTGCGACGCCGGTGTCGACCCGCGCGACGATGCCTCCGTCGCCGCACACTGCCGCGTGCGCAGCGATGCGCAGGGCCGCAGCGCGCCCGTGCAGGCGCCGCTCCATCGAAACGACCCGCAGGATGCGACGCACCGGCGCGAGGCGCTCTACCACTTCACCCCGGAGATCACCGACTACAGCGACCGCACACAGGAACTAACGTACGCACTGGCCGACCTGGACGACCTCAATACCGAAAGCCCCGCCGTGCGGCGGCTGCTGCGACAGGCCTACGGCGACTGGATCCGCGACGTCGGCGTGGACGCCTTCCGCGTCGATACCGCGTTCCACGTGCCGGCCGACTTCTTCCCCGACTTCCTGCATGCCGACGATGCGGAGGCGCCAGGTGTGGCACGCGTCGCAGCCGACACCGGGCGCGCGGATTTCCTGTCATTCGGCGAGGGATTCGGCAGCGACAAGCCGTTCGCCGACACGCAGGCGCGCAAGCTCGACGCCTACATGCGCGTGCCCGGCGGGCTGCCGTCGATGATCAACTTCCCGCTGTACGGCACGCTGGGCGACGTCATCGCCCGCGGCCGTCCGACCGCCGAACTGCAGCACCGCATCGAAGCGACCATGGCCGTGCACGCCGACCCGTGGCGGATGCCGACCTTCATCGACAACCACGACGTCGACCGGTTCCTGGCCGGCGCCGGCGAGCCCGCGCTCAAACAGGCATTGCTGGCAATGCTGGCGCTGCCGGGCATCCCGGTCATCTACTACGGCACCGAACAGGGCTTCGACGAGCGCCGGCGCGCGATGTTCGCCGGTGGTCACCGCAGCGGCGGGCGCGACCACTTCGATGTCGACTCCCCGCTGTACCGCCACCTGCAGCGCGCGATTGCGTTACGCCGCGACCATCGCGTGTTTTCGCGAGGCACGCCGACGGTGCTGGCGTCCAACGCGGCGCGCGCCGGGGCCATCGCATGGCGGATGGACTACGACGCCGCCGCCGACCGCAGCGCCAAGGGTCCCGACGCAGGGAGCCCCGATGTCGGCATCGCCCGCGCACTTGTTGTCCTCAACACCGCCGACGGCGAGTTCCTGCTCGATGGCCTCGACACCGGCCTGCCGCCTGGCACGCGCCTGCAGCCGCTGTTCGCCATCGACGGCGTGCCCGCAGCGCACACCGTCGACGCCGACGGCCGCCTCACCCTCGTTCTGCCTGCGCGCAGCGGACAGGTATGGCGGGTCGACTCGACAAGCTCTTCCGGCCCGGCGACATCGGTCGAACCCGCGCGCGAACAGGGCGCACCGCTGACACTGGAGACATTCGAAACTTCCACACCGTCGTCCCGGCGAAAGCCGGGACCCATTGCCCAACCCGAATACGTCGCGACCCACACGCTCGCCCTCACCGGCCACGCCCCCGGCCGCGACCGCATCCGCCTCGTCATCGACGGCGACCTCGCCAACGCGCAGTCCATCGATGTCGACACCAGCAACCACTGGCGCGCCACCGTCCGCACCGACGCCATGACCGACCCGGTGGTCGAGCACCGCGCCGTCGCCTTCGATCCGGCCAGCGGAACCACCAGCGACGCGCACACGTTCAAGGTCGATCTCCACTGGGAACTGGCGGCCGACATCAAAGACCCCATCGGCGACGACACCGGCCCTGCCGGCACCTACACCTATCCGACCGATGCCGGCTGGCGCGACGTGCACCCGGCCGACATCGAGCGCGTACGCGCCTGGACCGCCGGCGGCGCGCTGCGCATCGAAGTCACGCTGCGCGCCATCAGCACCGCGTGGAACCCCAACACCGGTTTCGATCATGTCGCGGTGACCGCCTTCCTCGAACTGCCCGACCGCGACGGCGGCGCCACCGTCATGCCGCACCAGCACGCCACGCTGCCCGACGGCATGCGCTGGCACCGCCGCCTGCGCGCCCACGGCTGGAGCAACGCGCTGTTCGCGCACGACGGTGCCGATACCGACAGCGAAGGCACACCCACCGGGCCGGCTGCCACGCTGACGGTCGACCGCAACGCCGGCACGCTCACCTTCACCCTGCCGGCCGATGCGCTGGGCCACCCGGACACGCTGGAGGGCGCGCGTCTGTACGTGAACACCTGGGACTTCGACGCCGGCTACCGCGACCTCGCCCCCGAAGCCGGTGCCACCACCTTCGGCGGTGGCGACGCGACGGATCCCAGAGTCATGGACGAAACGGGCCCGATCACCCTGTAGGAGCGGCTTCGACCGCGACCGCGAAGCCACAACCACCGCGCAACCCGCGGCGTCGTTGTAGGAGCGGCTTCAGCCGCGACCGCGTAGCCACAACCACGACGCAACCCACGGCACCGTTGTAGGCGCGACCGCAAGTCGCGACCCGCCGCACCCGGTGGAGCAACGAGGTCGCGACTCACGTCGCTCCTACAGGTGAGGTTTCCAGGCAAAGCCCTCGCGGCTGAAGCCGCTCCTACAAAGACTCCGTGCCTCTGCACAGGTGCCGCCGGCCACATCGCCGTACAGTCAGCCCACACCTACCCGGAGGACACCCGCATGAGCGACTACACCTGCGCCAAGTGCAACGGCACCGAGTACCAGAAGGGCGAGATCCGCACGGAGGGCGGATGGCTGTCGGCCGCGTTCGACGTCTCCACCAACCGCTTCATCGCGGTGACCTGCCAGCACTGCGGCTACACCGACCTGTACCGCAAGGACATCGGCACCGGGTCGAAGGTCTTCGATTTCCTCATGACCTGACCGGCCAACACCGCGAACAGCGCCCGGCACGCAACCCACCACATTCTGTAGGAGCGGCTTCAGCCGCGACGCGCGACACCACACCAACGACGCAACCCACGGCACCGTTGTGGGTGCGACGCAAGTCGCGACCGCGCCAACAGAGCCGCCGCGCGATGGCGCCCGGACAGCAGTGACACGGTCACGCGGCCGTGTGGACCCGGCACCCATCAACACGCCCCCCTTGACGCCGGCCGCAAGGCGCATATAGTTGGCACACGCAACCAAAATAGCCCGCCGACGCCATGGCCCCGCCCGCCCGCACCGCCCCCGATCTCCGCCAGGACGCAGAACGCCTGCACGCCGCGGTCAGCCAACTGGTGCGGCTGTACCAGTTCCGCGACCGCGACACGATCTGCTGCCATGACATCTCGATCACCCAGTGCCACGCACTGGAGGCGCTGGTCGAGCGCGGTCCACTGCGCAGCCAGGCCCTGGCTGCCGCGCTGATGCTGGACAAGAGCACCACCACCCGCGTGGTCGACGCGCTGGTGCGCAAGGGCTATGTGGAGCGCCGCGCCGATCCCGACGACGCGCGCGCCCATGCGCTGACCGTGACCGCGCCGGGGCGCAGGCTCTACCGACGCATCAACGAGGCCCTGATCGACCAGCAGGTCGAGGTCCTGCGCGACCTGGAGCCGGGCATCCGCGACGGCGCCACCGAAGTGATCCGCCGCCTGACCCGGGCCGCCCAGTCGCGACTGGGCGCGGGCGGGGCCGTGTGCACGCCGTTGGCCGCCGACGCGCCTTCCTGCTGCGACTGACCCGCTTTCCCATAACCCGCTTCCACGACCCGGGCCGCATCGGCCCGTCTCGCCCGCCCTAATAGTTGCCACTGACAACCTGAATCCCGCCATGATCGAACTGCGCCCCGCCACCGTCGACGACGCCATCGCCGTCGCCGCCATCCACAACCAGGGCATCGCCGGGCGCGGTGCCACCTTCGACACCGAGCCGCGCAGCGCCAGCGACGCGGCGGCCCGCATTCGCGACGGCGGCTCGCACCCGCTGCTGGTCGCGGTGGACGGGCCGGCGGTGGTCGGCTGGGCCGGCCTGTCGCCGTACCGCGCGCGCGCCTGCTACGCCGGCATTGCCGAGGTGTCGGTGTATGTCGATGCCGCCGCACGGGGCCGCGGGGTGGGCAAGCGCCTGCTGCAGGGCGTGGTCGACGCGGCCGCGGCGGCGGGCTTCTGGAAGGTGGTCTCGCGTGTGTTCCCGTCCAACCACGCCAGCCGGGCCGCCTGCCGCGCCGCCGGCTTCCGCGAGGTCGGCACCTACGAGAAGCATGCCCGCCTGGACGGCCAGTGGCTGGACGTGGTGATCGTCGAACGCCTGATCGCCGACAACCTGGGCGATGCCCCGCGCGATGCCGCGACGCATGCCGCCCGCGCCACGCAGCCCCACACCCCCCCGCACACCGCCGCCGACGCGGCCACCGCCTGAGGAGCACGCCATGGATACCGCACTTCCCGTCGTCGTCATCGGGGCCGGCCCGGTCGGCCTGGCCGCCGCCGCCCACCTGCTCGAGCGCGGCCTGCAGCCGCTGGTGCTGGAGGCCGGCGACGGCGTCGGCGCCAGCATGCAGCGCTGGGCACACGTGCGCATGTTCTCGCCGTGGGCATTCAACATCGATCGCGCCGCGCGCGCGCTCCTGGAAGCCCACGGCTGGGCCGCACCGGACCCGGCCGGGTTCCCCACCGGCGGCGAGGTGGTCGACCGTTACCTGCGGCCGCTGGCCGCATTGCCGGAGATCGGCCCGCGCCTGCGGCTGGGGGCCCGCGTGCGCGCCGTGACCCGGCAGCGCCATGACCGCATGAAGGACGCGCACCGCGCGGACGTGCCCTTCCAGGTGCACTACGAAGACGCCCACGGCGAGCACGCGGTCCTGGCGCAGGCGGTGGTCGACGCCTCCGGCACCCTGCGCACGCCCAACCCGATGGGCGCCAGCGGCGTGCCGGCACTGGGCGAGCGCGCGCTCGCGCACCGCATCGCCTACGGCATGCCCGACGTGCTCGGCCGCGAACGCGCGCGCTACGCCGGCAAGCGCGTGCTGGTCGTCGGCAGCGGCCACTCCGCCTTCAACGTGCTGCAGGACCTGGCCCGACTGTCGGAGCAGGCGCCGGACACCGCCATCCAGTGGGCCTTGCGGCGTGGCAGCCTGCGGCGCGTGCTGGGCGGCGGCGACGCCGACCAGTTGCGCGAACGCGGCGCCCTGGGACAACGCATCGGTGCGCTGGTGGACGGCGGCACCGTGCAGGCCGCCACGGGCTTCCACGTTGAGCGCCTGCAGGCAACCGATGACGGCATCGTGGTGCTGGACGGCGATCGCGCACTGGCGCCGGTCGACGAGATCGTGGTCGCCACCGGCTTCCGCCCCGATGCTGCGCTGCTGTCGGAACTGCGTATCGCACTGGACCACGGTACGCAGGCACCGTTGGCGCTGGCGCCGCTGATCGACCCCAACCTGCACAGCTGCGGCAGCGTGCGCCCGCACGGCGCCGTGGAACTCGCGCACCCGGACCCGGGCGTCTACATCGTCGGCATGAAGAGCTACGGCCGTGCGCCGACCTTCCTGCTGGCCACGGGCTACGAGCAGGTGCGCTCGGTCGCCGCTGCACTGGCCGGTGACTGGGATGCCGCGCGCCGCGTCGAGCTGGTGTTGCCGGAAACCGGCGTGTGCATCACCCACTTCGCCGACGAAGAGGCGGCCGACACACGGGCCGGCTGCTCCGGAACGGACCCGGCTCCCTTTCCCGGATGCGCCACGTCCTGCGGTGCGACCGCAGCCCTGCCACCGGCGATCGCCGCAGGCACGGAAGCGCGGGACGTCAC